>Ga0209270_1004651_pt1 | contig 10111 bp, 8 predicted proteins | sample MTBAKSrepl1MetaG_FD_187456 | JGI IMG/M metagenome (GOLD analysis project Ga0209270, IMG submission 187456) | Enrichment culture microbial communities from Arthur Kill intertidal strait, New Jersey, USA, that are MTBE-degrading - MTBE-AKS1... | ecosystem: Environmental > Aquatic > Marine >...
CCCCGCCTGGACGCCTATCTCCGTGGCAGGATACCATATCAGAGAGGCGGGTGCCACTGCGGCCCAGGAAATTGCCTGCACCCTGATCAACGCACAAACTTATATAGATGAGGCCCTGGCCAGGGGACTGGATATCGATGATGTGGCGCCGATCCTGTATTCCATGCAATCGACGCAGTTGGATCTATTCGAGGAAGTGGCCAAACTGAGGGCACTGCGCCGAGCATGGGCTCGCATGCTTAAAGAGCGTTACGGCGCGACAAAAAAGGAGTCTCTATCCCTGAGGCTTTTCTGCTTTACAGGGGGAAGCGGGTTGACCGCGCAGGAGCCTATGAACAATGTGGTCCGTGTGACCCTTGAGGCACTGGCTGCTGTGCTGGGGGGGGCACAGACGCTCCATACCTCCTCTTACGATGAGGCCTTGGGCCTCCCTACCGAGGATTCGGTTCAACTGGCCCTTCGGACCCAGCAGATCCTGGCTCATGAAAGCGGAGCTATCCTGACCTCAGATCCCATGGGCGGATCGTATTATCTGGAATCTTTGACCGACGGACTTGAGAAGAAGGCCCTCCGATTTATGAACGAGATTGAAGCACAAGGCGGGAACATCGCGGCCATTGAAAACGGGTTTATACAGAACCGTATCTCTCAATCCGCCTGTGAACTGCAGAGGCGGATCGAGACAAAAGAACGACTGGTAGTTGGGGTAAATATCTATAAAAGCACGAAGAATGAGAAGGTCCGGCTCCACAAGGCCGATCCCGAGGCAGCGCGCCGTCAGATCGATCGATTGCATCGTCTGAGGGCAAAAAGAGCCCGGGATCCGGTACGTGCCGCCCTCGCCCAGGTGAGTGCCGCCGCCAGGTCCGGGGTGAATACCATCCCTCCGATCATCGATGCTGTCAATGCCTATGCCACTGTCGGTGAAATCGTTAGCAAGTTAGCAGGCGTATGGGGTCTCTATCAGAAGCATTAGGGGCTATGTATGCTCGGACAGGCACCAAAGAGGGCAGAAGATGGTCCGACAGGGAAATAGGCGGGTTTTCTATGGCTGGGTTGTGGTATGGATTGCCTTTTTCACGATGCTGGTGGCCTACTCGCTCCGGTACAATTTCTCTGTCTTCTTCGTGGCCATTCTGGAGCATTTCGGTTGGGGAAGAGGCGAAACCGCGGCCGGTTTTTCCGTCAATCTGATGGTTTATGCCCTGAGCTGTCCGATTGTAGGGCATCTGATAGATCGCTTCGGTGTCAGGAAGGTGGTCCCTGCGGGCGCTCTTCTCCTTGGTTTCGCCCTTGCCGCTTGTAGCCTTATCAGTAAGATCTGGCAGTTTTATGTGATTATTGGGGCGTCGGCATTTGGCAGCTGCGCTATGGGATATGTGCCTCACGTCCCTATGGTTGCCAACTGGTTCAGAAGAAGGCGGGGGCTCGCCTTAGGCATTCTGAGCGCTGGTATCACGGCTAGCGCCATCATTGCACCACTCATACAATACCTTATCACAGCCCTTGGTTGGAAGGGGGCCTTTCTAGCGCTCGGGGGAATATCCGCAGTGGTGGTGGCGCCAGCAGCAGCAATTTTCCAGCGTCAGCAGCCCCATCAGAATTTCGAAGCCGTGGCCGATCAGCCCGGAAACCCACGCCAAGTAGCGGAATTGCCACGCAGCGATCTGACCCGGGGCCTGGAATCGAATTCCCGAGACTGGACATTTACCGCTACCGTGAGGGCCCTAAGATTTTGGTGGCTGCTTCTGATGTGTGTGTTTCTCGGGCTTTATACCTACACTTTTCTAGCCCATCAGATCGCCTATCTGATAGATGCTGGATATGCCAAACCGTTTTCAGCCGGGGTTGTGGCTGTCTTCAGCCTTCTGGCCACCATCAGCAGTGTCTGTGCATTTATTTCCGATTATCTGGGAAGAGAAGTGACCTTTACTATCGGTTCTGTTTGCAGCCTTGTGGGCGTCATCCTTCTCCACTTCCTTGGAAATCAGCTCAATCCCTGGATGCCCTACGCATACGCCGTCATCTTCGGTTTTGGTTTTGGACTGACCATAGCCCTGATGGCGGTTACCACCTCGGATCTTTTTCAGGGAAGGCACCTGGGAATGATAAACGGTATGGTAATGGCCGGCTTTGTGCTGGGTGGGGCGATCGGACCATGGATTGCGGGATACTTATATGACGTCACGGGAAGCTATTTAACAACATTTCCCTTGGTTTATGTTTGTATTGCAGCATCCACCGGATTTATGTGGCTGGCTTCTCCGCGAAAGATTAGAAGGATAACCTCTTCAACCTGACTCATATGCTCTACAGCGTGGGCAATACCGGTTATGTGTGAGTCTCCTGTATCACGAGGATCAAACCACTTGACGCCTATCATTTGGCTGGAATGGCTCGTGATAGGGAGGACTAAGCTTCATGACCCATGGGATTTACCATCTGCATATCTCATATTTTCAGCACCACCAAAAAGCTGTGTTAACTGCCATTCAACTTGATTTGGCAGTCTTTCCATGCCTCCCGGATTTCCGGTCCTTGATCGCCAATCCCATATGTTTTCATCCCCGTTGTGATTTATGGATCTACCTGTTCTCAATCCATGGCTTCAGGACCCGGCACACCTTAAGGACCAGCCCTCCCGGATCGCCCGGATCCGGTCCAAGACAGGGGGATGGCTGTAGCTCAAAAAGACCTTGAGGGGATGGGGCGTCAGGTTGGAGAGGGTATCGATGCTCAGCTTTTTGAGGGCCGAGACCATGGCCCGGGGTTTCCCATAGGTGTCCACGGCAAAGGCGTCGGCCTCGTATTCGTGCCTGCGGGAAAGACCGTTCCCGAACACAGAGAGGAGCACCTCTATGGGGGCGTAGAGGAACCCGAAAAAAAAGAGACTCGCATAGACGGAGACATGATCCATCCCGAATGCCGCAAACAACTCGGGGTTGTTGATGAACAGGGAGAGGATGAAAAACAGGAGCCCGCTGGTGAGGATGGATATGAGCATGGATTTGAGGATGTGCTTTTTTCTGTAATGGCCCATTTCGTGGGCCAGAACCGACACCAGTTCATCAACGGTGTGCTTCTGAATGAGGGTGTCAAACAGGACAATCCGCTTGAACCTGCCGAAACCGGTGAAGAAGGCGTTTGATTTGGTGGACCGCTTTGAACCGTCCATGGTGAATATCCCCCTCAATTTGAAACCCTGCCCCCTTGCATACGCCTCGATAGCGGCGCGCAACTCCCCCTCCGGAAGGGGGACGAACTTGTTGAAGATCGGCATAATGGCGACCGGAGCGACGAATAGGATGCCTATCTGAAAGAGGGTGACCACCATCCAGCACCAGAACCAGGCCCACGGACCCGCCTCTTCAAAAAACCAGAGCACCGCGGAAAAGAGGATACCCCCGATGACCGCGGCCAGAAGCCACACCTTCAGGATATCCAGCACAAAGGTCTTGGGCGTGGTCTTGTTGAACCCGTATTTCTCTTCAATGACGAAGGTGTCGTAAACGGAAAAAGGGATGGAGACCATCTGGGAGAGCAACAGGAGCACGGCGGCGAAGATAAGGCCGGTGGGGATGCTCCCCATATGGAAGCCCCGGGCCAAATGATCGACCCAGTTGAAGCCCCCGGCCAGGATAAAGGCAATGGTCAATGGCGTCAATACGGCACCTTCAAGCAGGTTGAAACGGGTCCTTTCCTTGAGATATTCCTGCGATTTTTTGTATGTCTCCTTATCATAATACCCCGCGAACTCCTCGGGGAGATCCGTGCGCAAATGGCGGATATTCAAGGTTTCGACAATCAGCCTCAACAGATAGTCGCCGATCAGGACTGCAAGGATAATGATGAGAAAGAGATTCATTTAACCTGCCGCGCTTTGTGGTATCAATACGTTTACCGGCTGTTTTCCCGCACATGCGACGGTAGGGTCCCCTTGATCTCCACCCCCCGTTGACAATAGACCGGTGTGGATCAGGCATCACATCTTGCATACTGCAATATATCCATTTGTATCTATTCTGCAAATCAGAAGCCGGGTTTCCGCATTACCAACGATGTTGATTCACCCGTGGAGTTTGTCGCAGCGAATTATTCCAGACTATGGCGGGTTGAAAACGCCATCTCCGAGGCCGTCACATTTTTCAACCTCAATGCACTATCCTCGCTGATCTCTTTCATCTCTTCCGGGTCAATGCGTGTGTCTTCGAACTGCGGCGAGAAGTGAAAGGCCACGGGTGATAAGAATAAGAACTGGTTTTTTTGATGGTGAAATTTAGCGGAAACCGGCTTGGGCGTTAAAGAAAATGTGACCACAGGATTTTGGAACCCTGTCGCTCCAGTGATGTCCGTCGTGCTGTAGGCGACCACGCCCCCATCAGTATTGCCAAGAACGATCGTTGCACCACGGATCTCTTTCCCAACCGCCTTGGCTATCCTCACGCAGAGGGAAACCGGGCTGCTGTCATCACTGCAGCCCCGAAAAAGATGAGAAAATGAAAATCCCGAGAACTGCACCAAGCCCCTGACGATACATCGTTCTCATTATGCGGACATCCTGTATTAAGGGAAACCTTTATGTATGCACCTTGCCCGATCTGGATTGTAATTTACCAGATACAGGGGTGGGGCCAATATTAGAGTCTTTGTTTGTAACTTCTCCGCAACGTGCGCAGAAGTTTGCCCGTGGGGGTCTCTGCCCAAGGGCTGCAAAAACCGAATACAGCTCGTTGGAACGGCAGCAGGGCTTTAAAATACAGTCTGTTTAAGCCCCAAGGACACCCTTTCACCTGCCCGCCATGCGAGTGAGGCGAGTCAGGCGGGTCGATAGGGATTCCTTGCTGCCTTCAATAAACAGTATCCCGAGCCCGGGGGCGGTCGCCGAACGATACGAACGCATTTTATTGCAGCCCTTGGGCAGAGACCCCCACGGGCGGGCAGAACGCTGTTTGGTTGCGGCCGTCAGGCCGCCTTAGGGTAATGCCAAGGGAATAAACGCATCCTGGAGCAATTTTTACACCTTGGCTTGGCCTCCATAAAGCCGTCCCTGCCGCAAGGCGACAAGGCGACATATTTCATTTGAAGACGCCCGCAGCCTGTGGTAACTTGGTTGATCCAGATTGTTTGAAAAGTTTCATCCTTCATATTTTTTATGACAGACTATATGAAAACTATGCCCCTGCGGTCTTCCCTCTTCGTGATGTCCCTGCTTGCATTCACGGCATCCGTTTTCTGCCTGTTTCCAGGGCGCAGCCACTCGACAGAGATCCTTACCGGGGCAAATTCCAACAATGTGTCCGCATACAAGACATGTGCTCAAGGCCATATCTATGTGACGGCGGTGAAAGCTGAAGACAGGGTCGCCTCCGAAACATGGAAACCCAAGCATATCCCTATAAATCTTCATGCGCGGCGAACGAATTACCAGAAACCTACGGCCCGGGGCGTCTATGCCATATCGGGACTTGACCCTTGCCAACACGCTGTGTGGCTGTATATGGACACGGCCGGCGAGGGAGGCGTGAATCATCATGAGTTTGCCGATCCGGTCGGCTGATGTCTGACGTCTGGCCGATCTGCAGCTGCCCGTTGTCACTGTGAACAGGGGCGAAGTCGCTGAAAATTCGCATGAGGTCCCCCATCAGACAAGCTCTTTTATAGGCCTGAAACAGGCCCTCCTTTACAGCAACGGCGGCGGAACCCTCAAGACGCTGAAAGGAAAGCATGTCCTGCATGTATGGGGAACGCCCGAAGAAAAGGCCTGTGCCACCGGCTTTCTGTGCGCCCCACAGATGCTGGACTCGCTCAACTTTGTCGTCATAGAGCACTATTGAACGAGCACCGCTTTGTATGAAAACGCCTTTATCCCTTCGTAAAGGCGCAACTGAACCGGATCTATGAGAACTATTCAAGCGTATGAAAGTGCCCAGAGAGGGGGACTGCAATGATGTTCAAGAAGTACCACAAGGCATTTACACTCATCCCTTTGGCCTGCATTTGCTGTTGTATTTCTGCCTTTTTTGCCTCCTGCAGCGAGGATGGAGAGTCCAGGTCCCCCGTAGACGATGGTGCGCGTTCCTACAATGATCAGCGGTTGGATCATTTTTCACAGCAAGAAACCAGAACATGGAAGCAGCGCTACTTTGTCAATGATAAATTCTTCGATGGCAGTGGCCCGGTATTCTTGTGTGTGGGCGGCGAAGGAGATGAGCTTACACCTGACGTTGTCGAGACAGGAACCGTGCATTGTGCGGTCATGGTAGATTTGGCCAAACAGATAGGGGCGCTGATTCTGGCACTTGAGCACCGCTACTATGGCGAAAGCCAGCCTGTGTCGGATCTCTCCACAGCCAATTTAAAATGGCTGACAAGCAGGCAGGCCCTTGGCGATATCGCACAGTTCCATGCATACATCAGCGAAAAGTACAAGTTGAAGGGCGACACGAAGTGGGTAACCTTTGGCGGCAGTTACCCGGGGATGCTCGCCGCGTGGGCCCGAATAAAATATCCGGATCTCATTTTTGCGGCTGTATCTTCCTCCGCTCCCGTTGAAGCCAGGTACAACATGCAGGGATTCAACGACGTAATGGCCCAAAGCATGGCAGCAGCGACAGTAGGAGGTTCTGAGCAATGCGTTGAACAGATTCGGAGGGCGTTTAGCGATATCGGCACGCTTTTGGGCAGTGTTGAAGGTCGGCAGTTCCTGTATGACCGTTTTAACCTCTGCACCAGCACAGGGGACCCAGATCCATTGAAAGACAGCTACAATCAGTTTCAATTCATCTACTATCTCAGCACACAAGATGGCATTGATCTTTCGGGTTCGCGCACGGGGTCCCTGTTCCCAGTACAGTCGAATGATCCAAACTGTGAGGAAGATGCCTGCAGCATTGAGAGAGTTTGCTCGGACTATATGTTGAACACTGACCTGGGGCAGCCGATAGACAGGTTGGCCAGTTTGTGGAGCCTTTACGCTGGCAAGGGATGTACTTCGGTCGATTACCAGACGGCAACGATAGCTCCCTTACTCGATACCTCTCTTTCATCCTGGCCAATCCGCTCCTGGCAGTACCAGGCGTGTAACGAATTTGGATTTTTCCAGACCTGCGATCCCGGCACCGAGTGTCCGTTTATACAGGAACCTCACATCAACAGGGTAGAGGTCTGGACGTATCCCTGCCAGCGCGCTTTCGGTATGGATGCCAACGCTATCCAGCAAAAAATCTATGAAACAAATGAATATTATGGCGGATGGAACCCGGTTGGGACAAGAATCATGTACCTTAGCGGGAGTATCGATCCCTGGTATTCTCTCAGCGTATGCAGAACACCGGACTGTCGAGCATTGCCTGGACAGCCGGTCTTGTGGGTAGAAGGCGCATCGCATCATTTCTGGACGCATGCCCCTGGATATTATGCACCCCCTCTGTCCGATGGAGTGGTTCAGGCCCAGGAAGCCATAAAATCACAGGTCCTAACCTGGCTTGAGGAATGAGTTCAGGTCCATAGATTTGGAATGATTTCATGGATGTCCCTTGCAACGGCATGATGGCCTTAAAGCCTGCACGCTGGCCGGTCGCAAAACAGCGCAGGAGCAGATGCGCTCGGGGGCAATCGGGATGATGCCAGAATGATTTGGGTGTAAATGTTTGGCGTCCAAATGTGCGGCTGAAGCCGGACCTACCCGTCCGTTGGAGATAGGACGGCCGGAAGTGAAAACGAAACGCAGCTCAAAAAAGCCCCAGTTCCTTGCCCCGTTGCACAGCGGTTGGAAATTTCTTTTTGAGGGATTCCTGTTCCTGGGCGTCCCGGACCATTCGGATGTCCTCGATATGCCATCCGGGTACGACCATGACGCCGTAAAGCCCCCAGTCATATTTCGGATCCTTTTTCTTGACAAAACCCATCCATGTCCGGGCGGGAATCACCTGCTGCATGACATGGCCCTTGTCCACCTCGGGGCCGAGGACGACCTCTTCCCAGGTCCCGTCCGGATAGAGGAGCATCTGGATCATGGGGGCGCCTGCATGATAAAGGAGGATTTCATCGGATGTGAGGATGTGCCAGGGATCGATGGGGATCTTGGGGCTCATCAGATAGTAGATGAGAGATGCGGCCGAACGCTCTTTTACCATGTCCGCCTTGAAGGCCGATTCATAGGTGGCCCGGTAATACCCTGGACAGGCGTCGTCCGACATGGGCTGAAGGTCAAGGCCTCGAATCACCGCTTTCGCGGAGAGAGGCTGATGCCCGGTTGTGCTGCATCCGTTCATGACCATGGCCGAAATGGCGGCGGCCGCGAGCCAGTTCATGGTTTTCATTACCAAAGTCCTCCTCGGGTTTAACGTTGAACGACAGTAAATTCCTCAAGAAATCCATTCGAATCTACCGGGATAGAACGCTCACCACGCCCGAATGCCGCACACATGGCATTTATCTTTCAGAGTCCGATGCCCCTGGATCATAGGGCACAGCGTGCTTGTCTGTGTTCACGTCCACGGCATAAATGCCTGGGGGATAGGGCTCTCCCTTTTCATGCCGGGCCACAAATCCGCACACGAGGCTGTAGAGTTCTTCGAACACGCCGTCAATGACCTCTCCGGGCACCCCGTAGTAGAGAAAGTTGATGGGCATGGCATCGCCCAGTAGATACAGATCCTTGATGGGGTGTACCGGATCTGCCGGGGCGCCGGGCCTTTGTTCAAAAACGATGCGGACGTGATGACCCTGCAGTGCCCGGTTCTGGGGGTCCATGACAGGCCGCTTCTGCAGGCGCACCGGGTGTCCGCCGATAAGAGGATGCGGGTCGGTGGAAAGGGCTTCGAGCCAGTTGGTGAGGTCAGCAAATTCAATGGTCTTGGTGGAGCCGCTGGCAAAAAAGAGGCGCCTGGCGGAACCTTCCAGCAAAAGCCTTTCGTAGAAATTCTGCTTGAGAACAGATACGCCGGTGATGCCCACAAAAAGATCCAAGGATTTCCAAGCCTTGTCAGGAAGTTGACTGATGTCGGAAAATTCATGGGGCTCACGGTCGCGATCTCTCTCCGCCTTGAGATCAAGGCTATAGGCCGCGCCGTAGGAGACCCGCTCTTTCAGGGTCTTGAACACAAAACGGCCGATGTTGCCCCTGGAGCCCAACACCAGCGCATAACGGTGGAGCATGCTTTTCCCGAGCCCGTTGAAGATGGATTCCACGGCATTAAGGATGGAATAGGCGCAGGCCTCTGCTTCCACGATGTTCTTGTACCGGGATGTGGCAATGGTCAGGGCGGGAAAGTCCAGACCATTTCCCTCCTTTTCTACAAACTGGAGTTGATAGTATCCGTTTGTCGTATGCTCGAATGTTGCGGGAAGGACCCCGTCAAGCCATGTTTTGAGAGGCATATGCGTGTCCGTGTCCGGAGGAGGCGCTGCGCTGAACAGCTCCAGGGCATGGCCCAGGGTCCGGGACTCGCGGCAGAGGCGGTTCAAGAGGGGGGCCAGATATCCGCCGTCTTCAATAAGAAGTACTTTGCGACCCTCGTCCATGGCGGCAAAGGCCTCCTTGAAGAAGAGATGTCCTGCCGTGAAGCGCATGGAATCCAGATAATTGCCCCGCAGGGTGCGTAGGGTCCGGTCCAGATCTTCGAGGCCTGTGAGGGGGGAATAACGGCGGGACAGAATGTAGGCGCCGGCCACAGATTCACGCAATTCGATCCGCTGAAGGGCGCAGAAACGGAAACGGCCCTCGGGCAGGCTCAGGATGTCTTCCAGATGAAAATCAGGCACAACGCCCTGGTAGCGGATGAAGAGGGTGGTCAGGAAGCCGCACTGGGAGCCATCCAGGGCCTTGACAAAACCAAGCACTTCCGAGGTGGCATGGTGAATGAGAACAATGCGATAATGTTCAAGAATGCCGACCGGTGCGGCCGCCTGGGTCTCCATGAGATGGGGCATCCGTCGCAGGTGGGCCCCCATGTCGGGCTGTTGCCGGGGTTCGCCGATGCTGATGTTTAGCATGGCGCCCTTGCGGGACAGGTCCAAATAGATGCGGTCCTGACCGTGCACCATCTCAATGGTGTCGCCGGCGGCCAGGATGCGGACCAGGCTCTCATCTTCCAGCAGGAGGAGGACC
>Ga0209270_1004653_pt1 | contig 10103 bp, 9 predicted proteins | sample MTBAKSrepl1MetaG_FD_187456 | JGI IMG/M metagenome (GOLD analysis project Ga0209270, IMG submission 187456) | Enrichment culture microbial communities from Arthur Kill intertidal strait, New Jersey, USA, that are MTBE-degrading - MTBE-AKS1... | ecosystem: Environmental > Aquatic > Marine >...
AAGAACCAAGGTAGTAAAATACCGCCTACCAGGTCTGAATTCCTAACAGTCCCAGCCTGCCGAATTCGCTGGAAACTAGATCCCCAACGTACGCGTCGGCCACCGCCACGAAAGAGTCCAGATCGGTCGCCTGTCCCAGCGCATCGAAAGTATAGGCCGTTATTGAACCGAGTATGAACAGCTGGGGAGTGTGCCCGTTTCCCATACTCAGACTTTGAATATCCGGGAATTGCACATCTCCACCACTACCGGAATCCTTCCAGACGAAAAAGGTCCCCGTGAGTGACTTGTTGCCCTGCGTGAAGTTTCCATGAATGTACTGCATGATCATATTTCCTCCAACCGAGGCAAGAGTCAGAGAGGACGTCTGTAATTTGGCGAGCATATTGCTTATTATGTCTTGCGATACTTCTTTGGTCATGTTGCCCACAGGAGAGTTACCGTTGCCGTTGTTCACAAAATCGTATAGATAATCGTACACGATGTTGGTGTTTATGGTTATGTCCCCGTAAACCGAAATGTTGTAATAACCGCAAACCTTGCTGATACCGTGCGGATCGTTTCCGAAGACAGTGTCACCCATTATCTTGACGTTCACCGTGGTGTTTTTAGCAAGCGATACAGGTATGTAGAGGAAGTTTCCAGAATCGCCGTAGTATATTTTTAGACCGCTGTCATCGAAAAAAGCCCTGAAGAGGGGAGAGACTGCCCCTGTGGGGGGAGATATTATTATCAGCTCGCTTTCATTCACCGATGATAGCGTATGATTTGAACTGAGAAGATAATCGGTGCCACCAGCAGGCAGAGAGTCGAGGTGATCTTTCTTCCACTGGTAGTAGGAGGGATCCGGTGAATCGGGAAAGTCCGTGTACCAGCCCGGATAGCTTGCTTTTATCTCATCCTGAGTCATCAGGTCGGAAGCCACGCTTTTCGAGGTGACTCCTCCGGTTATTATCTCTCCGGGTGTGCTGGAGGCGGTCATATCGAGGATTACGCCCCCGAGAATTATCGCTCCTCCGTATATGAGATCGCCCGTTACCTTGGGATTTCCTTTTCCACCTGAGATGTTCATAAGTGTGAGCACTCTGTCCATTCCGGCCATCCTCACCGCCGGAAGGAGTATCCCGCCCCTGAGTTTCGAAATGAGGCCGAGGGCATAGGTTCTGTAATCTCCAATCTGCGCAGAAGTCACAACGGTGTAGCGCTCCCCAACTTTGTAGACTTGGGCGGAAAGAACGTATTCGCCGCCTCCGAGACCGGGGTCGTCGATGAAGGATTGAAGTTCGTCGGTGAAGTCAAATCCGCTCGTACTCGAATCAATGTCGTTGAGGAAACTGGCCCAGTAGAACTTTTCGACACCACCTTTTGTGGATAAGAAGGACTTGAATTCATCCATGCCGTCCCAGGTTTCATCACCGTTAAAGGTTTCATCCATATCGGACTGGATGAAGAGATGAGACACGATCTCGACGGCGTTAGTGGCAACATTCTGCATTCTCGACGATGTCTTGAAGGACTTCATCTTTTCGGCGTTCCGGCCGAGCTGGCTGCTGGCCGCCAGTAAAATGAACGTGCAGAAGGTCAGTAGAATCAACGTCATAGGTAAGGCGAAAGCTTTCTTTCTAGCGTAGCGAAACCACGACATGATAAACCTCCTCCCTTTCGCTCTTCTCATCCACAAGAGTGTAGTTTATCGTATAGAGATCCTCACTGTCTGTAGTGCGGTGAAACGTTATGGTTGAAACCCCTGTGTCTCTAAAGCCCGAAGTTTCTATATAGGTGTCGTTCAAAATAATCATCAGTTCGTTCATCCTCCCGGCGATTTCTTGAGCGTTCGAGGCGTCTTTCAAAACGCTGTCCTGCCTTATGAAACTGCCTACAAGACTGGCTACAGCCTCTATTTCCGAGGCTCTGGTAGTTTCTTGCGACATTCTCTTGTGAGATATAACGAGTGCGATCCCCAGCGTCAAAAATCCCGCGAGTATCGCCAGAGCCACGAGAGTCTCTGCAAACGTGAAACCTCTCTTAATAGAACTTCACCGCTCCTTGAGCCCTCTTGCGCAAGATTAGTACCCCCGATGGCGAGTAGTATGTGAATGTCGCATCGTACTTCAGATAGTTCTCGATCGGTTCAACGCTGAAATCATCCACGGAGCTCGCCAGGATGCTGGTCGATATTCCCCCGTTCTCATCCGTGTCGAATATATGCACGATCTGCTTTTGCGAAGAGATATAGGTTATCGTGGAAAGAGCCGTCTCCCACCCCAGCACATTTTTTTCGGGAATACTGTGGCTTAAGACAATGGCCTGTTTTGCACCTTCGACACCATCGCTGACATTCGGCGCACCGGCCAGCAGTGTCCACTGCCTGGAAACAATAGAGCGGATCGACGTGTGCAATTTCGTTATTTCCTCGTCTAGAGAGAGCGAGGCGTTCACTTTCCCGGATGTCTTCAAAGATAGAGAGGCGATCATACTGACGGTCGCAAGAACTATGGTTGAAACGGCAAGGGCAGCCAGTATCTCTGCCAAAGACATTCCCGGTTTTAAATTCCCGATTTCTGCGTTTTGTCTTTTCAAGAATAACCACACCCGAATACAAATTGAATAGTAATACAAATATTTAAGTCTATTGAATGATATCACTTATTCAGTTACAAATCAAGAAAAATACTACCGTTTCACTCTCCTATACCCACCCGTGATAAACTTTTAGAGGTTATAAAGATTACTGAGGTGAAGAAATGCCGGAAATAAATTCCTTCGGTGAAAAGCTGAAAAGAAACATAGCCAGGGTAATAGTGGGCAAGGACGAAATAATAGAGAAGGCGCTGGCCGTTCTTCTGAGTGGCGGCCACGTCCTCATAAACGACGTTCCCGGTGTTGGAAAGACGGTTTTCGCAAGAAGTCTGGCTATTTCCCTGGGGCTGGATTTCAGGAGAATACAGTGTACACCCGACCTTCTTCCCGGCGATGTGACGGGTCTTAACGTACTGGATATCAAAAACAACGAGTTCATTTTCAAGATGGGGCCGGTCTTCACGGAGGTGCTTCTGGTAGACGAGATAAACAGGACCACTCCGAGAACCCAATCGGCTCTTCTTGAAGCCATGGGTGAGAGACAGGTTACAATCGACGGGAAGACCTTCCCTATGGCAAGACCTTTCTTTGTCATGGCAACCCAGAATCCCGTAGAGTTCGAAGGGACCTTTCCACTCCCCGAAGCCCAGCTTGACAGGTTTTCCGTTTCACTCTCGATAGGATATCCAGATGAGGAGTACGAAGTAGCGCTTCTGAAAGGTATGTTGCTCGAGCATCCACTCGAAAGCCTAAAGGCCGTCTCCAGTAGAGACGATCTGCTGAATATAATGAAAAGAGTTAAGGAAACAAAGGTAGAGAGATCGGTGCTGGAGTATGTGGTTGCGATAGTTTCTAAAACCAGGAATCACAGGGACCTTTCGCTCGGCTCCAGCCCCAGGGGTTCGATCGCCATCGTCGATGCGGCCAGGGCACTGGCAGGACTCAGGGGAAGAGGGTTCGTAATTCCCGACGATGTCAAGGAAATAGCCCCGGAAGTAATATCGCACAGGATAATGCTCAAACCCGAAGCCCGTCTGATGAGACGAACGGCCAGAGATGTCGTAGAGGAAATACTGCAGACCGTTCCAGTTCCGCTTCAAAATGAGAGAACTAAGGCTTGAAAGTTTAGCTTCCAGAAAGAGACCACTCTTTGTGGTCTCGATGGCTGTCTTGATTTGGGTTATTATGTCGGTGGATACCTTCTCTTTGATGATCGGGTCACTTGTTATCTTTCTCTGGATTCACTATTTCTTCGTGGTAATATCTGTCAAAAGACTTAATATAATCCGCACGATTAACAGAGAAAGACTTTTCCCCGGAGAGTATCTCACCTTGAAATACTCGATCTCCAACACACCACCGCTGCAACTTGAACTCATAGCGACACCCACGTTGATGGGCAGATACGATTTCGTCAGCACAAAGGGCGAGAGGGTGGTTGTCAGAAATGATCGCACCATTAGCTTTCAATACACGGTGAGTTTCAGAAAGCGAGGTGAGAAGGACCTTTCAAAACTAGAGATTCTTTACAGGGATCCAACGAAGCTTTTCACACTTAAGGCTATATATTCTCTGAGAGAGAAGATTCTGATTCTTCCACGAATAATCGATCCGGGCAGTTTTCCGCTCAGGTTACGTGAATTGCTTCCGGGAAGGGAGAGCGATTTTAAGTTGATGGAGGACCTGACCGATTTCCGGGGGATCAGGGAGTACGCCAGGGAGCCGCTCAATAGAATTCACTGGAAAGCCTCTGCGAGAATGGGCAGACTTTATTCGAAGGAGTTCGGCTACACGGCCGTAAGCAAGACCTTTCTCTATCTGGATCTCAACCTTTCCGGCGAAGTCTTTGCGCGTGATGTATGGGAGAGAATTAGAATCGATTACGAGGAGACGGCCATAGAGGTCGCCGGCTCTTTGATCAGAAAGATTATGACCGATTCCGGTCGATTGACGCTCGTTACGGTAGGGGAGAAAGTTAGTTACACAGACGATACCGGCAGGGACTGGATAGATTTCTTCGAAGTACTTTCGACGGCTCACGGCTGTGAAAAAGGACCGTCGCTTTCGGAATGCATATCCCGGGATATGGACCGCTACGATCCAGCCACAACGGTAGTGGTCCTCTCTCTGTACCTCGGGGAGAGTGTACTCCCCGATCTCGTAAAGGCCAGAGGCCGTGCAAGTCGTGTCGTTGTGCTTCTCATGCCCTTCGGTTTGAGAAAGTCCGGTCAATTACCGGGAAAATCTTATCAGATGCTTCCCAGGGCAATGGAAGAGTTGAAAAGGAGGAGTTCTCTTCTTGAGGAGGAGCAGATAATCGTGCGGGTGGTGGAGGAAAATCGATCGCTGATGGAGACCTTCGGGGAGGCTGGCAAACATAGATAAGACCGGCAAGGTTCAGACGTTCATTGTCGCCTCTGTAGCGGGCTTGGCGTTGATACAGCCCGGCGGTTTGTTGATCTCAATTGTCGGTGGAGCGATTGTCGGCCTTCTTTTCGCCTACGGAAGTAACAGGGCCGGCTGTAGTGTTTATTTTCTTCTACCGATAACTCTTTTTGTACTCATAATACTCCTGAGCGGAATCCTCCGCGTCGACGCTTTATATACCTTATCCGCAATTGCGATGATAGCCGGTATAATTCTGGCTATGGATTTGCGTTCCTATCCAGCCCTGACTGGTCTGTTGATCCTGGGGATCGCATTTTCTATCAGCCCGATCCCGCTGGAAATCACGGCTCCGGTCTTTCTGCTCCTTATGTGCTACAGGCTTTTTACGATACCCGGCTTTTCCCGACTGTTACTTATCTCGGTTCTGGTGCTGTCGGTGCTTGTCGTGATCGTCACAAAAGAACCGGTCGGTGGTCTTATGAGGAACTTTGCAGGCGGTGAGCATCTCGAAGACACAACCTCCATTCAGGAGCAAAATGCTCTTGAGAGGATTCAGGACGGTCAAACAGCGATTGACCCCGGGAGTATGGAAAGAGATTCGCTTCGCGCTCCCAGTGTTGTTGACGAAGCTCCACCGGAAACGGGAGTTATAGACTCGATAATAATATCGGTGTTCTATACCCTCTCGTTCGTTCTAGTGGCTTCAATAGCGTGGAAGATGTTCAGTATCACACATGGATTTGCAAGGCTGATACCACCTTTCCTCATTTTGATCTCTCTTTTGATATTCATGATAGGGGGATTCATGTATCTAAGATCGCTTGCCCTGGCCGAAAACGTCGAGTTTTCGTCGGGCGGAGGCACTCTGTCTGCAGCTCCATCCCAAAACGTAGTAGAGATTGAAAATTCTGCAGAAGATACAGCTCACAAAAACACTACGGTGACCGTGGTTCTGTTCGAAACTCTTAGGTGGTCTTCATTCGCCGCACTTGTCCTTCTATCGATCGCCCTCGCGTTAGCCATTGTTTTCGTAACTGCGTACGGCGAAGAGAACCGAAAACGCGGTGATCTCGAAAAGACCATAAAAGAACCTCTAGACAGTCGAAAACTACCGGGCCGCGAAGTACCGCCTCTAAAATACGACAGAAAATTCATCCTTGACGGCTACAGATGGATGAGAATGAACTTTTTCATAGATTGCGTTCAGCTCACACCATACGAGCTGCTCGAGGAGATAGAACTGGACAAGAGGGAAGCGGTCTCGGAGGTTACATCGATCTACGTACCTGTCAAATACGGACAGATCGATCCCTCCAGAGAAGAGTGCGCTAAGTTCCACTCGCTTCTGGTGGAACTTTTCCAGAGAAGAGAAACCGGAAACTCGACCGAAAAAGCGTAATCAGGCATCAAAGGAAGTGAACCGGTGATTCGGGAAGGAGATTGATAAAAATTCTTTTCTTTCGGACCGGGTACTTGCATTTTATTGAGTTTAGTGTGTTATAATCAATCTGTCCAGAAGGACACTATCGCTTTGCAACTGGTGCAAGGTAATTTTAAGGAGGAACACTCAAGTATGACAGGAACTGTGAAATGGTTCAACGGAACAAAGGGGTACGGCTTTATTACTAAGGACGAAGGTGGGGATGTCTTCGTTCACTTCTCTGCAATCGAAATGGATGGCTTCAAGACTCTTGACGAAGGTCAGAGAGTAGAGTTCGAAGTTGAGGATGGCCCAAAGGGTCCTCAGGCAGCAAAAGTTAGAATTGCGAAGTAATCGAATGTCTATATAAGCAATCCCATCGCCCGCTTGACAGCGGGCGATTTTTTTCCTCAAATATTCCGCCGGTACGTCCCGTTACGCCCCGAAAATCGAATTACTATATACAGTGCGCTGTACTCCAAACTCCGTTGTGCTAACATATTCATGAAGCGGTGTCATGACAGGAGGAGAACATGGAGACCAAGATTCTGAATGTAATCGATGGGCCGACACTTTTCAACGCATTTTTCTCTGGCGCCAGGGCCGTTATGAAGGAGCAGGGGTACCTAAACAAGATAAATGTCTTTCCGGTTCCGGACGGTGACACGGGAACCAACCTGGCATCAACGATGAGATCAATAATAGAGTTGACGGCCGTCTCTCAGTCCGTCGGCAAGACTTCCAGATCGATCGCCGACGCCGCCCTCATGGGTGCCAGAGGCAATTCCGGAGCGATCTTCGCCCAGTACATACACGGGCTTAGCAACGCGATCGGCAACAAAGAGAGCCTCGACAGTGGTAGTTTCGCCAGGGCCGTTCGGGAGGCCGTCCCGTACGCTTACGATGCAATGTCCACACCTGTAGAAGGAACGATGCTCACAGTTATGAAAGACTGGGCCGAAGCGTTGAACTCGGCCGGGAGCTCCGAAAACTCCTTTCTCGAAATGATAACAAGATCCAACGAGGTCGCGAAGAAATCTCTGGAAGAAACGCCCGAGAAGCTAGATGTACTTAAAAAGGCAGGTGTCGTGGATGCCGGAGCCCGGGGTTTCGTGGCCTTTGTGGAGGGAATAAAGATATTCCTGAGCGGAAAGACGGTTGAAATGGAGGATGAGGTCATTCCCGATATAGAGTTGCATAACCACGTTCATGTAGATGAGACCAACATACAGTTCAGGTACTGCACCGAAGCGATAATAGAGGGAACGGGGATCGATCACGCGTCTTTGAAGAGAGATGCGGGTTCTTTCGGGGATTCCGTTGTAGTGGTGGGCTCCGACAAGCGTACAAGGGTTCATATCCATACCAACGAACCGGCCGATCTCTTTTACAGGCTTGGAAAATACGGCAGTATCACGCAGCAGAAAGTTGACGACATGGAGATGCAGTACAGAGTCAGCCAGAAACGAAAATACCCAATCGCACTTGTCACCGACTCGGTGTGCGATCTACCGAGAGAGATCATAGATTATTACCAGATCCACGTTGTGCCACTGTTCCTGAACTTCGGGGAAAGCCATTATCTGGACAAGATAACCATCAAGCCCGACCAATTTTATACGATGCTCGACAGCACCGAGACCTATCCGGTTTCTGCCCAGCCTGGTATGAATTCCTTCCAGAACCTCTACCACTTTCTGGCGACACATTACGATTCAGTCATAGCCATCCATGTTTCCGACAAACTGAGCGGTACCTGGAATTCAAGTCTGAAAGCGGCAGAAAGACTTAAAGGTAAGAAGATCAGCGTCATTAATTCCAGGCATGTCTCCGGCTCCTTCGGGTTGTTAGTCCTGAGAGCCGCCCGGCTCATAGAAAATGGAACTGACCACGATGAAATAGTCGCAACCATCGAATCGCTCACAAAGAACTCAAGAATCTTCGTGAGCGTTAACACCTTGAAATACATGGTCAAGGGTGGGAGGGTCAGTCCCATGAAGGGCCTGCTGGCCAAAGTGATGAACCTGAAGCCGATTGTATCGGTGGATGAAGAAGGCAACTCGAAACTTTACGGGAAAGCCTTCAGCAGACTCGGAAACATGAAGAAGATACTGGGTTTCATCGGTGAATTGAACAGAAAGTGCAGGGTTGAGAACTACAACATAACACATGCCCACGCACCGAAGCAAGCCAGAGCTTTTGAGGAGAGTCTCACGAAGCTGTTGGGGAAAAAACCGGAATTCATAATGGAGGTCTCCCCGGTCGTCGGAATAAGCGCTGGGGTCGGAGCGGTGAGTGTTTCGGTGTTGTGTGAGAGAAACACCTGGTTGGAAGAAATAAAAGTACGCTGAGGAGTCTGTATGATCGAAGTCGTTCTGTTTAACGCTCTTGTGGTTCTCGTTTATATGAGTATTTTCTTCTTGATCGCCTCAGCAAGGAAGGACAATTCGATTGTCGACGTTGCATGGGGAACTGGATTTGTGTTGATCGCCTATTTCACCCTTCTCTTCTTCGGTGAATTCACCATCAGACAGCTACTGGTGACGGCCGTCGTAACTCTCTGGGGTTTGAGACTGGCAGTCCATATTTTCAGGCGAAACAGAGGCAGGGGCGAAGATTTCAGGTACGCGTCCATGAGAGAGAAGTGGGGGAGATACGTTTTGATACGCTCCTTCCTCCAGATATACGTTCTTCAGGGTTTCTTCATGCTCGTTGTGGCATATCCGGTAATACTTGTGAACAGCACTCCCGGCCCGTCTTTCGGCTGGCTGGATCTTCTGGGCCTGTCGATCTGGATCGCCGGTTTTCTATTTGAAGCCGTCGCCGACAGTCAGCTTAAAGAGTTCGTAAAGACTAAAAAGCCCGGTGAGATAATGAAAAGCGGTCTCTGGAGATATTCCCGTCATCCCAATTACTTCGGTGAAGCAGTTCAATGGTGGGGTATCTTCATCGTCGCGCTTTCACTGGAGGGCGGATGGTGGGCCATAGTCAGCCCGATTTTAATAACCTTCCTCTTGAGATTCGTTTCGGGAGTCCCTTACCTTGAAAGAAAATACCGGCAGTACCCGAAATTCAGGGAATACATGAAAGAAACCAACGCCTTCATTCCCTGGTTCCCGAAAAAGTAGCGGGTGAATTGAGATGGAACTAATATACTCGGCGATCCTCGCGTACATGATCGGTTCCATACCCACAGCCTACCTGATAGGGAGAGTTTTTTTCGGGTTCGATATCAGGAAGAGGGGAACTGGTAATATGGGCGCGTCTAACATGGTTTCCGTGATGGGATGGAAGACAGGCATACTGACCGGAGCGATAGATTTCATGAAGGGCATGGGAACCATTCTCATAATCAAAGGAGTCGACCCGTACTGGACTTATCAGATGCTATTGGTGGCCGCAACGTTCGCAACTATAGGACACATGTACCCTGTTTTCTTAGGGTTCAGAGGTGGTAAGGGAACGGCCACGCTTGCCGGAGGGTTGATGGGTCTCGACTACCAGGTGGCTTTGATCTGCATGACCATACTGCTGGTGTTCATAGTCATAACCGATTACTCGGCTCCCGGAGTGATAGCCGTATCTTCGGTCATGATTTTTCTTTTCAGGATATTCGGTTACCGCTGGGGAATTTCGTTGATGCTTCTTCCTATTGCATTGATAATGATCGCCAGGAATCTAGAGAACCTTCACAGGATATCCAGCGGAAAAGAGA
>Ga0209270_1004656_pt1 | contig 10102 bp, 7 predicted proteins | sample MTBAKSrepl1MetaG_FD_187456 | JGI IMG/M metagenome (GOLD analysis project Ga0209270, IMG submission 187456) | Enrichment culture microbial communities from Arthur Kill intertidal strait, New Jersey, USA, that are MTBE-degrading - MTBE-AKS1... | ecosystem: Environmental > Aquatic > Marine >...
GGAAACCCGACGCGCGGCCGAGCGGCATGGCGTTTTCGGATGGGTGAAAAACCGGGCGGACGGAACGGTTGAAGCCGTATTTGAAGGGGAGCCGCAACGGGTGGATACGGTCATCGACTGGTGCCGCCGGGGGCCGCGTCATGCTGATGTTCAAGGGGTCGATATCCATGAAGAGAGTTATGTCGGCGAGTTTAATGATTTTAGCATCTTGTAAAAAAAGAAGCGGTTCATAAGCTCTACAACAGTTTACGAACCGCTTTAAAATTTGGACCGGTTAGTTTTTAAACGGCGTCCTTGAGTTTCTTGCCGGCCTTGAATTTTACAATGTTGGAAGCCTTGATTTTAATCGGGTCGCCGGTTTGCGGATTGCGTCCCTTACGGGCTTTGCGACGGCCTTTAGAAAAAGTGCCAAACCCGACCAATGTCACCTTGCCGTCTTTTTTCTTCAGCGCTTTGACGACACCATCCATAAAAGAGCCTAGTGCGGCAGCGGCAGCGACTTTGGAGATTCCCGCATCCTTTGCCATTTTATCTACCAGTTCTGCTTTTGTCATCGGTCCTTCCCCCTTTTTATTGATTGATGATTGAATCGTCCGCTTACTTGCGTACCCATTACAGCAGGATCATGAGGATGTCAACAGAAAAACAGCTTGCCGTATCACTTTTTTGGTGTTGCCCGTCGCTGAATAAAGCTGTGACTGGGTTTGCGGGCAGGTGTCGCTCTAAATTGAACAGTATCATCCCACAGCGCACGGCGCTGAAACAAAAACATGCGTTTTTTGCGGATATAAGGTTGAAGGCGTTCAATCCGGGCATGTGGCAACAAATCCTGCGAAAATTCTAAAACAGGGCATTTACGAATTGTTGGGGATCAAAGTCCTGAAGGTCTCCGATTTTTTCACCCACGCCGATATACTTCAGTGGTATATTCAGGGTATCACAGATACTGACGACGATGCCGCCCTTGGCGGTTCCGTCAAGCTTTGTAACGGCAAGCGCCGTAATCCCCAGGGCATCGTGGAACATGCTGGCCTGGGCCAGCGCGTTCTGCCCGGTGGTGGCATCCAAAATCAGAAGAATTTCATGGGGGGCACCCGGAAATTTTTTGGAAATAATGCGTTTCATCTTTTTCAGCTCTTCCATCAGGTTCACCCGGGTATGCAGCCGGCCGGCCGTGTCGATCAGAACGACATCCATACGTCTGGCTTCCGCAGCTTCAAGCGCATCATAAGCAACCGCTGCGGGATCAGCCCCTTCTTTGTGTTTGACGATTTCTGCGCGGGCTCTTTCGGACCAGATCGTGAGCTGCTCGACGGCGGCGGCGCGAAACGTGTCGGCGGCGGCAATCATAACTTTTTTACCGGCGGCGGTCGATTTGGCTGCCAGTTTTCCGATGGTGGTGGTTTTGCCGACGCCGTTGACGCCGACGACCATGATGATCCGGGGGCCGGTTGTGGGCTGAGCCTTAAGCGCCGGCGCTTTTTGAAGGAGCGTCTGAATTTCATTCCGCAGAATGGTTTTCAGCTGGTTGGGATCGGTCACGCCGGCGGATGTGATCCGTTCGATCAGCTTCCCGGCGGTTCGGACCCCGATATCCGAAGTGATTAAGAGTTCTTCCAGTTCTTCCAGCAGATCGTCGTCGATGGTTTTACGGCCGGCAAATAATTTTTCAATCCCGCTGGTAAAGGACAGGCGTGTTTTTGCCAGCCCCGACTTTAAGCGTTTGAAAAATCCGGATGGCCCGGAAGGATCGGTTTCGTGCGGATGGGTTTCAAGGTATGGGTCGCCGCGATCACCGGAACCGGTTGAATTTGCCGGGGTGGTATCAAGGCTGTCCGATGCGTTTGGCTTTTTATCTGCTTCACCGTCATCGGCCGTTTTGTTATTTAGGGGTTTAGATTTTTTAAACCAGGCAAATGGCTTCATGCGTTAATTGGACGCCCCTTGTCGTTCAAAATTTACGGAAACAATTTTGGAAACTCCTCTATTTTCCATCGTGATACCGAAGAGGGTGTCGGCAAACTCCATGGTCCGCTTGTTGTGAGTGATCATGACGATTTGAGATTTTTCCCCGATAATTTTCAGCAATTCATTGAAGCGAAAGATGTTGGCCTCATCCAGGGGAGCATCGATTTCATCCATCAGGCAGAATGACGTCGGCTTCAGTAAGAAGATTGAGAATATAAACGCGATCGCCGCCAGCGCTTTTTCGCCGCCTGAAAGGAGGCTCATTCGCGTCAGCTTTTTGCCGGGGGGATGAATCATGTACTCCACGCCGGTTTCAAGGGGCTTTTCCGGATCGGTCAAGACCAGCTTTGCGGTCCCCCCCTCAAAAAGGCGGGGGAATACTTCTGTCAGTTTTTCATTCACCCGATCAAACGTCGCCAGGAAGCGCTCTTTTGTTATTTTATTGATCTTTCGGATTACCTTATGTAGGTCTTCCACAGCTTTTTCAAGATCATCGCGCTGGGTACAGAGAAAATCGGAGCGTTCCTTCAATTGTTCATATTCCTTGATGGCGCCGAGATTGACATCGGCAATTTTGGAGATCTTGCTCTTGAGCCGGGTCAATTCGTCTTCCTTTTCCTGCAGGGCGGTTTCCGTTAACCCTTCCGGGGTCTCCAGCAGTAGAGCGAACTCAGCCTTAAGTTCTGCAAAGGGCTGGTGGTAACGTTCTTCCAGACGGCTTGAAATGTTGTCCCGCTGCAGTTGACGCTGGGATTGTTCAATTTCGAGCAGCTGTATTTTCTGGAGAATTTCTTCGCGTTCGTTCTGGACTGCTGATATGGCGGTGTCTTTTTCCTTTAAGGTGCTATCAATCGCCTGGTAATCACCTTCACTGAGTTCAAGGGACGCATCCAGCTGTTTAAGGTTTGCATACATACCAGTCAGCATCTGTTCAAATTCAGCAATTTTTTCTTTTAAGGCGGCCTGCTTCCGGTTCTTCTGACTGATGTCTTGAGTAAGCTGTTCCAGACGTTTGGTACCTTCCGCCTGAAATTCCTGCAGGCGCGTCAGCGTATGGGTGCTGTTTTCCAGTTTGGCGTTCAATGCCGTCAACTGCAGCTTTAGATCGACAACCCGGCGGTCGAAGTCTTCCAGTTGGAGGGAAACGGCACTGATACTACCGTTTAAATCAGCAACTTTCTTTTGAGCGCCGGCAACTTCGGATTCTATTTCAGCCAAGGCGTGGTTGTATTGGGCCATCTCTTCTTCGATATCGCTCTCTTCGCCCATAAGCTGTTCCTGCTCCAGACGGACGATTTCCAGATGGCGCCGGGCATGCTTTAATTCTTCCGTAACCTTATAGAGTGATTTTTCAGCCTCGATCTCGTTTTGGACCGCTTTATTTTTCTGTTCGGTAAAATTGTGCAGGGTGGTTTCCAGAGACAATACCGCCCCTTCAAGCCGTTTTTGTTCCTGGCGGGCGGATTCCAGTTCGTTATCCAATCTGAGAATGTGTTGTTCGAGTTCCTTCAGTTCCTGCTTTTTAGCGAGGATTCCGGATAAATTTTCCTTGTTGCCGCCGATCATTATTCCCTGAGGGGTGATCATGTCTCCGTTTTTCGTTACCACCGACTGCAGGGCGCCGTTTCGATTGAATATATCCAGTGCTTCGGTGATGTCATCGGCGACCACAACATGGCCCAACAGCGCTTCGGCGATAGACTCAAACCCCGGTTTGATGGAAACATGGTTGAGCAGGCGTCTGGATGCGTCCGGTTTTTTCAGCAGGCCGTATGAAACCGGCTTGACGGCCGCTACCGGTATAAAACCGCAGCGGCCGGTGCTGCGGGTTTGGAGAAAATCGATGGCGCCGGTTCCGGCGGCCTGGTCGTCAACAAGGATGTATTGCAGAGCTTCACCCAGGGCGGCTTCCACTGAAGATTCATATGACGGCTCGGGCTCGACAATATCGGTCACCAGACCGACAACCCCCCTGATGTTAGGAGACATTGCAGACGTTGCGGTAGCGGAAGAATCCTGGACCTCACGGGCATTTTTCATGATGACCCGGACCCCCTCTTTGTACCATTCGAAATTTTCCTCCATTTTCCGTAATGTGCTGAATCTGGAACGGAGCTTGCTTCGCTCCATATCGATGGTCTGAACCGTTTTGACTTGCTGGCCGAGCGCTTTGCTTTTGGCTTCAAGATGCATACGGGTCTCATCCAGGCGCCGGTTCAAGTCGGCGATAGTTGCTTTAACCCCTTTCAATTCTTCGCCAGCCTGGATTTCTTTTTTCTCTAAGTCCGTAACCTTTTGGGCGGCGACCGCCTCTTCTTCATCAATTCTTTTCAAGCGTCTGGTGAGGTTTTCTTTGTTGTTCTGGGCGTTCTGAAAAAAGTTTTTGTACTGGGCCTCACGGGAGACCTTGTCCATGAGTTCGACCTTACTGTCATCGAGCTGCTGGTTAAAACGAGCCAGCTCTTCCCTCAGACTCTGGGTGGACAGCATCTCCCGGTCAAGGGTCGCCTTTACGGATTGAATTTGGAAGTTCTGCTCGCCGGTTTGAATTTTTACCTGATCGATTTCGGAAAGGATGGACTGATTCTTTTCGATGAGTTCGCTGCGAACGATTTCCAGTTCAGCCGATTCCTGGGCCAAGCGATCGATGTCTTTATTCAGATAGGCCAGATCATTTTCCCTTCTGTCAATACTGCGCTGGGTCTCAAATTTTTGTGATTTCTGCTCTGATATCTCCTGGTTTTTCTGCCAGCGTTGCTGTTTGATTTCTTCGATGGCGGCGTCCAGCTTTTTAAGCTGCGTGATGTGCTCAATGTCCTTATCCTTCAGGCTTTTCAAAAGGGCGTCGGTTGCCGTGATCTGTTCGATGAAAACACCGATGCTGTGATGGGCCAGCACGACATCAAGGCGCTTGATGCGGTCTTGAAATTTTTTATAGAGTTCGGCCTTTTTGGCCTGGCGTTTGAGGCCGCCCATTTGCCGCTTGACTTCCGATATGATATCGGAAACTCTTAGCAGGTTTTGATGGGTGGAATCGACTTTGCGAAGGGCTTCATTTTTTCTGCTGATAAAGCGGGTTACGCCGGCGGCTTCTTCTATAAAATAGCGCCTTTCCTCCGGCCCTGCGTCCGTTATGGCGCCGATGTTCCCCTGCTGAATGACGGCATACGATTTAGGACCGAGCCCGCTGCCCATAAAGACGTTGTGGATATCCTTGAGCCGGCAGAGTTGTTTGTTGATATAGTAGGCGCTTTCACCGGAGCGATACAAGCGTCGGGTGAGCATGATTTCAGTAAAATCCTTTAATTCCTCTGGAGCGGAGCCGTTGTCATTGAGCAGGGTTAAAGAGACTTCCGCCATGTTAAGGGGCGGTTTTCCGTTTGTTCCTGCAAAAATGATATCCTCCATGGATTTGCCGCGGAGCTGTTTGACACTCTGTTCGCCCATCACCCATCGGATGGCATCAACGACATTGCTTTTGCCGCAGCCGTTGGGACCGACAATAGCTGAAATGCCGGCCGGAAATTCAATACAGGATTTATCGACAAAAGATTTGAATCCATTTATTTCCAGTTTTTTAAGCTTCATATGTTATGGCCTCCTGTCCATCTGAGGGTCTGGATAGACGTTGCCGACAGTTGTGATTGATTCCGGATACAATCGAATTTTATTCACTTTAAATGGGTACCAAAAATAAATTAAAATGTAAAGGGAAAAGCACAATTTGCGGTGTGTTTTAGAAAGCCATACTACAACATATGGTAGATTGCACAGTAAAATGCAATCATTTCGGCTAATTATTCTTGACACTGGTACGGCGTCTCAGTAAATATAACCATCCGCTTTACTGCCAAGGCAGGGATTTAACATGTCAATTAGCTTCTTCAAGATTACCGATACATCATTTTCAAGGGAGGTAATGAATGCCTGCTAAAAAAACTATCAGCGAGGAAAAGCTTTTAACCAATGAAAAAATACGTGAAGCAACCGACAGCGTAAACCATGAATTGCTGGAACGCAGGTCCTACCGTCCTCCCCTCTGCAAGGTGTTTAAAAGTTCTTATACCGCCCTGGCGGAAGATGATCGCTATCGTTTTGTGATTGATCATGAGGCCCGCAAAAAACTGCCGCATATTATCCAGAATAAAGTTCAAAGGGTTGTGCCGGTCGAATCCCCGGATCAAGCCTTTACGTTTGCTTATACCCAAAAACGTAATATCGGCATTGTTTTTTCCGGTGGGCCGGCGCCCGGCGGGCACAATGTGATTGCCGGCCTTTATGATGCTGCCAAAAAGGCCTGTCCGGACACACGGGTTTATGGATTTCTGATAGGACCGGACGGAATTATTGAAAATGAGGCCATTGAACTCAGCGATGAACGGGTGGATCAATACCGCAACCTGGGCGGATTTACCATGATTAAGACCGGCCGAACAAAAATAGACTCCAAACAAAAGATGGCCCATGCCAAGGAGACCTGTAAACAACTCAACCTCGACGCGCTGGTGATCGTGGGGGGGGACGATTCCAACACCAATGCTGCGTTTCTGGCCGAGGAGATGATCGGCATGGGGGTCCAGGTAATCGGTGTTCCCAAAACCATTGATGGGGACATTCAGGTCAGAGACGCCGACGGCCGGGTGCTGTGCGCCGTGTCATTCGGATTTCATACGGCTGCCAGGGCTTTTGGCCTGTCGGTCAGCAACCTCTGTACGGACAGCAGTTCGGATGTCAAATACTGGCATATCTGCAAGGTTATGGGGCGAGTCGCCAGTCATCTGGCGCTGGAAGTCGCCTTGCAGTCACATCCCAACATGACCCTGATCGGTGAAGATCTGGCCGACTACGTTGATCAGAAGCGGCTGGAAAAGGCTAAAAAAGAAGGAGGTACGGATTACAATTCCTACGGCATGACCCTGCGGCATCTTTCGCGGGTCATCTGCGACGGCATTGTCCGGCGGGCCGACGTCGGCAAGAATTACGGCGTGATAGTCATCCCCGAAGGGGTCTTGGAGTTCATCAATGAGATCCAGGTCTTTATCATCAAATTAAATACCATTATTGCCGAATACAATCAGACGCACGATACGGATTTTCATTCCGACTTCCCCCAGCTTGAGGATAAGCTGGAGTACCTGCGGCGCATGGCCAGGCGTTCCCGCGAAGACGCCGCCTTCACGATCTGGAACACCCGCGATGATGAACTTTTTAACGATATCCCCGCTTTTTTCCAGGAAGGCCTGCTGATGGAACGAGACAGTCACGGTAATTTTCAATTTTCACAGGTTGAAACCGACAAGGTTCTCATGGGAATGGTCAAGGATTACCTGGATATTCTATATGAAGAGGGCTTTTACAAAATCGGTATTGCCCGGACCTACTTTGTAAAAACCCTGAAAAAGGAGGGTCTGGACCCGGAACTCTACGGCCGCTGCCTATTTAAAAATTACAAGAATGGTGAGATGCTGATCATCAAGCCGACCATTATTTCGGTTAAGACCCTGAAGCAAGAGCTGGCCAAGTCCGGCATCCTGAGTGAAGACAAGGACATCCCGGCCGCGGTTCTGAAAATATTCACCTACTCCATCCCCAAATTAAAAACCCAGACACATTTTTTCGGCTATGACGGCAGGGGAAACGACCCGACCCGATTTGACTGTATTTATACTTACAATCTGGGGCTGACGGCTTTCAGCCTGATTGCGGACGGGGTTACCGGCCAAATGGCGGCAATCAAAAATCTGGAAAAAGAATTCAGCCAGTGGGAGCCCATCGGAATACCGATTGCACCGCTGATGCATCTGGAGGAACGCAAGGGCAGGCTGGAACTGGTTTTGGAAAAAAGTCTGGTGGACGTCAATTCGGCCTCTTTCAGGGTCGTCAAGGCTTTCAGGGAAAAATGGCTGGCGGCAGTCCCCGGCGATGACGATTACCGCCGGCCCGGCCCGATCCGTTTCACTGGAAAAAGCGTGGAGGAAAGACCCATAACCCTGGTGTTGAATGCCCTTGAGGGTTGACTTTCCTGTTGCGGCTAAAGTCGAGGATATCCCGGAGCCCAGGAGTCCGGAGGCGGGCCTCGGCCGGGTCCTGCCGAAGTCAATTTACGGGCCTTGGAATATCAAACCCGAAGGGGGGGATATAGTACAAATGAACCAGGAAAAAAATGGTCAACACGCAAAGGCAGGCCAGCACCGGCGTCAGCAACCATCCCGTCAGGATGTTGACAAGGGTTCGCCGGTGAATGGTGTTGCCCCCTTTGACAATGCCGATGCCCAGAACCGCGCCGATGACCCCCTGGGAGGTTGAAACCGGAACACCGATAAAAGTGAAGATGTGTACCGACACAGCCAGGGACAAAACTACGATAAGCGCTGAAAAAGGGTCCAGTTTAAAAAGCTTTTTTGGGCTGCTTTGATCGTGTCCAAATAATCATATATCAGATTTTCCACCTGGGTTTGTTTTTTAAAAAGATAACTGAGCATAACGTTCCCCTGCAGATTGGATATCAGCAAAAAAAAAGACCCTTTCCCAAAGGCCTTAACACCCTAAATCGCGGGTTTCCAAGGCTTTTCAAGCACATCATCACGCGTCAGATACGATAGAGCAAAGACGCACTTAGTCCATGGCCTCGGGAACACTGAAACCATCGGCTTCAAGCGCTTTTTTGATAACATCGGTTTTGCAGGAAAACAGGCGGAAAAAATAGATCCTTTTTCCCTTTTGGCGAACCGTCATGCCGACATTGATAATGTCGCCGCCCTGATCCTGGATGATCTGGGTGGCCTTTTTAAACGATCCGGGTTTATCTTCAACCTCAACGTCGATGCGGGAACTGGCATTGAGGATGCCCATCATGTCAATAAACGCACGCAGAATGTCCGTTTCAGTAATAATGCCGACCGGTTCATTGTCTTTGACTACCGGCATCCCCCCGATCTTATACTTGTAGATGAGCTGTGCCGCAATTTCGATATCATCCTCCGGAGACACGGTAATCGGTTTTTTTATCATCAGGTCCGCAATCGTCAGATCTCCCAGCATGGAAGGGATGAGCCCCTGCTTTAAATCGGCCAGTGTCACAAACCCCCTTAATTTGTTGGTTCGGGAGACCACCGGCAGGTGACGGATGGAATTGATCTTCATTAATTCGATTGCTTCCTGAATCGTGGTCTTCTTGGTAATGGTAATCGGTTCAGGAATCATGAGGGCGTTGATTTTCATGGCAAAACCTTTTAGTGGGATATCGGTTATGAAACGGTTACTGATAATTTAACCGGTTGCGCGGATAAGGTCAATAAAATTATTCTGAAGCACCCGTATCGGGGAGAAAAACAGCCGGAAGAGATGTCCGTGAGGGCAGGATTTAGGTGATGCTGCAGGCTTTTGCCCGGAGCGCTACGGCGAAAAGGTTCATCAGCCCGGAAGTCGACGGTTTTCTTCCCCGCTTCCATGGCAGATTTTGAGGCATTTCCGGGAGTATGAGCGGTCGAGAGCTTAGATCGGTTTTATCTCAAAAAAACAATCAAAACTTCAAGCCTGCAACATCTGGGCGGCTTCCAGCGCAAAATAGGTCAGGATAACATCTGCGCCGGCACGTTTGATGGCGGTCAATGATTCCAGCATGACCTTGCGGCCGTCCAGCCACCCCATTTTATCGGCGGCCTTGATCATGGCATATTCGCCGCTGACGTTGTAGGCCGCTATCGGCAGGTCGATTTCTTCGCGAATGCGGTAAATGATATCCAGATAGGGCAGTGCGGGCTTGACCATGATGATGTCGGCGCCCTCTTCAACGTCCATGGTGGCCTCGCGGATGGATTCCAGTGTGTTGGCCGGGTCCATCTGATAGGTCCGGCGGTCGCCGAATTTTGGTGACGATTCCGCTGCCTCGCGAAACGGACCGTAATAGGCCGAGCAGTATTTGACGGCATAGGACATGATGGGGATATGACTGAAGTTGTCGTCGTCCAGTACAGCGCGGATTTCAGCCACGCGGCCGTCCATCATGTCGGAGGGCGCCACCATGTCGGCGCCGGCTTTTGCATGGGAAAGAGCGGTGCGGGCAATCAGGTCCAGAGATGCGTCATTGTCGATGATGTCGCCGGTCACCACACCGCAATGGCCGTGATCGGTG
>Ga0209270_1004657_pt1 | contig 10102 bp, 9 predicted proteins | sample MTBAKSrepl1MetaG_FD_187456 | JGI IMG/M metagenome (GOLD analysis project Ga0209270, IMG submission 187456) | Enrichment culture microbial communities from Arthur Kill intertidal strait, New Jersey, USA, that are MTBE-degrading - MTBE-AKS1... | ecosystem: Environmental > Aquatic > Marine >...
AAAGTCTTTAACTCCATTTCATTTATTTTTTTTACAAACTCTACTGTTTGAATTATTTTTTTTGATTCATAATTTACAGTAAATTTTTCAAAATTATTGACAATGAATTCAATGTCACTTCGCTTTACCTGTCCTATAAAAATATGTGGATTATGCATAACAAGACTATCAATACTATCAAATACCATATCATTAGTACCACCATATATTGCTGTAGCAGTCACAGCGACCATTGGGAAACTCATAGTATGATATTTTCTCATCTTTCTAATATAATTTCCTAAAAACCAATAATCAACACGAAAATCTCTACCCCAAGTTGTTATTAAATGCGCTTCATCAATTACTAAAAGTCCTAATTTTCTAAAACCAATGAAATGAGTAATATCATAGGAAAGTAGCAGTTCGGGTGACATGTAAAGAATATCAATTTCACATCTTTTACAGCTTTCTATAATTTTTTCACGATCAATTAAGCTTAGTTCACTGTTTATGTAAGCAACTTTTTCAAAATTTCTATCTTTTATTATAGCATTAACTTGATCTTTCATTAATGCGATAAGTGGTGAAACAACTATTGTCACGTCACCCTTTTCAGAAATATAAAAAGCAGGAAGCTGAAAAAGCAATGATTTCCCAGCCCCTGTAGGTGCAGTTAAAAATAAATCTCTACAAGGCTTATCACTCAAAGAGTTTTCATATTCTTGAATTATAGTGTCGACTATTAATCCTTGCGAAATATCTGAAATCTCATTTCCAATATTTGGATTTTTATAAACAGAAATATTTCTAAAAGAAGCGTTATCACCCCAAAAGCGTTTTAATAATTCTTGAGTATTTTTTTTTACTTCATAATCCGAAGTTATAGAGATATCTTCAAAAGTGTATAAAGCGCCACCAAATTGATTTAGTAAAAAATTTAATTTTTTTAAATTATTTGTTATTGTAACATTTAAGGGTTGTTTATTGTAAAAAGTAACAATCGCTTGTTTTTTAAAATTATCTTGCTCAAAGCATTCATTAACAAAAATATCTATTGAATAAGGATCAGAACTTATGTCAATACTATTCAGATTTTGATTAGTTGAAAAACCTAGTTCTGCCGACTCTTCAAAAAGATCAATACTTTTAAAGGAGTCTATAAAAGTTTTCAATGAATAATAGTATTTCCGGTTTATGACAATTTGTTCAGCTTGATAAATAGGCAAATCTTCTGGTCTAAATGCAATGTCTTCTTTTCCTTCTTTTTCAAGATAATCATCTTTGTCTATTGGGAAAAGCTGCCTCAGATTGTCTTTAAGTATTACAATTCTCTCAATAAAAAAAGAAGGGTCAATATAATTGATAAGATAACTAAATTGAGCAAAAGAAAGGATATGATAATCTTTATTTTGATTAAGTGCTGTAAAAATTTTAGTGAACCACTCCTTATTAAACGTTTTTTCATTATCCTCCTTGGTGAAAGTTTCAAGGTCAGCAAAAAATGTTTGTCTATTTTCTTGATCTACAAGTTTCGATTGTCCGAGAATCACAAAAATTTGATTTGTTCTTTTTTTTCGCAAAAGGTCAACCTTGGCAAAAATTTTATTTGAGTAAAGTTGTTTCGCTGTCATTTTCTATATTTATTAATGATCTTGTATATATAATAATGGATTTTATTTTACTAATGTGTAGTAGACATATTCCTTGTTCGTTAAAACATTGATTATATGACGAGTATCTATTTATAATCGTTTGTATACGTTTATTACTGGATAAAAATACTGTTTACAAAGTACCAAGTTAATAAAAAAGTAGATGTTATTATTTTCCAGCATCTGAATAACCAAAAAAAGAGCGCTAAATCCATCTGCTTATAACAGAATCCGGACAGCTCTCAGCTTGCATGATAATCTTCCAGGCTGATGCTTCAGCGAAAAGTACTTGAGGATACCTGGGAATAAAATAGAATTGTAATCCTTATTTTTCATTTTTGCTGTATTGTTATTTTTCGAAAATAATGCATTTATATTTTAAGGTAACAGTATGGGAGCAGAAACAGATGTCCATACTCTGTCCACATTCTGAATTTTTCTTATTACCTCGTGAAATAATAGCTCCCAGGAAGGAATATTAACAATTTAGTAAAAACATGTCCTTGAAATGTCCGCATCTAAATAATTCTGCATTCAATCCTCTCAATAGCCCTGTTCATTTGAACCCGAATAAGCATTTCAGCCTTTGCTCAATTGATCCAAGGTTCAATCTTTTTTGATGTAGAAGACATATTTTTTATAAAGAGTTGGAAGAAATTTTTTGATAACCTCTTCATTTTTAATCACAATTACAGCAATAACTTCATCTTTACCCAACATATCTACAGCAGATTCATAATTATCAACAATTTTAGGAACCGGTTTATTGTTTTGTTCCTTTTTGTTAGATTTTACTCTGTCGGAAGCATTGAATATTGAAACTTTTCCACTGTCCAATTCATCTAAAAGTTCAGGCGTTCCTTTTTCATAAATTTTTATATACCTTTTGGCTGTTTCCCGTGATACACCAGCCATATTACCAATTTCCTGGGCTGTGTCAATTTTTTTGGTTACCTTTTTCTTTTTCCCCGCCTTTGAAAGGTTTTCCTTTGCTCTGGCTTCAATGGTATCTTTATGAGCCATTGCAAAACGCAACTTTTGAGGAGCAGAAAGGTTCCTCCGTTGAAACTGGTGCCTGAGCATCCAAAGTTTTATGTCATTCAGGCTACTAAAATCTTCAGCCACCTTTAATTTAGGTAACGATTTTCCTGTTAACCCTAATTCTATGGCAGCTTTAAGTCTTGTGTGTCCTTCAATCACCAATTTTTTGCCTTCTTCAGGTTCATAAAAAAGTATGGGATCATGAATTCCATTCGTTTCAATATCAGACTTCAGTTGATCGAATAGTTCAGGTTCCATTGATGGGAGATAATCCTGTAATTCTGCAATGGTAATTAGACCATCATGTTTATTGGCAATAGGAAAGTTTTCTCCAAAAAGAGAAACGTTTTCGGTTGATTCAGTTGTCATAACAGTTTTAATTTTGGTTTATCCAAATTTATACGATCCATTTCAAAAATGCAATAGCCTTCGGACAATTTCGTAAGCTTAATTTTAAGACGTTTTTATTTAAAGCAAGGGAAATTGTCAACTCAGGGTTAAAAGTATCTAAAAAAGAAACTATAGTGGTTTAGATGATGAATGTTATCTGGTTAGGAGTTTTTTTGGACAAATTGAACCGGATTAGCGGAACCACCAATAAACCACCATTTGTATTCTCATCTTCACCAAAACAGAATACGATACCTTTCTACTAATCCTACGCTCAAAACATCCACCTTAAATCCAGTTAAACTTCAGTATTATCAAGTGTCTGGGCACATGGGCGTAGAAATGTATAAAACTTTTTAATAATAGATTTAGACTTTATGAGTGAGAATAGGTTGTACATAGAAACAGAAACATTATATCTAATTTTATAAAAAGGAGTGTTTATTTTTAATTCAGAAATATTATCGCTTCTTCGCTAGGAAATGAAACTTTACTTCAATCTATATAATCTTCTGTTTATGACTAAATTAATTGTACAACAAATATTCATACATGCAGTTTAGGGTAGGTAGGGTAGGCAAATTTCACCAACTTTTATACAGTATATATATACATTACTCCCCAATAATTTATTAAAAAATGCTTACCCTGCCTACCTTTATTTTCTGTACGCCAATAGTAACAGGGAGTTTAGCGAGGTAAGTGTGTTTGTTAAAAACTTGCCCTCAGGGTACCCTATTCATCCATTTACCGTAGGATAGGGCATCATAACTGTGATCCGGGCTATGGTCGAAAAGTTCCGAGTCTACTTCCTTAAGATAGTAAACTTGGATGCCGCCATTTATTTTTCCTTTGATAAAGCCACAATGTGTCAGCACTTTACCCAGCTTCTGAACACCATAATCGTTAATGTTGTTTTTGTTTTTTTCGTGTAGAATTCCCATTATTTCCGTAGCAGTCAGCTTGTGTGTAGCTTCCTGTTTACTGCATGGCTGAAACCGGTCAAGAAGGAGTTCCTCCTCCATTAATTTTACGCGGAATTTCTCATTGCTTTTGTTGACCTCGTCTATTTCATCTTTGTCGAACCAGAATTGAAAATCAGACTTCCATAAAGCATAGGCTTGCGAATAAACACTTGCCATATTGATGTCATGATTAAATTTAAAATCCAATGTCTCAAAACATAAAAATCGTCTGGAGCCAGTCAGGTCTGTTAAAAATTCATTATTGTTTATAGATGAAATAAACGAAGCTCGCCTGGATAAGTTCTCGGCAACTGTTCCGTATGGCCTTCGCAATTTAACTGACTCTTTGGTAATGAGATGCTTCAGGGAACCAAGCTGCTTGCGATTTAAAATTTCCAATTCATCTACATTGATGATAAAACATTCAGAAATAAAGATTAGCGTGTCTTTATTGTCAGGGTCAATAGTACCTGAATATTTGTAATCCTGAAGTTCTTTAGGCACTAAATTTAGTGACCAGGTCGTTTTGCCTATTCCCTGCTTTCCTGCTAACACAATCATTGTTTGGTTTGAAACTTTTTCATCCAGCAAGCATGCAACGGTGGCTACAATCCACTTCCGGAAGCATTTCTTCCATAAACCATCGTTAGCTGTTTTAACAGTTGACGCTAATTGTTGGATGTAATCCGTTTCTCCATCCCACTGGGGTAAATGGTTGAAATAGTGGTCAAAAGGATCATATTTCGGGACGTAAGAAGACTTCAATAAATCAAGCAAGTGGCTTTTGGGAAACTTGATGTCGTTTTTTGCAAGCTCCCGGTAAAAGCTATTCAGCCTATAATCATCTAAAATTCGTAATTCTTCGCTATCTCTACAACGATATTCAATATTGCCGGTTACCACATTATACTGGAAGTCGTAAGAAGCGCTGAGGAAATTCTCTACGACCTCGATTAATGGTAATTCCGAGGGATTGGATCTTCTTCTGTTCATGGAGTCACCTTCCTTTCTCTTTTCTTGATTAAATATTGATCCGCGTCCCTCTCAATTTCAGCCAGTGTTTTTTTTCGACCTTCTTTCAAATATGCAGTTAAGTCAATAGTTGAAAAGTATAAGCGCTTGGACCGCTTCATTACAGGTAGTTCACCCTTAGACACTTTGCTGTAAATTGTCGGAACAGTAAGATGAAGAAATTCAGCCGCTTCCTGAACTGATAAAAGTTTTTCTCGTAGTTTGTCTAATTCAGCCTTTTTAGGCTGATGTTTGAGGTCAAGTAATAATGTTTCTATATTACTTAATCTCGCTTCAATTGTTTCAAAAGGATTTTGCATTTTGTACAAGTTTTTAATTTATGTACAAATTTGAAAATAAGGCATTCAAGGTAACCGGTTGTAACTGGTTTGTAACTGATTACAATTTTTACAGGAATTCAGAATTATAGTAACTATGTAGAATTGAAACCTCATCTTCCGCCCTGCTTCGCTTGTCTTCAGGTAGCATTTGAATAACGCTTTCGATACGGTTGATTTTGTTTTGAAGTTTTTTGGGGGTGCAGGGTGTTGGTCTCCCTTTTCTGTTCGCTGTGCTTGAATAATATGTATATCTTTGAAAAAGTTTTTCTCCAGAATTATGCCCGTATTCTTTTGCTATTTGATTACCGTTTTCCCTTGTAATTTGAGTCCCTTGATAAACATGTAATAATGCAATTTTATCGATGGTCAATTTTGGTTTTTGAGATTTTTCCCTTTGATGATTTTGATTCTTCCCTTGATGTTCTTTGCTCCTAAATTCACTGTAACTTTTCGCAGTAGAACCTGATTTTTCCAGAAAAGAAAAATCCCTTTCCCAGATCAATATTTTATTTCTTTGTTGAATCTCAACTAAATCCATATTCAAGTTAAGGCATTTGGCATCCAACTGATTAAAGAAATCCCTATATGCATGAAAACATAAAATTATATACTTCTCTGAGGTCACTAAATCGTCTATATGTTTGGTATATTTAAGTTCATATCTGATGATTAATTTGTGACATTCATCAATGCAGCCGGAAAATGTCTTATCACCAATCTTTACTACTTTTTTGCCATACTCTTTATCATATTTTTTATCTGTGTTATAATTCAGATAAGGAGCAATACCGGCAAAATCTTTCAAAATACCTGTCACATAAGTTTCTCTGTCTTCTTTCGCTATACTATATAGGTTCCCCTCTGTTTCATCAATGACATTTTTCAATAAAGCTGCGCCCTGAGTTATAAAATTATTTACTACCTCAGAAATTTCCTGTGTCATTTGTTCCACTCTTTTCTTATAAAAGTCGCCTGAGATGATTGATCCGGCATATTTCAAATATTTGAAACAACTCAAAAATTTTCCATTATACTTTTTCTTCAATTTCGTACTCATATGTTGATATAAAAGTGTTAGTCAAAATTCATCAGATTATCGGTAAGCGCTCTCATGGCATCATCCTCAAATCCTGCAAAATAGCCTTTGGTGGTTGACAGATCATGGTGATTCAGTGCCTGACTTATCTGTTCAAGACTTGCACCACTTCGAATAGCATTAGTGGCAAAGGAATGACGGCTCCAATATGTTGAGATGTCTTCCGGTAAATCGTTGGCTTTCGCCAATAATTTTAAATGTTGATTTAAGAACCGCGTAAAATTGTGACTTTTCCGAAAACGTTCTTCTTCTGACATGTCTTCGGTGAAAATATTAAATATGAGATTGGATTTCTTCTTTTCTTTATTGCCGTATCGTTCAATAAAGTTTTTTGAGTAATCATTCAGATAAACGACAACAGGTTTTAAGTTTGCTTTACTTGTTCGCTTTGTTTTTTCCCGTGTATATATCAATTTGTCACCGTGTAGGGTTTCGTATTTCAGGGATGCCATGTCTTTCACATTCAGCCCTGAGCAATTAAATAAAAAGAAAAAGTAATCTTTAGCTATTTGCTGTTCATCTGTTTTCGGTTTGGCTTCATAAAGTTTCTTTAGCTGTTCTTTTGTTAATGCTTTTTTTACAGCTTTTTGTGCCGGCACCTGATACTTTCCCCTACCGAAAGGATACAAATCTCTTTTTATGATGTTGTTTGAGATCGCCTGATTAAATAATGTTCTTAAGGTACGAACATACATTGAAACTGTGGTCTGACTTCGACCATAATTGGATAGATAGTTTTCAAAGTTGTTTAGCCATGTTGAGGTAATCTCCCGAAATAATAATGTTTGAGGTTCATCTATATCTGCATTATTTTCATTATTATTTAAATCTCTCTTTAACAGATAATTGATAATAGCTTTCTTACTTAAGTAATACGTAGAAGCAGTACCGACCTGTTTATTGTTTTTTAGCCTTTTAATTGCTTCATCATACTGAAAAAGAACATTTTCATCCTGACCTTTCTTCTGATATAAACGCTTTTCAAATCCTTCAATTGTGAATGTTGACATTTCATTTGCAACTTCCTCTGCCTTATTAAGAACAGATTGGAGTTCTGCTCTTTGTCTCATTACTGTAAGTCGTGGCTTTTTTGTTTCCCAAATGCTAAAAAAGTCCTTCTCAGAGAATTCAAATTTGGTAGGGTAGAGTTTCTGTTTGCGAGGATAAGGCGTAAAGACTCTTAGTTTTACAGGATACTTTCCATTACGTAATTCTCTTCTTTTGTCAAGAAACAATGAAATAAACACTTGTTTTTCCATTTTCTTTGGTATATTTGCATATAGTATTGTTCTTCTCTAACTTACTATAAATATAAATTACTGGTAAATAATAACTTTCATTTAATATCATTTGCATATAATTTGCATACAAAGTTACAAAATAAATCAAAATAAACAAATATTAAGTATTATCCATTTTTCATTAAAATGCTGTAATACAAAATAATAAATGAATAACGATTAAAAAAATGATAGTTATTTTTCTGCCTTACAAGCAGGGGGTCACTGGTTCGAATCCAGTTGTTCCCACGAAGTTCAAAATACCTTAAAACTTTGTTAAACATGAGATTTAACAAGGTTTTTTAATACCTGTTAAAAAAAAATATTTTGCCAGCACCAAAAAGGCTGATAAAACAAAGGAGATATATTTATATACTCTGAGTCTCATAGAGGACTATGCCCCCGGGCAGCTTCATTTCCCTGATGTTAATTCAAAATTTCTTCGTGAATTGGATTTATGGATGACTGAAAAGGGAATGAAAACAAATTCAATAGGTATTCACATGCGCAATATCCGGGCCTTTTTTAATGCAGCTATAGATGACGAAGTAATAGACCTCGGATTATATCCTTTCAGGAAGTATAAGATCAAGAAAGAAAAAACAGCAAAACGAAACTTAACCATAAACGAAATAAGGCGATTTAAGGATATTGAGCTCTCAGGAGTACCTGGACTATCCAGAGATGTTTTTATTCTCTCATTTTATCTGATTGGCATTAATTTAAAGGATTTAAGCTACCTGACAAAGAAAGATATCAAGAACGGACGTATTGAATATAAACGCTCCAAAACAGGAAGTCATTATTCGATAAAGCTGGAACCGGAAGCAAAAAAAATTATTAAAAAACTTTCCGGGGAAAAATATCTGATTAATCTGTTGGAACGATACCAGGATTATGATGGTGTAAAAAAGGAAAATAAAGATTTTGACAATAAGGAACATTCCTAATTTGGGCTAAATCCCCTTTATAATTAAGTATTTCTTTAAAATAACATTCCAATATACTTGACATTTAAAAGTTTTTGTTGTATATTTATTCCATTATCCTACAACAGAAGGAATAAAACCATATATATACATTAAATCATTCTTTCCTTTTATTGTAAAATTAAAACTTTTTATTATGAAAAAATTAGCTTTTGTTATGATTGCTATGCTTGTTTTTATTTTAGCAGGTATTTATTCTTGTCAAAAAGAAGAGATTGGAGATCCTGTTCTTAAATCTGCAGTAGTAGATGACACAGGAGGTATTCAGGTAACTTATCCTGATAAAGTGTATGCTGGAAAGGAATTTACACTTGAATTAACAGCTTGCGACACTGCTGTAGTAATGATGGCACCAGGAACTGACTGCGATACTGTTTCCCCCGAAAACTGGATATGGGTTGCATATTATAATTGTGATGATGGACCACTGACAATAACCCAGACAATTGATGTTGTCGGAGAATATGTGTATAAAATAAATGTTGAAGATGATGAGTTGTTCTGTTCTGAATGTGATGAATTTGAAGAATGTCTTCTTATCACCGTTTGCCGTGAAGAAACTGCATTTGGTGGCGAAAATTATGGATTGAGTAAAGAAGATAAAGGAGCCTGGTTTTATTACTTCGATCCTGATCCAATAACTATTGAGGACGAATTAACAGGATACACTATTGAAAATATTTACGGCGATAACGGAGCAGTAATTGTTGGAACTGTGGAATTAAATCTTGAAGGTACTGAATTAACCATCACGCTTGCTGACTGCTGGGAATTAAGAGAATTTACAGATAATGGAATGGAAGAATTACTGGAGACGGTTAAAGTAAAAGAATATTCCTCCATACCGGCACAACGGCCTAAAGGGAAAGATTATGACTGGAAAGGAGAATCACTTACAGTTCCGGTTACATTTGACGGAGGTGAAACAGAAGGATGGATTATACACCTTTGTGTTCAGAACTGCTGTCCACCTGAAAATTAATTGTTTCTTAGAAGATTAATTATATTTGATTCTTTGAGATTTTAAGGGTTGCTTAATTACAAGCAACCCTTTTTTCTATTAGCCGTTTGCAGAATAATATATAATTTATTTAACAGAACTTTTAAAAATAGATGGTGCATATTGGAAGAAAGATAATTTTATTGATGCTTAAATGATATTATTCTTGTATGTCTTCCCATGTTGGGATTTTCCATCCTCCCGGAGCCAGCTTACCAGTATATAGGGCATAACAATTGTATAATGCTCCATGAGGTTTTTTATTTTTCTCATCATGATCATACCAACAATATCGGCCTTTCTCGATATTCCAATCTTCAACATACTCAATCGGTGTTCCATCGTTATATTTTGT
>Ga0209270_1004660_pt1 | contig 10099 bp, 12 predicted proteins | sample MTBAKSrepl1MetaG_FD_187456 | JGI IMG/M metagenome (GOLD analysis project Ga0209270, IMG submission 187456) | Enrichment culture microbial communities from Arthur Kill intertidal strait, New Jersey, USA, that are MTBE-degrading - MTBE-AKS1... | ecosystem: Environmental > Aquatic > Marine >...
TTTCAAGACTTCGATCAAAAGCTTTCTTCGATTTTCAAAGAGCGATGGGAGAAATCATTCCCCCTTCATGCGCACAACATATGCCAGATGCGCAAGGCCCCGCAAGATGGGTTGCCTAGACGCTTACGACGCCACAACCCGTTCCGTGAATCCATACCTATTTCTACGATACGGGCCATGACGCGGTCACTATAAACGATCGGGAGTAAGCGAATTTGGCCCAACTACCAAAGAGTGAGCATCTTTCAGAGAGCCGACTCCCTATTATCAGAACAGTAAAATAAGGTTGTTATCACTGCTGTCCGGGGAAAATTCATGCAAGAGGGCTTAACTGCCTAACATGACATGAATTTCCCGACAAAAAGTTCTGCATCGACTTGAAAATCGATTTTTGGCCATAATCCCCGGAAATCATCCGGAGGAAATGGTCTATGTGTACAGGAAGACTTGTATTCTCCCAATTGATGGACTTTCTCCCTATGCGAGAGTTTCACAAATGCGTAAATCGGTATCAGGGCAACCATTACATAAAAAGGTTCTCGTGCCTTGATCAGTTTCTTTGCATGTCCTTCGCTCAACTTTCCTACAGAGAAAGTTTGCGAGACATTGAAGCCTGCTTGCGTGCAATGCACAACAAATTGTACCACATGGGTATTCGTGCCAAGGTTTCAAGAACTACTCTTGCCGATGCAAATGAACTCCGAGACTGGCGCATCTATGCCGACTTCGCTCAAGTGCTAATCCACATCGCAAGAGATCTCTATGCTGATGAGGACTTCGGAGTAGAACTTGATGAGACCGTCTATGCGCTCGATGCATCAACGATTGATCTATGTCTTTCTTTGTTTCCTTGGGCAAGGTTTCGAAAAACAAAAGATGCGGTAAAACTTCACACCCTCTTGGATCTACGTGGGTGCATTCCCACATTCATATCCATCACAGATGGAAAAGTTCATGATGTCAACATCCTTGACCAGCTTATTCCAGAGCCCGGAGCATTCTATGTCATGGACCGAGGATATTTAGACTTCCGGCGTCTGTACATCTTAAATCAGTGCATGGCCTTCTTTATCATTCGCTCAAAGATCAACACAACGTTCCGACGACTCTATTCGCGGACAATCGATAAGGACACTGGCTTACGGTGCGATCAAACCATTCTCCTTAACGGCATAAAGACATCAAAAGATTACCCTGACAAACTGCTACGAGTAGGGTTCTTCGATAGCAAATCAGAAAGAAGGTTTTCATTCCTTACAAACAACTTCCTCGTGCCGGCTCGGGTTGTTGCAGAGCTTTATCGTTGCCGGTGGCAAGTAGAACTATTCTTCAAATGGATCAAGCAGCATCTTCGAATAAAGTCCTTTTATGGTACAAGCGAGAACGCCGTGAAAACCCAAATCCGGATCGCCGTATCGGTGTATGTGCTGGTGGCAATCGTGAAAAAGAAGATGAAGTTGGACGATCTGAGCCTCTACAAAATTTTACAGATTTTGAGTCTTACCCTTTTCGAAAAAGCACCCTTATTAGAGATAGTTACCGCGTCCCAATACAATACTAACAGTGCATGTAGCAATAACCAACTGAAATTATTCAGTCATTAACCGGACACTTGTGGGTTGTTATTACTCTCTACAGAGCGTGGAAATAAGGTATTCCAGGAAAACCCTTTTGTCGACTTCGAATACAACTTCAACTTGCGGCCGCCCTCTCACCTGTTGCAAGTCAGTCGCTTCTCTCGTTTTGCCGTATAGTGGCCCTTCTTTTGTTTCGACAGCAACACAAAGTTTTCTGACTTCCTTTATTATGCCTTCATTAATGCAAACTCCTACGGCTAGCGGATCATGGACGTAACACCCGAGAAAATTTCTATATTTACGGTGGAACTCATAATATCGCCTAAGCATTTCTCCAAGCGCTCGCCTTAGGGGAAAACTACTCAAGGCTATTCTCTCTAAATGTGACTCATTCATTTGGAGCTCTTCAGTTATGTCCAAGGGAACCAGCAAGATCGGCAACCCGGAGCTCAGTACTGCGTCAGCCGCCCGTGGGTTGCAAAAAAAATTAAATTCTGCATTTTCTGTTATATTTCCCTTCCTATAAATCGCGCCCCCCATTATCACGATTCGTTCTATTGCCCCACCGATATCAGGAAGTTCCTTTAGGCAAATAGCCAAATCAGTCAGAGGAGATAAAGTGATTATCGTCACTTCCCCCTGATTCTCATGTAGAATTTGATAAAAGGTTTCGATTGGGTATATCCTCGGAGAACCGAGGTACGCACTAAATACATGGCTTCTTGTAATGTTTCCAAGACCGTCATGTCCGTGGATATGTTGTACATCAGGTAAATGCGCGTTGTCGGAAATAGATCGTCCGGCAAAGATAGGGGGCTTTTGGCAGACTTTGAGAAGATTTAAGATCAATTCAGCATTTCTAATGCCTTTATCTACACCAACATTTCCCTGTGAAACAAAAATCCCCAATATTTCCAGTTGACATGATTTGACGGCTAGAGTCAGAGCAATAGCATCATCAATGCCTGAATCAGTGAAAATTATTACCTTCTTCAAGTCAACTCCTTTCCATTGGCAAGAGCCTAACATCAAGTAGCATAGAACCTATTTCAATCAGTTCAGCGATTCGCTTTTTTATTACCTGTTTCTTGAAAACACCTTTGAAAGGGCTATCTATGTTTATAACTGCTTTTATTTCAAACGGTAAAGGAGAGTCCCCAGTGATGTGATTTTCAAGCGACTGTAAGGTACCTTTTTTGTTCTTGGGCATTTCGGGTATTGGAATGTTGATCAGGGCGCGTAATGTTTCCTTCTCGTCAGGTACTGTGTCCAAGAAGCACACTTCTTTATCCTTTAATGCATCTTCACAGATGTACACCTTCCTACTCTGGAACGCGAGGGCGCAGGAGCCCTGTTTGTGTGAGTCAATTATGAACGTGCGTCTTCGGCCCATGTAGCTGTAAAATCCTTGATGCGATGAAATCCATAGCGACCGAGTACTTTCATCAAAGCTCATCCAATTGCTAGATAGGTGATGCATCCTATTGAGGGTGATTCTAGTGGCTAGAGCAAGTATATTTCGTTGCACATTCAAGTAATCTCTTTCGAAATCTTGCTTAATAAGACCGGCTAGTACTTTTTGTCTTAATTCCTCGATTTCGTGTCTGATGGTTTTACTCATTTCGTCCCAGGTGTAGGCTTTTGGCAACTTGTAAAGTTGCAGCAATACCAAAATGTAGCTTAAAATGATAAGAAGCGCTAATAAGAATAGGAGGCTTAGCCCACCTGCTCTATCCACCCAAGTAGACATCCATTTTTGCCAAGCTACGAGATTTTGCGATAGACTAGTTGGTGGAAGAGCCAAGAAGATGGATATCAGGGTTAGAATTATTGGAAACAGAATAGGCAAGAAAACGCGGCTGGCTCTCATGAGAAGACCCTCCTGTTTGGGTTAGCCTAGATTTCAGCGGTAAGGCAGTATCGAAAACAGATTTAGGGTTTTGCTCCTTTTACTCACTATTGCCAAGCGGGTGGTACATTGGAATCACCCCAAGAATAGCAAAATGCGGGGCATACACCCATAAAAACTTAGGGCTTTCTTGCGATATTCTGGATTCTATAATTGATTGATGTCATGTATCTGTATAAGTTCAATTGGCCCGTTCTGAAATGGGCCTGTATTGGGACATACGTCAGTAATTCGCTGAGCGGTTCTGAGCTTCTTGGTTCTCTTAAAAACCTGAATCGGGCTTGATACTGATGCGTCAGATGGATACCCCCAGCTTAAATTAGGGTGAGGCTCTCAATACAAGTTGGAGAGGCCGATTTAGGTGCTTACTCCCCGAGATGGAGATATAACTACCATTATTATTCCAGTATTTCAATGGTTTCAATGGTAGATTTGACTTGAATGGAGTAAATTGCGCCCGTGATGGCGAGCGTCCCAAGTCAAGGAAAATTCTTTGAAAAAATCCTTCCCAGGCCAAGAAATAGTCTCTTTTTTCGTGAAGGAAGGGAAAAGAATACTGAAAAGTCCATTCCGAAAGACCATTTTCCCAATGAACCTGAGCTGGGATTCCGAGGCTTACGGCATACTCCACCTCGAACCTTGTTCCCCCGACGAAACCATCCTCGGCACTGATGAAGGCATAAAGAAGGTCGCACGCCTCCACCATTTCCTTGTTCCGCTGGTAGTATCTCTTCGGGATGTCAAACCAGGCCCGGATATTCGACAGGTCAGGGGAAAAGACGATCACCTTCATCCCCCTTCCCTCAGCCGCCTCCTTGACCCAAGTGCAGACCCCTTTGCAGGAGCTGGTGATTATCGTTTCTTCGGCGGGAAGGGACATGATCAAATCAAGGACAGATTGCCTGCCCTGATATTTCCTCGCTCCTACAATTCCGATTTTCATTTGGCACCTCCACAAAAAGAAAGCGCCCGCGACCGATAAGGATCACGAGCGCTCGGAGTTGATTGCCAGCCGAATGACTGGCGCAAAATAGGTTGCGGGTTAAAACAGAATCAGCAAGCGGTCATCCGGATTGACAACATGCTTCCGATCGTCTTCCGTGGTGATTTCGATCCACTTGCCGTCGTCAATCACCTCAAGATCGACGATAGTGTGAACCAGCAGCAAACCGGTCGGGTGCTGCGGGGTGAGCACATATGATTCCGCCTCCAGTTCCCTTGCCTTTTTCACTGTCATTCCGTAATTCATGGCTGCCTCCGTAAATGCGAAAGGGGCCAGAGACCGAGATCCCTGACCCCTCCCGGGCGTTTTGATGTTATGGTTAATTCTTGACCATGCTCAGAATCATGCCGCCGATACGCTCGAGCTTATAGACCTCCTCCGCCGTGAGCGTCGGATCCTGAGCGGCTCGCGTATAGGCATTGATCACATGGAACATCGTAAACCCCTGCTCAATCTCCCATGCATGGGTGATCGCCTCTGCCTCGGTCTTTGTGATGTTGAACTGGCGGTTGAATGAGCCGATGGTAGCAAGAGGATTGTCCACCCTGGTCTGCGCGGAAATGGAAAACCGGCCTTGATTTCGCTCGGACTCATAGACGACCCGTCTCAGGACATTAGGGAACTCCTCCAGGGCCTTTCGGGAGACATGACGGAATCTGGATCCCACCGAAACTGTGGAGATGAGCCCGTTGGAGCAGACAAGCCGGTAGAAATAAGCCTCTATGGAAAAGGCCAGTATCCCCACCTCACTGTTCGCGACGGAAATCCCCGGCACGATTTTATCCCTGTCGCCGAAGCCAACGGCGCGGGTGAAATCAGGCACCTTCAAGACCAATAGGTCTCTGTCCAGACTGTAATGAACCTCCGTCTCGGAACTGAATCCGTACTCCACCATCCGGGAGAGAATTTCTGTGTGGTCGATGGCGGTGTAGCGGTCGGTGAAAACAGCTCGCAGTTTGCTCCCATCGAACCGGCAGAAGAGGGTCTCCCGTTTCTCCCTCTCCTCTCGAATCCAATGGTTCAGGTTCTCGGCCTGAAGTTCCTCTGGGCATCTGGCCAAATAGGAATGCGGAATCCTCAGCCTGTTGGCAAAAAGCCGCTGAGCAGACGGCAGAACTTCGACCTCCTTGCCGCTGATCCACATCCTGTCAATCGAGTGAAACATCATGTCCGTGACGGGAATGGTCTCGTCAAAATCGTTCTCGGACATTGCATGAACCTTGTTAATGACGTTCTCAAAAGTGTTAATCGCTCTCATCGTCTTTTCTCCTTTCATGGTTATTACTGGGTTTGTTGGTTGGGAGAGGCGTTTCGATTTCCCTCTCCAGGTTTTCTCTGCATTCGGGACAGATTGAATGACTGATTGGCAGCCGAGGCTCATCGCTTTCCGGAATTTCTTTGAAGCGCATGAGTCTGCCGCACCACGCACAAACGACTTTGAGGTACACGGATTCACCTCCTTTCATTGGGCACAAAAAAAGCCCCCAGGATTTCTCCCAAGGGCTCTCTCAGTGCGGTTGGATTTACTTACTCTGTCTCTCTTTTGCCTTTTTCCAGATAGCGTTGGGGTCCATGCCGAAGTAATCGCTGTAGGGACTGGTGACTTCAGCGAACAGATCCTGGAAATGGGGAAAATGACCGGCCCGGACTTTCAAGATCAGGTCTGATTCCTTCTCGTTCTGAGGCGGCGGGATTTCCCTCGGCCAGCCGCTGGCAATCCTGATTTTGTCCACCTCGGCCGCTCTCCTCACTCTCCAGGCTTCTTCCACTTCGCAGTCGATCTCTACGCCGTTGACGTTGATGGACTTAAGCTCGCTGTAGGAGACGTATCCCCACTCGGCAATCTCATAGTCCTGATTGAGGATAGCGAACCCCCAAAACACATCCTCGCCGTCATACTCAGCGATGAACCAGTCGCATGCTCCGATGAAGAAATGAAGATGAATCAGCTTGTCTTGGAGTGTGGCTTTCTCTGTTTCGTAGAGCTTGGGGATCTTCTCTAACCTCTCCTTGGATGGTTCATTCCACATGGTTGAAACCTCCTGTTTCGGTTGTCATGAGTGTGAAAAGCCCCCTGACCGCCACGGGCCAGAGGGCTAATCACTCCGGTTTGTGCTGTTAAGGGTTACGGATACTGGTCTTCGTCGGGCGGCTTAAAGGGCTCTTCTGGAGTGTCGCAAGGGTCACATTCCTGGCAGCGACAATCACTCTCTTCTATCTCCGTCTCTTGCTCCAGCCTGCGCCTCTCCTTTGCCTCTTCAGCCATCTCCTCGGCCAAGGATCCGGCAAGTGCCATCTCTTCCCAGCCGATATCGAAGAAGTCGTCGGACATGGCAATCATCACCTCCTTTCTTTTTGTGATTGGATCAGGCGAAACACGCCCTCTTGAACTGGCAATCCCCGCACTGCCAGCCGGTGTTGCGGTAGAAAACCCTGAGCTCAATGGCTCTCAAGACGTGATTGATGAGATTGATTAGGCGCTCGTGATCGGCCTGCGTGCGGGTTACAAAGTAGTGCTCAAAGGCGGGCTTCTTTGTCTTCAGCAGGACATCGTATCTGACCAGGCAAGAATTCTCTGAAGTGGCCACCTTCATTTTGGTCAAGGCGTAGGAGTAGGTGGTGGCCTGAAGGTCGTACTCAAGGCGCAAGGAAGAGTATCTTTGAGCCGATGTCTTTAATTCGGCGATCAAATAGGTTCCCTGGTCATCCCGCTCCACCAGGTCATAATAGCCAACCAGTTTGATGGGAAGCTCCCCGCCGCCGTTCAGAATGTCAGGGAGGGAGACCGAAAATGGCACCTCCACGCCTGCAATCTTCTGAGGCCGGATCTCCTTGTGGAAGAGTTTGAGGAGTTCAATCCCCTGCTCTCGGAGCGCTCCGACAGTCTCGCCTTCCTTGAGGGTCAGGTCGACATCGGTATTCTTGATGTCATTGTTAAAGAAGGTCTCAAAGGTGGCGATGATCTGATCGACAGGGATTATTTCACCCGTGTCTTTCAAGGAGCGGTAATAGACTTCGGCTGCCTTGTGAATGGCTTTACCGAAGGGAAGAGCGACTGGCTTGGTCTCCCAAGGCGTTCCCCAGACATAGCTGTGGCCGTATTTGGCAGGACAAATGAGGTAGGTGTTGAGCTGGCTGAAAGAGAAGTGGAGTTGGTTCTCAAACTCCCCTCTCGGCGTTGGTTTTTCGGTAGTGTAATCCCTGTTGTTGCAAAAGAGCATCGCCATGAAAACCCGAAAAGCGGTTCCACCAGGCTTCTGCGGCTTTAAATGAGATGGCCCCTGGAATAAACCATTGGTTGATTCAAGACCTTGACGATAGTGTTGGTTTTTGCGCTTCTCATACAGTGTTATCGGCGATCTCGATGCTCCTCGGAATGCAACAATAGGGTAATCTTTATTGTGTGAATTTGAAACAGGTCGAAAAAATGGCGCTTTTCCTTTAAAAGGGTGTTGATCCAAGACATCCCAAAAAGAAAGGAGAGGCGCCAATGAGAATGGAACTTACAGTAACAGAAGTTGTAGAGCTTATCAATCAGGTCCGTCATGAGCGTGAGAGCCTTTTTGAGATGATCCGCACAAATGTCCAGGAGAGCGTAGGGAAATACCTGTCCACGTTGATGGATATGGAATTGACCGAGTTCTTGGGGCGGCAGCGCTACGAACGAAGTGAGAATGATCCCAATCATCGCAATGGCTCCTATCCTCGGGCTTTTACCCTCAAAGGGATCGGTGAAGTCGGAGTGAAGGTTCCCCGGGACCGCAAGAGCGAATTCAAGACGGAGGTTCTTCCACGCAGTAAGCAGTACGAAGATGCGATCAGAGAAGACATGAGTGTGATGTTCCTGGCCGGCGTGAGCACCAGGACCCTGTCACTAATCTCCGAAAGGCTTATTGGTCGAAAGATCTCGGCCAGCGAAGTGAGCAAAGCAAGCAGCCAGCTCACGGAGGCCGTTGAGGCCTGGCGTGAGAGGGATCTCTCAGAGGAACCCGTCAAATACATTTTCGCGGATGGAACAAATTTCTCCATGAGGGTGGATGGCTCTGTGGAGACAGTGCCTGTCCTTCTGGCTATAGGAGTAACCGTGGATGGCCGCCGCACAGTGCTGGGATTGCAGGCAGGGGACAAGGAGTCTGCTTCCTGCTGGCGGGAGTTGTTCAAAGACCTCAAGAGGCGCGGCCTTAAAGGGAGCAACATCACCCTTGGTATAATGGACGGTCTTTCCGGGCTTGAACGTGTTTTTACTGAAGAGTTCCCCAATGCCAAGGTCCAAAGATGCCAGGTGCACGTGGCCCGTAATGTATTGGCCAAGGTACCAAGGAAGTTGAAAAAGACAATCGCGGACGAGATTCGCTCCATTTTCTATGCCTCAACCAAGAAGAAAGCCATGGAGTTTTACAACCAGTTTAAGGCCGCCTGGGAGGAGGAGATCCCCTCAGCAGTCAAGTGCCTTACGAAATCCCTTGAGGCCTGCCTGACATACCTGCAGTTCCCCGAGGAGGAGTGGATTTGCCTGCGTACCACTAATGTCATAGAGAGAGTCAACAAAGAGTTCAAACGCAGAACGAAGCCCATGGAGATCCTGGCAGGAGAGAGGTCCTGCTACACGCTCCTGGCCTTTGTCTGCCTCAAAATGGAACTGACCTGGAGATCGAAACCCATAGGAAAAGTGCCAACAAATCTGCCCTTCCTAAAAAGACTGGCAGAAAACAATTTCACACAAAAACGTTGACAGTACCTTTTCGAATTCCGCTTCCATAGTCGTCTCCTTTCTGTAATGAGAAGGGGGAGTGAGAACGAATTCCCACTCGCCCCTCGGTTAAAGTTTTGCTCTTGTCAGGCTGACTTACTTTTCAGAGTGTCGATGAACGCGCCGGCGTCCTTGATGGTCAGGTAGGCCATCTTGAAGCCAAACATCTTCACCGATTCGTGATCCAGGTCTTTGGAATTGAGTCCCAGACTCCGACCCAGGTTCACCGCATAATTCAGCTGCTTATTGGTGATTCTGGCGTCTCCATTTCCGCCGTTGCCGGGTCTTCCGCCATCACCTCCTTTCGTTCCTGGCGCTTGCGGCGGGTCGGATTTCGGGGTGCCAGTCTCTCCGTTGCGCTCGTGGAGGGACTTGTCTCCGTTGTAGAGGTGAAGCCCCACTCCAAGCATGGTGGCGCACTTTTTCAAGGAATCCGTCCCTGCCGCCTTTAGGTCGTCGGCGAGAGAGATGATCTCCCCGGTGTCCTTGGCTCGGGTGATCTTGCTCGATCCGAACTGACACTTGACTACCTCACCGGCGGTCAATTTCCCGAGCACCAGGACTTCGTCCGCCTGCTCCAAGATCTTGTGGCGCAGGATCTCGAAGCACCACCCGCCATCGAATGCGTCATTGAGACGCTGGATCACTGAATGACCCTCCACGTAGTCCAGGACGTTTCCGTAAGTGCCGATCCGCTGCTTGATCTGAGTCGGGTCAAAAGGCTTCTCCAAAAGTAAGCGTCTAAGCAACCCATCTTCCATGGGGGTTGCGGCATAGGTTATGGTCCCTCCTGCAAACATAGGAGGAGACCTGATGAACCGTAGAGAAGAGCGAAGTGCCTATTGGCGTACCATCATAGA
>Ga0209270_1004663_pt1 | contig 10096 bp, 6 predicted proteins | sample MTBAKSrepl1MetaG_FD_187456 | JGI IMG/M metagenome (GOLD analysis project Ga0209270, IMG submission 187456) | Enrichment culture microbial communities from Arthur Kill intertidal strait, New Jersey, USA, that are MTBE-degrading - MTBE-AKS1... | ecosystem: Environmental > Aquatic > Marine >...
ACGCTTTAACCTGGTCTGCGACAGCACTTTCCGGATCATCCCCGGAGACACCTCGACGACCGACCTGACCGTCAGCCATGGCGGATACGACAATTCGGACGTGCTGGCCGATATCAACAGCATGTTTCCCCTGGATCGCCTGAGGGAACTTTCAGAGGAGGGCCTGATCGCCGGAATCGCCCCGCGCCATATCGGCTTCATGGGAGGCAGCGGCGATCTCAAGGCACTGACGCATGAAACCGGGCCCGCGATTGCCGAAATCCTGAAGAACGACGCCGTGGATGCGGCAATTTTCACCGCCGGCTGAGGAACCTGTCACCGCTCTACGGTGATTATCCAGAGAGCGGTAGAGGGATCGGGGATCCCGACCATCATCATTTCCGCGTTGCCAGACATTTCGATCCGTTGCGGTGCCCCCCGCGGGGTGTCACCCATCGTTCCGATAGGGGCCAATGCGGGGGCGCCCAACAATCCGGCACAGCAAAGGGAAATCCTGCGAGCGGCCTTGACCAGCCTTGTGGCCATCGACAACCCGGGACAACACGTGCCATTGCCCATTGAGTATTGACCGGGGTGGGGCTCGGTTTCCCTGTTTCCCGTCCACTCAATGGGGCAGGCTAGGAAAACCGGGTTTGTGGAAAATTTATACCGATTAAGGTGTATTTTATCTATGCTGTTTTACAGTTGAAGGGAAAAATGGGTTCTTCCGAGGTGGAGGGGAGTTTTTTTCTTGGAGAAGAAACGGCTATACATGCTGCTGGGTGACCTTTCGATCCTCTTCGTAGCCTTTCTCTGGGGGGCGACCAACGTTGTTATACGTGACGCGCTGAACGACATCACTCCCCTCTGGTTCTGCGGGATAAGGTTTTTCATCGCCTGGATCACCGTGTCGCTATTCTTCGGAAAACGCGCGCTTGCGATGGACAGGCGCGAAATGGTTGCGGGAAGCCTCACCGGAATGGTATTCATACTCGCATATCTCACCTCCAATGTTGCACTGCTCACCACTACGGCCGGCAACGTTTCATTCATCATATCGATGTCGGTGGTATTCGTCCCGCTCCTTGTGTGGGTATTCACAAGGCAGTTTCCCGGCTGGCACGTGATCGTGTCTGTAGCCCTGTGCACCGCAGGCATGGCAGGCCTCATGCTGGGCAGCAATTTTGCAGTCAATACAGGCGACGTTTGGGCCTTCGCTTCGATGATGTCCGTAACGATCTACATCCTCCTGGTTCAGAAGTACGTGGTTGGCGTGGACCCGTATGGATTGTCCTGCTGGCTGTCGTTCGGTGGAATGCTGCTGGCGCTTGCAGCATCCCTGGTTTTTGAACCTTTACCTGTCCATATAGGCAAAGCGGGATGGATAGCGCTGATTTACTCCGGCACGATAGCCTTTGCGCTGACACTCGTTCTTCAAACTGTCGCACAGAAGTACACGACTGCGACACACGCGGCGATACTGCTTTCCACATCAAGCCTGTTCGGAAGCATGCTCGGGATCATCTTCCTGGACGAACCCATGACGATGAGGATTTTTATCGCATCGGCCTTGATACTGGCTGGAGTCATCCTTGTCGAAACGATTCCGGCAATGAGGAAAAGGCACGCGCAATTGTCAACCACCAGCAGCATCTCCGGCTAACCATACGGATGCATGGAGTTTGCCCTTTGAAACTGATCCTGAAATGAAGTTGATTCGCGGAGCAAGGGGCTGTTCGTGGAACGGGTCATGCTCCGAACGGAAAGGCCTTTTAGCGAGATCGAACCTTGGCTGGATCGTTCGATATGAGGCAGGATGCATAGGAGAGTAGCCTTATTGCACGGCTTCGAACTGAGCGATAGAGGACCGCCCCTCGATGGGGAGGTCCTTTTTTGTCCGGGTCCGGGAATTGGCTCAAGGGGTTGGCCGAGTTTCCGAAATAATACCGGGAGCCCCTTTTTGAGAGAATGTATGTAATAATTAAATATGGTAGCATAACGCTATGACATAGACGCAGGTTGTGTCCGAGGAGGTGTCCGGAAGAATGGCAGGAGAGCAGGCACAGCGCAACCGTGATTCCACCTCGTCTGGAAGGAACTGGCTGACCGGCATCGGGCCTGGATCGAAAAAGGATGCCGCGAAGGCGAAGGTGCCGCCGCCCAAAATCTGGATGTGGTTTCTGCTTGCCTTGCTGGCGAATTACTTCCTGGTAAGGCTTCTCTTCCCGGGGCCGGAAGCGCCCGTTACCATTTCCTATACCCTGTTCAAGGAAGAGGTCGGGAAGCACAACGTAGAGGCGATTTTTAGCCAGAGCGACAATATCACGGGTCTCTTCAGGGTGCCGATCACCTCATTGACGGGAGGCGAAAAAAGTGGGGCGTCTCTAAGCGAGCCCGGCGCGGCATTAAAGGAAGTGCCCCAGTCCAAGAGAGCCTTCAAGACCACGTTGCCTGCCTTTGTAGATCCCGGCCTGGAAGCCTTCCTGATCGGGCAGGGGGTCGAGATAAGTGCCAAGCCGATCCAGGAAGAGCGCAACCTATTCGTGACTATTCTCTTCAGTTTCGGTCCGGGGTTGCTCATTATCGGCTTTTATTTTTGGTTCTTGCGGCGCTCGGCTCAGCAGGGCGGAGGGATGTTGGGCATCGGTAAAAGCAAGGCCCGTCGCTACGATCAGCAAACGGACGTGAAGGTCACCTTCAACGACGTCGCCGGTATCGACGAAGCCAGGAACGAACTTATCGAGGTCGTTGATTTCCTCAAGGACCCCAAAAAATATACCGGTTTGGGAGGGACTGCGCCGAAAGGCGTTTTGCTGGTTGGCGCTCCGGGCACGGGAAAAACCCTGCTGGCGAAGGCGGTTGCAGGGGAGGCGGAAGTGCCGTTTTTCTCGATGAGCGCTGCCGAGTTCGTGGAGATGATCGTCGGGGTGGGTGCGGCGAGGGTCCGCGACCTTTTCAAGCAGGCACGCGAACATGCCCCTTCGATCATTTTCATCGATGAACTGGATGCCATTGGACGCGCGCGCGGACAGGTAGCGATCGGAGGTTCAAGCGAACAGGAGCAGACCCTGAACCAGATCCTGACCGAGATGGACGGTTTTTCCAGCCGGGAGGGAATTATCGTTCTGGCCGCAACCAACCAGCCGGAGGTGCTCGACAAGGCGCTGCTGCGGTCGGGGCGCTTCGACCGGCGCGTGGTGGTTAACCTCCCGGACAAGAACGGGCGCGAGGCAATCCTCAAGGTTCACACCCGCAATGTGCCGCTGGGGAACGACGCAAGCCTGGGAGAGATAGCCGCCGCGACACCGGGGTTCGCGGGGGCCGACTTGAGGAACCTGGTCAATGAGGCGGCATTGCTGGCAGCCAGGCGCGAGCAGAAAGAAGTCCGCCAAAAGGATTTTATGGACGCACTGGAGAAAGTGGTGCTAGGCCCCGAGAGGCCGCTTCTTTTAAGCCTCGCCGACAAGGAACGCATCGCTTACCACGAGAGCGGGCACGCCATTCTGGGCTTGCTTGTGCCCGGAGCCGACCCGGTGAACCGGGTGACGATTGTGCCGCGCGGCCAAGCCCTCGGCGTAACCTATCAGCGGCCCGGAAGCGACCGCTACAACTACCCGGAAGCTTATCTGCGGGCGAAAATTGTCGGAATGCTTGGCGGCCGTGCGGCCGAGGAAGTCGTCTACGGAACCAGGACAACTGGGGCCGAAAGCGATATCGAACAGGCCACTGGTTTGGCCCGCATGATGGTCACACGTTGGGGCATGAGCGAGCGGCTTGGGCTGGTGCAACTCGCGCCGAGGGAGAATCCCTTCCTGGGCGGCGCGGGCGGTTTTGGCGGTGCGAGACCATTTAGCGAGGAAACCGCCAAGGCCATTGATGCCGAGATACGTCGGATCATCGATGAAAGCCACAACGAGGGCAAGCGACTTCTAAACGCACACCGCAAGGAACTCGACGCTCTAGCCGAGGCACTTGTGGACCAGGAGACCCTTGATGAGAAGGAGATCCTCAATGTCACGGGACTTCCTCCTGCGCCGGCCCTGGAGACCGGAAAGCTGCCCGTTCCTGGCGACGAGAGCGGAAGCGAACCGTAACATCGCTTTCCGAAATGGGCCATTTTGCAGGATATGTAAAGAAGGACCTCCCTGGATGGGGAGGTCCTTCTTGTCGTGCCCGGTTTTTACGTTGAACCGGATTGGTACGGAATGTCCGAATGCGCTAGACTCTTGAACCTCTCAATCCTTGATGGTGGCGAGTTCCGTTTTCCCATCCCGGGAATAGACCGCGAGGATGGAGGCTTTCTGTGACCACTTCGCTTCCAGGTAAGACTGGAGCCCCTGCACTTCGAACTCCTTCGTGGACCGGCCGTTGACCTCGAGGAGGACATCGAGTGCCGCCAGGCCGATCTCGGAGGCCTTGCTTCCGGGTTCCACCCTTTCAATAACGATGTAGCCTTCCGGAGTCTTTGACCCCAGGCGGATTCCCAGGGTTTTCCCGGCCGGGGTTGCCACCCCTGTCTCAGGAGTGGCGGTTTCGTTCATGATCTGCTCTTTCGGGGTTCCGTCGATCCTGTTCCGGATCTCCTTTATCAGCGGAACGAGATGGGCGATGGGCTGTTGCTGGCTTTGCGGCCCCTGGCTGTCGACCTGGTTGACCATCAGCTTCACGTTTGCGTCCCGGGCCACCATGTTGAACCGCACCCTGCTGTACGCCCCCGGGATGAACAGGACGGACGGCCCCTGCCTGCCGACGACGACCTTGTTGTCGTCGACCTCTTCGAGGGTGTACTTCTCCCGTGTCATGACTTCCAGGATCACATCCTGGACTGCCGGGATGGTCGTCCCCATGATGGTCGTGGTGAAAAGGCTGGCCGCCGCACCTGCTCCCGAACCTGTCCCCGTCACTCCTCCCGGCTTTGGTGGAGGCTGGTGGGAAACGGTCGCCGTCTGGCCGCTTACCGTTGGTTGAGGGGGTGTCCCGTCTTCCGTTCCTTCCCTGGCGTACTGAAGGGCCGTGTTGATCTCGTCCCTGATGCCGCTATCCTTGGCGTATTTCGAGGGTGTCAATGACTGGGAATCCAGCCTGCCATTGACGAACATGTGTGCTTCGAGAATCCGGTATTGATGGCTGGAGAGATCGGCTTCGACTTTTTGAACCCTTTCGCTTGCCCCGAGCGGCTTAACCACTTTGAAGTTGAACCAGAAAGTCAGGATGGATTCTTTCTTTAGCACGGTATCGGCGTCTACGTAACTGTACATTTTCCAGCCCAGAGAACTTGTCTCCTTGACCAGGACCCAGTTCGCGGCGAACGCAGTCCCCGGCACCAGGAAAAGGAGCAGCAACAGCAAGGACACAAATTTCCTCTTCACGTGAATTCCTCCTTCGCCTGGTTCCTCAGGCAGGTGCCGCTGATTGTGCGAGTTAAGCCTTTGCCGAGTCATCCTCTCATAGGTACAATATTAATTCTACAACGGGGGCAAGGTTTGGATCAACTTCCGGCCAGCCTGGATGTTGTTCCAGTTTCCCTGCATGGTGCCAGACGAGGGCGTCGACGGCAGGGGCGTTCGCTAGGGTGCACGACGCCTGGGAGAGAAACCGGAAGTCCCTTCTTCGAGCTGAAAAATGGGGGACTTCCCCGGGAAGGGATGTCCCCCGACTTGTTTGCTGGTGAGAAGCAAGTGGACGAGGAAGTTCGCGAGATTTCTCGATTGGCGCGACCCCATCGAAGTATCAGGATTTCCGGGTATCACCTGAGCCCTCATCCCGTAAGAGCCGTATGTCGATGGGGGTTGTTGCATCGAGGTGGATATCCCTTTGCGGGAACGAGATGGATATGTGGTTTGAGTCGAAAAGGTCAACGATCATGAACCGCAGGTCGCTTTCAACCCGATATCGTGTCGAAATCTTGAAATCAATCCACAAGTAAAGGTCAAAGACGAGAGAACTTTCGCCGAAGTCCCTGAAAACCACCAGGGGCGCCGGAGTTTTAAGTACCTCTGGATGATTGTCCGCGCAAGAGAGCAGAAGGCGCTCAACCTCCCTTGCGGGGGAGCCGTAGGCGACACCCACCGTGACCTTTGTCCGGATCGTGGAGTCGGAAAGTGTCCAGTTGATGATCCTGTTTTCAAGAAAATGGCTATTGGGGATCAGGACGTCCACGTTGTCGAATGTACGGACTCTCGTGTACCGCGCCCCGATTTCCTTTACCGTGGCGATCATCTCTTCAACCTGGATCGTGTCGTTGACCCTGATCGGCTTCTGGATGATAAGGATGAACCCGCTGATCACGTTGCTGAAGATGTTCTGGGCACCGAAGCCGATACCGATCACGAAGGCGCCGCCCAGGAATGCAAAAGCGGTCAGGGGAATTCCGACGGTTTTCAGCGCGGTCATGAAAACCACGAAAAGCAGGATGTAAAAGAGCAGGCGCTCGATGCCGTGAGCCGATCCCTGGCCGACATCGAAAACGGAGATGAGTTTTTCCCTGAGGCGACGGCTCAGGATATGTCCCATCACGCCCCCGAAAACGAGAATGCAGACGGCCAGGATGATCTTTCCAACGGTCACCGGATTTCCTTCAATAAGCCAGATCCGGGCATTCCAGAAATTCCGGACACCATTCCACCATGTCTCTCCAACCTGATTGACGAGCGTGACGTCCCCCGAGATGGAAAAGGCGGGGCATGCTTGCACGGTAAAACACAGAAGGAGGGCAAGGAAAAATAGAAAGGGCCCGGTTCTCGCAGGGTTCACCTTACTGAAAATTCCGCTCTCCTGGTAGGCGTTGCCTGGTTTCAAATCCATCAAAACGCACCTTTCTCATAGGTTGTTTCAGATTTGCTTTATTGCTTTTGCCCATTACCTATATTACAGGATACCGAACACCACTGTTGTATGGCCGGTCGGGTGAGGCTTTCCGGCTTGATGAAGAGGGCTTGCAAAAAAAGAGGGAAATCGTGATATTCTGCCTGGAAACGTCCTGTTGGCAGGATGTTTCTCCGGGTCCAGCCAATTGGCGGTGAAGACGCGGAGCGGAAGTGGAAGCGCAACCGCAACCAAGCTGAAGGCGCGAAATCCTGGATGAGGTTTTGCCGGCCAAGGCGTCGGACAAGGCCTCATTGCTGTCTTTTTTGAAAGGCGGGGACACCTGTTGGAAAATGGCATTAAGGCTTCTCCCTCTAAAAACCTGAAATTTGGAACTTTCGGGGGAGTCTTTACACCGACGACCCTGACAATTCTCGGGGTCATCATGTTCCTCAGGTTCAACCAGGTGATGGGGCAGGCAGGCGTGTGGCATGGCCTGTTGATCATCCTGGCAGCGCAGTCCATAACCCTTCTGACGACTTTTTCGCTTTCCGCGATTGCAACGAACACCAGGGTCGGAGGCGGAGGGGCCTACTACCTGATAAGCCGGACTCTCGGTGTGGAGTACGGCGGGGTTATCGGGATATTCCTTTTCCTGGCACAGGCGATCTCGGTAGCTCTCTACGTGATCGGGTTCACAGAGGCTTTCCAGGGGACATTCACAGGACTGGGACTACCGTTTCGGGTCGTAGCGAGCGTTGTGAATATCGGAGTTTTCATCTGCGTTTACATCGGTGCAGCCTGGACGATCAAAGTCCAGTACGGGATCCTGGGGATCCTGGTCCTTTCCCTTGTTTCCTTTGCAGCCGGGGCCCTGCCGCAGGTTTCCCGCGAAGTTTTTCTTGCCAACACCGGGGCCCGCTATCTTGAAGGGCAATCGTTTTTTACCGTCTTTGCGCTCTTTTTCCCCGCGGTTACCGGAATCATGGCCGGGGTCAACATGTCCGGGGACCTGAAGGATCCGGCTCGTTCCATCCCTTCCGGAACATTTTTGGCCATCGCGTTTACGGGTGCGATCTATCTTTCAATGGGCCTTCTCCTGGCTGCGGTGCGCCCGCAGGAAGCCTTGGCTGCCCCCGGTTTCATCGTCAAGGAAATCGCCTGGGCTCCATTCATGATCGTCGCGGGTGTTTTCTCGGCAACCCTCTCGTCGGCGCTCGGTAGCATGATGGGCGCCCCAAGAATTCTCCAGGCTTTCTCGAGAGACGATGTGTTCCCCGTCCTTCGCTTTTTCGCCCGGGGCTCGGGTAAAACCGGGGAGCCGAGGCGCGCCACCCTGGTCACGTTCCTGATCGCCCAATCCGCAATATTTCTAGGGGACCTGGATGTCGTCGCACCCATCATCACGATGTTTTTCATGATTACCTATGGAACCCTCAACCTTGCCTGCTTCTATGAAGGGATCACCCGGAATCCCAGCTTCAGGCCCAGGTTCCGCTTCGCACACTGGTCCTTGTCCCTGGCCGGGGCCCTGGGTTGCCTCATCGTCATGTTTCTCATGAACCCTCTATGGGCCGTTGTCGCGATTGGGGTCATGATTTCCCTTTATTTCCTGATCAGCAGGGCCGAAATTATCGCCACCTGGGGAGATCTTTCGAGCGGACTCGCCTTCCAGATGGCCAGGAATGCTCTCTTGAGGCTCGAGAAGGAGAAGTTTCATCCCAAGAACTGGCGGCCGACGATCCTTGCCCTGAGCGGTGGAGCCTGGAGTCGGAACCACTTGGCCGAGTATGCGGACTGGCTTTCTGCGGGGCGTGGCGTCGTGACTCTGGCCCAGGTTCTATTTGGGGAGTTCGAAAAGCTGTCGGGGCACAAAGAGCAAGCTGAAAAGCTTCTCCGGGCCTATATCAGGGAGGAAGACCTTTCGGCTTTCCCGGCGGTCGTCGTGGAAGAAGACCTCGGAGAAGGAATCAAGACCCTCCTCCAGGCCCAGGGTATCGGAGGGTTGAAGCCGAATTCTGTCCTCATGGGATGGAGCGAAGATCCTTCGCGGACGGAGACCTTCAGTAGGGCACTGCGTCTTTTCAGGTCGATGGGGCGAACGACCCTGATTCTCAGGTACGACAGGGAAGCGGACAGGTTAAAGGGTGGGGCGATTGCCGGGGCGATCAACATCTGGTGGGATGGCTCCCGGAATGGAAACATGATGCTGGTCCTGGCGCACCTGCTTAAACAGAACAGGGCCTGGAGGAACCATCCCTTGAGGATCCTCTGTACGGTTCCCCCCAAGGCTGATGTCGAAAGCCTTCAGCTGGCAATGAGCAAACGTCTGGAAACAGCCCGGATCGACGCGGAGGTTGTCGTGTTGCCAACGGAAGCCCCTCAATTGGCGGTCAGGGAGGCAATGATCCCTTCGGCACTTTTCCTGGCCGGATTCGAGCCTCCCGAAGAGTGTGCCGGAGACGGTTTTTTCTGTGACTGCGGGCACCTCGTGAGCCTGCCCGGCGATGTGCTTCTAGTTTCCAGTACGGAGGAGATACCCTTGGAAGCGTAATGCAGGCAAAGGCGCAGTATGGGCACATCGATGCGGTAAAGACATTGACCTGCCTGTACAAAAATGGCCTCCAACTCGCCTTCTGGCGGTCTTTTTGCAATTTGGGCTTAAAAGCCCGCGGAAACCCATGGGGACAAGAGGCACCCATGAAACTCTGCGGCGAACCGGAGGGCCTCCCGTTAATGGGGAGGCCCTTTTTGCGTCGAACTGTGACCTTGTCCGGGAAAGCGGCCAAGGGATCGAGCCAGGCAGAGTCGAAAATGTTGGGCGTAAGGGCAGATTGCGATGCCGCGAAAGGGCTCAAAATCCGACATGGCGCAACAGCCCCTTCGAATGAGCCCATTGTCGTGAATTTCCTGTATAAAACGGTGGTAAGCTAAACGGGATGCCAGCTTCCAGGGAGAAATTTCTCAAATACGTCCGCCAAAAGAGGTGCGATCGATGAAAAGAACGCTGCTTTTCCTGGTCCTTGTCCTGTTCTCGATGGGCGTAGGGCCTGTCTCGGCCTGTACGACAATGATTGTCGGAAGGAGTGCTTCCGTCGACGGGTCGGTGATGGTTTCCCACTCCGACGATGGCTTGAATGACGGTAGCCTGGTCTACGTTCCGGCGATGGATCACAAGCCCGGATCCGTTCGGCCGGTGTTTTATTCGCATGCGGCCCTCGATTTCAAACCCCAATGGGGAGCCACCATCAGCCATCGCATCATCACGAAAGACCGTGCCCCCGCTTATGACAAGGCAGGCTTGCCCCCTTGC
>Ga0209270_1004666_pt1 | contig 10090 bp, 8 predicted proteins | sample MTBAKSrepl1MetaG_FD_187456 | JGI IMG/M metagenome (GOLD analysis project Ga0209270, IMG submission 187456) | Enrichment culture microbial communities from Arthur Kill intertidal strait, New Jersey, USA, that are MTBE-degrading - MTBE-AKS1... | ecosystem: Environmental > Aquatic > Marine >...
TCGGCGTGGATACATCGCACGTGGTGGAAGTGGAGGTAAAATAAAGGCGCGGGAGCCGGTTCGGTGTTGGGCGCGTTGCGGGCCGCCCCGCTTTTTTGAACTTGATTAAGGAGGATTATGCGAGTCCGAATCCAACACACTCATATCTTCGCTGCGGACATGGAAGCCACGCTGAGGTTCTGGCGGGAGATGTTCGGGGCGGAGATACTTTTCGACATGGACATCGCCGGGGCCCGGAACGTGATGATCGCCGTGGGGTCCGGCTGCCTGAACATTTACGACCAGCCGCCCCGGGCGGGTCGAGGCGGCCCGTTCCACCATCTCGGCCTCCAGACCGATGACCTGGACGCCCTGGTCGCCCACATGAAAGCCCGGGGCTTCGTCTTCCAGGGGCCGATCCGGGAGTATGGGTATCTGCGCTATATCATGGCCATGGCCCCGGACGAGATTCTCCTGGAGATCTTCCAAGTCGATTTGGAGAAGATACCGCCGGAACATCGGGCCGGCATGACCAGGGCCTTTGCCTCCGGCGCCTTCGCCCGCATTCCGGGTGATTGACGTTGCCAAGGAGCAAGGGGGCGAAGGCGAAGAGGGCAGACACATAGGTCTGCCCCTACAGAAGAATGGGGGATCGTTTGAAACCGTAAATGGCATGAATCGGGGTGGACGCGAAGAGGGCGAACACATAGGTTCGCCCCTACCCCAAATGGGGGGTGGTTGAAAGCCGTAATGAACGTAGGGGCGGACCTGCGTGTCCGCCCTGAAAACCACCGGGGTGGGCACAAAGGGGGCGAAGGCAAAGAGGGCAGACACATAGGTCTGCCCCTACAGAAGAACGGTGAATCGTTTGAAATCGTAAATGGCATGAAGCGGGGTGGACGCGAAGAGGGCGAACACATAGGTTCGCCCCTTTGGCCCGTCCCTTTGGGCCCTTCCGAATTTTGTTGATTAAAACCGAATTTTTTCTTATCCTTGATACCAATAACGCATTCCCCCCTTAAACTGAAAATTTAGGTTTTTTCACAAAAAGGAGGACGGTCCATGGAAGAAAGGGTCTGGCACAAGTCCTATGCGCCTCAAGTGCCCCCGAGCATCGATTATGAAAAAATCACCCTGCCCGCGACCCTGGAACGGACGGCCAGGAATTTCCCCAACCATGTCCACCTGATCATGATGGGCAAAAAGATCACTTTCAAGGAACTGGACGAATACGCCAACCGTTTCGCCGGGGCCTTGGCCGATCTTGGAGTGAAAAAGGGCGACAAGGTCGCTCTGATTATGCCCAATATCCCTCAGATGGTCATCGCCTCTTACGCCGTCTGGAAACTGGGCGGGGTGGTGGTCATGAACAATCCCTTATATACGGAGCGCGAACTCGAGCACCAACTCAACGACTCCGATTCGACCGTGGCCGTCGTCTTGGACCTCTTGGTCCCCCGGATGCTCAAACTCAAAGAAAAGACCGGCCTGCGGGCCATCATCGCCGCCCATATCCGGGACTACCTGCCGTTTCCTCTCAAACAGCTTTTTCCCTTTGTCAAGAAACAGATGCACCGCAGCGTGGTCCCCGGCGAAGGGGTCTTCGATTTCGTCACCCTGATGAACAAATATCCGGCCAAGGCTCCCCAGACCGACGTGGCTTTTGACGATCTGGCCGCCCTGCTTTACACCGGCGGGACCACCGGGGTGTCCAAAGGGGTCATGCTCAGTCACGCCAACTTGTGCATCAACGTCCAGCAGCTCAAGGCCTGGATTTTCGACGCCGAGGAAGGCCAGGACAGCGTCATCGGCATCTTCCCCTTCTTCCATTCGGCCGGATTCACCGCGGTCATGAATCAGTCCATATATCGGGCCTTGACCGTGGTTTTGGTGCCGCGACCGGAACCGGCCACGGTCCTGGAGATGATGCGCAAGTATCGGCCGACCTGGTTCCCCTGCGTGCCGACCATTTACGTGGGCGTGCTCAATCATCCTGACTTTGCCAAGACTGATTTCTCCTATGTCAAAGGGTGCGTCTCCGGAGCCGCCCCTTTGGCCGTGGAAACCATCCGGGCCTGGGAGAAGGCGGTGGGGGCCACCATCATCGAAGTTTACGGTTTGACCGAAACGGCCCCGCTGGCCCACGCCAATCCCTGGGGAGGGAAGACCAAAGTGGGCAGTGTGGGCATTCCCGTGCCCGACACGGACTGCCGGATCGTGGACATCGAGACCGGGACCCAGGACCTGGAAATCGGCAAATCCGGGGAGATCCTGCTCAAAGGACCTCAACTGACCAAGGGCTATTACAAGAGGCCGGACGAGACGGCTCTGGCCATTAAGGACGGCTGGTTCTACACCGGCGACATCGGGTACATGGACGATGAAGGGTACCTTTACATCGTCGACCGGAAAAAAGACATGATCATCGCCGGCGGCTATAACATCTATCCGCGGGAGATTGATGAAATCCTTTTCGAACATCCCAAGATCCAGGAAGCCTGCGCCGTGGGCATCCCCGACCCCTATCGGGGCGAGACGGTCAAGGCCTTTGTCGTGGTCAAACCCGGGGAAAGCCTGACCGAAGAAGAGGTGATCTCCTATTGCCGGGACAAGATGGCGGCTTACAAAGCGCCCAAGACGGTCGAGTTTCTCGATGAACTGCCCAAGAGCAACATCGGCAAGGTTCTTCGGCGGGCCTTGAGAGAAAGGGAGATGGCCAAGGCCAAGGGCCAGCCCTAGTCGGACCGCCGATTTTATCCTCTCTCGAGATGAAACCGGGACCACCTGAGGCGGTAAAACCCGTCCTGGGGTCTTGGTTTCATCTTTTCTTTTAAGAACCGGGACTTCTTGACAGGGGCCGTCGCCGACCCTACAATAGTTGGGCATTGAGGGAGGTTGGCCATGTTCGGCATCGGCATGCCCGAGCTTATATTAATCCTGGTCATCGCCCTGATCGTGATCGGGCCGGACAAGTTGCCTGATTTGGCCAGGGCCATCGGCCGGGGCATCGGTGAATTCAAGCGGGCCACCAGCGAAATCAAGGACAGCTTCAAGGATGACGAGGACATCCAACATATCAAAAAATCTTTGAGCGAAGCCAAGGAGGAAGTGGACGGGATAGTCAAAACCGGGGCCAGAGACCTCGAGGTCAAGGATTTGGCCGACGCTTTGGCCGACGGGAGCTTTTTTGACCCGCGCCCCAAGGAATCGCCGCCGCAGGAAGATAAGTCCGCCCCTTCCACCCCGCCGGACCAAGCCCCGGAAGAAAACCCTGACCCTTCTTCAGAAAAAGAAAGACCTCCCCACGAATCATGACCGAAGAAGAAAACAAGGCGGCGGAAGAAGAAGCCGATCAGCTCACCGAGGGCCGGATGTCTTTCACCGATCATCTGCGGGAGCTTCGCCGGCGGCTGATCGTCTGCGCCGTGGCCGTGGGCCTGGGGTTTGGAGTGTGTTACTACTTTTCCAAGCCGATCTTCCGGGCCATGATGCTGCCCCTTTTGGATGTTTTGCCTGAAGGAGAAAAACTGATTTACACCGGCCTGCCCGAAGCCTTTTTCACTTATCTCAAGGTCGGGTTCTGGGGCGGGGTCATTTTAGCCCTGCCGGTCATTTTTCACCAATTATGGGGTTTCGTCGCCCCCGGCCTTTACCGCGACGAAAAGAAATATCTGATCCCCTTCATCGTCTTCGCCACCCTTCTTTTCGCTGTCGGCGGCTTTTTCGGTTATTTCATCGTCTTTCCTTTCGGATTCAAATTCTTTCTGGGCTTTGCCGATGAGTCCATCCGGGCTTTGCCCGCGGTCCAGCAGTATTTTTCGCTGGCACTGAAGCTGCTTTTGGGCTTCGGTCTGATCTTTGAACTGCCCCTGGTCATGGTCTTTTTGGCCAAGATGGGTCTGGTCGACGCCGGCCTGCTGGGCCGCAACCGGAAATACGCCTTCTTATTGGTTTTTGTAGTCTCGGCTATACTGACGCCGCCTGACGTGATCAGCCAGGTGCTCATGGCCATGCCCTTGATAGTCTTGTATGAAATCAGCATAGTTCTGGTCCGGCTGGTCAGAAAAAAGAAGGCCGATCAATCGGTCATGGCTGAAGAAGAAACCTGAATTTTTCCCGGCTGAAACGGGCTTCTCCGGCCTTCGAGCCTGGCCCCCCAGCCGTTTATTTACCGAAGATAATTCAACCGGGTGGGAAGCGTAGTGATTGCCGCCAAAATGGCTGGGATTAACCGGCAAAATATTAATGACCGTTCGTTTTTAAACTGGTTTTACCCCACACCTTCTATTATAAAACGGCTTTGATAAAAACAGGACGCAAGCCGGTTGACGACCGGAAAACTTCGGCGGCGCCTTGAATATGGAGGAAAAGAATGGCAGTAGAAAATCCCCTGGACGCTTTTCTCAAGCCCCAAGCCGTGGCCGTGATCGGTGCGACGGAAAGACCGGGGGCCTGGGGCTCTTTCATCATGGAAGGACTCCTGTCCCGCAATTATCCCGGCCGCATCTATCCGATCAACCGGAACGCCGAGCAGGTCTACGGCATACCGGCTTACAAGGACATCATGGACGTCAACGGACCGATAGACTTGGCCGTCTTGACCATTCCGGAAAAATTCGCCGCAGAAGCCATCGAACTCTGCGGCCGAAAAGGGGTCAAAGGCGTGACCATCATCACCGCCGACTTTGGCGAGGCCTACGCCGAGGGCAAAAAAAAGGAAAAGGCCCTGGTCGATCTGGCCCGGCGCTACGGCATGCGCATCCTGGGGCCGAACATCAGCGGCACGTTCAATCTGCACGCTGAGTTCAACGCCTCGGGCGGGCCGGGTCGTTTCGTCCAACCGACCGACCTGGCCGCCATTTGTCAGGGCGGCTACGCCTTTTACGAAATGCTGGCCGCGGCCGCGAGCCGGCGGATGGGCGTGGGCAAGTTCATCCACACCGGCAACGAGTCCGATTTGACCGTCACGGATTTCCTGGAACATTTCGGCCCGGACTCTGAAGTCAAAGGAATAATGATGTACCTGGAAACCATCCGCGACGGCCGGCGGTTTCTGGCCACGGCCCGCCAGGTGAGCCAAGTCAAGCCCGTGGTGGTGTACAAAGCCGGCCGGACGCCCGGTTCGGCCCGGGCCGCCCTCAGCCATACCGGGGCGTTGTCCGGAGTCAAGGAAATATATAACGGACTGCTTCAGCAGGCCGGCCTGGTCATCTCCCCGACCATGGAACTCCTGCTGCCTCTAAGCCACGCCTTGATCGAACGTCCGCCTCTGAGAGGCCGCCGAGTGGCTATCGTGACCATGGGCGGCTCCTGGGGGGTTTCTTTGTCCGACGCCCTGGAAGAAGCCGGTTTGGAAGTGGTCGAACTGAGCGCCAAAGTCCAAAAAAAGCTACGGGATATGGGCATGCCCCGCCGGGCTTCGACCAGGAACCCGGTGGACATCGGCGCTTCAGGCCTGTTTTTCGAAAAAGACACTCTGGTCGGCCTCGGCCGCGAGGTCCTGGCCTCGGGCGAAGTCGACTCCCTGATCCTCCACGGCGTGGGCCGTCCGGGCCTGGTTCATCAGGAAGACACTGAAGAGCGGAAGATGTTCCTGGAAATAAACAAGCAGGTCATTCGGGAATATACGGCTCTGGAAAAAGAACTCGAACGGCCGGTCTTGGTCGGCAGCCATTTCACCCCCTGGGAAAGCCAGGAAGTCTGGGACCTGAACCAGGAAGGGCTGCGAATCTACCAGCGCTTGAACGAACTGGCCCAGATTCTGACCCTAATGCACAAATATTGGACAAGACGCCTGGGCGGCCCGGCCCGATAAAAAAGGAGCGGTGACATTGCCGCCGGGGTTCATCCTCCAGGCCTCCCCGATTAATTACTCGAATATTTCAAACGTTTCCCCGACACGGGGCGCCGAGGCCGAATAGCCGGCCTCGGTCAGGCGCCTCGCCAGGGCCAGGGACTGTTTTTCCTCGCCGTGGACCAGGGCGATCCTTTTTATTTTCAGGTTCGACTCCTTCAAAAAGCGCAGTATTTCATTTTTATCCGCATGGGCGCTGAAGCCCCCGAGCTCGACGACCCGGGCGTGGAGCGGGTAGGTCTTGTTGAGGAACTTAAGCTCAGGGGCGGGGCCTTGCCGGCCGGATTCCTCGTAGGCCCGGCCGAATTCAAGGAGCCGGCGGCCTAAAGTGTTTTCGGCCATGTACCCGACAATGAGGATGGTGTTCCGCGGGTTGTGGATTTTATAACGCAGGTGGTGCAGAATGCGTCCGCCTTCACACATGCCCGAAGAAGCGATGACCACGTGAGGCTTGACCTCCCGCATCAAGGCCATCGATTCCTCGACCGAACTGACAAATGTAATCCGACGAAACGAGAAGGGGTTCTTGCCTTTTTCAAGAAAGGTTTGATGAGTTTCCCGGTCGTAGACTTCAGGGTGTTCGCCGAAAACCTTGGTCAACTTAGTGGCCAAGGGGCTGTCGATGTACACCGGGACCCGCGGAATATCGCCCTCATCATAAAGTTCATGCAGGACATAAATCAGTTCCTGGGTCCGGCCGAAGGCGAAAGAAGGGATGACCACCGTCCCGCCCCGCTCGATGGTCTCGGTCAGGATCTGTTTCAAATGGCCCTTAATGTCCCGGACCGGTTCATGAAGCCGGTCGCCGTAGGTGCTTTCCATGATCAGCAGCTCGATCTCACGGTGTTCTTCATCAAAATTCAGGGTCGGGTCTTTGATGATCGGCTTGCCGAATCGCCCGATGTCGCCGGTGTAAAAAATATTGCCGGTCCGGCCGTTTTTCCGGACGGTGATCACGCTGAAGGCCGAGCCTAGGATGTGCCCAGCGTCGTAAAAGTGGCAAGTCAACCCTTCGCCTAAGCCGATCGGATGGCGATAGGGGTAGCCTTCAAAAAAATCGAGGGATTTTTCAGCCTCGGCCACGGTGTACAAAGGCCGGACCCCTTCCAGTTGATATTCGTCGATCAGTTGATTGATTCTTTCCACGTCCAGTTCCGACTCCCGTTTTTTGAGGACCTTTTTTATTTCGTTTATTTCCCGGTGGGTTATTTTACGGCCGCCGCTCGATTCTTTGAGGCGGTAAAGCAGGGTCCGCACCGTCTTGTAATTGAGGTATTGGGCGTCGGATTCCTGAATATGAGCGCTGTCGAGCAACAGGTACTCGCAAGCCGCGGCCGTGGCCCGGGTGCAAATGATCCGTCCTAGAAAACCGTTGCCGGTCAAAAAGGGCAGGCGGCCGGAATGATCGATATGGGCGTGGGAAAGGATCACATTGGTGATGATTCCCGGATCAAAGGGCAGGACCCGGTTTTTGCGCTCGCTCTCTTTACGACGGCCCTGAAACAGGCCGCAGTCCAGAAGAATCCTCTCCCGGCCGGCCTTGATCAAATGCATCGATCCGGTCACTTCACGCACGCCGCCATAAAAAGTCACATTCATATCCACGCTCCCCGTAGTCTTTCGATTAAGCCCGGCTCTAAGGTTGTCCCCTCGGACCGGAACCTGTGTGAAACTGTCAGACTTTGTATCACACCCGGCCGCCGACCCTCAAGGATATTGCCTGCTTTATGTGCCGGATTGACTCATGCCACTCTTCCGCCAGCCAAGATAAACCCGATTGACAATTTCAGCGGACTAAAATATCTAAAAAAAAACAGCGGCTCAAGCGGTCGGACTGCTTGGTGCTCAGCCTGATCCGGACCGGGGAATGGAAAATTTTTTTCAAAACGGCGTGGTTTTCGCTTTGGTCCTGAGCGCGGTGGCCGGCTTGTCCACCGGCGTGGGCAGCGCCCTGGCTTTTTTCACCCGAACCACCAACAAATCCTTCCTGTCCGCGGCCATGGGCTTTTCCTCCGGGGTGATGATCTACGTTTCCTTTGTCGAAATCCTGCCCAAAGCCGCCGACACCCTGGCTGGGGAATGGGGCTCCCTTGAAGGTTACTGGGCCGGCGTGGGCGCCTTTTTTGCCGGCTTGGTTTTCATGGCCGTCATTGACCGGCTGGTGCCCGATCAGGGCAATCCCCACCAGGTCAGGTCGGTGGAACAAATGAGCCCGGATGCGGCCGACCCGAAACTGATGCGCATGGGCCTGGTCACGGCCCTGGCCATCGGCCTGCACAATTTTCCCGAAGGTTTCGCCACGTTTCTGGCCGCCATGACTGACCCCTACCTGGGCGTCTCCGTAGCCGTGGCCGTGGCCCTGCACAATCTGCCCGAAGGCATAGCCGTTTCCGTCCCGGTCTATTTCGCCACCGGCAGCCGCAAAAAAGCCTTTTGGTTCTCTTTTCTTTCCGGAGTATCGGAACCGGTCGGGGCCCTGGCCGGGTTCTTCCTCTTAAGACCCATTTTTTCCGACGCGGTCTTCGGTCTGACCTTCGGGGCCGTGGCCGGGATCATGGTCTTTATTTCCCTCGACGAACTGCTGCCCATGGCCAAGGAATATGATCGCGGCCACTTGTCCATTTACAGCTTGATGGCCGGCATGGCGGTCATGGCCTTGAGCCTGCTGCTGTTCATGAGGCCTTGACTTCCGGCCTTGGCTTACTTACAGATCGCGCCGCCCAAGACAGAAAATTTGTTGGGTTTGGCTCCGCTCAACGCCAACCTACCGGTCGGGGTGGCCATGCTTTTGTCGGGCGAACACATAGGTTCGCTCCTACAGATGATGGTTCTCCCGCCCAGGCTCGGCCGGCTTATTTCGGGGAATAGGTAACCACGCAAAATGCTCCAGACAAATGCGCCTTGACCCCGGATCATTGGCCGTTATAATGAATTTTATCGGCGGAGGCGGCCGAATTAATTTTTGTCAGGAGCCAATACATGTCCACGCAGGTAATCCTGGGCACAGCCGGTCATATCGACCACGGCAAAACCAGCTTGATCAGAACTCTGACCGGCATCGACACGGACCGGCTCAAAGAAGAGAAAGCCCGGGGCATCACTATTGAACTCGGCTTCGCTCATTTGTCCATGCCCAACGGCGCCCGCGTAAGTATTGTCGACGTGCCGGGGCATGAAAAATTCGTCCGGCACATGGTGGCCGGAGCCACCGGTCTTGACTTGGTGGCTCTGGTCGTGGCCGCCGACGAAGGGGTCATGCCTCAAACCAGGGAGCACGTGGAAATCTGCCAGCTTTTGGGGGTCCGGGCCGGCCTGATCGTCATCACCAAAGTCGACCTGGTTGATGAAGAATGGCTGGAGATGGTCGAGGAGGATATTATTGATTTCGCGGCCGGCACTTTTTTGGAAGGAGCGCCGGTGATTCGTTTTTCCGCTGTGGACGGCCGCGGCAGGGACCAAGTGATCGAAGGCGTGGCCCAGGTGGCGGCCCGGCTGGAAGAACGCCAGTCCAGCAGCCTTTTTCGCATGCCCCTGGACCGGGTTTTTACCATGAAAGGCTTCGGGACGGTGGTCACCGGCACAGCCGTTTCCGGGGCCATTTCTCTGGGCGAAACGGTCATGATTTACCCGACCAGGCTGACGGCCAAGGTCCGCGGCTTGCAGGTCCACAACGAAAGCGTGACCCAGGCCCAGGCCGGGGCCAGGACGGCGGTCAACCTGCAAGGAGTGGAAAAAGAACGGGTTCAGCGCGGACAGGTCCTGGCCCCACCGGATACTCTGCACCCCAGCCGGCGGATGGACCTTTGGATTCATCACCTGGCCAGCGCCGACAAGCCTTTAAAAAACCGCGCCCAACTCCGGTTCCATATCGGCACCACCGAAATTCTCGGCCGGATCATCCTCTTGGACCGGGACGAACTGGCCCCCGGCGACTCCGCTCCGGCCCAAATCATCCTCGAGGAGCCGGGGGCGTGTCTGGCCGGCGACCGCTTCGTCCTGCGCAGTTATTCCCCGATTCGGACCATAGCCGGCGGCGAGGTCCTCAACCCCAACCCCGTGCGGCACAAGCGTTTCCAGAGTCAAGTCATAGCCGACTTGGAGACGCTGCGGGACCATGACCCGGTCAGGAGCCTGAAAGTCCTGATCGAAAGCGCCGGTCCTAAGGGAACCTCCGCCCAAGACCTGGCCGGCCTGATCGATCTGCCGGCCAAAGAGATTAAAAATGCCTTGGACCGAATTCTGTCCCGACAGGAAGCC
>Ga0209270_1004669_pt1 | contig 10081 bp, 12 predicted proteins | sample MTBAKSrepl1MetaG_FD_187456 | JGI IMG/M metagenome (GOLD analysis project Ga0209270, IMG submission 187456) | Enrichment culture microbial communities from Arthur Kill intertidal strait, New Jersey, USA, that are MTBE-degrading - MTBE-AKS1... | ecosystem: Environmental > Aquatic > Marine >...
ATTTTAACTTGGGTGGTCTATTAAAAAAATCAGAACAAAATAATGAAATCATCCCAGTTGTAAGGGTGAGGTGGTCGATCCCATAACCCCCTTGGCCATTTCACTCTTACACCGGGATCGTCAAACAAGGGGAAAAGGTCTATGGGAAGACACAGTCCGTACAAAAATCTCAACAAATTTTTAATCACTGAAAGGTCGCTGAACTATATATTGCGTCCGGTTCAAGTCAGGAAGGATAAATATCCATATTCATATACAGTTGAAAATCTGGGTAATGACGTGACCGTAACAGTAGATGCTGCCTGGACATATGCGAATCATTTAATTTTGGATTTCATTGGGCATGAGCTGTTTGAAAGGGAATACAGAAACGTTGTGGAAAAAAGAAACACGTGGAAAAACGTTTTGAGCAAGTCTCTATTGGGCAATTTTGAAAATTTACTTGATTTAAAGGATTTTGAAATACCGCCCCATCTAAGTCCGTATACACCGATATATGAAGAACTCGATAGATTAAGGGCAAAGAACATCAACGGTCAAAGAATTGCGGAATTGGAAAATCAAATCGGCAGACAAAAGTTGCATGAAATCGAAGAACTCGCCCGGAGATGGGGCAGCGTGAAGCTTTTCGGAGTTGAATTCAATCGAAATAAGTTGGCAGAAAGGTATCAGAAATTTTTCAAGGGCAGAAGATCCGAATATTTGAACGAACTGATCAAACGAACCTCCGAGGTGAGGTTCTCGTTGGAGTATCCTATTCAGAAACCGGTCATCAATCAATATGTTCACAAAGAAAAAACCATTTCAAAAATTATTGATAAAAGCTTTGAAATTGTGAAGATAAAAAACAATAAAATCTTTAACTGTAAAATAGATAACGGAAAAATAAGGGTGGCATTTGATACTTTTTTGGGAAGAGCTTACGCGCATAATCTTCTGACGCTGAACACCGACTGGTTTGAAGAAGATTTCCTGAAGCTGGATGGGTATGCTTCGGCAATTTACCGGCATTTTTTTGTTACGAGATCCGGGAATAATGTTCGTCAACTGCCCATAATAAACATTGTTGAATTTTTTGACTTGTTAAAGAACAGCAACTACCCGAAGGTTATTGAAAAGGCATTTGAAGATATTAAAAATTCCGGATTGATTGCGGATTACAGGTTCAAGAATAACGGAGGCAAATTCTCGAAAGGGTATGTTGAAGTCGATAAATCTTCCAAATGAAATAAGGATTTTTCCAAATGAATATAGGATTTTTCCAAATGAAATAAGGATTTTTCCAAATGAATACAGGATTTCACCAAATGATATAAGGATTTTGATCTATATCTGGAATGATTTCAATACCATTTTCCCTTAAAAGCTTAAAAGCTTTAAAAGGAATTTGCTCATTACATTCACAAATCCTCAAAAAACTAAAAATGCTTTATCACCCCTTTTGGCCTGTCGGCCAAGGGGTTCAAAAGCAAACGCCAAGGCGGTAATCTCAATAATCATCTTTCAGATGTCTGTTACGTTGAAGTCATCAGTCAATGGCCCAGAAAAGTCCTTAATTTCAATATTTGTAAAAGTTGCTACTTTTACTTGATCGAATATTTTAAATAGCTGTGACAAGTCATAAGTTTCAAATGTTCAAAAAGTAATCTTCGTTCAGTTTTGAAGTCAAATCCAACTCCTTCAACAAGTCATGCATGTTAGTTTTACAGCTCCTATTTCAACCGGTATTACAAGATGCGCACGAAGATGAGTTAAGGTTATTAATGGAAATATTCAACATAAACCTAAAAATGGTTCTTTAGAAACCTCATCTCAAACATATAGGTTCTTAAAACGGTTTTATTTGGAGCATAGTAGTAGAAATCAAACGGTTTTATATCCTTATATTCCGCCTGGAAGATCTCTCCCAGACACCCCGTTCAGCTCGTTTCAGTGAACTTTCAAGTTGACCGGTAGATTCCAGCCCGCAGAAAATCCATTCCCCGAAGTTTCGATTCAACCCATCAATAATCGATCCGGGTTTAAAACTCGTTCCGATGTGTCTTTCTCGGCAGAACAAAATCTAAATTAAATAAAATACATATAAAAGGAGGGAAAAGAAATGAGAAAGAAAAATTTTACGAAGCTTGTCGGCGTTCTGTTTTCAGATGAAGTTTACGATAAAATAATCGAAATAACGAACGTCAAAGAAATTACGGTTTCAAGGTTCTTAAGGGAAATCGTGGAAGAAAAAATATATCAAAGTGAAGAGGAGGAATTGTCCAATGAATAACAACACAGCAATCAATTCAAAGGAAATAAGTATGGTACACAAATTAATAAATGAGAGTATCATGTCAGGTCTTCTGGAAAAATATTGTATCGATGATGTTTCAGGGATGAAACTTATAGAGGCATACGAATGTGACAATGAGCACGTTGGTTTAATTGTTGAGGCCAAAAATAAAGATACAAACGACAAGGAAAGAATCATTATTGACGCTGTAGTTGGATATCCGGTGACAGACCAGGTATTCAATACCTTATATAAAAAGGGTTCCGATTGCGATAAGAGATTTATCATATACACCAAAGGTTCTGCAGAATTTGATACATTCGGTGGTGAGGATGATGATATTGTCAAAAACTTGATTAAGAATCTGAATAGATACGGAACGAATATTTTCCTGGTCAAAATGGAAAGTAATTTTCACGAGGGTCGGATTACATATAGACTGATAACAAGACCACCTAAATTTGTTCATTATAAACTATCGGATCTCCCTTCAGAAGCGAAGTTAAGGGAACAGGAGTTCTGGGAAGTCTATTATTTGACTCAGTTTCAGGATTTTATTTATCCATGGACTACCTTCATTGATCTGCCGCTCGAACAAAAAGAATTTGGAGAAATGAGTCTATCGGATGGTGCCGAATTTTATGCGAAATGGACTGAAGAAGGAATATTCTTTGAAGCAAAGGATGAAACCGAAAAATCAGAATGTTTGGAGCCTATATGGAATACCAGAAAATATGATATTCAAGCTCTTTTTCCTGACGCTGAAGTAACATTTTTTACGAAACCAGGGAAGCTGCCAAAACTTTTGATCAAATTTCTGCCAACTTCGGTTAAATTTTTATTGGATGCTTCAATATCAGAGAAGGAAAATTTGGCAAATGAGATATTTAAAGAATTTCATAATTTTATGGAATTTATGGAATTTGCATTGGATGATATCGATAATGGAAAAATTGACGAAGCGAAGGAAGCTGAACAGCTGGCGCAGACTGAATAAGCGAAATGTTGCCAAAAGAAACTGGGATCGTGAGATTCCGGTCCCAGTTTCGATCTCTAATTATCATGATGTGATGAAATAATTAAAGTTTTAAAGATTTTGACCGATAGGCGTTGTATAGGGTTATTAATAATGATCATTTTCAATTAGTTAAAGGAGGTTTAATATGAATAAATATGTACTTGCAAGTGTCTTTCAAAAATCAATCAGATGGTGCGATGTCAACGCCTCCCGGTATTTTGCCCAGAAGTATTTGGATAAGGGTAGTCTGGATGGATTATTTGAAAAATTGATATTGGTTGCCGCAGAAGATGTTGGCCTAGCTGACCCATCCCTGATAGTATATGAGAGGGAGTGTTGGGATCATTTTAAAAGTTTGATAAAAAAACATAATATTACTACAAAACAAGCTGTTAAGTTTCCAACACTCTGTGAGATCGTTGATCGTGCAGTGATTGCTGCCGCGCTCGCATATAAAAGCAGGCTTCTTCCCCAGGCATCCTTTGCAACCCTTTATGATATCTATCAACATGAAGATTTCAGCAAAGATCCGTTGGAATATATAGCCCGATTTCTGAATGCCTTGAAAGAAAGGGACGAAAAAGAGGCTCTATATAACGCGTATGTTGCCGGTATTTTTTTAAATTCCATGGACCAAATATTGGAAATGATTGAGAGGCTGGGTGGAACGAGAAATGGAAACTTAATTCCAAAATGGGTAAAGGAGTATAGGAGAAAAAAGAAATTATTTTTGATGTTAGCGGGAAGTATCGTGCTGCTGTGCCGTGACCTGAATTACCAACATGGAGAATATGTAGCTAACGTATCCAAATACCTTTCTTCACCGATAGAGGAAGCGCCAGTACCCGATCGCGCATATGACCAACACACCAGTTCTGGAAAAAGAAAAGGTCGCGGTTTAAAGCATTTTTTCGAAGAAGGGGCCACCATAAAAAAAGAGAGGTTTGAAAATAACTGGGATAAAGCTGGCACCAACGCGTATCTTGATGCAGAGAAGAAAGGACTTGGGAAGGCAGATGAGATAATTGAGGCCATTAAAAGAAACTATGAAAAGTCAAGAAAATCATACAAACCTGAAGCGATTTATAATCGAGCTTCCGTTTGATTACAAGAGGGCAGTCCTGACACAGGCGAGAACACGCCGGGGTGGACCTTATGCTTTCATCGTCGAATTTAATGATGAAAGTCGAAAATTTATAAAGGGGCGATTTGAAAGTGCCGAGAAGGCAAAAGGTCACGTGATATGCAACGAGGTTAAGCGAAGATTGGCATCAAAATACCTTCATCCCATCCAGTGTGAAATAAAAGAGTATGGTCCCCATTTAGTATTCCTTGAATGTGAAGAATTAGGGAAAGCTGATCTGGACAAAACAACCAAAAAACCGACTAAATTCGATGGTGAATGTATTATATTAGATTATGTCTCGAATGATGTCGTACCTGACCCTTTTTTAAAAGACCTCAAAGAGATCAATATCAAGAATCTTGGTGTTTGGATCGAAGTTATGGTAAATTATTGCTTCCGATGGGTTTTTGGGATCGGAGATACAGCACGTCGTAATCTGATGTTACAAAGGTCAACCGGGAAAATCTATTCTACTGACGAAACCGGTATTGAACATGTCAGTCATGAAAAAATATGGGGTGGCAAGAAACCTGATGAAGAAACATTCAAATTGGTCAGTGCTTTTATAAGATCCAGTCATTTAAATGCAGTTTTAACCGAGGTCAAAAGATGGAAGGGATATTTAGATGTCATACGCCGTGAGGTCGTTCCGCTTTCCAAGGAAGTTGAAGCAAGAATAGATAAATTGTCAAGCAATCCTAAAATGGTTTTCGATGTTTGAAAAATAACCATCATTAATTATCTGCCCGGTTCTTACCAAAAAACCACAAGAGGTCATTCGATCAGCACAGTGAAAAAGGGTTAGATTTTTCTTTGCGTCGTATGATTCGATTTTTCCTTTTTTCCCACAGGATTTCTCTCATAACACCCGTCTTGTCGCGAGTTTTCAACCTGCATCCGATCTCCATTTTTGATTAGAACAATATTTAAATTATATCCAATTCAAATATAAGGAGGTTGATTCAATGAAAACTAACACACTGGTGGTAGGTTTTGAAACAGAAGATATCATTTATGACGATCCGGAAATCTATGACACAAAGGTGGATGAAAAAATGGATGGTAAAACTCAACTATTCGATTTGTCTTCAAGTCATGGTGGCAAAAACAATCTTGAAGCGCTGATCGAAAAGTTGCCTGAACAATTCCCGGAAGCGGTAGATATCATACGAGATGAAATTGCTCCTCTCATGATAGATTGTAACGCCGGAGTTAAAGACCATTACGTGAAGATGATCAGGAAAAAAACCAATGCTGCCTCAATAAAGTCGGTATCGCTCATCATTGATGAAGCAATAGAACATATCAATGCCGGAGAACCAGAACCCGAAAAAAGCGAACTGGACGAGATTCGCAAAGACCCTGAAATTCAAAAGATGGCAGAGCAAATCGCAAAAGATCCTTTGCTTTTGAAAAATAAGATCGATCTCATTGGTCGCTTCGGTGTTGTCGGGGAACGCAAGAACATTGGTTTTTATATGACCGTCATTGATAGCTGTCTGCTTCCAATGGGATCAACCGGGTCGGAAGCTCTGGCCATTAAAAATTCAGGTCCCTATGGTGCAGGTAAATCTCATCCCATGTTTGCCTGTTTAAAGCTCTATCCAAAATCAGCTTATCACCTGATCACATCCGGCAGTGCCAAGAGTTTATATCACGTTCAGGGTGGATTAAAACATAAGGCGTTGATCTTGACTGAAGCACTTGCCCTTCAAGGTGATTATAGCGGTGACAATGAACTGGCGTATTCCATCAGATCTCTGGTTTCAGAAGGGAGTCTTTCCTATCAGTATACCGGGTATGACGCGGATGGTAAAAAGATCACGATCGTCAAGAAGATGGACGGGCCAACGTCGCTCATAACCACGACCATTAAAGGTAGACTCGAAGCACAGCTTGAGGATCGACTGATTACCATACATCCCAATCTCTCATCAGAACAGACCCAGAATATTTTGAACAAAACAGCTGAAATTGCTTCCGGAAGCGTTGACCAGGTTGATGAAAAAACGATCAATGCATGGAAACTTTTTTATGACTCTCTTGAATTTGTAGAAGTGGTTATACCGTTTGCCGGAGGTATTGCTGAGTTCATTAATGCAAGTGATAAACTCCCAATCGCAGCAAGGCGAGCATTTAAGAGAGTTCTGTCCGTGGTCAAAACCATAGCAACCATCCATCAAAAGCAACGCCGTAAGGACGATATGGGAAGGGTTATAGCGGAAATGCAGGATTATGCGATAGCGTTTCAGTTGATAAATGACTCGTTCATGGAAAGTCTCGGAGAAGGGAAAAAATACACGGATGCGCGAATTAAGATTATCGAGAAAAACAAAATGATATCTTCAAAAGACCTGTCCAAAGTTACCGGTGTGTCGGGTGCTGCGATTTCTCAATGGATGAAACCTTTGGTTGATGAAGGGGTATTGACCTGGTGTGATGAAAAAGGCGGTGAGTTCAACGATACAGCATCTTTGGAAAAAGCGAAACGGTCAGGAGGTGCATACATCAGAGTGGCATACGTTAACTCTTTGCCGACGCCGTATCAATTAACTGGTGATAAACGGTGGGACAAAGATGGTGATCTTTATATAAAGTATGATCTGGGATTCGATGAGGATTGCACTGAAATTGTCGAAGTCAACAAAGGTGATCCATTACCTCAAGAAACAGAACCTCTTTCCGATCCGTTCGGTCTGGCAAAATGTCAGGATTTCGGTAAACCGTGCGAAGGTGTTAAGGTATTAAGCGAGAAATACAAACCGGAAAATAAAAAAATAGATACGAGGAAAGAAATCAATTCCATCGAAAGCACTGATGATCTTTTGAACGAATTCCAGGATATTTTATTATCTGAAAAAAATGTAGGCGATTATCAGAATGACAACGGGCGAAATTGTGACATTTCACTCTATGGGCTTTTGACGATATAAGAAACGATACGATGAAAAGGCATAGGATGCATTTACAACAAAAGCACCATTTCTGAAGTGCCACCACTAATCTGCTGTAATTTTAAACCCATTTTTTCCCAAAAAAGTAATGCTATGGAATTGATTTTTTAAAACACCAAATCTCTTTTGAAATACTTCTGTGCCAAATGGATAGATGTCATTAAGATCATTAGTGTCAATGAATATTTCTTGGAAACCTTTGTTATTTTTTGTTAAAATGTTGATAAGCTCATATGCAGAACTGCCGTCAAAATCACCTGTTAATTTCAAGTGGAGGCTGTCACGGGTTTTAAAAGATAATATTTGGAAATTTGATGCCATGAATTGCCGCCATACCAAAGATTTTGAGCTTAAGTTAATGTTTTTTTATTTGTCGTATCGCACAAAAGCTATTTCTTTTTTGAAACCGTTTCTAAGCTGAAGCTTTTTCACGCTGTCCGATAATAAAGTTTTTGTAGGCCGATGTTTTTCAGAAAGTTTTCGTCCGAATCGAGCGAGGCTGACAAGGCCGATACCCAACAAAAACATGCTGACTGGTTCTGTAATTAAAGCCATAGCCATGGTTCGTTTTTCTTTTGAATGAAGCATCCAAGGAACCGTTTTCCCAATCGAAAACACTCAATTTAATTCAAATCGCACTCGAGGCAGACCTGCATAGAGAGATGGCGTATTGAGCTAACCAAATCTTCAAAGAGGAATGGTTTTGTGAACACAGCATCAAATTGAATGTTTTTGAAAAGCCAGGGTGTTCCGGAAATGCCAATGATCGGTGTACAGGGTTTATCGGAATTACGGATGTGTTCGACAACGTCTCGACCGTCAAGCCCCGGCATCAGGATGTCTGTGATGACCAAGTCAAATCGACCGTTATCGAACTTTTTAATCCCTTCTTGGCCATCCAAAGCAATTTCGACCTTAAATCCGGCTTTTGATAATACGAACTGAACCAGATCCAATATCATTTTTTCGTCATCTATGACTAAAATATGATACATGGCATCAGGAATTCCTTGCCTTTTAAAATAACCCATCGTTCTTGTCCTCAAATGAAATGGTTTTTAGATTCAAATTCAACAATACCCAATTTTATGGTGACGGCCACCCCATGATCGGCACCGTGCTGATGCTATTCTTTGGGCTACCCTCGATAACCCGGTCGCTATAAGCCACGTAAACAAGCATTCTCGGCCTCGAGCTGATCTTTCTTTGTTTTGACTTCTGAAAGCGCCTTGCGAAGCTCGCTCGTCCGCCCCTCCACCTGCTGTTCGATATGCATACCAGGACCTCTTAGATCAAAATTATAATTAAACGATATTTGTTCTCGTTCCTCGGCAGTTTTCGCATCGCTCATTTTGGCGCGATATTCGGTGTGGCCACTATTTTGGGGTAGACCCAGTTTCTACAACCATAATTTTCTAAACAATTTAGGAGGGTTTGTCTATGGGGTAAAAATCTTATTTGTATTGGTGGATAAACCCATACATAGGGAATTATCCTATCTTTAATCTGAACGCTGTCAATCGGAAAATCAAATATTGCGTTAACTTGGAGATAGTGCACGATTTTGAAGCCTCTAAAAACCGGCGTTTTATCTTCCCAATCATTCGACTATCGCACGCAATTTCAGGAAATTTCGATCCACTTTCCACCCGGGGTTAAATCGACTACTTCTTGCTGGATCTTTTCCGATGGGACATCCGTTTTGTTAAATAACTTGAATATGCCATATAAATATCTGGGGTCTTTGGTCCGTTCGTTTAGATCGTGGTTGAAATCAATTTGTTGTTGGTCTGTTTTTGACATTTCGATATGATTTTTGTCCTTTTATATATGATAATCACCGGCTGCTTCAGGTTGGTAATGGATTTCCTTAATTTTTAGCCTCTTTATACCAGATGGTGCATTCCACTCGATCATATCCCCAACTCTATATCCCAATAGGGCAGTCCCGATGGGAGCCAAAATGGATATTTTATTTTTACTTATATCCGCATCTTCAGGGAATACAAGGGTATATTTTGTTTCCTCTCCCGTATCCAGATCTTCAACAGAAAATTCGGAGTTCATGGTGATCACATTTTTAGGTACCTTTTCCGGCGCGATGACACCGCAGTCAGCCAGTGCGGTTTGCAGTTCATTCAGGTATTTTTGATCTCGAATATTGATATCATAGGATTCTTCAATAAGTCTTTCCAATCGTATCAGATCGAATTCTGTGATAAAAATTGTTCTTTTTTCCATGTCTAAAAAGTTCCCCTAAAGTTAAGCTTTTTTTTGCAAATGCCGTCTTCGGAACTTACGCTGCCTTTTGAGGCCATTTCGGCGAAAAAGGTAAACACTTGGTTCCTCTGTCCATTGGGTTCTTGACAATCGTGAGCAACATCTTGAAGGGTTTTACGGCATTTACGGAATGAGGCACATCCGCGGGCATCACGACGACTTCTCCAGACTTGGCAATCATTTCCTTGCCCCCAATCGTCAAAGCCACCTCACCGTCCACGACCTGGACCATAGCATCGCCGGACGTGGTGCGGGTGCTCAATCCTTCTCCTTGATCAAAGGCAAAGAGGGTCATGCTCAATGCATTGTTCTCGACGAAAGTGCGGCTTATGACTCTTCCTTTTTGATAATCTACGAGGCCCGCAAGGACGTGGGGTTCTGAAAATGGGATATTTTTGATAAGATCCTTTCCATTCATTTTTCCCTCC
>Ga0209270_1004670_pt1 | contig 10080 bp, 9 predicted proteins | sample MTBAKSrepl1MetaG_FD_187456 | JGI IMG/M metagenome (GOLD analysis project Ga0209270, IMG submission 187456) | Enrichment culture microbial communities from Arthur Kill intertidal strait, New Jersey, USA, that are MTBE-degrading - MTBE-AKS1... | ecosystem: Environmental > Aquatic > Marine >...
CCACGCCAGCGGCAACCCACGCAGCCATGGCCGAAGAAGCCCTTCTTGCCGGCAAGGATGTCTATGTGGAGAAACCGCTTTGTCTCAATGAAAACAGCGGTGTGGAACTGAACCGACTGGCGCGGGAGAAACAACGAATCCTCATGGTCGGCCACCTGCTCTGGTATCACCCCGGCATCCTCAAGCTGAAGGAACTGATTAACGCCGGCGAGCTGGGGCGCATTCGGTATATCTATTCAAACAGGCTCAACATCGGCAAACTCCGCCGGGAGGAGAACGTCCTCTGGTCCTTTGCCCCGCATGATATCTCGGTCATCCTCGGATTGATCAATGAAATGCCGGACACCGTTCAAGCCCAGGGAGGAAATTTCCTGCATCAGCGGATCGCCGACACCACCGTGACCATGCTCAACTTCCCCAGCGGCATCCAGGCCCATATTTTTGTTTCCTGGCTCCATCCCTTCAAGGAACAGAAACTGGTTGTGGTTGGCGATAAACAGATGGCCGTTTTTGACGACACTGCCCCCTGGCCCAAAAAACTGACCCTTTTCCCCCACACTGTCGAGTGGTCGGGTAACATCCCTGTTGCGCACAAAGCCGAAGGGCACGCAATCCCTCTGGAGGAAAGAGAACCCTTGCGGGATGAATGCCAGGCCTTCCTTGACGCGGTTGCAAGCAGGCAACCACCTTTCACGGACGGAGAGGAAGGATTAAGAGTCCTCACGGTCCTCAACCAATGCCAGAAAGCCATTGAGACCGGAACAAAAATCTCTCTTTTAGGGAAATCACCTGAAAAATCATTCTTCAGCCATGAAACTGCAATCATAGATCGCAATGTAACAATAGGTGACGGCGCCAAAATCTGGCATTTCAGCCATGTCTTGTCCGGCTCCGTTATCGGCAAAAACTGCAATATCGGCCAGAATGTCACCATTGGCCCAAAGGCCGTCATCGGCAACGGCTGCAAGATTCAGAACAACGTTTCAATCTATGAAGGGGTTGAACTGGAAGACTTTGTTTTCTGCGGCCCCAGCATGGTCTTCACCAATGTCTACAACCCGCGCTGCGAATTCCCCAGGAAAGGTGAGTACCGGAAAACCATTGTCAAGAAAGGTGCGACCCTGGGAGCAAATTCAACTATTGTCTGCGGCAGAACAATAGGCCAATATGCATTCATCGGTGCCGGAGCTGTTGTATTAACTGACGTCCCTGATTTCGCCCTTTTTGTTGGCAATCCCGCCCGCCAGGTAGGGTGGATGAGTCGTTTCGGGGAGAAGCTTGATTTACCCTTGAATGGGTACGGTGAATCAATCTGTCCCCATACTCAAGAAAAATACATTCTCAAAGATGTATCGGTTTCAATCAAAGGTCACACTACCGGTGATCTTGCATAGTTCACAAACTCGGCCAAGATTCGTACCAATAAAAAGACACGAATGTTAAGCAATATCGTACGTGACATCCTCCCGTCTTCCTTAAAAGATGTATTACAGGTTTACAAACCTCTTCTTCTTGGACCTCAGATAAAAAATTTGGGAATTATCGAGGCTGGCGTCGGAGCGGAAGGCCTGCCTTATCTCAAACTCAATACAGGAAAGATATTCTATGGTGTGGAACCGACTGGATTGGAAAAATTCATATACAAATTAATCCCGAAAAATGCCAAAAAAAATCTTCCCGAATACGCTTTTAGAATTGCATTAGATATTATCTTCCGATATCGCGGGAGTGAATCAAATGATCTTGCGTCAGGCAAGTATTACGGATTTGAGCTTGGAGAGACAATTGTTGAGTGCGGAGCCTATCTGGGATACTTTTCCTTGAGAGCTTCTGAAATAGTTGGTGAATCGGGAAGAATAATCGCGATCGAGCCAATTGAAGAAAACCTCAGAATTTTCAGAGAAAATGTAAGAGTCAATAATATTAATAACATTATCATTATACCGAAGGGAATATGGAAAGTGCCACGACAGAAGTTTATATATCGCGAACAGAGGCAGCGGGCAAGCCTTATTGAAAATGTTGTTGAGGAAAAAGAAAAGTGTGTCATCGACTGTGATTCAATAGATAATATATTAGATAAATTCAAACTGGATAAAATCGGATTCATAAGAATCCAGGTCAATGGTGCAGAATTTGAAGCTTTGGAAGGCTTGCGGCACACTCTCCCTAAAACAAAACGAATTCTTGTATCGGCGCTCTATAAAAGAAACGGAAAATACGCTTACAGTTCAGTTGAGGAAATTCTGAAAAGACAAGGCTTTAGAACAATGGTTGAAAAGGGGAATGTACTTGGTCTTAGGGAATAAAATATTTTAAGGACCTCGATCATGTGAAACATTCTTTTTTTTACGGTCCTGATATTTATCTGATGATAAAATGAGGGCAACCACCCCAAGCATAATTGCGTAAAAAATAAATATTACGTGAGATGCCAGAGCAATGGGCAAGCTCTCGGTAGGCGATATTCCGAACAGACCGAGCGCCAAGACCCAACCCGCCTCATGGTTTCCGGAATTGGCCAGTCCCTGGATAGGCAATATTTGAAGAGGCAACTGAATAGCGACCAGTAACCATACATCATAAAAGGAAAGAGAAATATCCAACGACCGTATAACGCAATAAATTGTACAGCCTATCCAAAACCAGATAATTAGACTTGTCAGTGTTTCCTTCAGAATTGGGTAAGATGGCTTGCTTTCTCCTGTGATCCAGCTAAGCCATAACTTGTTTATAACTTTCTTCTGGCGTATTATATAAAATGCCCCGTAAGGAGCAGCAACAAATAACATACCCAAACTCATCATAATCAAACGCCAAGAAACCGACAGCTCCGATGGTGTTAAAAGTGTTGTAACAAAAAGCAAATAACCGAGAGATATTATATCAAGCACTCTGGCTCTGACAAGAATCCTGCTTCCCAGGGATAGAGGGATTCCGACATGCAACCGCAACAAAAAAGGGAGAGTGAGATCACCGCTTCGCATGGGAAGGAAATACGAGTTGAACCCATGGATACCAGTTATTTTCAAATAGGACGGAAAAAGCAGACCGGTTCTGTCCGTATAGAGCCATAGCCGATATGACCTAAAGAAATAATTGCAGCTATAACATAACGCTCCGGTTATCAACCAGAATAGATCTGTCTTAACAATAACTTCACTTACAGCATCCCTGTTCTGAATGGCTGTGATAACTATCGCAACAAAAATGATTAAAGACAGTATGAATGAAACTGTTCGACTCTGAGCTCGTTCCATCGATCATATTATGCTACAGAGAATAATCGAATCCCTGGTAAGGCCCCTTCTCTTTAATGACCTTGCAGGGTGTGCCCGCAGCAATAGAATTTTCAGGAATATCAGAGGTAACAACGGACCCGGCTCCAATAATCACATTGCTTCCAATCGTTATCCCAGGCAAAATGACAGCATTCATACCTATCCAGACATTATTACCGATCATTATCGGAGGGCTATCCTCATGGACATCATAATCATCAATGGAATGCCCGGCGCTGATCAACCCCACCCCGGGCCCTATCCTAACATTGTTACCCAGACGAATTCCGTTTCTCGCCTGAATATAACAGCCAGAATTCATTCCAGGTGTACACCTGTTACCAACCTGAATATTTTTATAAAACAGTATCCTGCTGGTGGGATGAACAGGCCAAGGCACCCGGCCGTTGATTCTCAAGATCTTTTGAGGAAAAAAGAAATAAAGCTGAAAGGCGATCGGGATTCCGACAGCTTTTGGATAAAAAAATTTCAGCCAGTAAAAAAGAAAGCTGAATTTTTCCAGAAGAGAGTCTAACTTCGCCATACCTATGTTTGGTTTGTTTTTTTCAACAGTTCATATTCAGGTATTTCAACTTTTTCATCCAATATATCTGACAACAAAGTCGAAAGTATATTGAATTGAAAGATTTTCTCCATGGTTATTTTTACATAATGAGGGTTGGCAGAAAATCTCTGCTCAAAGAATTCATTTTTTACCTTGTGAATCTTTCTGTATTTGAAAAGTATTTTTTTGCTTAATAAATTCTCCATGAGGAGAAGATAGGGCTGCCAGAAGGGGATAAAATTATGAGCAATGAAACTCTTATTTTTCTTGCGGGTCAGCCTGAACATTGACTTGGAAAATTCCTCTGAATCCCTCACAAGGTGGATGATGTGCGTTTTCTCGGAAAGTATGACCGAACGGGGCACTATCATGGATGATAGGGGATCTACTGAGATAAAATTGTCGCCCTCCGGTATCATTTTGTAGTAAATAAAATCCCCAAGAGATTCGCCTACCGGGAAACGATACTGTAAATTGCCTATAACATTTGCAAGTTGTGAAAATTTGGTCTGATGCACCACTGTACAGCCTGCTGGGAGATATTTCTGCAAAATCTCAGCAATCCGTGTCGTTCCGCACCGCCCTGTCGAGACAATAATAATCAGGAGTCCTTTTTTCATTACAACTAATTGAAATTTAATCAAATAGGAATGAACTTTACCCTCAGCACCTATAAACTCCTTTGTAGCACGTTAGTAGAAAATTTCTATACGATTTTAACTGTTAACGAATTTTTAGCCACCCACCCTCGACCCAAAAAAACTGTCGTTTTAAGGCATGACGTTGATCGCCAGCCTTCCAAGGCACTCCGCATGGCCCGTCTCGAACACCAGAATGGACTGAAAGCAACTTATTATTTTCGATTCTTGAAAGATGTTTTTAATGAAGCGATTATTAAGGAGATTTTCCAACTTGGCCATGAAGTTGGCTACCATTACGAAACGCTTTCAAAAGCCCGAGGCAATATGGATGAGGCTATTTCTCTTTTTGAAAAAGAACTGGAAGCGTTTCGTAACGTCTGTCCCGTTTACACTGTGAGTATGCACGGGCGCCCATTTTCGCCTTGGGACAACAGGGATATTTGGAAATTCACAAGACCTGAACAGTTTCATCTAACAGGTGAATGTTATCTGTCAATCGACTATGACACCATTCAATATTTTTCCGATACAGGAAGAACCTGGCATCCTGGAAAATACAATATCAGAGATCATGTGCAGAAGAGCAACACCAACATTCAAATATCCAGCAGTGAGGACCTCATTCTATACTTGCGAAACAACAAATTTAACAGCGCCTGCATCTCTGCACACCCCAATCGTTGGAGCCATGGAACATTCGAATTAATGGTCAGTGCCGGACAGGATTTCGCAATCAATCAAATAAAAAAAATACTTCTCCTTTTGAGAAAAACGTGAGTTGAGAATGAGTTGTCCTGGAAAATCACCTGAGATTCTTATTCTGCTCCATGTCGAACCACATGGCAAAAAGGGCAAACTGGCTGGCGCTGACAAACGAAAACATCATTGAAAATGATCTGATTGGGGGGAAAAAACCGAATAGTATTTTATGATAGACGATTTGGAGTCCAAAAATCCCCGTCATTAACACAAAGAACACACTGAGAATATAAAAAAAGACCAAAGGATGAAAATCACGAATCACGTACTTTTCAAACATCCTGCGCCAGAATCCCTTAAATAATATCCAGGGGATAGTAAACATCACCTTTCTGACTTTGATTCCCGATTTTTCACCGACATTATACACTGGCCTGATTGAAACATCTCTTACCCTGAAACTGGCAATATTCAGTTTTATGAGCAAATCATTCGGCATGCCGTAGCGGGGATAAATTGAATCCAGATCAATTGCCTTGAGAGCGGTTAGCGAAATCGCAGTATAGCCGCTTTGCGAATCGGCGACATGCCAGTACCCGGAGGCAACCTTGGTCAAGAGGGACAAGAAGGAGTTTCCTATATATCGATATTTAGGGATCATAGACCATGATTCGCCACGGAAAAGACGGTTTCCCTTAGTATAGTCGCACTCTCCCTTACAGATCGGATCAAGGATTCTTGGCAGGTCAGCCGGATCCATCTGGTAATCAGCAGCCATAACGGCTGTGACGTTTATATCATGATCTCGCGCCCATTTATACCCGGTAGCTATGGCAGCCCCCACTCCCTTATTAATTTCGTGGCGCAATAAGACAAGACGTAAATCCTTATGACAATAGCCAGTAACAATTTCTGCTGTTTTGTCTGGGCTGCAATCATCTACAACGATAATGTGATCGACAAAACCAGGGATGGTCTCAATTACCTTGGCTACGAGAAACTCTTCTTTATATGCTGGGATCACAACCGCTATAGTTTTATCTTTATACATCTTAAACCTATTATTAACATGTTAAGACTCGAAAAAAAATATAAATAAAAAAATATTTAATAATAAATTACAAATCATTACAACCAGTATTGACTACATTAACTTCCAAATCAATAGCATTGACCGTGGAATTCATTTTATCAACATAAGCTTTATCTAAATCATTTCTGAATGAAATGATATCAGGATAAATAATTTTAACACGATCATTTCTATCAATTTCATCAATCCATTTGCAGTAATTTATCTTTTTTTCTTGAAGTATATTAACAATTCTCTTTCCAATAATGTCTCTATCTGATTCAGAACTAATTGCTAACATATATAAAAAAAATAATAAATCGTTATTATGAGTATCTATCATTAATAAAAATGATCTTGCTCTTTTCTTATTACCCAATGCTATAAATATTGCGGAAGAATTAAAATACATTTCTCTTCTTTTATTGGGCTGAACAAGCTCAATACCCTTACTTATCACCTCACTTGCTAATTCGTATTTTTTTTGTGCATACAAAATCCGAGCAAACAAATTATATAATTGAAATTCATCATTTTTCAACTGAACGGCATTAAAAATCGCTGTTTCAGCATTGGCAAGATCACCAATTTTAAAAAAGGCAACCGCAAGCTGATAATGCTGCTCGAAGCCCACAGGATCTAGCTCAACACTCTCTAAAAAAAGCTGGATTGACTTCTCAACGTCTTCTTTCCCATATAACTGTACAAGTCCTGCATTGTAATAAAAATCAGAAACATGATTTTTTTGGTAAATTTCAGGATTTTGTTTGTATATTTTTTCTGCTTGTTTAAGATAATGAAGTGCATTGTCTGTCTGTCCTAATGAAATATATTCTGCTGCTAAATTATTAAACCCTCTGATACTATATGGTGCTTTCTCGATGTTATCGAGATTTAATGAAATTTCATCTTTCCATACCTCATTCCTTAAATATGTTGCATTTCCTTCACTTACTATTATGGACACTACAAGTGATACAAATAGTAAATACATAATTTTTTTATTTCTTTTTTTGTAAAAAAATAAAACTGTATATAAAAAATAAGCGATGCCAAAATAAATAAATATTGACGATAGATAATTTCTATGCTCAAAATACAATTCAAGTCCAATAAAACTTGATTCAATCAAATGACAGATAAAATAAAAATACAATGAAAATGCTAGAATAGGGTATTTCTTCAGAGAAAGAATACTAAATAATGTAAGTGAGAATATAAAAAAATTGGCAAAAAATGTATGTAGAGGCGACAAAAGACTGGATGAAGCAATGATGTCAGATTCAAGGGACAGAAAGTCAGCTAAAGGGCAGATCAAGAGAAATAGATATTGAGCAAGAATGATGGGTTCGGTAATTAACCTCTGCCACATACTATAATAACGAACAGAGTAAAGATGTTCTATATAATTGAATATTTCGCCACGCATTAAAAGAAAGGCCGAGATTGAAACCCCAAAAAATAGAGCTATAATCATAATAAAATATTTTTTGTTTTCCAGAAGAGATACTCTGAAAAACGCTATTTCATAGCCGAGCAAAACCAAAGGAAGAATTACCACATTTTCCTTGGCACTAACTCCTACTATCCAGAAAAAGAATGCTAAAAAGAGGAGCAACCCACGTCGATCTTCCTGACTGTTTTGTCTGAACCTGAGGTAACAGTACATTGAAATCAAAAAAAACATTGTGGCCATCGATGCCATCCTCTGTACTATATATGTCACGGCCTGAGTCTGGATGGGATGAATGGCCCAGAATATTGCTCCAAGAAGTGCAACATCTCTTATGTTATAATCTGAGATAGAACTCCCTCTTCTTTCTCGATAAATTTGTAACGTAATGAAAAAGACAAGGTAAACAAAGATAGAGCTAACTATGTGAACTAGGATGTTTACAACGTAGTAGCTTGTTGTATCCAGGCCTGAAAAAAAATAATTTAGAGCAAAACTGAAACGAGCCAATGGGCGATGAATGCGGCCATCAGTGGGGGAATATAATGATCTTTTTATCTGCTCCCAAGATAAATTTTCAATATGGATATTTTTATTCTTAACAATATTATGAGAGTCATCAAAATGCCAAGAATTTTCGAGTATCCCTGAGTAGCAAATAGATATTATTATTGCCACTAAAAAAAAATGAAATATTTTATTATATAAATCAACTGTCATTATTCAAAAACACACATCACTACCCAATTTTTTTGATTGAAGAAAAAGGATTTCAAGGAAAGGAATTATGATAATAAAACTTTATTATTACCATCCAGATCCGGGAGGCCCTTTGTCGCCATTTGAGTCGAGCCACAGAGTTATATCACCAACGACCCTACCACGCCTTGGAATTGCCCATATAGTATATGAAGGTGCTGGAGAAGTAAAAGTCCTGAGTTGATATTCGTAAAGTAAATTATTCCCTAACTGTGTAATGTTTTCCAGATCACCAGAATGACCGAACGCCCCTCCAAAATATGTGTACGTGTTTGCAGAACCATAATCATTATTTTCAGCCATGTATCCTTCCAAGGCCAAACTCAGTGCCTGCAGATTACTTTTAGCTTCAGAGCGAGCTGCCCTTTTCTGAATGCCCAGGTAGCTTGGAATGGCGATAGCAGACAAAATCGCCAGAACCGCAACAACAATTATCAATTCTATAATGGTAAAGGCCTCCTGCTTTTTTATTGATTTCATCACCGGCGACCTTGATATAGCCTCCCCCGGCTAAAACCGGGATTTTTGATACCACTCCATCCGAAATTGACTTGAAACCTTCTTTGCTTAATTTCCAACATAATTTTGAGTTGTAGCCTCATGCACGCCTACTCTGCTTACTTAAATGGGGGAATGAACATGACCATTTGCATGTAATTTTTGTCAAATCCAATAATCGTTCCAATTTCCACTTAAGGGAAATGGGCCCTTTCGGCGGTCTTAACCACACAATTCAAACTCGTGGTGTTTTTTCTGTTTTCGACCGCATGATAGTACGCCATGCGTCTCGGTATAAACCTATACGCATGGCGCACTATCACTTTGATGTGAAAACCTTTTGCTTTATTATTTCGCTTAATTTTTTGTATTAATCGACAGATACGGAATCACGATAAATCTCATTACCTTCTCTATCATACCCCCTTAATACAATTCCTCGATAGTTACCTGCACCATCCACCATACGGCTTAAATTAATAGCACCTCCAATAGTCCCTGCATCTACGTTAAACAATTCAGTGCCAGAAAACCAAGGTGACAACAGGCTCTTCCCTTTTTTAGACGTGATAGCCGCAATCCACTCAATAGGAACTTGACTGACGGAAGTAGGTGGTTGCTCAGTGGCTCCGACAACACCATCGCCATTGAAATCAACAACCCCTGATTCTTGTCGAAGAGCAGCATCCATCCAACTATGAAGTTCAGCCTTGGCCGAGGTAGCTGCCTCCTCAATCGACCGCCTCTTGGCCTTTTCCTGCATACCGAGGAAGTTCGGGATGGCGATGGCGGCAAGGATGCCGATGATGGCCACAACGATCATCAACTCGATAAGGGTGAAGCCTTTTTCATTCGCCCTCATTCTTAACTGATTCAGTTTCATTTTTTACCTCTCCTTCTGTTATGTTTTTGAACAACAACTTTGGCCAATTGCTTTCAGGCCCCCCTAATGACTCAATCCGAGAAAAGATGAAGTTAGCCAATATTAAGCAAGGTTTGTGCCAAGGCTATTTTCCCTTTCTGAAAGCTTGCTATTACATTGAAAATGATACAAAAAAGGATATGATCGGTTTAGGATTGAACAGGCTGATTCGAACTTGGCAGATTTTATT
>Ga0209270_1004674_pt1 | contig 10069 bp, 6 predicted proteins | sample MTBAKSrepl1MetaG_FD_187456 | JGI IMG/M metagenome (GOLD analysis project Ga0209270, IMG submission 187456) | Enrichment culture microbial communities from Arthur Kill intertidal strait, New Jersey, USA, that are MTBE-degrading - MTBE-AKS1... | ecosystem: Environmental > Aquatic > Marine >...
CGGCTGCCGCTCCAAAAACGCGTTCACCCGCGCCGCCGTCACCCGCTCCAGCGCTTGCTTGATCTCCTCCAGGCTTCGGACACGCCCCAGCAGATGATAATCGCCGGCGATGCCCGCCGCCCGCGCCCCGGTCGACTCGCTCTGCATGATCAGACCGCTCTTGAGCCCCACCTTCGATCGGGCCACCTCATCCTCGCTGACCCCCTCACGGAGACGCGCGAACTCGGCCAGGACGACGTCCAGCGTCTCCTGCGCTTTGGCCGGCGTCGTCCCGGCGTAGCCGCGCACGCCGGCGCGGCCCTTCATGGCGTGATACCGCGCCCCCACCGCATAGCACAGGCCACGCTTCTCACGGACCTCCGTGAACAGGCGGCTGCTCATGCTCCCCGCCAGGACCGCGACCGCCGCCGCGGCCTCGTAGTAGTCCTCGCTGCCCGGCGGACAGATCGGCGTCATCAAACCCAAGTGCACCTGCGCGCCATCATAGGCGGCGTGCCGATACATCGGTCCCCGGTCTCCGGCGGTCGGAACGGAGGGCTCGCCTGCGGCCACGGCGCCAAAACGGTCCTCCAGGAGCCGGCAGACCGCCTCGAAGTCGTACCGGCCCGCCACCGCGAAGAGCGTCTCACCGATGTTGAAGCGATCCCGCACAATGGCCCGCGTCTGCTCGGGCGTCAGGGCCTGCAAGTCGTCCAGCCGTCCCATCGTAGGCCGACCCCACGGATCGGGGTAGAATTGCTCGGTCACCAGGACGCCCACCTTCTGCCGCGGATCATCATCCAGCCCCAGCACCTCCTGAACCACCAGTTCCCGCGCCGGGGCGAACTGATCGGCCTGGAGCCGAGGCCGCAGGATCACATCGGCGTACAACTCCAGTGCCGCCGGCAGGTTGCTGGCCTCCAGCGCCGCCCCGATGGACAGATGCTCGGCCGTTACACTGCTGTGGCGGTGCAGGCCCAAGGCGTCCATCGCCGACACCAGGGCGCGGCTGTCCCGCTCCCCGGCACCGCGAAAGATCCAGTCCGCGATCACCGAACCCGCCCCGCAGGCCCCTGCGGGGAGGACCGCTTCACCACAGGCCAGGCGAAACGTAAACGCCACCGACTGCACGTGGTCCATCCGTTCGCCGAGAATCACCAGTCCATTATCCAGCCGGTGTTCATCCAGTTTCGTCATGTGCACCTGCCAAGAATCATGTCGTTTCACACTCGCCGGGGGATTATAACACCACCGCCGAGGAACCACAACCCGCCACGCACCGGTACGATAAGCTTCCGCATGAACTCGCGGACGGTTCACAGACGTTCCACCAAGTCCGCTTGCGGGTCCGTAAGGTCCGTGCAACGGTAGTCCGACGGGGCGTGGCCCGCCAGTCGAGTCTGATCCCTACTCGAGCAGGTGCGGGGCGTGGCGGGCAAAGAGCCGATCCAGAGCGCTTCTGGCCGACTGAGCGACGGCTCGACGCCGGGGCCCGCCGGCGTATCGGCGCTCGGCCGCGACAGTCTCGACCCACTGCCGCAGCGCCAGCAGGTCACCATCGACGGCCTGCTCGAAAAGGCCCCAATCGCCCCAGGTCCGCCAATCGACGAACGTATACGCCCGAGCGGGACGCGTCGTGGTGATATGCCGGTCGATGCTTGCCACGAGGTCCGCCGTCAACTCCGATACGCGGGCGGCCTCGGCCGGCCAGGCGAACGCATGAGCGCGTTTCTCGGTTCGAAATCCAAAAGGCGTGTCCCCCTCCCGAAAGCCGATGTATACCCAGTGCGACATCGCGGCATCGGTGACGTATGCGCCGCAGATGACATGATCGGCCTGGTCCTCAATCGGAAACACAAAGGGCTCGATGATCAGCCTGTGCTGGGTCTTGGCCGCGAAGTCGATCCCGACGGCCCACAACAAGCGGTGCTTTCTCGGGAAGGTGATCTCCATCACGGCCCCGGCCCCATTCGCCATCGACACCCTTGATCGATGAGGGTGCCTGCGTTCGCGAGGCGGTCCACCCGCACGACGCCCTTCGGGTGGGCCCGCCACCGCTTGTGCCATCCTCGGACGGCCGCTTACCCGACGCCGGAATGCCGGAGACCCTCTGCCTTTACGCCACAGCCGGTTCCGGCGTGGTCTCGACCGAATCGAACTGCACGCTGATTTTCTTACTGACGCCCTTGGTCTGCATCGTTACGCCGTACAGCACATCGGCGATGCTCATCGTGCGTTTCGCGTGCGTGATGATGATGAATTGGGACGTCTGCTTGAATTCCTGGACGATCCGGTTGAATCGCTCGTTGTTCGCCTCGTCCAGGGCCGCATCGACCTCGTCGAGGAAACAGAACGGCGACGGCTTGGTCTTGAACACGGCGAACAGCAGACTGATTGCGGTCATGGTCTTCTCCCCGCCGCTCAGAAGGCTCAAACTCCGCGTCTCCTTGCCGGGCGGCCGGGCGATGATCTCGACGCCGCTTTCCAGCAGGTCTTCCGGGTCCTCCAGCAGGATGTCCGCCTTGCCCCCGCCGAACAGCTTGCGGAAGACCTCCTGAAAGTTCTCGCGGATCTGTTCAAATGTCACGCGGAACTTCTCGCGGCTTTCCTTGTCAATCCGCGCGATCAACTGCTGCAACTGCGTCTTGCTACGGTTAAGGTCCTCCACCTGCGCGCTGAGGAACTCATACCGCTGTTCCAGTTCCTCCAACTGGCCGATGGCATCCAGGTTCACGTTGCCCAACCGATCGATCTTCTCCCGCAACTGGGCGATCTCCTCTCGCACCGCCTCCCAGTCCACGCTCTCCTGCTCGAATCCCTCATAGGCCTGGGCCAATTCAATGCCCAACTCCTCCCGCACGCGCTGGCACAGGTCCTCCTCCTTCACCTGCAACTGACCCAGCTCGACCTTCAAGGCGTGCATCTCCTCTTCCACCTGGGCCTGTTCGGCCCGGCACGTGCGCAACCGCTGCTCGGTCTGTTTTTGCTCGGTCAGGAGCCGCTCCACCTCCGCATGCAGCCGTGCGCTGAGGGCCTGAGCCTTGTCTTTCTCAAGGTACAACTCGCTGACCGTGCTCTCACTGGCCAGGATCGCCCGCTCGGCCTGGGTGGCCTGCTCGTCACACGTGAGCACTTCCGTCCGGGCCGACTCGAGCCCCATGCGGCTGTGCTGCAACTGGCTCTCCAGGGCGGCCATCTGCTGACGCAACGACCGCTGCTGCTCGGCCAACTGCCCGATCCGCACCTTCACCTCAGTCCGCCGGGCGGCGTGCGAGGCCACCACCGCCTCGGCCTCCTCCACCTCCCGGCCCAGAGTCTCGATGCGGGCCGACCGCTGGGCATTGATCTGCTCCAACTCCTGCAAGCGCTGCTTTGAATCGTGCTCCCGCTGGACGGACTGGCGGATCTCCTCCTCCAGCGTCTGGATCTCACTCTCCAACAACGGCGTTTCCCGCCGCAGCCGCTGGATATCCTGTTCCAGCACGCGCAGATTCGATTCGACGTCCACCTTCTCCGTGCTGGCCTCGTAGATGCTGGTGCGGAAGTCCTTGCACAGCCGGGCCAGGCGTTCGCTCTCCTGGCCCTGGGCCTTGCGGTGCGATTCCAGCCGCTCGATTTCGTGGGCGATCGCCGCGACCTGGCGATCCAACTCGCCGATCCGGCTCTTACGGGAGATCAGGCCGGTGCTCTTGCCCATCGGCCCGACGCGCAGGCCGTGCCGGCCGTCGAACACCTGTCCGTCGGTCGTCACGAACCGGTAGCGCCGGCCCAGCCGCCGCGACAGCTCCATGGCCGTATCCAGGCCATCCACCACAATCACGTGTCCCAGCAGGCTCCAAGCCAGACGCGCGTGACGGCTGTCGTATTCCACGAACTCCACCACGCGACCCACCACGCCGGCGTACTGCGACAGATCATGGGTCTCGACGAAAGGCTCGACCCGATCCGAGCAGATGACGCTGACCCGGCTGTCCAGAGAACGTTGCATTTCCTCGTCCGCCAGAAACGTGCCCGTGCTTTGCACCACGAGGGCATCGGCCTGCCCTTCCAGGGCGGCCTCGACGATCTCCGCGTGCGCGGCCTCGGCCCGGATGATATCCGCCACGATCCCGTCGACATAAGAGAAGCGCCCGTCGCCGTCCGCGGTGCGGCGCTCGAGAATCCCCTTCAGGGCCTCGCTGAGCCCCTCCCGCTTGGCCTCCATGTCCCGCAGCACGCCGAGCTCGCTGAGCAGTCCGCTGCGCCGCTCCTTGGCCTCGACTAGGGCCCCCGATGCCGCGGCCACTTCCGCGTCGATCGCCTCCATCTGCCGGCGTTTGGCCTCGAGACCGGCCTGCAACTCGGCCAGGACGGCCTCGATGTCTTGTCGCTTGGCCTCGCACTGGGCCTTCTGCGTGAGCAGGTCGCTCAGTTGCCGCCGGGCCGCTTCGGCGCGATCGCTCAGCCGGCTCATCTGGCCGCTGAGGTTGTCGCGATAGGTCGTCATGCTTTGGATTTCGTTGTGCAACTGGGCGGTGCGGCGCACGATGTCGATGATGCCGGACTTCTCATCTTCCAGCTCCGCCTTGAGTCCACCGAGCCGACGGGCCGCCTCCTCGGCCGCCTCATCGAGTTGTTTCAGGGTGGCGCTCTGCTCCTCATAGGCCCGGCTGATCTGCTCCAGCTCCTCGCGGCTGGTCGCCAATTGCCGCCGCAGCAGCCCGCTGCGTTCCCCCAGCGTTCGGATCTGTTCCGCCGCCCGGGCCTTGCGCCGCATGAGCTCCTCCACGCGATTACGCAAGAATCCGATTCGCTCCCGCTGCTGCTCGATCTTGCTGGTAGCGGCCACCAGCGTGTTGTCCCAACGGTTGATCTGCCCTTCGGACTCCATCAGTTGCGAGCCGATTTCGCTCAACGCCGCATCGTGCCGCGAGACCTCCGCCGCCACCTGCCCGAAGCGACCTTCGGCCCCGTCGAGTGCACCGCGGCGCTCCTGTCTGGCCCGGACGATTCGGTCATATTCGCCCAGTGAGAAGTTCACGCGCAGCGATTTGAGCCGTTCGCTGTACTCCAGGTAGCTCCGCGCCTTGCCCGCCTGCAGCTTGACGCTGCGCAACTGCCGCTGAATCTCCGTGACGATGTCCGCCAGCCGCAGCAGATTCTGCTCCGTCCGCTCCAGCTTGCGCAGGGCCTCCTTCTTGTGGGCCTTGAAGCGACTGATCCCGGCCGCCTCCTCGAAAATCACGCGACGGTCCACCTTGGACGCGGTGAGCAACTGGTCGATCTGCCCCTGCTCAATGATCGAGTAGGCGTTGACCCCCACGCCCGTATCCATGAACAGCTCGCGCACGTCCCGCAGGCGACAGGGCCGACCATTGATGAGATACTCGCTGTCTCCGCTACGATAAAGCCGACGCGCGATTTCCAGCTCATCCTGCTCGATCCCCAGCCCGCGCACATCCGAGAAGAGCAGCGAGACCTGCGCCATGCCGCTGGGTTTGCGGCTGCTGGACCCGCTGAAGATCACGTCGGCCATCTGGCCGCTGCGCAACTGCTTCGGGCTTTGGCTGCCCAGCACCCACTTGACCGCGTCCACGACATTGCTCTTGCCGCACCCGTTCGGGCCGACGATCGCCGTGATCGGCTGGTCAAACGAAAACTCCGTCTTATCCGCAAAACTCTTGAAGCCGTTCAGTACGACTTTCTCCAGCTTCATGCATCGCCTCCCTGCCCGACTGGTTGTGCTCCGTCCGTGTCCGCCCCCGACCCTTCCTGGGGTGAGGCGTCTTCGGTCTTCGGCGGCCCGACCTCCGTCAGCGGGCTGGCCTTGAATTCGGCCTCGATCATGCCTGCCTCGCACATGGCCTGGACCATCGCCACGGCGTCGCAGTAAGGAATGTTCAATCCCGGGCGAACCGTCGGTGCGCCCGTTACCTCCAGCCGCTCGCAGAGCGTGCGAACCACGTCCGATGCCGTCCGCTTGCTCCGAAGGGGCCCCACCGGACGTGGAAAACGCGGGTCCTTTCGGACCAGCGACACGTATGCGTCATCGGGCCGAGCGTTAATGATTACCCGCTTGTCGGAACTCTCGAAAAACACATTGGGCGCGCATGGCGCCGGCGCGCCGAAAACCACCACTCGCGGACTTCCCCGCCGTGACACGTAGACCACCTTGGGCCCGCCCCCCTCCAAGGTCTCCACGAAAAAGTCGCCGCCGACCAGCACCCGACGAATGGACAGGTCCTCCAAACGCCGCAGTTGCCGATACGCCGCCAAGCGGACCTCAAAGTCCTCCTCCGCGACAAGCCGTCGAAGAATCGGCGCCGCCACGCTCCGGTCGGCTCCCCTCCCGATCGCTTCGATGGCCTCCAAACGTCGCCCCAAGGCCGGATCCGTCGCAAACGCCTCAAGCACCTTCAGCCCGCGATCATCGCCCACATTCATCAGGCACCGGGCCGCACCGAACCGAACGGCGGGATCTTCGGCGGCCAAGAGCCCCGCCAATGCCTCCGCGGCTCGACGCCCGATGGCCTCCAACGCCAGCTCGGGTCCCATCCTCTCCGGCCCCGTCACCAACGCCTCAACCAACGCCGCGATGCGCTGCGATTCCGGTGCGGTCGCATCGGGCAGATACACCTGGCGAAGGAGCGCCAGGAACTTCTGTCGGAGGTCACGATAACGGGGCGGGACGTTGATTCGAATCTCGCTGGCCGACAGGGCATTGGCCGTGGCCCGGCCAAACCGCTCGTTGAGCCGATCACGAATCGTCTTCGCCGTGAAGTAGTTCGGTTTGTCCAAGACAAATAACACCTGCACCGAACTGAGGACCGTTCCGCCGCCCAACACGTACCCATCCAGCGGCGGTGCCGGCGACGATGAAACCCGATCAATGTACACCGGTCCTTTCGCCCGCGCCAGCGCCTTGAGGTACGCCCCCGTCCCCGCGAAGCCCCGCGCCTCCGTGAGTTCGGTGGTATAAAGCCGTCCGCCCTCCAGAGAGGTCGTCTGGCTGCGCGACATCGCGCGGACCTTCACGTCGAAGTTCTCGCCCGCTGCCGCGAGGGATGGAATCACCCCATAGACCTCCACCACGGCGGTGTCCCGACTGTTGATAAAGGACTCCGGATCGAAGGAGACCTCCCGCGGCATCTGCTGTTGAATGTATTTGATCAGCGTCTGTCTCAGATCCGGCGGGCACTCCGCCGAGCCTGTCCCCGCCAGACCGGCCACAATCCCATAGCCCCGCACCGGCACCGCGTCGACCTGATACAGGCGGCCCAGGGAGCCCACCGTCACGCCCAGCGAAACGGGCTCATCCAAGACGGGCCCGTCAGCATCACGGGCGGGGCCACACCCGGCAAGTCCTACCCCGAGCGCTAGACAGGCAAACAGATTTCGTGTCGATCGGTCCATACCACCACCAGGTTCCTAAACTAAATGTGCAACACGCATGCCAACCTTGCGATTCCTCGCCCGTCCGCGACGACGAACCCGGATGAGAGTAGAAGCCCGTCCACCTCTTGTCAAGATCAATCTACCCATTGAGTCTTGAGACAGTCAAACCACAACATGTTGTAAGACGACGACTTACAACAAGCGTCAGCGAGGCTAGGCAACCGCTCTCCCGGCGTTCACCGCCCAATCGTATGGACCGCTTCTGAGCCGACACCGCCTGTCGCCCCAGGAAGGCAGTGTAGTTTCTGTACACACCGGACCGCTGCCCGGAACGTCGTTGGGCGGCATCTTGAGGCCTTAAAACTGTGCAGACCTCGTTTGGAGGATTCATCGTCTGACCCTGCATTCATGGCTTGGCCCCTTGCATCGCCCCGCCACTGCGGCTACAGTACCCACGGCCGGAAAGCGTCCGTAGCTCAATTGGATAGAGCATCGGTCTTCGGAACCGAGGGTTGGGGGTTCGAGTCCCTCCGGACGCGTTTCACAAGTGACTATCAAATAGAGACTTACAAGCATTTCCCAGCATTTCTTAAAATCTTCTCGACCTGATGGTATCGGTTTGGTATCGGTCTGAACGACATGCCATGACAGGCAGGAGAAGGATATGCCGAAACGAGTCCGCGTCTGGTTCAGGAAGGATCGCCGCCGGTGGTACGCCGAATACTGGGAGTTCGGTACCCGCCACGCCAAGGCGTTCCGCAACAAGGCTGAGGCCCAGCGTTGGGCCGGTTTCATCGCCAGCAGGTTTGACACCGGTGAATGGCGCGGTGTCCAGGGTCTACAGTGGGCGACAGCCGTCGAGCAGTTTTTGGCTGAGAAACAGATGCGATCGGCGCCCTCCACCATCATCGAATTGAGCAACTCCCTCCAGCAGTTCGAGCAGCTCGTCGGCCCCCTGCGGACGGACCTGATCACCACGGCCCACATTGAGCGATTCATCCAGCTCCGCCGGGCGGTACACGGCAAGATCCACCGGGCCCGTCCCGTCGCTCCCCGCACGGTCAACAAGGACCTGGCGAACCTGAAAACTTTCCTACACTGGTGCGCGTCCAGTCGCTTCGCCCACCCCGACATCCGGTTCAAAATGCTTCCGGTCACCCGCAGGCGCTTCGTCCCCCCCTCCAATACGGCGTTTGCCGAGCTGTTCCGGCTGGCCCGGGAGCAATCCCCTTCGCTGCACGCCCGGATGGTCATCGCGGTCACCACCGGCCTGCGTCGCGGCGCGGTCGAACGCATCGGTCTGACCATGGACGCCCGGTACCGCGTCGATTGGGACACCGGCGTGCTGCTGACGCTGGAATCAAAGACCCGCCAGGAAAAAACCTTCCAGCTCGGACCCAACACCATGCAGGTGCTGCGGGCGTATCTGCTCTCGCTGCCGGATGGAGCCACGCGGCTGTTCCCGGACCCCTGGCACGGAGCCACACGGTTCACTTGGGAACGCATCCGCCGGCAGGCTGGACTGCCCAGTTTCACCTTCCACCAGCTCCGTAACATGGCAGCCTCCCTGCTCCGGGCCAACGGCTTCTCCGACGGGGACGCCAAAGAATTACTCGGCCATGCCGACATGCGAACCACCCAGGGCTACCTGGGCTCCACCAGCGACAATCTCACGCGCGCTGCCGCTTTCCTCGACGGCCTTTTTGGGCGAAGGTAGCGTTCTGCTCCACCCACTTGCGTACCTGCGCCGCGGTATAGCGTGGCCGGCTATTGCCCACCCGAAACGGTGCCGGGGCCGTCCCTTCCCGCATTCTGCGGTACCACCATGATTCCGACACCCCAAGCATTGCACACACCTCGGTGACGCTCATCAATCGGTCTGCTTGCTCGTCCATCTTCAAACCCCAAAGTGGTACCGGAGTCGGGCCTTTTATCCGAGGGGCCGTCGCCCGTCCTGACATGTCAGGACACGCCCACGTGTTGCGCCTCTCCGGCTCTGCGGTTTTTCATTGCGGGCGGCTGCCAGATCACCCCCCGCCCAATCGCCATTCCGCCCACGGCGGACAGAACCCGTTTCTCGTGCAGGCCTTTGCCTGACCGCTGGCTCGGTGCGCCCCTCACGCCTGCATACTCTGGGGCCGGCATTACCTTTCCTGGTACTCCGGGTCCCTGCATCAGGTGTCATCGAAAAGAGGGCTCGGCTTTCGCCTGGAACCGAATCCTGGCCCGGTGCCGAGCGACCGCGACCGCGAAGCGCGGCCGGCTATCCGGCGGGTTGCCCCGCCAGTGGAGGAGGAGGAAAATGCGTTCGGGCTCCGCCCCGTGCGATCCGCGTCGGTTGCTCCGCCGATTCTCGCACAGAGTTTTCCGGTTTTGGCTATTGACAGGCAGCTCGGGCGGCATATAGTGCAATCACACCCCTTTGGATGTTTCGTTTGTGCGGCACAGTATGACGTGGATTCTGGGATCACAACGGCCTCCAGTTATCATCCGAGCCATAGTGTACCGAGTCGGTCCGCACTGTCAAACGAAATTCAAGAATTCTCTGAGAATAGTCATAACCCTTCTGGCCATGGATGATTAGACGACTCATGGACGAGCTGAGAGGGCGATACCATGGAGGTGAACAAAGTTAGCCTCAACGCCTGGATCGACGAGGCGGTGGTGATGCGCTGGCGGAAGTTCGCGGAGGGACTCAGGGGCAATCAGGGGGACA
>Ga0209270_1004675_pt1 | contig 10065 bp, 9 predicted proteins | sample MTBAKSrepl1MetaG_FD_187456 | JGI IMG/M metagenome (GOLD analysis project Ga0209270, IMG submission 187456) | Enrichment culture microbial communities from Arthur Kill intertidal strait, New Jersey, USA, that are MTBE-degrading - MTBE-AKS1... | ecosystem: Environmental > Aquatic > Marine >...
GGGGTCGAGGCCGAGAGCCTCCGTTGCCAGACTTTCGTCGGCCAGGCCAGGTAGCGGTAGACGAACCAGGTCCCGAGCCAGACCGTGCCTGCCGCGATGACCAGCATCTGCAGCCCCATCCGGTGGGAAAGCCCCGCAAACCCGACGAGGGCCACGGCGGAAACGTAGGTCGCCACGTAGGCAAGGGCCTGCACGAAGACCGAGATCTTTCCCGGGAGGAGCACGTTGCGGCCGCGTTCCCACCTTGCCAGGAGGATCAGCACGATGGCATAGAGAATCCATATTCCGTAGGTCATCCGTTTTTTCTCCTTTTCTCCAGGCCGATTTTCCAGGCCGGCAGGGCGATTCCCCAGAGCAGCAGCACCAGCGACCCCAAAACCCACGCATCCATTCTCTCCATCTCTTGCACCGCCTCTCTCAAGCTTTCGGTACGGTCCGTCTTCTCAAACGCCCGAGGCTACCCGGACCCTCTTCGCCTTTCCCTCGAAACGCTCGAGGCTGCCCGGCAGGAGGACCTTCACCGCGACGCGCAGGCCCAGGGCTTCGTGAAGCGCTCGCAGGGCTTCCTTCTCGAGCCGCTCCATCTCGAGTTCTCCCAGGCCCGAAGAGCTTTCGACCATGACGGCCAGGTCCTTCACGTAGTTGCTTTCCGAAACCTCCAGGGCATAGTTCATCGAAAGTCCTTCCACCCGTCCCAGGGCCGCTTCCACCTGCGTGGGGAAAACGTTGACCCCCTTGATGATGAGCATGTCGTCGGACCGTCCCCTGATTCGGGCGATCCGGGTGCCGTCCCGGCCGCAGGCGCATTTTCCCGGGATGATCCGGGTCAGGTCCCGCGTCCTGTAGCGGGCCAGCGGCAGGGCTTCCTTCGTCAGTGTCGTGATGACGAGTTCCCCCTCTTCCCCGTCCGGAAGGGGTTCTCCGGTGAGCGGATCGATGATTTCCGCGATGAAGTGGTTCCCGTTGAGATGAAGCCCGTCCTGGCAGGGACATTCGATCGCCACGCCAGGGCCCATGACCTCGGAAAGGCCGTAGATGTCGAGGGCCGGGATGCCCAGGCCCGCCTGGACCGTCTGCCTGAGGGCCTCCGTCCAGGGTTCCGCGCCGAGGATCGCGACCTTGAGCGAATGGCCGGGGCTTTCCGAATCGTCCCGTTTCGAAGCCAGGACTTCGGAGAGATGCACGGCGTAGGAGGGCGTGCAGGCGATGACGGTGCTCCCCAGGTCCTGCATCAGCTGGACCTGGCGCTCCGTGAAGCCGGTCCCCGAAGGGATGACCGTGGCTCCCAGGTGTTCCCCCCCGTAGTGGAAGCCGAGCCCTCCCGTGAAGAGGCCGTAGCCGAACATGACCTGCAGGGTGTCGCCCGGCGTGACCCCTGCGATGGCCAGGCAATCCGCCATGCAGTCCTTCCAGGCCTCCACGTCGTTCTTCGTGTAGGCCACGATGGTCATCTTGCCCGTGGTTCCCGAGGAGGCGTGAACCCGGAGCAGCTCTTCCCGGCCGCAGCCCAGGAGCCCGAAGGGATATTCGTCCCGCAGGTCCTGCTTCGTGGTGAAAGGCAGCTTCCGCAGGTCCCCCGGTGTTCGGATGTCCGAAGGGGCGACACCGGCCCGCGCCATCTTTTCCCGGTAGCGGGGAACCCTTTCCCAGAGGCGGTTCACCGTGTTCTGGAGCTTTTCGATTTCCTGGCTGCTGTTCTTCCGGTTCGTTCCTTCCATTTCTCTCTCCTCCTTTTGGCAATGAAAAAAGGCCGGGGTCCCCTTTTGGGGACCCCGGCCTCGAAACGGCACGGACGCCTAGGCGTCGGCCCTCCGAGGGGGTCCCACGCCGGTAAAAAAGAAGCGGACAGACATCTTTGAGTTGGTTGGATTCATCATTTTGTCATCTCGCGATTTCATAGGGATAAATTAGTGAGAACTTATACCATGCCTCTCGACATTTCGTCAAGGGTCCCCTTTTTTCAGGGAACGATGGGGATGCCCCTGGATTTGCCCCACTCCCTGACGCATTCCTCGTCGTTGTAGGGAACCGGTCCATGGGCAAGGATCATGGTCGTCTCGGGTCCTTTTCCCGCAACGAGGACGACGTCTCCCGGGAGGGCCGAGTCCAGGGCCGCGTGAACCGCTTCCCCCCGGTCGAGGATAACGGAATGCGACCGGATCCGGGAGCCTTCAAGGCCTGATTCGATTTGCCGCGCGATGGCGAGGGGATCTTCGCTCCGCGGGTTGTCCATGGTCAGCACGACGTGATCGGCATATTCGGCTGCGACGCGTCCCATGAGGGGGCGGTTCTCGATCGTCCTCTCCCCGCCGAGGCCGAAAACCGCGTGGACGGAACCCCGGCAGTTTTCTCCCACGGCCTTGAGTGCTTTCTCGAGCCCGTCAGGGGTATGGGCATAATCGATGAAACAGGTGAGGCCGTTTTCAAAACTGAAGCGCTGGAGCCTTCCGGGCACGGGAGGAACGCCTTCGATTCCTTCGCGGATGGCGCCCCGCCCCACCCCCAGGCTCACGGCGAGGGCTGTCGCAGCGAGGGTGTTCGACACGTTGTGGATCCCCACGAGAGGGCTTTGAACCCGGAGGGGAGCACCCGGGCCGGGCACCGAGATTTCAAGGCTGGTCCCTCCCGGGCCCATGGCGAGTATCCGGGCGCTCACCGGGGCCGGTTTTCCGATCCCGTACGGGATGGCGCTTTCCGGGTAGAGGTTTGCAAGCCGGAGACCCCACGGGTCGTCAAGGTTCAGCGCGAATCGCGCTCCGGGGCCCGCATGGTTCGAGAAAAGCCGGAGCTTCGCCCTGAAATAGCCTTCCATGTCCCCGTGGAAATCCAGGTGTTCGGGTGTGAGGTTCGTGAAGGCCAGGGCGTCGAAAAGGCAACCCTCGAGGCGTCCCAGGTCGAGTCCATGGGAAGAGGCTTCCATGACGCAGGCCTGCCCCCCGTTTGCCACCATGCGTGAGAGCCAGCGCTGGACAGAGGGCCCGTCCGGGGTGGTCCGGTCGCCGGGTTCCTCCGCCTTGCCGTCGTCGTAGACGATGGTTCCCAGGAGTCCGCAGGGTATTCCCCCGGAGCGGAGGATCGACCGGGTGATCCAGGCGGTGGTGCTCTTCCCGTTTGTTCCGGTGACCGCCGCAAGGCGCAGGCGCCGGGCCGGGAAATCGTGGACGGCCGCGGCGGCCAGGGCGGCTGCCTTGCGGATGTCTTTGGCGAGGATGACAGGGAGGGAGGTTTCGAGCGGGTGCTCCGCCAGGAGAGCTTCGGCCCCCAGGGTTTCCGCTTCGGAGGAAAAGGCGTGCCCGTCGGCCTTGAATCCCCGCACGCAGCAGTAAAGCGAACCTGGCCCGACCTGGTCGGTGCGGGTGCAGACGTCCCGTATATCCGGATCGTTCCCGGGTATGCGGGCAAACTTCGGCTCCAGGCCGGCCGATTCGAGAGCCTGGATGATTTTCGAAAGCTTCATTGCCCGGTTTCTCCTCCTTCGGTTCAAGTGGGGGGGTACGATTGTTTATTCTAAAGCGTTTGAACGGCAGCGCAAGAGTTCATCACGGAAGAGCGGCAGTTGCGGATTGGGGTCTCTTTGGAGTTTAATGACTGCAATGTGATGTTTCTCGGGAGGCGCCTCCATGGAAGAATTCATCGACAACCTGAAGTCCTTGCGCGAAAAGGTCTACCAGTACCTGAAGAAAGGACTGAACGAAGGCACCCTCCGGCAGGGAGCCTTTCTCAACCTCAACGCCATCAGCGCGGAACTGGGAATGAGCCGGACTCCCCTGAGGGATGCCCTGTTCCAGCTCGAATCGGAAGGGTTCGTCACGATCTTCCCCCGCAGGGGTGTCATGGTGAACCGTCTCGACTTGGACAAGGTCCGCTCGCTTTACGAAATCGGCGGGGCGCTGGACAGCGCGGTTTCCGTCCGAGTGGGGCCCAAACTCGGCGAAGAGGATCTCGCACGGATGGAATTCCTGAACGCCCAGATGCGGGCCGCGGTGGAAGAGCAGGATTTCGACCGCTATTACGAAAACAACCTCGCTTTCCACGCGGTTTACCTCGAACTTTCGGAAAACACGGAACTTCTCCGCGCGATACGGATGCTGAGGGAGCGCCTTTTCGAGTTTCCCAAGAGCAAGACCTTCAACAAGGAGTGGGAAACGAAGGCCGTCGAGGAACATGCCGAGATCATCCGCCTTTTCAGGACGGGGGATTTCAACCGCGTTGCGGAATATATCCGGGACGTTCACTGGTCCTTCGAGAGGCAGGAACGATACGCGAGGAAGGCCTATTCGGCTTAGGGCCTGCCCGGACTTGGCGGGACGACAGGGGGACGCCTCACGGGTGAGGCGTCCCCCTGTCTGTTTTGTGCGCAAGATTGACATTTCCGGACCCTAACATCTAATATATCAGTAGTGTTTATAAAATATTTTTTGAGGGGGTTGGAAGCATGAAGAAGTCCTGGACCGTCCTGCTTGCCGGGCTGGCGCTATTTGCCCTGATGGCGGGAACCGCAATGGCGGAAGCGCCGTTCCACATCGGCGTGGTGACCCTGACCGTTTCCCAGGCCGAAGACACCTATCGCGGTGCAGAACGTCTGACCAAGGAGTACGGCGACGTGGCCAAGGGCGGGTATGTCAAGCACATCACCCTTCCCGACAATTTCATGTCCGAGATGGAAACCAGCATCAGCCAGATCGCAGGGCTCGCGGACGATCCCAAGATGAAGGTCATCGTCGTGGACGACGCGGTTCCCGGCACGACCGAGGGCTTCCGCAGGGTCAAGGAAAAGCGTCCCGACATTCTCTGCTTCGCCGGAGAACCGCAGGAGGACCCGAACGTGATCACCTCGGCGGCCGACCTCTCCATCGGCGTGGACAACGTGCTTCGCGGCTACCTCATCATCGACACCGCGAAGAAGATGGGCGCCGACACCTTCGTCCACATCTCCTTCCCCCGCCACATGAGCTACGAACTGCTTTCCCGCCGCCGCAACATCATGGAGCAGGCCTGCAAGGACCTCGGCATGAAGTTCGCCTTCGAGACCGCCCCTGACCCGACCAGCGACGTCGGCGTGGCCGGCGCCCAGCAGTACATCCTCGAAAAGGTTCCCGCCTGGGTCCAGAAGTACGGCAAGAAAGCCGCCTTCTTCTGCACGAATGACGCCCAGACCGAGCCCCTGCTCCGCCAGGTGGCCAAGTACGGAGCGTTCTTCGTTGAACCCGATCTTCCCTCCCCCCTGATGGGTTACCCGGGAGCCTTCGGGATCGACCTCTCCAAGGAAAAGGGCAACTGGCCCGCCATCCTGAAAAAGGTCGAACAGGTCGTCGTCAAGGCCGGCGGCAAGGCCCGCATGGGGACCTGGGCCTATTCGTACGGCTACGCCACGACCGCGACGCTGGGCGAGTACGGCAAGCGCATCGTCGAGAAGAAGGCGAAGCTCGGGAACATGAAGGACCTGATGGCCGCCTACGAGAAGTACACCCCGGGTGCCAAGTGGAACGGCAGCAACTACGTCGACATGGGCACCGGCGTCAAGAAGAACAATTTCATCCTCGTCTACCAGGACACGTACGTGTTCGGCAAGGGCTACATGGGGGCCACCAGCGTGAAGGTCCCCGAGAAGTACCTGAAAATCAAGTAGAAACGCGACCGGACGGAAATCGAACGAAGACGCTGGGGGGATTTTCTTCCCCCCGGTTTCTTTGGGGAGCATGGCTCCCCTGCCATAAGGAGGAATCACCCTTGCTTAAGGATCACCTGCAACAGCTCGCCGGGCGTCTCCGGCAGGAGAACCTCGACGCGATTCTCCTGGGACCGTCCTCGGACCTGGAATACCTTGCCGGGCTCCGTCTCTTTGGTGACGAGCGTTTCAAGGGCCTCGTCGTCTGCTCGGACGGCAGGATCTTCTCCATCGTGCCCAGGCTCTACCGGGAACAGATGGAGACCGTGCTTGGCCCGGAATGCCCCGATTGTGTCTGGGACGACGCGGAGGGATTCCTGGCAAAGGTCTCGGCCAGGTGGAAGGATTTCGGGCTGCAGGGAAAGAACGTGGCCGTGAACGACGGCATCCGTGCAGTGGATTTGCTGGACCTGGAGCGTTCCGTTCCAGGGACGGTTTTCGTCAACGGTCATCACGTGGTGGAGGGCATGCGGCTGATCAAGTCGCCCGGGGAAATGGACCTGCTCCGCAAGGGAGCCCGCATCGCAGATGCGGCCTTTGAGGCACTGCTCCCCTTCATTCGTTCCGGCGTCCGGGAAGGGGATGTGGCCAGGCGCCTCGAGGAGCTTCTCGCCGAGAAGGGAGCCGACGGCCTTTCCTTTCCCACGATCGTCGCTTCCGGCCCGAACGGCTCCAACCCCCACTACATGGGATCCAGCCGGGTTCTCCAGGAAGGCGACCCGGTCGTGATCGATTTCGGCTGTACGTACCGTGGATACTGTTCCGATACGACCCGCACCGTTTTCGTTGGCAAGGCTTCGGAGGAAGACCGGGCCATCTACCGGGTCGTCCTCGAGGCGAACCTCGCCGGGGAGGCGGCTGTCCGGGAAGGGGCGACCGCCCAGGACGTGGACCGTGCGGCGCGCAGGGTCATCGAGAAGGCCGGGTTCGGCGAGTTTTTCATCAACCGGACCGGGCACGGGATCGGCGTGGCGGTGCACGAAGCCCCCTACATCATGGAGGGGAACCTCCAGGTCCTGGAAAAGGGGATGGCTTTCAGCGTGGAGCCCGGAATCTACATCCCGGGACGCCTGGGGATCCGCATCGAGGACATCGTCCTCGTCACGGAGAAAGGGGCGGAGCCTCTCAGCTTCTTCCCCAAGGAACTCACGATCGCCTGATACCGGAATGCAAAGCGGGAGCCTTCAGGGCTCCCGCTTTTTTCATTTCCCTTGTTTCCCAGGAGGGCGTGCAGGGATTTCAGACCTTCGGCACGAACAGGTCCGACGCACCGTGAGGGGACAGGCGGACGTTCGGTTCGTTGGTCGCGACGTGATTGATCGTCCATTCGGCCCACTTGACCTTCTTTTCCATCAACCGCATGTGTTCTTCATCCGAGTTGAAGGGGTTGTAGAACCCGGCCGTGGGAGCCGGTTCGAACTTGAAATAGCAGGGACCGTAGATTTTTGCCACCTCGGGGGCGTCGTAGAGGCGGTTCGCACCGCCGTAGGAATCGAAGGTCCAGATGTAGAAGTCGATCGGGATGTCGACGACTTTGCGGATCGCGGCCATCTGGGGCAGGGTCAGGTCGGAAACGGGGTTGAATGAACTTGCGCCGAGGTCCTGGGCGAGCTTCGCTCCTGCTGCAGAGGAAACCCCGGCCCAAACGGAGAGCTTGATGGCGATGTCCTTCGGGAAGGTTCCCTGCTCCTGCATGGTTTTCACGAGGGAGAGGACGCCCCGGTCCACGAGCATGAAGCCCCGGAAGCCGATCTCGTACATCCGGAACATATCGGCGATGACTTTCCGGATCTCGTCCGAGCCGCGGTGGTTCAGGCCTCCGCATCTCTGTCCGTCGGCCGTCACGAACTGGCGGCCGATGTCCCAGGCGTTCCGGGGTCCAGGGATGGCGATGACTTCCATCTTGTCCTCCGCGGCCATCTGGGCGAAATCCTTCAGTTCGGCATCGTCGAACAGCGTTCCCCCCTGGCAGAAGGACACCAGGCGGTGGATGGGAATGTTCCGCCGGTGGCGTTCCGCGATGAGGGCCTCGAGAACCTTCGGCCCCTCGATACCGGACATTTCGATGCGGTAGTGGCCGCCATCGGGGAAGCTCTTTCCGCTCTCGGGGCGGTCGTAGAGGTCGCGGCCCGGTATTCCCGCCTTTTCCATGAGTTCCGAAACCCTGTCCAAGCTCATAGGCATTTTCATTCCTCCTTGGTTTTGTCGAAATTCCTCGATTGCCTTTTTATTTCCCCTTCCCGGATGCCCGGGCGGGGCCCTGGTAACCCAGATCCCTGGAAATGCTCTTTGCAGCCTCAAGGAGAAGCGGAACCAGCTTCCGTTCGGCGTCGTCCTGTTCCGGGTACCTGAAGCGGGGGAAGGAAACGCTGATCCCGGCCAGGACCTTTCCGTCGGCACCGAATATCGGGGCTCCGAGACAGGAGAGTTCCGGGTTGGACTCCTCCAGGTCCCGGGCAAAGCCCTGGCTCCTGGCGATGCGGAGTTCCGGCAGGAGGGCGCCGCAGGAGGCCACGGTACGGGGCGTGGGCTTCCTGAAAGGTTCATCCCCGAATAGAGCCACGACCTCGCTTTCGGTCATGAAGGCGAGGATGGCTTTCCCCAGCGCGGAACAATAAGCCGGGAGTTTCTGCCCTATCGGCAGATTGACCCGTATCAGCCCGGAACACTGGATCGTGTCGATGTAGAGGATATCCCGGCCTTCCAGGACGCCCAGGCTCGCGGCTTCCCCGGCTTCTTCCGCCATTGCCGCCAGCACCGGGTGTGCGCGGTCCCTGAGGTCTGCAAGCTCGACCGAAGGGCTTCCCAGGCGGGCGAACTTGCTGGTGTTCGAGTATTTCTGGTTGGAGGGGTTCTGGCAAACGTAGCCGATCCGCTTCAGAGTGGCCAGGATTCGATAAACGGAACTCTTGTCCATGGCGACCTCTTCAGCGATCTGCGTCACGCCGAGCTCCCCCTTTTTTGCCAGCAGTTCGACGATCGAAAACGTCCTCAGGACGGAATCCAGGATCTGCTCCTTTCTCCCGGTTCCTGTCATGCGGAGGCCCCCTTTCGGCCCGGATACGCGGCCAGGCCCTGCTTCAGGATTTCCCCGGCCCGGGCCAGCTTGTCCTTTTCGAGGGCATAGCAGAGGCGAATCTCGTCCTTCCCGAGCCCCGGCGTGGCGTAAAAGCCCGAGAGCGGGGCGACGAGAACGGTTTCCCCGTCGAGTTCGAAGTGCTCCATCATCCAGATCGCGAACGTTTCCGCGTCGTCCACGGGGAGGCGGGCGGAAAGGTAGAAGGCCCCCTCCGGCTTCCGGAAGGTCACGTTCGGGATCTCCTCCAGGATGGAGCACAGGAGGTCGCGCCTGTCCCTGTATTCCGACCGGGCCTGTTCCATAAAGGATCCGGGCGTCCTGTAAAGGGCCGTTGCCCCGACCTGTTCCAGGGTCGGGACGCTGCCTCTCGACTGGGCGAACTTCATCGCCTGTGCCATCACGTCCGCGTTCCTCGACACGATGAACCCGACCCGGGCCCCACAGGCGCTGTACCGCTTGGAGATGGAGTCGATCACCACGACATTGTTTTTGGCCTCTTCGTGGGAGGCAAAGCTGGTGAAGGGCAATCCGTCGTAGACGAAATCCCGGTAAACCTCGTCGGCGATGATGAAAAGGTTGCTCTCCACCGCAACGCTGGCCAGGAGGTTCACTTCCTCGCGCGTGAAGACCGTGCCGCTGGGGTTCCCCGGATGGGACAGCAGGATGCCCCGGGTCCGCGGCGAGATCAATGATTCCAGGGTCTCCCGGGTGTTGACGGCGGGCAGGTGATACCCGTCCTCGGTGCGCGTGGTGACGGGGACGATGCGGACTCCCGCGCCGGCGCAGCAGGCCGCGTAGTTCGCATAGAAGGGTTCGGGGACGATCAGTTCGTCACCGGGGTCGCACAGGATCATGATCGCAAACCAGAGAGCTTCGCTTCCTCCGGCCGTCACGATGACATCTTCCGGCACCAGCGGCACGCCGAGCTCGTCGCGGTAGACGCGTACCAAGGCGTCCACCAGGCCGGGGCTGCCGTGCGAAGTCCCGTAGGCCAGGACGGGTTCGGAAAAATCCCGCACGGCCGCATAGAAGCCTTCCGGGGTCGGGACATCAGGCTGGCCGATGTTCATGAACAGCACTTTCTTGCCGCTTTCCAGCGCCTTCTGGGCGTACGGGACCAGCCCCCGGATAGGTGAGGCCGGTACGGATGCGCTCCGGCGGGAAATTTCGGGTTTCATGGGCCAGCTCCTACTCGAACTCCTCGAGCATCTTCGCGAAGTCCTCTTCCTTGCCCTTGAGGATGTGGTACACGTGCTCGTCCGCCGGGAAAACGGACTTCTTCACGTCCGCCACGTATTCCTTGAAGGCCGCGATTTCG
>Ga0209270_1004685_pt1 | contig 10042 bp, 5 predicted proteins | sample MTBAKSrepl1MetaG_FD_187456 | JGI IMG/M metagenome (GOLD analysis project Ga0209270, IMG submission 187456) | Enrichment culture microbial communities from Arthur Kill intertidal strait, New Jersey, USA, that are MTBE-degrading - MTBE-AKS1... | ecosystem: Environmental > Aquatic > Marine >...
TGATTGTCGCCGGGTCCCAGGCCAGATCCATGGTCTCGGTGGCCAGGTTCACCGACACCCCGGCCACCCCGTCGAGCCCGCCCACAACCTTCTCGATGCGGGCGGAGCAGGCCGCGCAGTGCATGCCTTTTATGATAAATTGGTGTTTTTTCAATGGGTTTGTTCTTAAGCTTTTTAGGCTGTAGGCTGTTAGTTTTTAAGCTTTTTAGGCTGTAGGCTATTAGCCTGTTAGTTTATTTTTTCCCTCTCCAGAGGAGGTAAGCGAACGCAGTGAGACTCCGGGAGGGTGGCCGGAGGCCGGGTGAGGGGTTTTTCAAACCACCAGCGAAGCTGCAAACTTCTTCTGTCTTCTGTCCTCTGACTTCTGTCTTCTGGTATGCTGCCGACTCCCGGCGCAGCCGGGAAACACAGCCGTGCTCAAAACAAATAAGGCCGCCGGAGCCCTTTGGCAAGGACTCCGGCGGCCTTGGATGATTGATTAATGATAAGATCTACATTATGGACAGGTGAATTCTTTCCATTTAGACCTGCCGGAAATATAATTCTTGATCGGCAGGTTTTCCTGTTGAATTTCGACGATTTCGCCGGTACTGGTCTGGACAAAGGCTTTCGGCCCTTTCCCGTCTTTTCCGCCTGTTCCAACATGGAGGTTGGGGGTGGTGGCCATGCCTCGGCCCAGGCTGAGTTTGCTTTCAATCATACCGTCGTCGTTGATGCCATTTCGGCCGAATATATTTTCATACCAGGCCGTTCCGGTTTTGTAATAAACCCCGTAGAGATACGAAGCGCCTTCAGCTTGGCATACGCCGCTGTTGGGCTGATAGGTGGTAAAGGTCACTAGCCCTCCGAGCAGGGTTGCCTGACCGACATTCTTTTCCCGGTTATTGTATGGCCAGAAGTCTAAGTACCAGCCATCCGTACAGTTATTTTTGTAATGAGGGTCGGTATAATCAGAGCCCGAGCAGGAGACTATTTCCGAACAGATATTTTTGTAGCATCTACCGGTCCCAGCGATATACTTCTCCATTCTGTCAAAATATGCATTGTTCTCCGAGGCGTTGTAGAACGAAGGGTTCTGATTTAATTCTAAACAATCATAAGAATCATCCTTACAAATGAGAGGGGCATTGGCTATGTTTGTACTTTCGCCGACAAGTATTTCATCCACTTTTGCAAGCCCTTTGGCTCCTGGATCTGATGTAGAGTTGCCGCTCAATTCCACTTCCGCCCAAGTGAGCTTTCTTTTTCTCAAGGAGCCGTCATCTGTGATTTCCATAGGTTCCTTAATACCGTAGTAGCTTTGCTGCTGCCGGTCAGTTTTGTCGTCGGGATCAAAAAAGCGGCCTGTTCCAAAGTAGATCCAGAAATTATAGCCGTCTGTTCCGACTGATGGGGCTGCGGTGATGGGCTGAATCGGATGGCCCGTTACTTGAGGAATTATGTTACCGGCAGAATCCGTCATGGAGCCTAGGTTCAGCAAAGTTGTTACGTCCCATTGATACGGTTCCGTGACGGGATCGCCGCCGGTTTTACCAACGATATGGCCGGCAGGTTCCATGACGAGTCGATACATATGACCGCCGCCGTTGAAATAGGTGGTACCGTCAGGATAGGTACTGAAGCCGCTGTTGCCGTCACTGTCTGTCTCACCTTCGACAGTGCCGAAGTACACCGCGTCCGCTTTGTAATCCTCGTAACTTGGATCAATGTCAAAGTCCACCGTGATCAGGTCGGAAACAAAAGACTGGACCTGAGCTGCGGGGGCAAGAAAAGTTCCGCCTGCTGAATCCACAGTCGGTTCCCCGGCCGGAATTTGCAGTGGTTCCTTCCCGGTCGGAGATGTGCTGATCAGCCAGTCAAGGGGGAGGACGCTGATTTTCGCACCCTGGTCACTGAGGCCTTTCACCCCGGAATTACCCTGCGGACCACTGCCAAGAATCAGGTACCATTCGTTAACATCACCATGCTTGACGATGGCCATGGTCGAAATCACCGTTGAGTAGCCGAGATCCACTATGGCAGGGTCGTTTTCTCTGGTCAATTCTCCAAGCAGGTCTGGAGGGGCTTCCGGGTTGGTTATGTCCAGGATGAAATAGGAGGAGATAAACTGCCGGTTGTCCGCGGGGTCTGCCCCAGTGAGATCAGCAGCATCAACCGGAGTCCCGCCGAGGCGCATGCCGCCGACGAGGATAGTTCCCCACCCGTTGGGATGAATACACCCTTCGTTGGAGTACCCATTTTCCAATCTGCAGGCATCCTCTTCCTCAAATATCTTTACATCAAAAATTCTGGGGCGAAGGTCTACATAATATTTGTGCTTATAGGGCCCATCCAGTCCGGTCAGGCATTTGAGGTGCGGGCGTAGGTTGTAAGGAACATAGGCCCACATCTCCGTCCCCAAGGCAGGTCCATTGTCATTAAAGGAACGGTTGCCGAAATCGTAGCCAAGATAGAACTTATTGTTGCTTTCCCGGTAAAAACCGGCATTAACGGCGTGAAGCATACCGTCATTGGCTCCAAAATATACCATGTGTCGGCGATTTTTCCACCTGGTGAGAAATTGGGCATAGCTGAAATCATTGTAAATGAGATGATATCCTTCAGCCGGAGCCGCAACGGTCATTGGCGTCGAATGGATAATATCCCCTAACCGCCAGGTTATGGGGTAGGTGCTGGCAGGCGCATCGGGATTGGGAACTGAAGTCTGCCTGCTGCGCAAGGATGTGTCCAGCCTTCCGTTGCCGTTGAGATCTTCACCGCCATCGAGCTCGCCATTATTGTTCAAATCTTCATCGACAAGGTCTTCCCCGCGCATCCACCTGATTATTTTATCCACTTCGATCCCGTCCACTACATCAAAATCCGAGGCCATGGCATTCCACGAGGGGCCACCGTCCGCCCCGGCGACAAAGTCAACAACTTCACCATCGTCGACGATACCGTTTCCGTCGTCATTCCAGGTAAAGATATACCTTTGCCGGCTGTCGGCGTTGAAGCTGTCAGTGTCAGTGGATCTGTTTGTTCGGATTTCCAAGTCGTTGAATGAACCCGTCACAATATCAGGATATTCGGAAAGCCATTGGTTGGCAGACCAGAGGAAGTGTATTTCCTCAAGATCCTTGGCATTGGTGCAGACTTTCCCATAGGTGTCAATGATTGATGTATTATAACACCCTCTTGATTTTTGTTGATCAATGTCTTTGTCATAGTAGATTATTACCCGCAAATCCCCGTCATCAAGGGTGCCGTTCCGGTTGACGTCTTCAAATGTACGGTCGAAATGGCCATCCCCGTCAATATCTTCACTGGTATCGGGGATGCCGTCGCCGTTTGTGTCTAATCCCGTATCATAGATACCGTCGCCGTCGGTGTCCGCCAGGATGTCGAAAATGCCATTCCCGTTCAGGTCCTCCGTCAGGTCGAGGATGCCATCTCCGTCAACATCTTCGCCGGGGTCCATGACGCCGTTGCAGTTAAGGTCTTCGCCGCAATCCAGTTTCCCGTCTCCATCCAAATCTTCTGAAGGATTCAGGGTGCGATTGTTATCCGTATCCTCATACATAAATCCGTTTTCGTCCAGGAAGAGTCCATGGACATCCCCGACCCATTCTATTGATATCTCGTTTCCGGAGCTGTCCTCAACGACTTTTTCCGGCCAGAAAATAGCCTGGTAGATTGCCCCTTCACCGCCGCGGGCCGAGGAAATGACCGATGCCGCTGAACCCGCGGATGCCCTCTGTCTGAGTTCGTTAAAGATGGCAAGTAAGTTGTCCTCAAGGGTCTGGGGGTCCTCACCACTAATTGCCTCACCGGTGCCGCCATTGGCTGCGGCGCTGTTCATCAGGTAAGCGGGATTGCATTCGTCAGCTACTCCGTTATCTCGGGGCACTCCGGCGGTAACGATGTAGGTGTTGATTTTGTTTTTCGGTTTCTCGGTAAACGGATAATTTTCTTCAGGCAAAGTTGCACTGGAGAGAGGGTAAACGTTGTAATAGTCATTTGGATCATTGGCGAAATAAGTGAGATCATCCACGTAGGTGCTTCCCAGAAGGCCGTCTGCACATTGGTCTGCTTCGGCATCTGCTGTTGTTTCACCCGGGTCTATAATGGCTCTATATTCATTATCAGAATTGGTAGACGCAACAAACGAAGCAACCTGATCATTAATGTCGGCAGTCGAAGCGCCTTCGGTAATGATTAGAATATAATTTGCCTGACAATAATTTATGACCGGGTCTATCAGAAATTCCCAGGTAATCCCTGAATCATAGAGCGGCCCGTCTTGTCCGAGACTGGGTATGGCATCGACCTTCAATGCCGCTGTGCCGGTTTGTACGGTGGTATAAAGTTTTCCGTCGTAACTGACAATATCATAGGGCACATAGGATTCGCCGACAGCCCATTCTCCACGATAACTGTCGACAGGTGTCCATGTGACTCCTGTATTATTGGGGAAATTCTCCCCGTTTGAACCATCCTGGTCATAGGAAAAACCGCCGGACTCAGTCTGATAAAGGGTGCTTTCCATGAGATAGGATCCCGGTGCGTAGTAGCGGCCATTTTCCCACCCATCCATGACATCGCTGTCGGTCTGGAAATCGTCGACATTGAGCCGCATATCTCTATTTTGAGTGTAATAACCGATGGCATTGTAAACTGCCTCGGCAAGAGGGGTCCAGGAAGTGGCACGGACTCTGTTAATGGATTTGACCAGATTGTCGACGTGGATGCCGGAGTCGGTTGTTGCCGTCCCGAGCTTGATAGGAGAAATGATCTTCGCCCCGTCCTTATTCCCGGGGGGGCAATACTTGACTATAGTGTCGTTCACGTCAACATCGGAACATTCGGTGTCCGCACCGTTATCATTAAAGGCCATTGCTCCGATGCGCAAATCGGTCTTCACGGCATGCAGCACGCCTTCAGGCGGAATGTCTGTATTTATATACCCCTTCATGACAATGAGTGCATGATCGCTGCCGAACATTGAGGCTATCCCGCTGTCAATCAGGGCCCCGATCATTCCCCAGGTCACCTCGGTTGCGGAAACCTGGTCTGAAGGGTCAATGACCTCGGGAATCGACAACCCCTGACAGTAATCCCACAGGGCGGACTGGATGCAGCCTTGAATATCGTTTATCCCCGGCGGATCCGCCTCACTCCACCCTCCGATATCGGTTGCGGCGGTGTCACAAGTAATGCCGTCATTTTCGTCGGCATCTCTAAGGACTATGGTCCAGGCCGGTTGTTTACATTCACTCTGCCCGGTATTGTAGTCATTGCATGAATACAGCAGGTTGTCGGGAAGGCATCTGTACCATATTTTTTTATCAATAGGGTCGTTGAAATCCTCGGAGGGATATTCGCAGGAAACAGTCTGACAGCCCTCAGAAAGATCACCACGTTTCCAGCACCGGCCCACATATCCTTCGCGGTCACTTCCAGCCCCGGCAACAGTAGCCAATTGGCGGGCATCGGGTATGGTGGAATTGTAGATGCCGTAGCAGAGATAACCGCTGTTTTCAGGGGTGATAGCTGTGGCCGAAAAGGTGTGACGATAGATATGTTCGCAGGAGTTCTGTACTTCGGAAACCTGGCCAAAGTCCGAAGGAACCTGGTAATCCTTTGTCACCATTTCCCAGCAGGAATGCACCGAGTGGTTGTAGGCGGCGTTCGATTCCGCAAGGATATTGTTCGTCCCGCCATAGTCGAGGCATGTGGTAATATTTTGTTTGGTCGTTCCCTGGTTGTCCTCCCAACCGCCGGCAATGGAATCGATGGCGTCCTGACATGCCTGTTCCCTGTCGCTCCCGATAAATCCACTCGTGGATACGCCAAGGACGGCAATCCGGGTCGTATCATCCGTGGTGTCGATCCAGTCTTCTTGTGAGGACCCTTTGATCGAAAAAGTAATGACGGCATCAGCAACCCCCTGCTTTACCGGGATCTCTTTTATAAAACCGCGGGCAGAGCAACCACGGTGCTGACTTACCAGGTGCTCTGTGTCCGGGTTGTATTTTCCGCCGGTAAGAATTTTTTTCTGGATATCGAATTTAGAGGACGAGAGCCAGTTCAACAGCTTACCGGATGCGGCAAATGCTGTTACTCTGCTTTGCACGGGCTCTCCGCTCCCGTAGAGAGATGTATCAGTTGCACTGACAATGCGCAGGTACAAATTATCCTGTTGATAGGGAACTCCATCCGCACCTCCCAAGTCCGGGTCAGCGATGGCATCTGTTACATCTTCGTAGTCGGTTTCGATAAAATAGCCTTCATTCAGCCGTTCCCAGCTGGTGTCGTCCCAGATGCTGGTCCCGGCAGGAACCGCGGTCAAGGCTTTGAACAGCATGCCGTCAAATGTGACAATATCTCCTGCATCGTACGATTCACTGCCCATCCAGGTGGAATCCACCGCAATCCATTCCACCCCTGTGTCACCACCGATTGAGATACCATCGCTTGCATCGCTGTCCAAAGTCGTGCCGCCCAATTCGGTATAGTAGAGCTGGTCTTCATACCGGACAAAACTTTTCGGCGAATATATTTCTCCCTGGGTCCAGAGGGGAATAGAGTGTAAAGGCACCCAGTCCACCTCATAATCATCCGATATCTGGTAACCGATCGAAGCGTTTCCCCTGGCTGCAAAGGCTTGATAGAAAATACCCTCAGAATAAACAATAGCACCTGCCTGGTATGTTGCGCCGCTCTTCCACTGCGGCACCCCTTCGGTCCACTTATACCACCCGTCGGGATTGTACAGTCCGGTATACGTCTGGTCAGCAGGATCAAAAGTGTTGTCGGTGCACCGGCCTATTTCATCAATATACGCCATATCCAGCATGCTGCCGGAGTTGTCGAAGAGGAGTAGCAGGTTCGAATCTGCCCCGTACGAAAGAAAAGGTGGTTCGGCAAGTCCCTTGCCGCAGACATTTTGCGCAATTGCCGTGCCGGAAAATCCGGTCAGGATCACTCCTGCGACAATACCGAAATAAAGCATGCTTGTTGGAGGCCGTTTCATACCGTGTACCCAATTAAGATTTTCATTAAGTTTTGGTCATAACTGGCTGAGATCGATGATATATTGCCATGCAGCCCATCAAAGATGATCAATAAATACAAGCGCCTTCCGAACCAATGAGATGGCGCCAGCCAAACAAGAGAACAGACTGACTGTTTCTTGGCCCTCTGAATTGGGAGTATATGTCCATGATTTTTGCTACTCCGCCCTGAGCCGCCGATTTACCTTTACCTTCATAGCCTGCGGCCATTTGGAGCGACCCTCCAGGCAGCATTGATGTTTCACCTCCGAATTGCAGGTAGTCCACTTCAACGCCGCTGGGGATGTTCGCAACGGGAAAAGCCGCGTCAGCATTGTTCGGAGCGGTACCGCAAACATATGCCGGGAGAGCGTTTCTCCATAATATAAGGTCGTTGCCTCGGTCATAAACTCGAATGACCCCCTCAACTTCTGCTGTCCAGACTCCGTCAATCTGGGTATCTCTTTGGAAGCCAGTTGGGCAGTTGAAGGAGTGCTCGATAATTTCCGTGCCCAGAATTGCGCCGGATTCAGCGGAGTAGAAGGTCTCCTTATGCAGCCTGTCGTTGCCGGCAATCTGCAGCTCGATGGAAGTATTTCTCGTAGCCGTGATGCCTAACATGGTCAGGATTAACAGGATCAGCAGCCCTGTTATCAGGACAAAGCCTTCTTCGTCATGAAGCGATTTAATAGGTAGTTTCATGCTGTCCCTGGTTAGAAGTAAAGGGTTTTTGTATGTTTGAGGGTGACGGATTTGCCGGTTACGTCGTTGCTGACAATCACATAAATTGTCTTGGTATCCGGCATGGGCACGTCCTCCGCGATATTCCAAATGACAGTGTATCTTCCGTCCGGAGAAACATCACTGTAGTCGAAGTCTGGCGCATTCACCTCCTCCAGTCCGAAATTTGTTATTCCGTCAATGTTGTCCCCTTCGTCATCATCGTCAATGCCGTTGCCATCCGTATCTTGAGCTAACCGAAGGCCGTTCCCATTTTTATCCTCAAGATCTTCATAATCCATTCCGAAGATCCATTCTACCTTGTCCGCGGCCCAAGTGGAGGCAATGGTGATGTTGTTGGCGGTCATATTGCCCCGGACAGAAGCGGTCTGCATGGCATTGACCGACAGGATGCCGATTGTTAGGATGGCGAGGGCAACAATGACCTCTATGAGGGTAAAACCCCTCTCGTCGAATAAGGACAGGCGGGATTTCTGTTTTGTCAGTTCAGGCATCATATTATAATAACCCCACGTTTCGAAAATAAATCGTTTTTGCCAGCATTCTCCGACGGTAATTCTGGGCGTTTGGATAGCCGAAGGTTGACGGGTTCCAAGTTGTCCCGGCAATCTCTACCCCATCCATATTTGTGAATGTGGTCGAGTATGTAGCATTGTCAGTATATTTGAAATCCGGTTCCTGACTACGGGCAAGGATAGACACCCGCACTGCGACCATTAGTTCCTGGTCTGCAGTGGGAGTCCCGTCCGCTTGCAAATAACGGAATTCAATTTGATCGATATTTTCGGCGATTGAATGATTGCCTGGAATCCTGTTAATTGCATCTGCAAAACCATCGCCGTCGGAATCATAATGATCATAAATATAGGTTTCGTTCAGGCTTTGCCCTGCCCAAGGACTTGTCGATCGGCAATTGTCCCCCGGATCGTTCGGCAAATTGGGAGAATCCGCCTCCTCGCAGAGGTCGCCCGAAAAAATGAACGTTGTCGATCCAGTAATGAAGGTGCTAGCTACGCCATCATCATCAACATAATCAAAGTCATTAACCAGTCCATAATTTCCAGTATTAAATGGATCATATGCCGCGATTACGAATTCACGGGACATCATGTCCATGGCCGCGCGGATATTCTGCTGGATTTGTGTAACCTGCTGCTGAATTTTTTCATTCTGCTGCTGCACTTTAAAGGAGGCATAGACCGCGGCAATGACAAGAAACGCTACCACCATTGTGACCATCAGTTCGACAAGGGTGAAACCGGATTGTTTGTTTTCGGGCTTGTGATTCGCTTTCATTAGTCAATCCAACTGGTTCCATTAAACTTTCTTATCTTAACCGACCCGGCAATTTCGGTGGTGACAGCATAGCAGATATCATTGTTCCGGTTGTCAATATAAACGGAGCCTTCAAGGTTAGGGATTCCCCGGCTGTTGAAGGTAATGGATGGGGTTTGAGTACATGGTCCGGGGGGGTCCGTCCAATTGCACGTGTCAGGAGCTCTTGGTGGCTGGTCAGCCATTCCAACACCGAGGCCTATTCCATACTTGGTGTCCAGTCTCCCATTGCCGTTCACGTCTTCACCGGCATCCAAAATTCCGTTTTCGTTAAGATCCTCGTCAAAAAAGACGCGCTTTTCGCCCGCGGTATATGCTCCGTCACCGTCTGCATCAATATAATAAAAGCCAGGGGTGTCGAACCTGATGGTAATATCCCTGTTTTCTTTTACTGCAAGAATTTTTGCCTCTTGCATAGAAGAGAACAGTTCCTGCGCTTCACCCCGGAGCTGCATTTCCGGCGCCATGGCCAGGAACGCGGGGGAGGCGAGGGCGGCGACAATGGCGATCACCACCAGGGTGATCATTACCTCAACGAGGGTGAAGCCTGACCGTGAACGGAGTAGGGTGTCGTGGTTTGTTGTCATGGTTTCATTCTCTTCTGATGGTCGGTTGTCAAAATGGAAGCATTTTTTCTGCCAGTTTGCGAACAAAGAGGGCGAGCGCTGAAGATGCTATGCATTTCAGGGGGTTACTGGAGCTGGGGGAAAAGGGTTGTCAGGACAAGAAGGGGACTGCGGGAGAGGAATTATAAAATTATTTTATAATTAATGGTCAATGTGTAAAAAAAATTGATACCGGAACCATGTTGATTTTTGAAAAAGGATCGTTTCCGGAATGTAGGGCTCAGTGGTTAATACAGTTTTATAGACCACCCGCCCCTCATCCGCCCTCCGGGCACCTTCTCCCCCAGGAGAAGGGGGTTTTAAGTT
>Ga0209270_1004686_pt1 | contig 10041 bp, 9 predicted proteins | sample MTBAKSrepl1MetaG_FD_187456 | JGI IMG/M metagenome (GOLD analysis project Ga0209270, IMG submission 187456) | Enrichment culture microbial communities from Arthur Kill intertidal strait, New Jersey, USA, that are MTBE-degrading - MTBE-AKS1... | ecosystem: Environmental > Aquatic > Marine >...
TGAGAGTTATGGATTACTGCAATTGTCCGTTCTCTTAACAGGAGGTTTCCTTTTTTCATAGCTATTGAAATATTATTTTCTATGCTATTCGGGGGAATATAACCCTTTGTTTTGTTAATATATAACGCTCTTCACATTTGCAGTTTTGCCAGGAGAACTTCAGAAGTGAAGGGCATCCCTAAATTTTCACTCCAGTATCTCACATTCCTTTCTCTTGGCCAATTCGCGGAACACCTCGCGCAGGTTTTCCTAAGATCCCCATACAGTGCCTTCCTGCGGCATTTAGGTATCCATGTGAGATGATATTTGCAATTCCCAGTTCGTAGGGAGGGGGAATCAATCAACATAACCAGACTCGCAACACAACTTTCCATCGACCGTAGTTTAGGTTCGTCCTCTTTCCAGCAGTAGACGGACGATATCTGAAGCATGTCTATGAAATGATGCTGTTTTTACCTGAAGAGCAGCTACCCAAAGTGAACTGGCCTGCAAAATTCTTGCAGGTCTCAGTCTTTATGGTTTGCCGGAGGATAACTCCCGCTGGATGGGGTCCATTTCTTTGATGAAGGCGAGCAACTCCAAAGCATTTTGACTGTGAAGGGAGATGGATTCGTAATCAATATTGAGGTTGTTGAGGTACTGGAGAATCAGAGCGTCAGAGCCGGCAAGTCCGTACGGAAGTACTCCGCTGAAAAAGAAACCCATCTCCTGAAGTCCGGGCAGGAACTGCTCTGTAGCCGGATGTTCGATATTGAGGTGCAGATAGATGACAGGAGTCTGTTCCAGACACAGGATTCGAAGTTGGTGGCGCACCTGTCTCAGTAGATCCTTCCCGTATTCATGCACTTCAATGGTTGCGATGTCGAGCGCCGTGTCACGGATTATGATTAGTTGCGAAGATTCAGAGATGTCGGCGGTGAAGCCATTACTCGGAGCCGCATCGCAGGTACAAGGAACACCCATTCCCTCGTATATCCGGACAAGTTGAGGAACAAGTTCGCGGGTTGGAAAGATGCGGCGCGGTCGGGGCGAGCCCAGTCCGAGCCAATACACGACTCCGCTCATCTTCTGCTGGATCGTGCCGGTAAGTGACTTGAACTGCACCTGGGACGGAAAAACGCCAAGCAGAATTGCGCAGCACCCGACGCCCTTTGATTCAGCCATTTTCTGGGACACCATATGCCCTGCCACGGCACGAGTATATAGACCCCTGAGCCCCAGGGCGCGACCTTTTTCCATTATGGCAAGCGTCAGTCTCCCCCCCAATCCCCCCTTCCGATATTCAGGCAGGACGAACTGCACTCCTACTTCCCCGATAACATCCGATGTATTGGCTTTTTTGATTGCATGGTGCCCTACTATTTTTCCCTCGGGCGTAACCGCCACAAGGGAATGCATGTGGCCAGTTCGATTGGCTTCGACGATCTGGTCCGGGAAATATATATAATCCTCATAGGTGTAGCCGTAAGCACGATAAGCGCACCGAGATACCTCGATGGCCTCTTCCGGGCGCAGCGATCGGATCGTGTATTGATTAGTCTGCCCAAGCTTGGACTCTTTTGGCAGCTCGGCCGAGTTGTCCTTAGCCTCCAACCCGGGATAACGGTCGATTCTTTTCCTGCCGAGCATCTTGATCAGCTCAATGCTATATCCATTGCGTCCCAGATTTTGGAAGACGATCCGGTCGACCGCCTTGCGAGCGAGAAAAAGCCCGAGCCCCTTTGGGAAGTCACTACTCAGGACTGTCGCGGGATCGTACTGCGGAAGGCGTTCGAAAGCGAAGGGTATCCCTTTGACCTTAAAGACCAGGGAAAAACCCGCCGATTGAACTTCAATATCCAACTGGAAGGAGGCATCGGGGGTGTCGGGAAATCCATGCTTGACAATGTTCACGAAGATCTCTTCGACAGCAAGCTGGATAGAGGAGACTTCACTCGAGTCGAAGCCCTCCGACTCCGCCAACGCGTTTATGTATGCCGCAACCGGCCCGAGATAGCCGAGTCGCGCAGGTAACAACAGTGATGAGTGCATGCGTCCACCTGCCACGGTTTGATTCTTGCAAAATCAAGCGCCGATATCTACTAAATCAACCATGCATATTGGTCAAGCATTACTTGCTGGCGGGTCGGACCTCGGCAATTGGTTGTCCCGAAAAGAGAAGCGGTTCAGAATGGTGCGATTTGGAGGCTTAAAACGATGTTTTCGGCCTTGAAAATGGCGGTTTAAGACGGAAGAAGGTAATACCCCGAGGCAAACAGGCAATACATACCGGGATATGTCCGGCACATGACTCATCGCTGCCACAAGAAGGAATCTGCCGCTGATTAAGAAGAAAGGTCTGTCAGGATGTCGTGAATATCATTGCTCAATTTGGGCAGATCGATCAGCACTGTATCCCAGACCTGATCAAGGTCTATCCCGAAGTACTGGTGGATGAGAAGATTCCGCATTGAGACAATGTCAGCCCATGGAATAGCTGAATATCGATCACGCAGCTCTTTTGAGGATCCGGGAAGCCGCTTCACCTAATCTCGATATGGTGAACGACCCACACTACGGCAGATAAATCGCGCGGCCCAATGCGTCCCGGGCCGCCTCGACCAGGGACTCCCCGAGGGTTGGATGGGGCAGGACGGCCCTTGCCAGTTCCTCGAGGGTTGCTTCCATCTGAATGGCAAGTACACCCATTCCGGCCATCTCGGAGGCTGCTTCGCCGATGAAGTTCACTCCCAGAATCTCCCCGTATCTTTTGTCAGCCACGATTTGAACGAGCCCTTCACTCTGGGATAGGATCATTCCCAGGGGATTCATTGAAAGCGGTACGCTTCCTTCGGCCACTTCATAGCCGGCCTCCTTTGCCTCCCTGCTCGTCATGCCCACGCAGGCAATCTGAGGCTGTGTGTAGGCGACTCTCACGGCGGTGCGGTGATTGAAGGCGGTTCTTGATCCCATTGCGTTCTCCGCGGCGACAATGCCGCCGGAAGAGGCAAAATGAGAGTAATGCCTGTTCTCCGGGGCGCAGAGATCGCCGATGGCATAAAGCCCCTCTATGCGCGTTTCCATGCGTTCGTTGACCTGCAGAAACTCGGCCGAAGAATCCAGCCCCATTGATTCTATTCCCAAACCTTTCAGGCACGCCTTCCTCTTCGCCGTCACCAGATGGTCGACCAGAAGCCTCTCCTCCCTGTCTTTGCTCCGAAGGAGAATTTCAAGCAGGTTCTCCTTTGTCCGGACCTGGTGGATTTCGGTCCGCGGAAGGATGGTGATCCCTTGTGCCTGGAGCGCCGCTTCGAGCCGGGAGCGGATCGGCTTGTTCTCCTCATGGAGGAGCGCCGCCTCCGGAAAGGCAAACGTGACTTCGGATCCGAATCGCTGAAGAAACTGCGCGATCTCGATAAGCCTGGGCCCGTTGCCGAAGAGAAAGCACTTCTTCGGCAATATCTTTGCCGTGAGAAGGGCATCGCTGTTGATGACACCGGGCAGGTTTTCCTCAACAAACTCCGGATCCACCCACTCGGACCCGGTCGCCAGGATGATTTTCCCGGCCGAAAAGAGGTCTTCCCCGATCGCCACCTTTCCTCGGCCCGAGAGCATCCCCTTCCCCTTGACAAGGGTGATCCTGTTCTTGCTGAGCAAACCCTGTACCCCCTGCCGCATAAAGGCGACCAGATCTTCCTGTCTCTTCAAAAGGGTCGACAGGTTGGTTGTCACGCCCGAGCACTCGACCCCCATTTCTCTGCCGAGAGCTATGCTGCCGACCAGGTGCGATGCCGCAAGCATGTGGCCGAAGGGAACGCAGCCCCTGTTCATGCAAAGACCGCCGAGGAATTTGTCCTCGACAACAGCCACCCGTCCTCCGAGCTGGGCCGCCCTTACCGCTGCAGCCACACCGCCCGCACCGCCCCCCACCACTATCACATCGAAATCATGCGCCGGCATTTGATACCCCCAGGCTTAACGCAGATTATTGCGGATTTCTCATCCTTCATCCCCCAATTCCCTTCATCGAATTGCCGAGTAGAGATAATGAAGAGAGCGTCTCTCGCTCGCTTCGCTAGAGAACGCAGAGTCACCAGAGAGAGATTGATTTGCCCTGTTTTTTGATCCAAAAAAACAGGGCAAGACTATCTGCTCTTCGTCACCTCTGCGCGCTCTGTGAGAGAAAAATTCGGCCAACGCACTACATGAAACCGAGCACCGTGGGCAGCCAAATGGCCACCTGCGGCCAGGCCATGATAATCAACAGTCCTATAAACATGGATAAAAGCATCCAGACGACCCAGCGGATCGTCGACTCCATGGGCGCGCCGGTGAGGCGGCAGCTCACCATCAGGTTCACGGCCATGGGCGGAGTGAACTGCCCCAGGGCGATATTGTAGGTCATCAAAACCCCGAACCACACGAGATCCCACTGGAAGCTCTGCGCAATGGGAATGAATAAGGGGGTGAAGATCAGAAAAATAGAGATTCCGTCCAGGAACATCCCTACGATGATCAGGAAGACCATGATGATCAGGAGCACCCCGGCCTCGCTGCCTCCTATTGTGACGAGCCCCTTTGCAATCGGGTCCACGATGCCCAGTGTGCTGGAGGCCCAGGCAAAAATACTGGCGAGTCCGACAACGATCAGGATGACCGCAGAGGTTTCTGCAGCCTCGACGAACAATGCGAAAATGTCGCGAAGACCCAGGGTCCGGTACACCGCCCCACCGATCAGGAGCCCGTACACAACGGCGATCACCGCGGCTTCGGTCGGCGTAAACCAGCCCGTGCGCATGCCTCCGAGGATCAGGATCGGGGCCATGAGCGCCCAGAATGCTTCTTTGAACGATTTCCAGAACGACGGTCTCGTCTTGTGAGTCTCGGATGCGCCGAAATTATGTCGAAGGCTCAGGAGAAGGGCAGGAACGATCAGCGCCACGCAGGCGAGAATCCCCGGGACGATGCCTGCCACAAAAAGTGCGGGGACCGTCGCTGACGGCACCAGAACGCTGTATACGATGAATGCAACGGAAGGGGGAATCAGGATATCTGTGGACCCCGCGGCCGCGGTCACACTGGCCGCAAATCCCGGAGCGTAGCCCGCGCGCATCATTGCCCCGAGCATCACACCCCCTACTGCCGCGGTGCATGCCGGACCCGAGCCGGAAATCCCCCCGATGATCATGGCCACGAGGATTGTGATGACCGCCAGGGATCCCCGCCCGGTTCCAATAATGGACGTGGTGAATCGAAGAAGCCTGGAAGCCACTCCCGAACGATCGAATATCGCGCCGGCCAGGACAAACATGGGTATGGCAAGAAGGGGGTACTTGGCTATGCCGGCATAGACGTTGGTCGGCACAGCCATGATCCCCAGTCCGCTGATGGCAATGACCAAGGTACCGGCAAGCCCCAGAGACGCTGCGATAGGCACCCCGGCGAACATGAGAAAGAAAAAGCAGCCGAACAGGATGTAGGCAGGGTGCATCAGTCGCGATTCCTCCAGATTCGGATGATTACCCCCAGGGCCCGGCCCGTCACTGCCAGCGAGAGAACAGGGAGCCACACGGTGTAGATCCAGGTGGGAATTCCAAGCCCCGGCGAAGTCACCTCGTACCGATATTCATCCCAGGCCATCCTCCCGCCCAGCAGCGCCAGCGCCAGGAAGACAACGACGACCATGCCGGTTGAGCCGATCTTCACCCATCGGCGAACCCCGGCACGAAAGCGATCCACGAAGAAATTGATGCTCAGGTGTCCGTTCTTGGCCATGACGCTCGAACTGCCGATGAGCGCCATGACAAGCATGAGGAAAATCGAGAACTCCTCCGTAAAGGCAAAGGAGAAGTTGGTGAGATACCGAACCACCACGTTTGCAAAGGTGATGAGGGCCAGCAGCCCGATCGCGATCCCGGCCAGGGTCTCCTCGATCCGCAGAGGCAATCGGGTCTTCGGCCTCAGCGGCTCGGGACAGATTCTCGGTTCCTCTTGCATGAGACGGTCACTTGCTTTTGGCGATGGATTGCTCGGCCTTCTTTACCAGCTCAGGCCCGATCTGCTTTGCCCATTTGTCATAGACGCTCCTGGTCGCCTTCCTGAAAGCCTGCCTCTGTCCGTCCGTGAGCCTGACGACTTTCACCCCTCTTGCTTCGACTTCCTTGACGGTGCTGTCATCCGGTGGGATGAGGCCCTTTCGGGATGCCTGGATGTTCTCCTTGCCCGCCTGTTCGGCGGCTTCCCTTACCGACTTCTGGTCCTCCGGTTTCCAGCTCTTCCAGACCGACTGGCTCACCACAAAGACGAGGGGATCCGCCACATAGCCCCACATGGTGAGGTGCTTCTGGTTGGCCGCCGTATCGAGTTTTGCAAAAACATAGACGCTGAACGGGTTCTCCTGTCCGTCCACCGCTCCGCTGGAGAGGGCCGGCACCGCATCGGCCCAGCTCATCTGGGTGGGGTTGGCGCCGAGGGCAGTAAAGATGTCCAGGAAGAGGGGAGAACCTACCACTCTGATTTTCAGTCCCTTCAGATCTTCCGGGGATTGGATGGGACGCTTGGAGTTGGTGACCTCTCGAAATCCGTTTTCACCCCATGCCAGAGGGACCACATCCTTGCCGGACAAAATCTTGAAGAGATCCTTTCCCACTTCGCCCTCGGTCAGCGCATCGATCGCCTTGTAATCGGGCATGAGGAAGGGCATGGAAAAGAGATTCAATTCCTTCACCTGTGGGGACCAGTTAATGGTGGAGCCAATGGCCATGTCGATCGTTCCCTGCCGGATTGCCGTGAACTCTTTCGTCTGATCGCCGCCCACAAGGCTCGTGCCTGGATAGGTCTTGATGTGGATGCGGCCGGCTGTTTTCTCCTTGACGAGTTCGGCCCAGCGCTCACCGGCAATTCCCCATGGAAAGGGTTTCCCCAGCACGGTGGAGAGCTTGTACTCTGATTTGTAATCCGCTGCAGGGACCGGACCGGGGAACCCCCAGACAAACGCCACTGCCAAAACCGCAAGCAATGCAAACCGCTTTTTCATATGCTCCTCCTGTTATGTTTTGTGAAGGTCAAAGAGATCCCCGTTATGCGCCGCTCGGAAATTCCCCCAAACCCGTGGCAGGGGAGATGGACGGTGAGGCCTTTTCTGGAGTCTATCGAACCAGGAAAGGGATGATGCATGCGGGCCTTTCACGGGAGCATCAATCTGTGAACATTGTGCAAATTACGAAACATTGATCATCCTCGTCAAGTCTATTGTGCCGGGTCAGACAGGCGGTATACAGTAGCAGGCAACGGGCTCCGGGCAGGGGAGCGGGGAAGGAAAACAGTTGAGCGGATTTTCAAAGACTTTGAAGGAACAGTGGTTCCTTCTGGGGCTTCTGGCCATTGCCGGTCTGACCCTGATGGATGGAACCGGGGTGATTGCAGGCGGCGGAAAGTGGCTGAAAGGGCGCCATGGGCCGGACGCGGTGATCGGGCTGATCTTCTTCATGTCCGGACTGATTCTAAGCCGGGAGGAGATCAGATCCGGTCTTGGAGATGTAAGAGGAACGCTCGCCGCAATCGCAACGATCACTCTCCTGGCGCCGATTGCGGCAGTGGCGCTGAATCTCCTCCCACTGGCCCCCGGATTGAGAATAGGCCTTTTCCTGACGGCGGTCATGCCCACCACGCTGACAAGCGGTGTGGTCATGACGGGCGCCGCGGGAGGCAACATGGCACATGCCCTTCTCATCACGCTGCTGTCGAATGGAATCGGAGTAGTGTCCGTCCCTTTCTCCCTTTCCCTGCTCCTGGGAATTGGAAAAGAGTTGGAGGCCGTGCCCATCGACCGGTGGGCAATGATGGTTCAGATCGCATCCCTTGTGCTTGCACCTCTTCTTCTTGGCATTGCACTTCGCCCCCGGAGGGATTCTCTGCCTGGAACCCTGCGCAAGGCCGTTCCCATTATCAACCAGGGACTTGTTCTGGCCATTCTCTGGATGGCCTTCTCTGAGGCCAGGTCATCCGTGATCGGCGGAGGGGCGCAGATCGTAGTCGTTTTGCTGCTCTCCTCCGTCTTCCATGCACTTCTGGTTGCGGGGGCACTGGTCGTCTCCAAAACGATTAACCTGGGCCCCGGCCGAAGAGAATCGGTTGTGTTCATGGGCGGGCAGAAGACCCTCCCTCTCTCCATCCTGATCCAGACCACGCTCTTTCCCCAGTACGGCCTGGCTCTGGCATTCTGCGTGGTTCATCATTTTGTACATCTCATCATGGATGGGTACCTGGTGAACTGGTTCAGGAAACGTCCCCGGAGTAAGAGATGAACGTCCAACATCGAACATCGAACGTTGATGCGCTCGTAAAAAGTCGAAAATTATCTTTTTTCGTCATCCCGGCGAAGGCCGGGATCCAGTATTTTCGAGCCTTTGCAGAATATCTGGATTCCGGCCTTCGCCGGAATGACGACTTTTTACGAGATTGTCAACGTCCAACATCGAATGAAAATCTAAATTCATCAAAAATGGAAAATTGGGATTGAACTATGGTTTCAAGTACTTAAAGTTTAGAATAGCTCTTATCAGGAAATGGCATGCAAGCAGAAGAAAAGAAAGAATATCTGGAGCCGAAGTGCACTCAACTGATGCGCCTCCGGGAGTCCCTTCATGGATTGCGCGACAGGAGGGATCTTTCTAAAGCGATCAAAGAAGCAAACCTGCGGGCTGCGCAAACGTCGAATCAGCCCGAGGAAGCCGAACGAATCCAGAAGCGCTATCTTCAGGGTCTCACAAAAATAGAAACGGCCATCCGAAGAACGGAGATGCAGATAGAGGCGTTCCAGCAGGACAACCCCTGCCGGGTGCAGGAGGGTGAAGATGCCCGGGAGTAAAGAACACCCCCGGGGCAAACGGCTATTAAATATCATTTACTTGCATGTTCAGAAAGCGCGTTTCAACCCATTGATTCAAACTCATCCCGAATGCCTCAGCAGCGGAAACAATCTCAGCATGCAAATCAGGAAAAATCCTGACGTTGAATCTCTTCAAGACATATCAGGCTTGCATGGAAGGCGTTCTTTCCCCAATCTCTTTTAAAGGAGGACAAGCCATGCAAGTCTCTCGTGCAGCAGCCATCTGGCTGGAGTACCACCGGTCCCATTGAAGATCCCTGCCTAGAGCTGATCTTGGGTTCGCCCATAAGCTGGACCGGAGAGAAGTAATCCGTACCCGGGCAAGGAAAGGGCTTGTCTGATCCCAAGCCTTCGAGTATCGTTTGATAAAGTAGAGAAATCAGGGGGCTGTAATCCGTTTTGGGCCTGCCGGATTAAAATGGGAGAGGGAAGACAATGAAGACATTGACAAGGATAACATTCGATCCAGAGGTCATGGGAGGAAAACCTTGCATCCGCGGCATGCGGGTGACCGTGGGAATGATCGTAGGCATGATCGCCTCTGGGCAGACAAAGGAGGATCTTCTTCGACTTTATCCCTACCTGGAGGCGGAGGATATAGATCAGGCTCTGTCCTATGCAGCCTGGCGTGCCGAGGAAGTCGAGGTCCCCGTCTTGTCCTCTGCCGTATGAGAATTCTTATCGACATGAACCTCGATCCATCCTACCTAGCTCCCTTCATCCTCCGCGTACTGAGCCAGTTCCAAGAGGCCCTTACAGCGGGCGCGCTAGTCAGCGTCGATGAGACAACTGCCCGGGCGCGGGTCTTGCCTTTGATGTAGAGACCGTCTTCATCCCAGAGTTGGAGCGGCTGAGGGCTACCCAAAGGAGAAATCCTTACGATCTCCGGTGCCACGCCGCCACTCATGCCTGCCGATCCGGGGTCCCGGTGTATCGACAATCTTTATTCTCAACTCAAGGAGGGGTGAGACCGCCGGGAGTCTCACCCGGATACTGGTTACAAAAAAATATGCAGGTCCTGAGGGCCGGACTGGCGTTTGGAACGAGAGCAGATATCTGTAACAGGAGACAAGTTGGACCTCGTCGGAGATACCGCAGGTCTTCCGAGAAGGGATATCCTGTTTTCAGCCGTTAATATCTCAATCCGTAGAGGAAAAGCTGCCCATGTTTAC
>Ga0209270_1004689_pt1 | contig 10030 bp, 9 predicted proteins | sample MTBAKSrepl1MetaG_FD_187456 | JGI IMG/M metagenome (GOLD analysis project Ga0209270, IMG submission 187456) | Enrichment culture microbial communities from Arthur Kill intertidal strait, New Jersey, USA, that are MTBE-degrading - MTBE-AKS1... | ecosystem: Environmental > Aquatic > Marine >...
TTCAGCGCGGACACCAACAAATTTTTTCGGACAGCACCGGACAAAAAAAACCCGCTTCCTTTCTCTGGAGCGGGTTTTCTGGACACTATCGGACTTTGCTGAATGTTAATTTGGCGGAGGAGCAGGCACTTGAACTATATTTATAACAGGTTGTAATTAAGGACAAATATTCATTATTATTTTTTCATGTACCAACAAATGTACCAACAAATCAGAATCTTGGTGCTCTTACACAAAACCCACAAGGTAAATTCTCGCCACCGTCGTTTCCTTTCTCAAGGCTCCCAATCCGATATCCCCAAGATCTCTCTCTTTGGTGCTGCGTAAAGGAGTGATCGAAGTATTCTCCCACGAAAACCCGTTGATTGCTGAAAATCCGTCTTTACATGCTCGAATTCTTTATACGACATCCGAGGGTCGAACATTATCTGATCGATCATTTGATGCGGATCAACTGAGTAGCTATAAGTATCTGATTTCAGCTTAGTATCATCGATTTCGAGATATAGAAGTCGTAATTCTTTTTCATGAGAGAAAGCTGGTCGCTTCACAAGGAGGCTGCCAAAAAGCTTATCCATTCCTATACCAAAGTCGTCAAAAGTAGTATTCGCTACTTTTCGCATTTTACTGGAAGTTAGGTATCTCACGCGTCCCACGCAGCACCTTGTGTCGGTGTGTTCAGGATGAGCCTGCTCGAAAAGCCGACCCAGTGTTTCGACACTGGAACGAATTCTTACACCATTTCCGTTAGAAGCATAAATCCGCCACATCGCGTCCGAGGCCTTGTGAAGGGTCCAACACTGCCCATAAACACTTTCATGGAATGGGTACTCCATGATCTCGCCAGATTTTAATCGCACAGGTGAAGAGAGGATGAAGTTTTCAAACGGGTCATCCCACAATCGAGGAGCAACCAAGACGTTCTGCCTGGTCAAAAATAGTTCCTTGACCCTTTCCAGCGTGGTTATGCGATAAACGCATCGATCTTTCTTCAGTGAGTCGAGGTTCAGATACACGAGCGGTTGGCCTCTTTATTAGGTCTTTTGTCCATTAGAAACGATCTAAAGCTTCAGAAATTCCATCCTTTGAAAACAGGATTGAAATACCTTCTTCTGTTTTCATATGTGAATCCACGAAAGACCCCAAGCCGTTAAAGGTCATTACTTCTATATGGGAAATCCAGAACTTTGTACCAGTTAACTTTGAGCCCATATCATATTTTTTATCTATAAAGCAGGAACAACGCTCAGAAGGAGTTGGCTCACGAACTCTGTTCCCATCATCGTCGTAAAATACAGACCACAATTTTCCGTCAGGAACGACAACAATGGGTATGACTGAAGATAAATAAAAATCCTTCTCATCGCCATCATCGCCATCCCAGCACATTCTTGAGACGAGATCAACAGATGAGCTTATAGATTGTGACCATTTATCATACAGTTCCCCATCATTAGCAGAAATGGTACCATCAAATGCGCGCCCGACCTGTACAGTACTTTTTCCAACAGGTTCGTTTGGTTTGTAAATACTATGCTCTTTTATTATGCTTAATGTTTTTGCGCGTGATTTAAAAATTGGAGTTCCCATTGGATTGTCATTTGAGTTAGGATCGCTTACTAAGGCAATTTGTTGATAGCTCTCAGACTCACGACGCGGCATGCATGAAATAAGAACAGGAAAATTTTCTCGAATATTTTTACATTCAATGGCCAATCTTAAACGATAATTCCCTATTGATTTCATTGCTCTTATATCAAATTCTCTGAATTTACTAGTCACTGGATCTTCATATGAGCCCCCATGTTCACATTTGATATCTTTGTCTCTAAGCATTTTAAGGACTGATAATTCAAAACTGAAATCTGAATATGAATCCAAATAATCAATTAAGTCATTTTTATTTATGGGATCACTCTTTAGCTTCGGCATAATTAATTTCACCTAATAAATTATTATCCTGTTTTCTTGATAACTATTCTTTGCAAAAAAATGTAGGCATGAAATGTAATTAACCGGCTTGAAAACCAAGGAACCGGTGGGCAGGTTGATATTTCAATGTAAATATATGTACCCACCAACTTATGCACAAGGCTGAAAATTGCGTCAAGCCCGTTTCTCGTCTCCCATATCAATACCGGACTCATGCAATCTCCTGAACAATGCATCGGCGATTTCTTTGGCCTCCGACTGCACGGCCTGTTGAGGTGCAGACAGGCCGAGTATGATTTCCCCCTGGCGCTGGTATCCGACTTCGCCATAACTGAAGAAGGTTGTCAGTACCTTATCATGCCCTATATTCTGGCTCCACGCTTTGAAATCTTCCGGGGTTCTGCATACCTTTTCGCCCAGGTGAGTAATGGTATCCCTAAAACTGTGTGGGTGGAAATATGGCACACCGGCTTGAGTAAAGGCATCGCGAAATATTGTACGAATAGATGATGTGGTGCTCCAGTGCCTACGTGACAGACCAGCTACCTCAAACTCCCAATTTGCTCCCTGCAGGATGTGCGAGGCTGGAAACAGGGGATCGTTATTTCCCCATAATTTTTCAGTCCTGAGATATTCCACCCACTCCTCGACAATCCCCCGAATGTCCTCACCTACTGGAAAGAAAAAAGTGGTGAAGGTCTTGCTGAATTTCGTGTCAACCTCACGCGCATCCTGATAGACGCAACTGGCAATGAGATCGACATGCTTCAGCTTCATCGAGGCAATGGCGCTGTCCCGGGCGCCGGTCAGCAGCGTGAAAGCCACCAAGGCACGATTGCGGCGCTCAATATCAGAACCGGCCGGCATTGTCGCGATGACATGCTTGATCTGTTCCATAGTCGGCGCATCTTGCGGCCTACGGGCCGTTGCGACCCGGGTGTCCTTGTCAGACAGATTGAAATATTCCGCATCCGAATACTGTATCCGCGACTTGTACCCAGGCTGCATGGCCAACCACTGGAAAAAGCGCTTGAGCTGTGTGAGGGTGGAATGCAGAGTCGCCTTGCTCAATTTTTCTCCAGACCGATGTCCCTTCCGCTCTGCCAGGTGTCTTTTGAAGGCAACCGCCTGCTCGAAATGGAATGCCTTGAAATCACGGTATCGAGTATCGACCTCGAAACGATTCAGCGCCTTCGCCGCTGCATCGACCGTCGGTTCGCTGTGACGTTTGGCTTCCTTCAAAAAGGTAAAATATTTTCTCTTGATTCTTTCATTTGCCGGGTTGTGATTTTTCATGGTCTGCTCTCCCCTCTCTGAAGTCACTGTTTAAGCTGGGTTAACCCCTATCAACTATGTGTCGCAGTGCCTCCGGGAGACTGATGTCAATTTTTTCGCAAATCTGGCCGATTTTGGCCAAACTTATCCGCTGATACATCATGGTATCGCAGTCTGGACATATCGCGATCAGGTTGCCGAATTTTTCAGTCACCGGTTTGTATTCCGCCATTGCCCCAGCTGGAAACTTAGGAGTGCGGCACCGAAGACAATAAAGTTGGCCCGGTTTGCATGGGCGCTTGTTTTTTGCCCGCCGATTTTTGAGAAAATCAATCAGGACAGGTCCGAGGATCAACATGGGACGCTCATCGTCTATGGTGGCCAACCCGGTTTTGACCCAGGAGCGAACGGTATTCTTGTGGATGCCAAACAACCGGGCTATTTCCTCCACCGTATAGTTGCGGTGGGTTTTCACGAGGCGGTGGTTTGGATGACGTTTTCTCATAGCCCACCAAACAATGCCAGTTGTGCGCCACGACTGGTGCTGACATCGCCCTTGCATTGCTTCGTTGTACCGCTGACAGTTTTCTCAACCGGCGGGGTGAAAGGCGGTGAAGGCTTTAAAGGGGGTGGAGGTGGCAATTTGACGGCCACCACACGCCAGGCGGTACGTCCATCGGCCGCCGCTTGCTGAAACTCAAAGCCACCGACAATCCGGTTCGCATTCTTTTTCAGCAGCCAGCCCAGTTTCGAGCGATTAATCTCACCGCGTTCTTCCACCGGGAGTTCGCGCATTGCATCGAGCAGATTGGACTGGTCCCAAATCGCCTTCTCGACAGCCTTGCGCACCGTCGTCGGGGTCGAGCCGAATACTGCGTGCCATTCGGTCATCAAGCCGCTGAGTGCATCGCCATCGGGGTCATGGCGAACTTGCTCCAGCAATGCTGTGGCCGGATCAGGCTGCCCAAGCCACATAAGTGGATACCGGCAATGATCCGACCAAGCGCCGCCAAAGGTAACAATGCTGTCCACCGCAGCTCGAGGCATCCCAGCCTTGCGCCATGCCAGAATGATGGTCAGCACTGCCGCCACATACTTCCCCCGGTTCTGGCGCACCTTTTCAACCGGAAAGCCCTTGTAGGTCATCGTGGCAGGGGTCGCGCAGCGCGGGTCGATGTGAATTGTCAGCACGCGCCGCAGCAGATCGCGTATCGGGCCGACGTTGTTACCCGACCCCAGAAACAAGGTGCGTGTGCTCACCGTCGCTGTCTTGCTCACGCCCAGAATCCGGTCGGTGATTTGCTCCGCCGTCAGCATCCGCTTGATGGTGCCGTGTGGTATCCAGTCGGTGTCCATGTCATCGAACTCAATCACGGCCGGACTCGTCAGCAGCAAGGACAGAATCACCTTGGTGGCTTCCTCCGAAGAGGTTGGATAGCTCACCTTGACATTTCCCGCCGGACCTGCGAAGGCACCAATCAGTTCGCAGAGATAGGTCTTGCCGCTGCCGAACACTGGCGCACGGGCGTGAAACCCAGGTGCATACGGCAGCGACGGGCGCACCACGGCGGTGAAGATGGCCGATAGCGCAGCGGCCTTGTCGGTGGCGGCAACGAAGTGAAATTCGGTGAGCAGGTCTTCCAGCAAGGCCAGCGCCGCCCGTGCTGTATCGGGTGTCGGCCTGGGGATAACAAACTGCCGCGCATCGAACACGCTAAAACGCTGCGCCGTCTTGTCGTAACCGGCCTGCGTGATGAGTTCGCCGTCTGACTCGCGGAAGTACGGTTGCCGCACCACGCCTGCCAGGGGTGGCAGGTAGCGAAAACTCTGCGCATCGTAAAGAATGGCTGTGTGTCGCGTAGGAGGGTCACAGCGCACCCACTCGCCAGAGCGCCCGTCGTACTTTTCCCAGGTCGCAGCAACCGAAAGTTCCCGGGTCAGCGCCGGTGCACTAGTTGGCACAATCGACGGATCGCCACTGGTCGGATCGGTCGCGACAGAAACGATCAAGCCTCCCGCCTGATAATGCCGGCCACGGTTCGCCAATTCTTTCTCCGCCGCATCCACCACCCGGTGCAGGTCACCGGCCACCACGCGAATCACTGGCTTGTGCCGTGCTTCGGCATTAGGCACACCAAGAAATTCGAGCAAAGCACGAATGTGGTACTTGTCCCGGTGCGAATGCTGGCAACAAAAACCACCCAAGGGATATAATTCGTCCGGCTCAAAGTATGCCGCCCCGGTATCCAGACCGTCGGTATGCTCACGCACCCATGGGCAGGTCATGTCGTGCTTGCCTGAACCAAGCGGCGTCTTGTACAGGCCGCGCGCCTTGATCGCCGCAACGACAGGATTTTCCACTGCTTTAGGTGTCAGCACATCGTCGGAGTATTTGTCCTTGCTGTGCGAGGCATCACCAGACGCCACAGAGGGCTTCGCTGTTTTCTTCGGTCGCCCTGCCGGGGCGAGTTCTAATTGCAGGCGATCCACAATTTCTTGTGGCGTATAGCGCTTGTCCGGCCGCCATTCGATCAGGCGACACTGAAACGGCGCACCATTTTTGTCCGCATATTTCGGCTTGCCATTGATCGCCACCGGCAGCCGTGCCCAGCGACTCAACGGTCCGGACGCCCCCGCATCGCACAGGCCCGAGTCGATCACCGCGTTGAGCAGTCGCACAGCCACTGCGGCATCGGCCAGCGGTTCGGCGAGGATGATCCCGCCCTGATGATTGCCGGGGCTGGTCTCGATCAGCCAAGACAACTCAAAACTGGCAAGCCGTTCGAGCGGCACCTTGGTGCCCAAGTCGTCGAGCATCAAAAAATGGCAGGCGGCAAACTGGGTTTTACGCGCCTTGAATGAGCCATCGTCACCAGGATAGAAGCTCGCACAACTGATGTAGTTGTTGTTCGTGGCAGAAAGATTTACTGCCAACTGGCCGGCGCGACTGGCTGGCCATCCGCCCAGGCCGGGGTCACTGCTCTTTGAGCACACCGCCGCAAACGCGCCTTCAGGCAGGAGCGGGAACACCGCCATCGCAAACTCACCATTGGTTATGTGAAAATTATGTCCCGTAGGGAGGGTATCCCTTGGGGCACCGCCTTCGCCGCCTTTACCGGCTTCCACCGATTCGATTGGTGAAACTGTCAGATGAGCCATAGGCCTCACCCTTTCGCTGTTTGCTCGATCAGGGCGCGGACGTCCTCAACTTTCCAAGCAGTGCAGCGCTCCGAGAGTTTCACCGGCTGAGGGTAGCGGCCGGACTTGACTCCTGCCCACCAGGTGCTTTTGGAAACGGGGAAAATTGGAGCAATGCCAGCTTTTTTATCGCCGACGATTTGATTCAACCGGAGGTAACCGGTTGTAGGAAGAGGATAATATTTCATAGCAGATCTCCTTAATTGATGACGCCCACGGGAAATCCATGAGCTTTAAGGAGACCTGTACAAGTAGATTTTCCGAAACCCCCAGTTCGAGGATTCCGAAACCCCGGTTTTGGGATGTGTTTTTTAGGAAGGGAGAGGGTATTTTTTTCTCAGATTGCTCAGCAACTTTGCAACGGCTTTTTGGCTGTATTTGCGGCCAAGGTTGATTTTCCCGCCTTCTTTCTGATCTTGTGTGATAACAATACACTCTGCTGGATAACGAATTTTCACTTCTTTTATTCGCTCAGCAATGTAGACTCTAATATTCCTATTCCCCAAACCATTAGACTGGACCTCATCATTTGCTAGAGGCTTGAAGCTTTTCAGGAAAGACCTTATTTCGTTCGGTTGCAGAATGGTCACATCGCCTTTATCACGAAAATGAAGATATGCCTTTTCAACCGCTTCTGCCAGAGGACCTTTTGGCCTTCCACCTTTCTCGGGTGATGCTTTTTGATCAGATTTTACTTTGGAATTTGTGAGAACCTTGTCAGAAACGAGGCCGTCTTCGACTTCGATCCGCTCAATCTGGCTCATCGCGAACAGTCCGACTGCGAGTCGCGGAAAGTTTTCTTCATCGTCAAAAGTTCCCTGTGTGCCGCCAAATGTTGGATGCATATCCCACAGGCGTGACTCTTCAATCTTCGCACGAATGAAAGCTTCAGGGAGAAAGTCAGGATGCCTGCTCCAGCGTTTGATCAACTCCGCGCCGGTGATATAGCGGTCAGCAGGTTCAAATCGATCTATATCAACCGATCGAAACCAGCAAGACATGAGTGGCGACAGAAAGTCCTCCACTCCCGAGTAATAAGCGAAGTTGAATCCCCGAGGTGGATTCAGTTCATTGGCGTTCAGGTAAGCAGCAATGCCGCCCTTCTCTGGGCCAAGGAAAATCCATATCGCCAATTCTTCCGGCGTCGCCTGCCATTTATCCCGCAAAATGTTCATAGCCTTCGGGTATGCGATGAACCCGGTTGCTGGTATTGCCCCCTTGCTCGCATCAAGGTGCTTGCGTTCAGGGTAGTAATCTCCCCGAGCCTGACGTTTTTGCAATTCCATGCGGGCTATTTCCTGCTGCAATTCCTTGAGCCGAGATTCTTTCAATGCCATATCGCTGGCAGTCGGCGTTTCTGCGGATTCCCATTGCTCCTTCTGATTCTTGAGCTCATCCAGTCGTGCGAAGAAATTCCACAGGTATTGTCGCTCCTGCTCTGTTGCCGGATCGTTCTGATAGTCTAACTGAAGTGTTGCGCGGCGCCGCTGATCTGCCGACAGTGCGTCCCATAGGTTCGGGAAGAAATCCTGTTCAACGCGCTGGCGTAGCGATTCTGGAAAATCATCCAGATTTTTGTCAAACCAGCCATCAAGGGCGAACGTCAGGCTCTCAAACTCGTGACCGGCAACTTGCGGCCGTGAGGCCGCTGCCTTGGCCATAGCCATTCTGACCTCCCTTGCAAGCTCATTTGGGAAGGCGATCTTCGCTTGCGTCTGCTCAATGTATTGCAAAAGCCAAGCTAAAAATCCCTCGGCATCGACATAGCGGAAACCGTCACGCTCAAACGTCATCGGTCGCTCTATAAAATACCGGTCGCTCCCGAAAGCGCCGATCAAGGTTCGTTCATTCACCAGGGCGCGCTTGTTGGGCGCCCGAAGCTCGCTCAGCAGCGTCTGGTTGTCATCACGAACAGGAAGAAAGCCGGCTCCGAGACGAATAGCATCCTTCCGTAACCACCAGATGTGGCCGTCCTCTGTAACACGAAGGAAAGATTCGTAGTCAATATTCATGGCGTATGCTCAGTATGCGCCAGCGAGGTCAGCGGAGTCTGGCGGAAGAAGTCCTTGGTGGAGTAGTGCAGGGCCATCTTATTCCTCCCTTGAGTATGGCTTCTATTATTTATTTGGATTATACCGGACATTACAGTACCGTATCATATAGTTACAGCATATTTTTACCAGCCTGTCCGGAAAAAAAATCACTCATCTAAGATGACTCAACAAAAAATTACCGTATCCCAACTCGAAAGCTTCCTCTTCAACGACGCCGAAATCCTGCGCGGCAATACCGGCCATTCAGAGTATCACGGCTATGTGTTCTCTCTACTGATAGGTGATCAGGCATCCCTCTGGCAGATTCCTTCAGAGGGAAGGCATGTGCATAGTGGTGTATCCGGGTTTCCAGGTACAACGAAACGTGAACGGAAAAGAAATAGGAAACAGCACGGGATATTTGTTATCCGGGGCCAACGGGAGAGGGTGATTGAGAAAATATGAAGTATTGTTCTCGGGGATTTTAAAATCCATTCAGCATAAAACGAGAAGCCAATGCCAAACCAATCTTTAGATGTATTCGACCTGCACGGAAAGATCGTCGATGATTATCAGCTCTTCGTAAAAAGCTTCGTTAACATCAAAAACGAAGCCATCCGAACCAAGGTCGAAACAGAAATGGCCGGCGGCAAATTCTGGCCTGAGCCACTTCTCCAGTTCAACCCAGCCTTCGAACCTGGTGCGACTATTAAAGCGCTGTGTGACGCAGGCACACTCCACAAAGATATTGAAAAAATCTTCACCGGCTTCTCCCTGTACCGCCATCAGGTTGAGGCAATATCCTTAGGAAGCAGGGAGGAAGATTTCGTGGTTACTTCCGGAACCGGTTCCGGTAAGTCATTGACCTACCTTGGCACTATCTTCAACCACTTGCTGAAAAACGGTAACGGACATGGCATCCAGGCGGTGATCGTCTATCCCATGAATGCCCTGATCAACTCCCAGACTAAGGAGATAAACAAGTACCGTGACAACTATAAGAAGATTGCCGGTTCGGAGTTTCCAATCAGCTATGAACAATACACTGGACAAGAAGATCAGAGCGTCCGGAATCGGGTCCGGGATAATCCTCCCGACATCATCCTTACCAACTACATGATGCTCGAATTGATCCTCACAAGGGCCAAGGAACACCCAGTAGCCAACTCCATATACAACAATCTCCAATTCCTTGTATTCGACGAGCTACACACATACCGGGGACGGCAAGGCTCAGATGTGGCAATGCTCATCCGCCGAATCAAGGCCAAAGCACATAAACCAGTTAAATGCATCGGCACTTCAGCTACAATGGTTTCGGGAGGTTCACTTTCCGACCAAAAGAAAAAAATTGCCGAGGTCGCCAATAAATTCTTCGGCACCGTTTTTACAGAAGACCAAGTCGTGAATGAATACCTGGTACTCTGCTTTAATCCGAGCCAAAACCCTCCTTCCCGGGAAGAGTTACAAACCTGCCTCAATAGTCCGATTGATGCCCACGGCGCAGAAAATGAACTTGTCGACCATCCTTTAAGCATCTGGCTCGAAAATAGTATCGCCCTGAAAAAAAGTGATTCGGGCTTTTCCAGGCG
>Ga0209270_1004704_pt1 | contig 9998 bp, 7 predicted proteins | sample MTBAKSrepl1MetaG_FD_187456 | JGI IMG/M metagenome (GOLD analysis project Ga0209270, IMG submission 187456) | Enrichment culture microbial communities from Arthur Kill intertidal strait, New Jersey, USA, that are MTBE-degrading - MTBE-AKS1... | ecosystem: Environmental > Aquatic > Marine >...
TATCTCCCCGGACCACGCCCTCCGCAAAGACTCCGCTGAAGCCCCCCTCAGCCCCCCCTGCCGTTCAACGTCCCGTCCCCACCGCGAAGTCCAGGCAGGTGCGGGTGCCGTCTCCCACGAAAGCGCCTCTGCGCAACCCTCCGGCCCCCGTTCTTCCGCGGCTCCGCCCGTCCGGTCAGTCGGTTGCCCGCCTGCGCCGGACCCTGAAGATGACCCCCGCCGAGTTTGCTGAGCGGCTCGGGGTGACAACCGCCACCGTCTACCGCTGGGAGTCCACCACCGGCCGCCTCAAACTGAAGGACCGCAGCCTGCAGGCCCTTCGCATCCTGGCCGCTCTGGCAAACAAGTAAACGGATCGGGCGCCAGACCCGGACATCGATGACCCGCGGCCGTCCTGCGAGCCGGCGTGCTATGAAGGGCTGGAACGGCGCGGCGCCTCGATCCCCTGATGATGGAGGAAGCTGAAAGAGGATGCCGCATGTTTGATCAGGGGAAGTGGAACCGGGGATAGAAACCGTTTGACTCCATAGTACATTATGGAATATATCATTTGCGACACAACATCCCTTTTGAAGGCGGCCGCTGCCGGTTTGATCACGCGTCAAGGAGGCGGCCATGGATTGTGCAGCCCCCAGGGGAAATCGCCGTCCTTTCGGATGGAGATGAAGCTGTGGCGTGTGTGCGAGAAACGAGATCGGCTGAGGGTGATCAGCGGCCGAAAAATGGAGAAGAGCGCAATGAAACGAATCCGTCCCTGCGTGATGTTCGCCTTTTTGTTCAGTCTCCTGGCGGCATGGCCCGCTGATGCCGGGATCCGCGAAGCGAATCCGCTCTGCATCGCGGGGTTGGTGCCTCAACCCTTGACTCTGACGCTGCAGGATCTCGGACGGATGCAGCCCGCCGAGGCCCAAATCATGGAGATTTCTTCCGGCGGGGCGTCTGACGGCGTTTTGCGCTACCGCGGTGTCCCGTTGCGTTTCCTGCTCGAGGCCGCCCATATCGCCAAAGAGGAAAGCGTTTTCGGTGGACAGGGGGACCTCGCCGTCATGGTGCGCAATTCCAGCGGCGAAGCGGTGCTTCTGTCCTGGGGCGAGATCCTCTACGGGAGCCCCGGCGATTTCCTGATCGCCTACGCTGCCGAGCCCGTCATGCCGCTGAAAGAGCCAGGCCCCTGCACGGACCCCGCGCTTTCCAGCCGAGGGCCCGAGCCGCTTGCAGGGGGTCCGGCCTTCCCCAAACTGGTGGTTTCATGCGACCGGAGGTCGGATCGCTTCGTTGAAGGTGTTTGCCTGATCCGGGTCGTCGATGTGTGCCCCGATCCTCCGCGTGCAAAGGTGGATCCGCTTCACAGCGAATCCTTCGAGTTGATCGCCGGGAAAGGGTCCGGCCGGCGGTTCGAAGATCTGAGTCCATATCCCCGGCGGACCCTGAGCGTGGATCAAGTGGGGAGTGACGGGGTTTTTCAGGGCACCGTGGCTATGGAAGGGGTTTCGCTGAAGGGCCTCCTTTCCGCTTCGGGGATGGAGCCCGACCTTCGGAGCGGATTCGTGGTGTCGGCTCCGGACGGCTATCAGGCGCTGTTTTCGGCCGGCGAGATCTTCCTCGGGCGCATGGGCGGGCGCATACTGCTTGCCGACAGGCGCGACGGGAGGCCGATCGAAGAGGGCGGCCGGTTTTTCCTGGTCGCTCCGGATGATCGTCTAGGGGAGCGGTGGGTCAAGGCCGTTGCAAGGATCGAACGGGTCGGCCTCCCGGACGGGGGGCGCCTCTTCGTGATCGGCACGGGGAGCGGCGACTCGCACCTCTTGACGCATCAGGCGGTCGCGGCCTTCGCCGAAGCGGATGTCTATGTCTGCCCGCCGGACCTCCACAAAGAATACGCCGGGTATATGGGGGATAAGCCCGTGCTTTTCGATATCTACAGCTATGTGCCTCCTGTCGTCAGAAAGGCGCATCCGGAGCTTTCGAAAGCCGATCAGAAGGCGCTGCTGGTTGAAAAGCAGAGGGGCGCGGCCGAGTTGATCCGGCAGGCGCTGGACGCCGGCAGGAATGTCGGCATCGTGGAATACGGCGACCCGACGATTTGGAGCGGATGGAGCTGGGTGCGCGACTATGTCGATCCGGGCGAGCTGAAGATCATTCCCGGCCTGAGTTCCTTCAATACGTCCAACGCCTTGATCCGGACGGATGTCGCCTGCAACGGCGGCATCCTTGTCGCCGCCCCCTGGATGCTGCTGCAGAACCCCTCCGTCGTCGAATCGGCGGGTGCGGCGGGAGTCACCATCTGCATCTTTATGGGGCTTTCGTCCCTCGATGATCTGACCCCGGTCCTTCTGCGAGGTTACCAGGCAGGGACCCCGGCCAGGCTGGTGTACAAGGCCGGTTACGCAGAGGAGGAGCAGGTCGTACCGACCACCCTCGAAAAGCTCGCTGAAACCGCCCGTCGACAGAAGGAGCAGTACCTCGGTCTGATCTATGTCGGTCCCTGCCTCAAGGGCGACGAGCGGAGCGAGTGCCCCCTCTGAAGACAGCGAGCGGAGCGCCCCCGGGGCACGAAGCGCGCCGGGCGGGTTTTACCGCCTCCCGGTAAAGGGTTGGCGGATCTTCGCCGCGATGCTTTGCCGGAGCAAAACTCCGAAAGAAAAGCGAAAAGAGGACTTTCCCGATGACTCTGTTCGGGAGGGAGTCAGTGGAGCGGGTAGACCCCTCCGAAATGGAACAGAGTTTTTTCTTGACGAGCTATTCCATATTGGAATAATACATAATGCATTAAAAGGCCGTAGTGCCTCGGTTCTTTGCAGATTCCCCATTGTGGGACAGAAGAGGACCCTGGTCACGCCTGCCTTGCGGATGCGGAACAGGCGTATGGCGCCGAATGAGCCCGTTTCCACGCGGGGAAAAGGTTTTTGCCGGATATGAGACAAAAATCCTTCCTCCTCGACTGAAAACGTCGTCATCCCCAGTTGATCATTTCCGGATGGATACGAAGCCTTTCCAGGCATTCGACGCTCTACGGCGCCATCTTTGTGAGCGGAAAAGAAACATCGAAATCTTTATGGCTTTGCATATCTTGAACGAGACGACCTGAAAGGAGATTCGAAATGAGACGGTTGTTCCTGGCTGCGCTTTCGATGGGTTGTATGTTGTTGAACGGTTGGGCGTTTTCAGCGGAAGAGGTTATTTACCTGCCTGATATCATCGTACAGGGCGAGTTCGAAGAGGACGATTTTGTGGGGCCGATGTTTACAGAAACCAACACCAAAACAAAAATCACGGAAAAAGCGATGGATGTCCTCGGGACAGGATCCACGATGTCCGTGCAGAAAACCATCAATCTCATGCCCTCGGTGAATCAACAGAGCGTGGATCCCCTAGGCTTGGGGGATATCAGCAACTATCATGAATCATTCAGATTCAGAGGGGTGGAGGCAACCGGCGGAGGCAACCCCGCCTCCCCTGTCAATGTGGAAAACATCCCTGTCAGCGGGAGGCCCGGGGGGGGAGCCAACATCTACGATATGGAAAACTTCAAAAGCGTATCGATCTACAAGGGAGGACTTCCTGCAGATAAGGCTTTCGGTTTGACAAGCATCGGCGGGAAAATCGATCTGGAGGTCAAGAGGCCTTCGGAAGAATTCAGCTTCGATTTCAGGCAGGCGTTGGGAAGCCATGACGCAAGAAGAAGTTTCCTTCGCCTCGATACGGGATTGCTGCCTTCCGATACCGGCGCATTTTTGTCGTATTCCAACACGAATGCAGACAAGTGGAAAGGAGAAGGACATTCGGGCAGGAACAATGCTATGGCTGGTTTGACACAAAAACTAGGCGAAAAATTCGAAATCGAAGCATTCTCCATCTATAACAATGCAAAGGTAAACACATACAGGCCGCTCAATTATAAGCAGGCGTCTTCTCTGGATAAAAACTACAATTTAGAATACACAAATGACAGAAATGATTACTTTTATTATGATTATAACAAGAATGATTTCGTTGATTTCAATTTTTTTCTAAATGCAAAATATCATATTTCAAATGATGCTAAAATAAGTGTAAAACCATTCTACTGGAATGATAATGGATATTACTCTGAAACAATCACCATGAAAAATGGACAAAACAGAATCAGAAGATGGGATACAGATCATGATATCGTAGGCGTTCTGGCGGAGTATACTCAGAAAATCCGATCATTCGATTATACGATAGGTTATTTCTATCTCGAACAGGAAAAGCCGGGCCCACCGACATCATGGAAATTGTATAAACTCGATTCCGGAGAACTGGTTTTCGACAAGTGGCAAATTCTTTCCAATTCCTCAAAACATCGTCAGCATGCTCCGATTGCGTCAGGGAAATATTCTTACGGTCGATTGACGCTGGAAGGGGGTGTCAAATATCTGCGCTATTCGATGCCGGACATCACCACCTACGATGCAACCGGCATTCCGGATGTAAGCTATGAGGAAGCGCTCAATTTGACGACGTCCATCGAATCGAAGGCGAGTGCGGCTTCGAAGGATTTTGATAAGATTCTTCCCAATTTTGGTTTGAACTACAAATTGAAAGATTCTTTGAGTGCCTATTTTTCTTACGGCAGAAATTTCGGCATGAGCGTCGCTCTTTATCCTTATTATATTTCTCAGAAAAGCGAATTTTACAAACAGGGAATAACACTGCAAGATCTATGGAATAAACAGGAACTCGAAATAGCCGATAATTTCGATCTCGGCTTGAGATATATCTCGGAAAAGCTCTATGTCGTTCCAACGATCTATTATGCCAGGCACAAAAACAAGGCCGCCACTTATTATGACGACTCGCTCGGAGTCAGTTTTCCTGCCACCATTTTCGATGCGGAAGGGTACGGATTCGAACTGGAAGCAGGAGCCGTTCCTACCAGGAATCTGTCTCTGTATGCATCCTTCTCTTACAACCGGTTCTATTTTTCTCAGAATATCTATAATCAGGCAGGATCCGTCGTGTCGATCGACGGGAATCAGGTGCCTGACGCCCCGGAATTTCTGGCCAAAGCGCTGCTGAGCTACAGAATCGGCAATTTTTCATTGTCTCCAATCATGAGATACACCTCGAGCAGGTACGGAGACATCTTGCAGACCGAAAAAGTCGACGATGCCTTGATAGTCGATTTCGATATGACGTATACGACATCGATCCCGAAAATAAATGTCCGCGAACTGGATGTTTCTCTGTCGTTCTACAACCTGATGGATAAGGAATATATCAGCATTATCAATACCTCCGATTATCAGACGCTTGGCTCCACGTATCAGCCCGGTGCCCCTTTTACTGTCTTCCTTTCTGCCGCCGTTCATTTTTGAATGGATGGATCGTTTCCATCCGGAAATGATTCATCCAGCACGACCCGGTTCCCAATCCGGAAATGAGGGTTTTTTTCACACCCTTCCGGTGCCCAGTCCCACCCCTTCGGGGCAGGTCCCTGTTTGCCGATATCGAGGAACCGAAGCGCTTGCGCAGTGGCGACCTGCAGGTCGCCGCACAAGCAAACGTGCAGATTGACGCCGCGATTGGCCAAAAAGACCATTTCCGGATGGAAACTAGATCGGGTCCTTATGCTGGCTCGCCTTCTCGAAATCGTTGAGGTTGCGATGAAAGGGAGGCTGCATTTATGCCAAGCGGACGGCGAAGGCAGCCTCGCCGCCCGCGGCGGGATCATCGGCTTGACGGTGACGAGCGGGCTCGAATCTCGGGATGCAAACGTTTCTGCCCGCCTGGGAGACATAACACACGTCGATAGGCACGCCGTAGGCCTTGAAGAGGTTTCCAGGGCTGATGACGCTTCCGGCTTCTCCCACAGCGAGGAGACGACCTCCGTAGATCAGTGCGATCCGCTGGGAGAGCAGGAAGCCGTGATCCGGAAAATGCGTGGTCATGATGACGGATATCCCCTCTTTCGACAACCATTGGAGCATCGAAAGCACTTTGATCTGGTTGGCTATATCGAGATGAGAAGTCGGTTCGTCCAGGAAGAGAAGCCGCGGACGCTGATTGACGGCCCTGGCGAGCATAACCATCTGCCTTTCGCCGCCGCTGATCTCGGAGACGCTCTTCTCCGCAAGATGCGCTATTCCCGTCTTCTCGAGTGTCTGATGCGTCATGCGGATGTCCGAGCGTCCAGGCATCCTGAAGATGGAGATGTGAGGGGCGCGCCCCATGAGCACGAACTCGAAGACGGAAAAAGGAAACGCGGTTTGGCTTGTTTGGGGAACGTAACCTGTCGCGGCGGCGACAGCCGTCAAGGGCAGACGTGAAATGTCCTTCCCGGACAGCAGAACGGATCCTTCGGACAACGGCATGAGATTGAGCATGGATTTGATCAAGGTGGATTTGCCGGCCCCGTTGCCGCCCAGAATGGAAAAAATCTCCCCCTCCGCAATCTTGAACGAGATGTCGCGAAACACCGGAGTTCGTCCATTATAGGAGAAGGCGGCGTTTTTGACCTCGAGTATTACAGCCATCCAACCTGTCTCCTCATCATCAGCCAGGCGAAGACCGGCGCTCCGATCATGGCGGTCAGGATGCCCAGCGGGATCTCTGTGGGAAAGATGGTTCGGGACAGGCTGTCGACCAGCAGGAGGAAGACAGCACCGATCAAGGCCGAGGCAGGCAGCAGTTTGCGGAAGTCGGGGCCGACCAGCATCCGGCCGATATGCGGCACAACCAGTCCGATCCATCCGATGATCCCGCTGATGCAGACAGCGGAGGCGGTGATCAGCGTGGCGCAGATGAGGATGATCCTGGTCATCCATTTCGTGTTGACGCCGAGCGCCTTGGCTTCGTCGTCGCTCATCGTCAGGAGATTCATCCTCCAGCGGATGATGAAGAGAACGAGGCAGGATGCCGCTACGGGGGGGGCCGCCATTCCGACGTCTGTCATGGAGACGGATGAGAGGCTTCCCATCAACCAGAAGACGATGGCTGGAAGGGTGTCGTAGGGATCGGCGACATACTTGAGCAGCCCCACCAGGGCCGAGAAGAGTGCGCCGACGATGATTCCTGAAAGCACGAGTACCAGAACGGGCCCGGATCGAATCATGCGGCTCATGGTGTAGGCCATGCCGACGGCGCCGATCCCGAAGAGAAAAGCCAACCCCTGGACGAGTGCTGGAGGGGCGGAAATGAGGATGCCGATGGCTGCTCCAAAGCCGGCCCCTGAGGCCACTCCCAGGATTTCTGGCGAAACGAGCGGGTTTTTGAAAAGCCCCTGAAAGCTGGTTCCGGCTACGGACATGCCCGCGCCGATCAGGGCGGCGGCCAGGATGCGAGGCAGCCGGATCCCGAAGATGACCGTGTGGTGAATGGTCGGGGCGGATGGGGCGGTAGCCCCGAGTACCCACTGGTTCCACAAATCGGATGCCCACAGGAAAAACGCGGTGCACACGTCACCGGGTGTCATCGGGTAGCGCCCGACGAAGAGAGACGTCAGGAGAAGGCAGGCCGTGACACCGATCAGCCCCGACCAGAAGGTGAGTCCGGGTTTCTTCATCTGTACAGTTCGCCGTTCCAATCAGAATCCGAGGCGGCGCCCATGTGGACGATCGACGTCTCCTGGTAAAAGGAGCGATTGGTAACGAACTGCTCGGGGGGTGCCTGATAAAAGGTGCGGTAGAAGTGGTCGGCTTCTTGATCGAGGTCGAAGTCGCATCGGTCAGGGTGAAGCGCATTGGCGATCTGCATGAGCCCGAGGATCCATCGCGGGTTTCCGAAGTCCCACCCCGGTCGGATGACATGGATCCGCCCGTGGCGCACCGCATCGACCCAAATGCCGTCGGCCTCGCACATATTGCGGAATTCGTCGGCGGTTGAAGAGAGCAGACCGGAGACGAAGATGTGTTCCGGATTCAGATGCAGCAGTTCCTCTCGGGAGAGGTTGACCCCTGGTTTGCCGGATCGCTGAATGCGTTTGTTGACGCAGTCTCCGCCGGCAAAGGTGACGAGCTGAACCTCCAGACGGTCTTCGTTGAGGGCGAAGAAGGGGGTGCTCATGGCATAGTAGACGCGGGGTTTCTTCCCATCGCGGACGGCTCGGGCAACCTTGCTGCAGCGCCCCTCCATATAGCTTCGGAGGATCGACGCGTTGTCTCTCCGGTGGAACCTGCAACCCATTTCGGTGATCAGGTCCAGATAGGTGTCGATGCGGTTGATCTTGTCGTGGAGTTGGTCGATATCGTTGTGCGCGATGGCGCTGTGCCACACGCGGGAGACCTCTTCCTGCGTCGTGATCCCAAGGATCCCGCAGAGGGCGCGGATGATTTCGAGGCCCCGGGTGAAGCGGTAGCCGCCGCTCATCCCGAATTCTTCAAAGGCCGTGTCGCGGACAGGTCCGATCAAAGGCAGCTTGTGGCCGCATCGGCAACGGCCATCCGGGGGATAGGAGATCAATCGGCAGCCCATGGGGCCGTAAAACTGCCGGTAGACGAGCAGGCTGCCGCACTGAGGACAGTGGGTGTGCAGGCAGGAGGTCCCCGGCGTGTTGAAGAGGTAGGTGTAGGGCAATAGGGTCCGCACCTGCCTGCACAGGGCCTCCGCCTCCAGGACGGTGGGCTCCTGGTGGATGGGAGCCTCCCCGAAAGGCAAAAAACGCATGATCTGCATGGGGATGCTTCCTGAAATCTGCGCCAGTTTTTCAGCCGCCAGCAGGACCTCCGATTCGTTTCCCTTGGCATACATGATCGAGATTTCGATGTGGATGCCGGCATCGTGTAGAAAACGGATATTCCGGAAGACGGGCTCCGCCGAGGGGACGCCGCACTCACGATACGCCTGGTCCGTTGCGCCTTTCAGTCCGCAGTTGACGAAATCCACGGCCTCGGCCAGCTGCGCGAGCGTTTGAGAGGTGTGATACACATTGGAGGAGCACCCCACCAGAAGCCCTTCGGACCTGCCTGCTGCGGCAAGCGAGAGAAAGGACGGGTGGCAGACCGTCGGATCGTTCATGCACCAGACGATTCCTTCGCAGCCCATGGCCTTGGCCTGTCGCACGAGGTGCTCTGGGGCGAATCGGGTCAGGGCGGGGGCAAAGAGATCGATGTGGTGGGTAAACAGATCCGAAACACAGCCCATGCACGAGAAATTGCAGCCGATCCCTCCGAGTTGAAGGAATTTTGCCCTGGGGTGGAAGTGGGTCATGGGAATGGTCTCGATCGAGACGGGGAGGGCCGCTATGTAAGAAAAGGGGAAACGCTCCTCCAGGACACCCTCGCGGTTTTGGTACATGCCGCACGAGCCGGAAAGGCCGGGGCCCAGCCTGCACCCGATTTCACAGATTCCGCATTTCAAGGTCGTTCTCCTTTCTGATGATCATCCAGAATCCGGACTCATCTTTGATCGTGTCGAAGAGAACACCGGAGGCATTCAGGGCCGACAGGAATTTTATCCGCGTGTCTTCACCGAGATTCCGGTCGCGGAACGAACGCCAATCAGGCTGCAGGGACATCATCTTTTCACAGATGCGATCCCTCAGGTCGGCGTTGCCGAAACCCCCACCGATGTAGGCCCTACCCTTCGGCGCTAGGACCCGACCGATTTCTTTGAAGGCGTCTTCAAGCCGTTCCCAGAAAAAAACGGATCCACGGCTTACGATCAGGTCGACGCAGGCGTCATTCAGAGGCATATGATGGACGTCGCCGCAAAGGAGGGTGAAGCGGTGCGGAAACGGCGATGCGGCGATATGCCGTCTGGCCTTTACGTGCATAGGCACTGCGGCGTCCATCAAGATCATCCGGAGGCAGGTGATTTTCGCCAGGGCAAGGGCAAGCAATCCGGGGCCGCTGCCGATTTCCACGCAGCATCCCTGGGTGATTCCCATACGCTGGACGATTTGCTCCGCTATGACGGGGTAGATCGGTGCAAAGACTTCAACCGCCGTGCGGTCCATTTGTGCGGCGCCTGCCTCGTCGAAGCGCACCCTCCGGTTCTGGGTCGGGGCTGATTCCATCCTGGTAGTCCTGCTTCAC
>Ga0209270_1004705_pt1 | contig 9998 bp, 8 predicted proteins | sample MTBAKSrepl1MetaG_FD_187456 | JGI IMG/M metagenome (GOLD analysis project Ga0209270, IMG submission 187456) | Enrichment culture microbial communities from Arthur Kill intertidal strait, New Jersey, USA, that are MTBE-degrading - MTBE-AKS1... | ecosystem: Environmental > Aquatic > Marine >...
GGCTGGTCCGGGCCCGGGAAAACATCGCCTACGGCAAGATTTCCGGGGCGGTAGGCACTTTCGCCAACATTCCGCCGAGTATCGAGGCCAGGGCCTGCGCCAGGCTCGGTTTGAAGCCGGCCCCGATTTCGACCCAGATCATCCAGCGGGACCGTTACGCCGAATACTTCACCACCCTGGCCGTGGCTGCGGCCACCTTGGAAAAGATGGCCGTGGAAATCCGGCACCTCCAGCGGACCGAAGTCCTGGAGGCCGAGGAACCCTTCGGAGAAAAGCAAAAGGGCTCCTCGGCCATGCCCCATAAGCGCAACCCGGTCGGTTCGGAAAACATCGCCGGACTGGCCCGCCTGGTCCGGGCCAACGCCCTGGCCGCTTTGGAAAACGTGGCCTTGTGGCACGAGCGGGACATCAGTCATTCCTCCGTGGAACGGGTCATCGCTCCGGACAGCACTGTCGTTTTGGACTTCATGTTGTCCAGAATGACCAGAATCATCGACCGGCTGGTCGTGTACCCGGAGAGAATGAAGGCCAATCTGGACAAGACCGGCGGCCTGTTTTTTTCTCAGCAGGTCCTCCTGGCCCTGACCCGCAAGGGTCTGATCCGCGATCAAGCCTACCGGCTGGTCCAAAGGAACGCCATGCGGGTTTGGCGGGAAGGGCTTGATTTTCAATCTTTGCTCTTGCAAGATAAAGACATTCGAAAACACCTTGATGAAAATGAGATTAAAGGCGTTTTCGACTTGAACCACCACCTCAAGCACGTGGATGTGATTTTTGATCGTGTTTTCGGGGCGAATTCCAGGGGCGAAGCGACTTGAAATTTACGGCGGAAAACAGTATAACAATTGGCGACGCCTGAATAAAGAGGAAACGTGACGTTGAAGGTTTTATACGCAGGGAAGGGTCGCCGGTTTTTGTGGCTGGGGCTGGCTGTCGTTCTGGCCGCGGGTTGCGGGGACTGGGCCAAGTATAAAAAGCTAATACCCTGGCAGACCGAAAAGGACGCCTATACGGTGGCTCTGGAAAGATGGAGCGACAGGGCCGAGGTTTTCCGAGACCTGGAGTCCATGCTTCAAGTGGACGCGACTTATAAATCCAAGGCTTTTCGCCGAGCCTATGTTGAAAAATACGTAAGGGATTATCGTCTCGATTCCCAGGGGGCCGAAAAGATGTTGGCCGACGAAATGGCCGCGGCTGAAGAAAATCTGGAGTTTCTGGCGGCCGTGGCCGCTCCCAGTGACAAGAAAAACGACCTGGCTTCCCGAGATTCGGCCTGGAAAATTTATTTGGAAACCGGCGACGGCCGTCGGATGGAATCCTTTGAAATCCGGCCGATCAAGAAAAAGACGGCCAGGCTGGAGGAGTTCTATCCCTATGTGACCCCTTGGTCGAGGGTCTATTTAATAAGATTTAGATCGGAAAACCATGTTCCGATTTCGGGACGATTCGATCTGATTTTAACGGGCGTTTTGGGCTCGGCCCGTTTGGGCTTCAAGCTGGAGGACTGAGACACTTATTGGCCATGCCGCTGAAAGCTCGCCGGATCAAGCTGAACCTGACGTTTTTATTCCTGGTATTCGTCTTAAGTCTTTATGGGACTTGGGGTTCGGCTGAAGAGAGGCCGGAAGCCGGACCCCAAGAGCGTGTTCCTGACGCCTTAATCGAACCGGGGCCGGGCAAGGATCGTTTTATCATCGTCGTGGAGAAGGCCACCCAGAAGCTTTTTCTTTACGAGTTCAAAATAGGTCAATATTTTCTCCGCCGGACTTACGACTGCACCACGGGTGAGAATAACGGGGACAAACTGGCCGAAGGAGACCGCCGGACGCCCGAGGGTTTTTATATTTTTAATAATAAACACCTGGAAAGTGAATTGGCCCCGATCTACGGGATTTTGGCCTATCCGATGGACTACCCCAATTTCTGGGACCGGTTTCAGGGCAAGGCGGGCAAGGGCATCTGGATGCACGGGACCAACCGCCTATTGGCGCCGCGGGATTCGAACGGCTGCGTCGCCTTGAATAACATTGATATTTTGAACCTGGAAACCTTGGTCAGGCTTTACGAGACGCCCATAATCATTTACGACAAGGTCCGTTACCGGGATGTCCGGGAGATCAACCTGGAAGCGGCCCGGATCAAGGCCTTTGTCGAAGAATGGCGGCAGGCCTGGGTCCGAAAAAACTTCCGTCAATATATATCCATGTACTCCCGGGACTTCGTCAGCAACGACGGCAAGAACTATCAAGCCTGGAAAGAACATAAAAGCCGATTGAACGAGCTTTATTCCAAAATCGAGATCAACCTGGATGATCTGCGCATCTTTCGTCATAAGGACAAGATGATGGTCTTGTTTGACCAATACTACCGTGGCGACGGTTTCGTCAGCGACGGAATGAAACGTCTTTATCTGACCGAAGAAAAAGGCGGTTATAAAATAGCGGCCGAAGTTTGGCATCCCTTTCCGCCCAAACCGTCCCCCAAGGAACTGCCGCTGGAGGTTCGGAACCGGGTCCTGGCCGAGGCCAGGCTGGCGGCCAAGGCCACCCCACCTGAAAGCAAACCGGCCCCGGTCACGCCCGATAAGGAAACCGTCCGCCGGATCGTGCAGGGCTGGCTGGCCGCCTGGCAGAAGAAAGACATGGCCGGATATTTAAAGCATTATCACCCGGAATTCAGTTATAACGGCATGGACTTGGCGGCCTACCGGGAGTATAAGACCGACCTGGCCGATAAATACAAAAAAATAGCCATTAAAGCCGAAAAAATGGAGATCAAGGTCAACGGTTCCCAAGCCCTGGTCACCTTCCTCCAAGACTACCGTTCCGATCAGTATCGTGACCGCGGACTGAAAACCTTGGTCTTGGTCAAGCACAACCAGGAATGGCGGATCAAGGAAGAATCTTGGCAAGACATCAAGGCTGGGGCCAAGCCATAGTCAACAAAAGGAAAAAACAAGAGCCGATCAACGTCATCTTCATGCGCAAGCTGGGACGTATTTACAGTGGCGACGTCTCAGCCAAGTACCTCCTGGTTCTCCTGATTTTTGCCATAGTTTTCGCCATCTTCGCCGTCCTGATCATCAATCGCTATGTCGACCTTTATTTTGAATATCGGGAATTGCGCCACAAGACGGCCCGGTTGTCCCGTCTGGTCGAAGAATACAAGTTCCAATCCCAGGTCCTGACCCAATACAACCGTTTAGCCAGCGAGTTGAAAAAAGTCGAACAAAAAAAGCCCTTTTCAGCTCCGGGCGGCGAACCACAGACCCCCGAGGAAGATACGGTCAAGGAGGAGGTCCAGACCGTTGAATCAACCATTAAACCGGAATTAAAAATCCCGGACAATCCCCCGGTGGACGCCGTCAATTTTTCGATCAAGCCCGAGAAAAACAACACGGCCCTTTCTTTTCAGTTCGAACTTCAGAACATCCACCCGGCTAATCGAAACATTTCCGGCTATCTGGTGGTGGCCCTGGTCAATGCCCAAGCCAACCCTCCCCGACTGGCCGTTTACCCCGAAGTGGAGTTCAAGAACGGTGCTCCGGCTAATTACAAGAAAGGGACTCAATTCAGCATCAGCTACGGTAAAATCGTTCAGGGCCAGGTGGATAAACTGGAAAACGCCCAGGATTTCAATCAGGCCTGGGTGTTCATTTACAATGATCAGGGCAAACTGCTGCAATATAAGTTGCTGAAAATTAAAAATGGCTGAAATCCGACGGCCTCGGTCCTGCGGAGTCCTTGTTTGGCTGGTTCTCCTGGCGGGTTTTTTTTTCTTCCCCGAACCGGCGGCGGCTCGACAGGAACATCAGGTTCACTTCAGGGACACCCCTTACGAACTGAACGTCTATAAAATTTTCGGCCGTAAGGAAGGCCCGACCATGATGATCATCGGGGGCATCCAGGGCAATGAGCCGGGCGGATTCCTGTCGGCCGACCTTTACGCCGATCTGGCCTTGAAACAGGGCAACCTCATTGTGGTGCCCCGGGCCAATTTTTACTCGATCCTTCTTTTCCAGCGGGGACCCAATGGGGACATGAACCGAAAATTCGGCATCGAGGCCAAGGGAGACTACGATTCCCAGATCGTCCGTATCCTTAAGAACCTGATGGCCGAGAGCGACATCCTTTTGAACCTCCACGACGGCTGGGGTTTTTATCGGCCGACCTATGAAAACAAGCTGGCCAATCCCCTGCGCTACGGCCAGTCCATTATCGCCGACTGCGTGGAATACGTCTGTCCCCGCAGCGGGCGGTACCTTAATCTGCAGAAGACGGCCGAACGGGTCATTGCCAAAATCAACGCCCAGATTGAAGACCCCAAGTACCATTTTCATTTCATGAACACCCGAACCGCCGACCAAGACTCACCCTACTCCGAACAGCGGACTTCGGCCACTTACTACGCCTTGACCAGGTACGGCATCCCGGCTTTCGGCGTGGAGACTTCCAAGAATCTGCCGACCATGGAAATGAAGGTCCAACAACACAATCTGGCCATTAACGCCTTTATGGAGCTTTTCGGCTTGGTCCCGGAACACCCCCGCATCTATCTGGCGCCGCCGGAATTGAAATACCTGGTCGTTTCGATCAATAATCAGGTCCCCGTGGCCGTGGCCGACGGGGAAACGCTCTTCATTAATCCCCATGACGTGATCGAAGTCATCCATGTCGAGGCCAATTACGACCGGGGTCTGTCCGTGGACATCCTGGGTCTGGGCACCATCAACGATTTCCGTCAAAAATACGCCATTGACCGGCCCACCTTTATCGTGGCCCAAAAGGACCACCTCAAATTCGGACGGATCAAGGTGTCCCTCCGGCCGCCGGGACCGGAAAACCCCCAGGCCCCGGCCCGGAAAGTGGAGGCTTTCGAAGTCAAATTTTTCGTGGTTGAAGTCGAGGGTCAGCTCAGATTGGCCGCCGACGGCCGGCAAATCGACGTCGTAGCCGGCGACCTGATCAAGATTGTGGATATAATCACCGAGGGGCCCCGGCCGCCGGAAGGGCTGACCGTCAATTTCAAAGGCTTTGTCTCGGACCGGGTCAAGAATACCGGCGAGGATCGAGGCTATCTGATCAATACGGCCGAAGACCTTTGGGATAAGTATTCACTGTCCCAAGAAGAAAAAATCTACGCCGTGGTGGCCGAGCTGAACGACCGGACTCTGGCCCAAATGACCATTCACATCCATCAGCCCCGCTTGGATTATCTGATTTTACAGCGCAATGGCGGCCCACGGCTTTGTCTCCAAGGCGGAGACACCTTCAAGGTCCGTCCAGGAGACCGGGTCCAGGTCCTGGACCTCAAGACCAACGTTCCAGCCAACCGCGGTGTTCAGGTCAAGGCGGAAGGGAAGGTCCTGGAAGAAGAGCATCCCAAAGCGATTCTGGCCTTCAAGACGGTGGAAGGGCAACCTCTGGCCCTGGTCGTGACCAGGGCGGGGGTGATCATGGGAAAAATTGTCCTTGATTCAGGGTGATACGGGCCGAACCCGACCCAGGGCCTCGGTCCTGGGCTTGGGATGTAAAGTCAACCAGTTCGAATCCGCGGCCCTCGGCGGCCAACTGACGCGGGCCGGATATACCCTGGTCGCTCCCGGAAACCCGGCCGATGTCACCGTCATCAATACCTGCACCGTCACCCACCGGGCCGATTTTGAAGTCCGGGCCCTCATCCGCCGGACTTATCGTCGAAATCCCCAGGGCCGAATCGTGGTCACCGGCTGTCTGGCCCAGCTCAGGCCCCAAGAAATGGTCGACCTGCCCGGAGTGGCCCTGGTCTTGGGCCAGGAGGGCAAGGCCGATCTGGTCAGGTGGCTGGACGAAACCAAGGCCGGAGGCCGGGAAAAGATCCTGGTCGCCTCCCCCGGCCGCCGCCGAATCCTCGATCTGGGTTTCCCCGCCTTCGACCGGACCAGGGCCTTTTTCCGCATCCAGGACGGCTGTTCGGCCGCCTGCGCCTATTGCACCGTGCCCCTGGCCCGCGGACCGAGCCGCAGCCTGCCGCCGGAGCGGGTCAAGGAAGGTCTGGCCGCTTACGCCGCGGCTGGTTATGCCGAAGTAGTTCTTTGCGGCATTCATCTGGGGGCCTGGGGCTTGGACCTCGATCCGCCGAGTGATCTGAGCCGGCTTTTGGACCTGGTGTTGGAAGAACCGGGACCGCGCCTTCGGCTGAGTTCAATCGAACCCAACGAAGTCGGTCCGGAAATCACCAGACTGCTCGGCACCTCAAGCCGCCTGTGTCCTCATTTCCATTTGCCCCTCCAGAGCGGTTCGGACCGGATTTTAATGAAGATGGGCCGGCCTTATACGACGGCCTTTTACGCGGACCTGACGACCAGACTGAAAGAGGTCCGCCCTGATATCTGTGTAGGCGCCGACGTGCTGATCGGGTTTCCGGGCGAGGACGAGGCTGCCTTTGCCGAAACTTTTGCATTTTTGCAACAATTGCCCCTGTCCTATCTTCATGTTTTTTCCTTTTCCCGGCGGCCGTTCACCCGGGCCGCCTCCATGGAGGGGCAGGTTTCACCGGGGGAAATAAAGCGCCGGGTCGGCCGACTGCGGGAGCTGAGCCGAGCCAGACGCCAGGTTTTTTTCCAAAGCTCCCTCGGCCAGGTCCGGCCGACCCTGGTGGAAAACGCCCGGGACAAGGCCACCGGACTGGCCCGAGGCCTGACCGATAACTACATTCAGGTCCTGATTGCGGACCCGGCCCCTCCGTCCGGCCAAATCGCTCCAGTGCGTTTGGTCGAAATGGCCGGCTCCGACCGGGTTTTAGGCGGAGCGATTTAAAGTCATTCTTGGCGGACCGGGGACTGCCGGCATTTTAACGTGAGGTTATGATTAAAGGAAATAAGGGGGGACTGCTTTGGGGGCCGCTGATCCGGGGAATTCTGGTCAAGCGCTATCAGAGGTTCCTGGCCGAAGTCCGCCTGGGCAACCACCATCTGGTCACGGCCCATTGCCCCAACACCGGCAGTATGCTCGGTTGTTCCCAGCCGGGCCGGCCGGTCTATCTTTCACGACACGACAATCCATCCCGTCGTCTCCGCTACACTTGGGAAATGATCGAAATGCCTGATTCCCTGGTGGGCATCAATACCCGGGTGCCTAATCTCCTGGTCAAGGCCGCGGCCGGGGCCGGGAAGATACCGGATCTGACCGGCTACGACCTGATCAAAAGCGAAATCAAGACCGGAGACTCCCGCCTGGACCTGCTCTTGGAAGGACCGGGCCGGCGGCCTTGTTTTATCGAAATCAAGAATTGCACCTTGGTGGAAGAAGGCACGGCCTTTTTCCCGGACGCCGTGACCCGGCGGGGCCGGAAACATCTGGCCAACCTGGCCGGGCTGGCCGAAAACGGGCACCGGGCCGTGATCTTTTTTCTAATCCAAAGGATGGACGCCCGGCTCTTCCGCCCGGCCGACCATATCGACCCCGAATACGGCCGGGCCCTGCGGCGGGCGGTTCGGACCGGGGTGGAGATCATGGTCTACGATGTGGGTATCTCCCCACAGGGAATTGACATAAAAGGGTCGGTGGACTACGATTTTTAGAAGGCGGCCATCACCCAAAAACAGGAGGAATCATGGATTATCGCCACATGACCGCGCCTTGCGGCCTGGATTGCTTCAACTGTCCCCTTTATCTGGCCGGCCAAAATGAGGCGCTGAGAAATAAGATCGCCGAAAGAATGAATCTCCCGCCTGAAATGGCGCAATGCCGGGGCTGCCGGGACGAGGGCGGGACCATTGCTGCCGTCGGCCTGACCGGACCCTGCAACGTCTACCGGTGCATCACCGAAAAAGGCCTGAACATCTGCAGCGAGTGTGACGATTTCCCCTGCGATTATCTTCATCCTTACGCGGACCTGGCCGCTCAGCGCCCCCACAACACCAAGGTCTTCAACCTTGGCCTGATCAAGAAGATGGGCCTGGAAGCCTGGGCCGAAAAAAAGGCGGGCCAAGTCAGGGAGACTTACTTCAAAGGCAAATTTTCTTTATAACGCTTCGATTCTTTGAAGGGAGCGGCGCATTACATCGGAAATGAGCTGTCCGCCCAGCCGGTAAAATTCCTGGGTCGGCGGCAGATAGGCGATCAGTTCCTCCAGGTAGCCTTGATCCAGCACCTTGGTACAGGTGTGGGGAAAGTTGAAGTCGTAAACCCAGCCGCATAAAAGCAGCTTGAAATCATTGAGAAAGACTACATTCCGGTAGTCGACCTGCCGTCCGGCCGTAACTTGCTCCAGCACCCGGTCGGAATAACCCGCTTCGTCCAGGTTCAGGCCTTCGACGAAGACCCGCCGTTCGGGCTGGCCCGGTCGAAGGAAGTCACGCAATACCAAGGAGAGTATGTCCAGCTTGTCCGCGTCCCGAACCACCCGGGCGGCCAGTTCGGTTTCGTGGGACAAGCCCGAAGGAAGCGCGGCCAGGTTATGGCAAAAAACCGCCCCCACGATCATCTTGCGGGCCTTGGCGGGAAGCCCCTTCAGGAGGCCGGTCCGCCCGAGAGTCTTGACCCCAAGACGGGCATGATTTTCCGACATACTGTCACGGTAACATTTATATCGGGCGTACTGGGGAAACCGGCCGAGGTCGTGAAGCAGGGCGGCCAGGTGAATGGTGAAGGCCAGGTCTTTTTCCAAATCCAGCGAGGCCGTTATTGCCCGAGTTTCCTCCAGGACTCGAAGGGAATGCTCCTTTTTAAGAAGGATATTGCTCTTGTCTTCCTCGGTTTCGGCCGGGAAACTTTCGACGAACCGGTCGAACCAAGTGAGATATGGATCAAGAATGTTCATGTCAAACGCGGAAACATCTGGAACGTCACCAAGGCCTTCCGCCCTATACGTCTTGGTCGGCCGCTTCAGGCGGACGCCTCCTCCACCTGCCGCGGCGTGACGATCGGCCCGTATTTTTCCTTCAGCGCCAGCAGACCTTTTTTCTGTTCCTCGTAAATTTCAAACAACCGGGACGGAACATACTCTTCCTTCTTAAAAGCTTCGGTCTGCATATCGATCCGCTTGACGATCTTGTCTATATAAAGGGAAAATTGTTTATGGTACAAATCTTCCGGATACTCTTTATCGATAAGGGTTTTAAATAGTTTCTTAAGGTCCTCGTACCTGGGCAGCAGGCCGATGGGCGTTTCAATCGGAACAACCTCGTTGTGAATCAGCCTTTCCAGCCAGCCCATCCAGACGTGGACGTCCCGCTTCTCCCCCAAAAGTTTGGTGCCTTCTCCGCCCCGGGCCCCGTTGGTCAGAAAATAATTGAGGCCGGCCAGGAGCGGGCGGTATTCCTTTTTGATCCTGGGGCTGTTAAAGAAATCGAACTGGGCCTGCATGTAATCGCCCAGGGTCCCGGGGGTGAAGGGCTGATTGGCCCAGGGCTGGCGTTTGACCCCGGTCACGCCCAGTTCGGTGGCCGTGGCCGCCGAAACTATGGACGCCGCGATCACCACCCCGTGATCAGCCGTCTTGGCCACCCAGACCGAAGGCATGGTGTCGCTGTCCCGGCCGTTGTATGTGAAGACCCTGGTGACCACTCCCTGAGGGTCTTCCATCTTCGGGCTGTAATTGCCCAAGACTTCCGCCTTGATGGTGAACCTGGCGTTGGGATGGGACATGGGAATCGGCTGGCCTTTGGCGTCGGTCTTGCCTTCCCACCATTCACCCTGGAAATTGCGGCCTTTCTTGGGCGGCTCTTCTCCGCTGCCCACCCAGTGCGGCTTTTTGTTCTCATCAATCAGGGCGTTGGAAAAAATGACCTCCGCGCCCTCCTCGCGCAGGACCTTCATGATCATGGGATCGTCCGTCCAGTTGAGGTCCTCGATGATCCCGAAGATGCCCGTTTCCGGGTTGACGCTCCTGATGGACCCGTCTTCGCCTATCCAAATCTGGGCCAGATCGTCGCTGATGAATTCATCTCCGACCATGGCCGTGGTCGTCTTGCCGGAGCCGCTGGGGGCCGCCCCGGCAAAAAAGGTCACCCGCCC
>Ga0209270_1004707_pt1 | contig 9995 bp, 2 predicted proteins | sample MTBAKSrepl1MetaG_FD_187456 | JGI IMG/M metagenome (GOLD analysis project Ga0209270, IMG submission 187456) | Enrichment culture microbial communities from Arthur Kill intertidal strait, New Jersey, USA, that are MTBE-degrading - MTBE-AKS1... | ecosystem: Environmental > Aquatic > Marine >...
AGTGGTCGGATAAGGAATTTCAGAAATTCAGTACGCGCTTAAAGAGTTATCCGTATGTGATTGATATCAAGAAAGCTGATTTGCAATATTTGCGCGGTTTTCTTGTTGAGCGACGCAACTTCTTATTGAGATTGCTGGAAAATCCAAACCTATTGGAACACGAGTCCTTCACCGAACTGCTCAGAGCTGTCTTTCATCTAACGGAGGAATTGTCCAGTAGGAAAGATTTAAAACAATTGCCTCATACCGATCTGGAACACCTTGCAGGTGATATCGAGAGGGTATATAAGAGGCTGGTAAACGAATGGTTTGATTATATGCAGCATCTAAAGAACAATTATCCTTATTTGTTCTCACTGGCAATGCGGACCAATCCCTTTGATTTAAATGCGTCTGCCGAAGTCAGATAGTTGCACAAAATCAAGATATAGATGCTGCTCTGCATACCGACGACAAACGATTATTTTTAATTCTTAGCAGGGATTTGCAGATTTTTGCCGAAAAAAGCTTCTAAAAAACAATGAGTTATTTTAGCAGGGGATATTTTTATGCTCGTAGTTTATTACCGGCAACATGAATCACACCATACCCTTAGTGTCCTTTCAAACATTTTTTGTATCCTAGGGGGTAAATTATGAGCAGCCTACGGTCCGAATTCAAATCTCTCTCCGGAGGCAAATTTCTTCTGCCTTTTATTCTTCTTCTTGTTTTGATCTCATTTCTACTTCTTAATCCTAAACCTCAAATAATTTCAGCTGAAGGCGATACCGACCCTCCCACAATTCTTAATGTGTCTCCTAAAGATGGGTCCTATACGCCTTATCATAAGCCCTTGATATCGGCTAGCATTATAGACGATATAAGCATTGATGCTTCGTCAATTGTTCTCAAAGTGGATGGACAAGAAGTTCAAGGGAACTATGATATATTAACTGGCAAGCTGACCTATATCCCTAATAATTTCTTGTCCACCGGTGTCCATAATGTCAATCTTCAAGCATCTGATCTTTCAGGAAATACAACCACCTTTTCCTGGTCTTTCACTGTTAAAACCCTCTTCTCCTATGTTTTACATTCAGATACTAATATTGAGATAAGTGGAAACGCTGAAATAATAGGAGACACCTATTCCAAAACAGATACCAATCTTTTAGGAGATTCAGCAATCGATGGAAGGGGTTTTGCAACGGGAGATATAAACTGGGACTCGGGAGATAATCCCTATTCACTAGGAACCTACACGGGAGTATCACCAAAAGACTATCCTGTTATTGATTTTGATTATTATAAGGATTTGGCACAAAGCAAAGGGGAGTACTTAACTGGTGACATCCACTTAACCAGGAGAGAATCGCACACCGGCCTTATATACGTAGAAGGAAATGTAAAGGTATCAGGAGACTACACGGCAAATTCGACAATAATTGCAACCGGAACAATTAAGATTTCCGGGAATTCCACTCTTGAGCCTTCGGTGGATAATCTTGCCCTAATTTCTAAGGATAATATTGATCTGGTGGGCAACGGCAGCATTACTGGAGTTGTCTATTCAGAAACAGGAAAGGTAAAACTAACCGGCAATAAATCGGTCTCTGGTTGTCTTTGTGGCAAGCAACAAGTTGAAATGCTTGGAAATACAACCGGGTTGGATATTTTTCCACCTGAACCACCAATCCTTTATCAACCTGTCTCTCCAACCAACGACCCTTCTGTTAATCTGTCTGGGCTAGCTGAAGCCTATAGTACAATAGAAATACTTGAAAACATTAATGTAATAGTCACAACAACAGCCAGTGAAACGGGAACCTTTGCTGCCGCTGCAACTTTTCCAGAAGGATCTTACAGCCTAAATGCAGTGGCAACTGATAGTGCGGGAAATATTAGTAGTCCTTTAGCCACTAAAATCTTAGTGGTAGATACGACTGTACCTAATACTACCGCCGAGGTTTCGCCTCCAACACCTAACGGCAATGACAATTGGTATGTAACAACACCAACTATAATACTAACTGCAACAGATAATCTTTCAGGTGTTGCCGATACATACTGGTTTCTGGATAGTAGCCAACCTACTGTCTATCAAGGACCAATATCTATACCGGATGGAATCCATGATCTACACTATTATTCAACGGATAAAGCGGGAAACATTGAAGTTGAAAAGACTATCTCTTTTAAAGTCGACACCCAAGCGTCAACAGTTTCTATAACCTCACCAGAAGATCAAGCAACAATAAGCGGAATTGTAGATATAACTGCTACTGCATCTGACAACCTGGCTCTTGAGAAGGTTGAATTCTATATTGATGATCAGCTTGTATCGACTCTTATCTCAGAACTGTATACCTACTCCTGGGATACTTCCGGTCTTTCCGGTGAACATACTATAAAGGTAACTGCTTACGATACAGCCGGAAACTCTGAGTCAGATATTCACACAATAACAGTCGCCGGAAACATAATTACTCCAGAAGGGGGGACATTTTGTTCCTCGGACAACAATATGGTTTTGGAATTTCCACCTGGAGCTGTCTCTGAGACTATTGAGATAGTTTACACGCCTCAAACAGCGATTGATGTACCTGGTTTCACTTATACCAGTCACTTTTTCACTTTAGAGGCTTTTAATCAAGCAGGCCAGCCGGTGACTCAATTTGCCCAGCCGGTCCAAATAACAGTCCAAAATGTTGATCCTTTATATATTCCAGGCATAAGCCTTTACTATCAAGATGGGCAAACAAGCGAATGGATTATTATCCAGAGTTTGGTGCTGAATAATAATGTTGTGACCAATCTGGATCACCTTTCTTTATTCGCTCTTCTTTCGGATACAATTGCACCAACTACTTCTGTCAATCTAAGCGGTACTCTGGGGGGCAACAATTACTACACTTCCGATGTTATGGTTACTCTTGATGCTACAGATGCAGGTTCCGGTGTTGAGAAAACTGAATATAGCCTGGATGGAGGTACAACTTGGAACATGTACTCTACACCTTTTGCTATAACTGCAGAAAGTACAACATCTGTTCAGGCGAGATCAACTGATAACGTAGGAAATACAGAAGATACACCGGTAACCCAAGTTGTCAACATAGACAAAACTCAGCCTTCTATTATCGGTGAGTCTCCAACTGAACCGATTCAGGTATACAGGCCGATTATCTCAGCCGATATCTCGGATACAACTTCAGGTATTGATTCTTCTTCGATAAATATGAAACTTGACGGTTCCACTGTAAGCAGCACTTATGATCCGATCAGCGGAGGAGTAACCTTTGTTCCCTCTGTTGACCTGGCCCAGGGAAAACACACAATAATGCTCATGGTTCGAGACCTGGCAGGTAACCTAACGACCTCTTCGTGGAGCTTTGTGGTCTTTGGAACACCGGTGAGTGGCACAATATCAACTAATACTACATGGACAAAGGATAATGGTCCATATATTGCAGGAAATGTTGCTGTTAACTCAGGAGTAACCCTTACCATTGAACCCGGCACAATTATTAAATTCAATAACTCCAGGCTAACTATACGCGGTACCTTAATTGCCAATGGTACACCCTCTGACAAAATTATCTTTACCTCTATCAAAGATGATTCCTATGGAGGAGATACCAACAATGATGGTTCTGCTACCACGCCCGCTCCTAATGATTGGTATTCTGTTGATTTTGTGGGTGGTTCAGGCTCCCAAGTTACGAATTCTGTGATCAAATATGCCGGGAAACTTCATGACATCTGGATAAGTGGCAATACTTATATTTATGAAATGACCGGTGCACTTTGCATCTGTTCTTCCTCATCTCCAACAATTTCCAACAATACCATATCCAAATCAGTAAATGGCATACATACCCATGTATCTTCGCCGACGATTAGCGAAAATGTCATCAAGGAAAATCAACAAAAGGGACTATATTTCCAGTATGCCAACTATTCCGTAGTTCAAGGAAATACTATTACCGATAATGGAACAGATGGTATCGCTTTCTATAGATTATCAGGTTTGCCGGTTATTAATCAAAACGCTATTACCGGTAACCAGAGAGGCATTTATTCCCATGACACTAATGGTCAGGTATCATCTGATATAACTAATAATACTTTTACGAATAATAGTTCATATGCGTTGTATTTAGATGCAGCATGGTCACCGAATATCTCGGGAAATACTGCTTCAGGTAACGGGACTAATGGTATCTGTATCACTAGTACTAACAAGGGCAACGCAACCTGGCATGCAGGAGATCTTCCTTATATTTCAAATTCTGCCATTGTTGACGCTGGCACCACTCTTACCATAGAACCTGGCACAATTATTAAGTTCTACCAAAGTGACCTTAGGGTTGAGGGTACCTTAATTGCCAATGGTACGCCTCAAGACAAAATTATCTTTACCTCTATCAAAGATGATTCCCATGGAGGAGATACCAACAATGATGGTTCTTCTACTTTGTCTGCTAGAGGAGACTGGAAGGCCATACACTTTGCTCCCAGTACAATCTCTTGTGTGCTCAACAATTGCATTATTAAATATGGAGGTAAATACTTTAGGACATTTTATGAGGGCAGTATGACAGATATTGATATCCAAAGCAATATATACTTCCGCAGCTCGTCTCCCACTGTTAGTAATTGCATAATTACTGATTCATTGTATGAAGGTATCACCGGTAGCATATCCTCAGCTACAATTATGTCCAATATGGTGACCGATAATTCCGGTATTGGTATTCTGCTCAGATATTGCTACTCCCCTGTTATTGAGGGCAACACAATTAAGGACAATATCGGTGACGGTCTTCATTGCAGCGATAGAAATGCTACTCCTTTAATAAATCATAATGATATCTGGGGCAACAGTGGCAAGGATCTTATTGACTACTCACCTGATACAACTGATCCGGTTAATGCTGAATATAATTGGTGGGGATCTGCAGTAAATCCAAGTAGTAAAATCTCCGGTAGTTTAGTTGATTATGATCCCTGGGCACTTTCTCCATACTCGGCAGGTATAGGTGGAGCGGATGCTGAAGGTAGGTATGGAAGCAACACACCTTGCGGTTATTCCGGAGAACCTGTCAACACAGCACTTGGTAATTTTGTCTACGAGCATGAGGATTTAAATATACCCGGCAAAGGTCTGCCACTCCAAATTGCTCGATCTTACAATTCTTTGGATACTGTTTACAATGGACCTTTAGGCTATGCGTGGACTTTCAACTATAATATATCACTTAGACTCAATGCTGATGAGTCAATAACGGTTATGCGTGAAGATGGAAAGCGGCATATCTATAGTAAAAATCCTGACGAAAGTTATACTCCACCTCAGGGTGTCTTGGATATACTTACTAAAAATCCTGACGGAACATACACACTAACTCTTAAAGATCAAAGCAAATACAATTTTGCAGCAAACGGGAAACTGACCGATCAAGTAGATAAAAACGGAAATATTACTGCTTTTACTTATGATGCTGATAATAATCTTATAACAGTAACTGATCCAGGAGGACGAGCTTTAACTTTTACTTGGACAGGAACGCATATAACCAAGATTCAAGACCAGACTGGCCGAAACATTCAATACGTTTACAATACAAATGGTGACCTGACAAGTGTTACCGATCTCAACGGCTACACTACTACTTTTACCTATAACAACGAGCACCAACTAGTCACATTAAACGAACCCGAACCTTCAACCAATCCCTTCTTAGTTAACCATTACACAGATGGTAGAGTTGATTATCAATATGATGCCTTCTTAAACCAAAACACTTGGAGTTATGATACGGTAAACAAGAAAACAACTTGCACTGACAACAAAGGAGATCAAACAGTCCATGAATACGATGCAAGTTATAGGTTGACCAAAGCAACCGATTCCCTTACCAACTCAACCATCTCAAGCTACAGCACCTTGGATCAGCCGGATTATGTCACTAATCAAAATGGAAAAACAACTTACTTCTCCTATGATACCAATGGAAACACTATCTCAACCAAGGATCCGTTAAATCATGAAGTAACAGCTGGCTATGATCTTTCAAACAACAATCTGTTGTGGACCAGGGACGCGCTACTTAGACAAACTACTTACACTTATGATCCATCTGGTATTAATCTGATGAGTATTGCTTCACCTATTGGCACTACCTCTTTTACCTATTATTCCGATGGACTCTTACAAACCTTAACCGATGCAAATTCTCACACCACAAGCTTTGACTACAACGCATTTGGCAATCTGACCTCGATTACCGATCCTCTGATTAAAACAACCACCTTTGAATATGATGATGCAGGAAGAATGACTGCCTCTATTGATTCTAATGGGAACAAAACCCAGTTTACTTATGACAACTTAGGAAACATTACAACCATTAAAGACCCGTTGGCTATCTCTGATCCTTCGAATCGTCATCAAGTTGATTTTACCTACGATGGAAATGGAAACCAGAAGACTTTCACGGATGCCAACAACAACCTGACTTCTTTTGGTTACGATCCTATGGATAACCTAACCTCGGTAACTGATGCCAACAACAAAACCACATCCTATACCTATGATGCAAACTATAACCTGCATACGGTAACCGATCCCCTGCTTCACACCACTACTTATGACTATCTCTCAGACAACAAACTCTCAAAGATTACCGATCCCTTATCACATGTCTTGGAGTTTAACTATGATCCGGTAGGAAATCTAACCAAGACTATCTATCCCAATTCAAATGAGACTAATTACTCCTACTATGATGATGGTTCGACTTCGCTCACCACAGGCAATCTCTTGCATACCATAACCTACAAGAATGAACCAACATCTTATACCTATACTTACAATCCAACTCATACCATTGATTCAGTAACAGATAATGAGGGACGGGTAAACTCCTATGAGTATGACAACGGAGACAGACTAACAAGTGCTACCGATCACACTAATCCGGCTCACTCAACAGGCTTTATCATAAATAGAGGATATGATGGAGTATCAAATCTAACTTCTCTTACCTATGCTGGAGATTCCTACACTTATGGGTATAATGCACAGGATGATCTAGAAAGCCTCCTGCTTCCTACAGGAACAGTTGGTTTCTCCTACGATGATGCTAGAAATAGAACAGATGTTGATACTTCTGATGGATCAAACAGACACTACACCTACAATGAAGCAAATCGAATAACAGGAGTTACTAACACAACTGCATCCGGAACTCAAAACTTCACTTACACTCATGATTCCAACGGCAATATTCTGACTGAGAATACAACAAGTTATGAATATGACTCACTAAATAGATTAACTTCCTGGACTGATGGAGCAGTAACTACAACTTATAATTATGACGATGCAGGAAATCTATTAACTGTTGAAGAAAACGGTACTCCAACAAAGACATTCTCATACAATGCTGCTAATCAGATATCCAACACAGGCTTTACCTATGATGCAAACGGCAATCTCACATCACTTGCCCTGAGCGGAGCCGAAGGGGATGGGCATAACTACATCTATGATGGAGAGAACAGACTAAAGAAGGTAACCAAAGTATCCGATGGAAGCACGGTTGCTGAATATACCTATGATTATTTAGGAAGAAGGACATCTAAGACAATAGATGCAAACACGATATATTATCACTATGACAGCTGGAACGTAGTAGCAGAAAGTGATTCAACCGGAACTGTCACAGCGACTTACACCTATGACAACAGGAACCAGCTGGTTTCGATGAATCGCGGTGGGCAGACCTACTACTACCAATACAATGCCCATGGAGACGTGGTTTCACTAACAGACTCAAGCGGAAATGTAGTAAATTCCTATGAATACGATCCTTGGGGCAAAGTCCTCTCAGAGACCGAAATAGTTGAGAATCCATACAGATATGCTGGGTATAGGTATGATGAAGAAAGTGGTTTGTATTACCTGCAGCATAGATATTATGATCCTGAGATTTATAGGTTTTTGACAAAGGACATTTTTGGTGGCAGGCTTACCGCACCTCAAAGCCTAAATCGTTATATATATTGCTATGATAATTCAGTTAATCTTTTCGATCCTGATGGACACAATGCCTATTTGGCTGCATGGGCCGCTCCATACGTTGCTCCAGCTGCATATGTACTTGTAGAAGTTGCTGCCGCAAGTCCGGCTGGAGCTGTGATAGGTATTACAGCTGGTATGCTTGTTGGCGAGCTTGTTTATCCTGAGTCTACAGCAACAGATGCTGAAGAAGCTTTGCTAGCGACGCAGTGGAAGGCACGACAAAAATGCAGGAAGGGAATTGCTGCTGAACGATACCCTGGACAGCAACGAGCTGATAGAATAAGAAGGCAAAGAGAAAATGAACCCAAAGGCCCGCCAGAGAAAGATACACCTCCAATAGGGCCCACAAAGCAACAAAAGCTTCAAAGAGAGCCGTGGTATATTAAACTTTGGCGTGTCATAACTGGAGAGCCTATGCCATGAGACATTTGGTCAGAAATATTTGGTGGCGAATTACAGGGTTTTTGTCCTCAGAAAAGCTGGCATACTACTATGTAAGTCGCGGGATGAGAGCTGCCCAAAAAGGCGACAAGGATGCTGCACTTAAATACTGGGAAAAAGCCACCAGAGTTGATCCAGATAACGCCTGGGCTCATTACAAGGTGGGATCTGAGTATGAGAAGAATGGGCAGCTTCAAAAGGCCGAACAGGAGTTCGGTAAAGCTTTGGCTCTTAACGATATCTACACTAACGCAAGAGACGGTCTAATAAGAGTTCTCTTGCGTGAAGAAAAGCCTGCACAAGCAGTGACAATTCTAGAGACTACTGGTCCGATTGGCACTGATCCTAGCCACTACATTTGGCTCAGTAGATGTTATGATGCATTGGGTCAGGAAGAAGAAGAGGAACGAATGCTAAGAGAGGCTCTTGAACTTGATCCAAATAGTGAAGTTGCCTACCTTAATTTGGGTTATGTGTTTCTTAAAAAGGAGAAGTATAGCCAAGCGCTTGAGGAATTTGATCGGGCCTTGAAGGCAAATCCCAGCTCTCCAAAGCCATATCTTGGACAAGGCGATGTACTCCATGCACAAGGTGCAACAAAAGAAGCCATTGAGAAGTATAGTCAAGCGATTGCTGTTGATCAAAGCTGCGTCACTGCCTACAATGCGATTGCTAACGCCTACGACGACTTGGGTAAACACGATAAGGCAATCGAGTGGTTTGATAAAGCACTAGAAGTGGACAAACAAAACGAGGAGGCGCACTATAATCTAGCTCTGGTTTTGTCTCATGAGGGTCTGATCGATCAAGCAATTTCGCATTATCGTCAGGCACTTGAAGCTAACCCACAGAACACAAATGCTCTAAACAATCTAGGCTTGTTGCTCGAAGAAAAAGGTAAGCTTAACAAGGCCATAGGAGTATACAGAAGAGCTCTAGCAACAGCCCCTAATGATCCGTCTGTTTTATACAATCTCGGCAACGTCTTTAGTAAGAAGAATCTTAATCGTGAGGCAATAGAGTACTATGAACGCTCAATAGCCGCTAGCCCCGAGTATCTTTGGGCATATGGGAATCTAGGGATTTGCTACCTTGAGCTGAATGATCTTGAAAAGGCCAGGGAGTATTTGGAGAAAGCAGTTCGAATTGATCCGAGTGATGCACATGCACATTATAACCTTGGTGTTTTATATGAAAAGCAAGGTTTGATCAAGAAAGCTCTTTATCAATATGAGGAAGCTGCTAAGAAAGAGCATGATTAAGTAACGTTTCGACTGAAGAACATTTGTGCTTTGCAATAAAACCATGATGTTAAAAACAGATCAAACAGGGGCAACATTGGCAACTTATGCATATGATAATGGTTCGACTTCGCTCACCACAGGTCAGCCTGTCTCAATGACTAGAGCAGGCCAAACCTACTTCTACCAATACAATGCCCATGGGGATGTTGTCTCACTAACAGACTCAAGCGGAAATGTAGTAA
>Ga0209270_1004716_pt1 | contig 9976 bp, 6 predicted proteins | sample MTBAKSrepl1MetaG_FD_187456 | JGI IMG/M metagenome (GOLD analysis project Ga0209270, IMG submission 187456) | Enrichment culture microbial communities from Arthur Kill intertidal strait, New Jersey, USA, that are MTBE-degrading - MTBE-AKS1... | ecosystem: Environmental > Aquatic > Marine >...
CGGGAGAAACGCCGAAATGCTGGCGGAGGCCGAAAAGAAAACCGTGCAAAGGCATCCTGAAAATCCAGTTCGAAATAGACGACCGGATTCACTGGTTCTGTCCCGAATGCGAGGACGAAGGCATGATCGACGGCTGGCAGGGATTAATATGGGATATGTCTGACGGGACGATTCACTGAGTACCGTTGATGAGGATGGAGTGGATAACTTGCAGGGTAGATATCATGGTAACGTAAAGTCGCAAGTCTTTCATGCTCCAGAATGTCAGCATTATGACTGTAAGAAGCGTGTCCATGGGCTTGATATATACGATGATGCAATAAGTGCCCCTATTACCAGTGAATAGGTGTACCTGAATGTTATTTCTTTGTAATTGAGACTTCCGCCAGATCATATGATGAACACAGTTCGAACGATGTTAATTTGCTGCCTGATGGTTATCATCCCCGGTTGTGCCACAATGACGATTGAAGGAGATGGGCAAAAAACAACGCAGTCAAAAACAGGCATACATACCGTGCATGGATCCTTTTATAATTTCGTCTGGTCCGAACCTCCGGTCACAAAATGCGAAAACGGTCACGGTCTTTATCGTGCGAGGTATCACACTAATGCACTATATGCTTTGGCATCAATCATATCTTTAGGGCTCTATGTGCCGCAAACTGTTGAATGGTGGTGCGACGGAACGCCGGAACAGGATGATGATGAAGAAGTTTATTATCCGGCCCAATAAAATAGCCGTGGTAGTAAAGAATGGCTAAATCACGGAAGCTGATAATTGGCCTTGACGGTACCTGGAACGATACCGATTCAACAGCGACCAATGTTCAGAAGCTACTGGATGCATGCTCTAAATCCAAAAGAAATAGTCAGGTTGTCCATTACGAAGAGGGCGTAGGAACTGCATTTTTGGAGGCATTGCCTGGCGGTATTTATGGCGAAGGGTTGGACGAACAAATCCTCGGCGCATATCGGTTCCTGAGAAATAGATATAATGACACGAGTTGGGAAAGAGATGAAAATAAAGTGTTTATCTTTGGCTTTAGCAGAGGAGCGTATGCAGCAAGACGCTTGGCGGGGCTGATAACACAATGCGGCGTCCCAGCAGAAGAAAGTGATGTTACACTCGCATGGCAACTATATATACGGCGCGATACCGACAGCACGGAGGAATTGAAACAGCAAGGTCGTTTGTTTGGTATCCAAATAGAGATGCTGGGTGTATGGGATACTGTAAAAACAACCACAGATGATGATTTCAACGATTTAAAACTCCCTGCATGCGTCGTTAAAGGATACCATGCAATGGCAATTGATGAAAAACGGTCGTTTTTCCCTGTGTTGAAATGGGACGCCGAGGAGCGGGTTTATCAGGTATGGTTTCCAGGAGTTCATTCTGATGTTGGGGGAGGATACGAAGAGTGTGAACTCTCGGATATAACGTTGCAATGGATGATAGACCGTGCATATGAGAATGGTATAATATTCAAAGCAAGTGCAATCAGGAAACTTCAAAAAGACCCTTGCGGCATTATACATGAATCATATGAGGGAAAATGGCTTCCCTTGGGAACAAACGCCAGGATAATAGGTAATTTAGAGAAGGTGCATATCTCAACTAAAGAGCTTATGGAAGGAAGAGCAGGCTACAATCCACCTAACCTGCCACCGGAACCAAATTATGTAACATGAAAATACAAGCAGAAAAGGGAAAATAGGAGCTGATAGGTTCATTTTATGAATCTTAAGTTTCTTTATTTTTTAAGATTGCCTTTGTCGAACGAATGAGCTGTTTGGAATAAAAAACCTAAAAGAGAACCACTTTGAACAAAGAAAAGATAACTCTATCCCAGCTTGAATCCTTTCTGCTGAAAGCTGCCGATATTTTGCGTGGAAAGATGGATGCTTCCGAGTTCAAGGAATTCATCTTCGGCATGCTTTTCCTGAAGCGGCTCTCAGATGAATTTGATCGGAAGCGGCACCAACTGCGCCATGAAACCTTTGCACACTTGAAAGCTCAGCCCGACCTTGTCGATGAGCTCCTTGAGGATAAAACATCCTTCGGCGAGACCTTTTACGTGCCCAAACGTGCCCGGTGGCACGAAACCTGGGTGGATGAGGACGGAAACACCGTTCCCGCCCTGAAAGATTTAAAGCACGACATCGGCAATATGCTCAATAAAGCCATTGCCGCCATTGAGGACGAGAATGATTCCCTTGCCGGAGTGCTCAAGAACAATATCAATTTCAATGAAATCAAGGGAAAAACCAAGATTCCCGATCAGAAATGGAAAGACCTTCTCGACCATTTCAATCAGCCCAATTTTGTCCTGGTAAATGACAATTTTGAGTTTCCTGATCTTCTCGGGGCCGCCTATGAATACCTGATTAAATATTTTGCCGACAGTGCGGGCAAAAAAGGTGGCGAATTCTATACCCCCGCCGAAGTAGTCCGCCTGCTGGTGCAGCTCGTCAAGCCACAGGCAGGCAATACCATTTATGACCCCACGGTCGGCTCAGGCGGTTTTCTGATTCAGGCACATCAATATGTCGAAGAGCAAGGTCAGGACCCCAACGATCTGGCTCTTTATGGACAGGACTCCAACGGCACGGTCTGGTCCATCTGCAACATGAATATGATTCTCCACAACATCAGCCGTTTTACCATCGAAAACGGAGATACTCTGGAGGACCCGCAACTTCTCGAGAATGGTCAGATTCGCAAGTTCGACCGGGTACTGGCCAATCCTCCCTTTTCCCAGAATTACAATCGGGCCAGCGTTAAATTTACCCATCGGTTTCGGGAGTGGTGTCCCGAGACGGGTAAAAAAGCCGACCTCATGTTTGTCCAGCACATGCTGGCCAGCCTCAAGAGCAATGGCCACATGTCCACCATCATGCCCCATGGCGTGCTGTTTCGTGGTGGCAAGGAAAAGCTGATCCGGGAGATTTTTATCAATGATGACGTCATCGAGGCCATCATCAGCCTACCGCAAGGTCTATTTTACGGCACCGGCATCCCCGCCTGTGTGCTGGTCTGCAACAAAAACAAGCCGGATCATTTGCGCAACAAAGTGTTGTTCATCAACGCAGACCGTGAATTTGCCGAGGGTAAGAACCAAAACAAGCTGCGCCCGGAAGATATCGAGAAAATTGACACCATTTTCACTCTGAAACAGGAACTCCCAAAATACAGCCGTCTGGTCGACACCTCCGAAATCGTCGATAAACACGATTACAACCTGAACATTCGCCGGTATGTCGACAACACCCCGGAACCGGAGCCTGAAGATGTACAAGCCCATCTCATCGGTGGCATTCCGGAAGATGAAGTAACGGCGCGATATGAGGACTTTGCCCGTTTTGGCCTGGCCGCTGAAACCCTCTTTCAAGCTGAACGTCCAAAGTACCTCGCCTTTAAGGAGACCGTTCAGGACAAGACGAATATAAAAAAACTTATCGAAGCCGATTCAGCGGTTGTCCAAACGCTTGCCACTCATGCTCAAGCCCTTGAGGATTGGTGGCAGGTGGCGCAGAACGATTTTGCCCGGCTAGAGCGGGCCAATAACGGCAATGGCAACGGCAAAAAAATGCCGGACGTACGCCTTGAGCTGCTGACAACGCTCAAGGACAAAATGGTCCCCCTAAACGTACTGGACGAATTCAAGAGCGCAGGCGTATTTGTAAACTGGTGGCAGCAGATTCGCTACGACTTGAAAACCATTGTTTCCATCGGCTGGCATCACACCCTGATTCCCGATGAATATCTGATTGCGGAATTCTTTCAGGCCGAGGCCGACGCTATTGAATCCTTGGAAACCAAAATCAGCGAATTGCATAGCGAGTTGGCCGAGGCTGTCGAAACTACCCAAGAGACGGCAGCCTACGAGCCGGATGAAGACGAGAAGGTCACTGCCGCAGTCATCAAAAAGGCTTTGAAGGCACTCATCGATGATTTGAAGGGCACACCCGGGGCCTCTGCCAGGCGGGAACTGGATGAACTGAAAAAACTGGATACCGCCATTAAAAAAATCGAGAAAAAAATCAAGGACGCCAAGGCCACCCTGAAAGAGAAAACCACCGAGCTTGAACTGAAACTCGAATTGAAACGTCTGGGCGCTGAAGGGTTCACGGATGAAAATCGGGAACTGATTCGACAGGTTGATAAACAGATGGCCGGACTTGATGCAGTCAATAAGACGAACAAGAAAAGAATTGCCGCCCTGCAAAAAGACAAAGCAGCCTTGCAGGCACGTATTGACCGAACCGACACACTGCTTGCGGAAATCGCCGGACAGTTAACCGATGACGAGGCCAAACGCCTGATATTGAAAAAACTCTACGACATTGCCAGCCAGGAACTGGAGCGATACCTCAATGCTGAAAAACGGGCTCTGGTTCAAGGGGTGGAAAATCTCTGGAATAAATACGCCGTCAGCAGCCAGGTGCTGGAGCAAAATCGAAAAAATACACTCACGGAGTTGAACGGGTTTCTGGAAGGGTTGGGGTATTTGAGATGATTGAGCACAATAACTGGGAAAAAGGTGTTCTTGGCCAATTATGCTTGATTGAAATTGGAGGAACACCATCGCGTAGTGTCCCCGACTATTGGGACACAGATAAGAATACTGAGAATCTTTGGGTCTCAATTAAAGACCTCAATCAAAAAGTTATCTTCACAACATCAGAGCATATAACCGAAGCGGGAGTAAAGCACTCGAATGTGAAGAGGCAAGAACCGGGAACCATATTGTTAAGCTTCAAATTGACAATTGGTCGAGTTGCGATAGCTGGAAAACCGCTTTATACCAACGAAGCTATCGCTGGACTGCGATCTGAGAATCTTAACCATGATTTTTTGTATCAAGGACTCCAACAATGGGATTTATTGCAAGGCGTTGATCAGGCAATTAAAGGCGCAACGCTGAACAAAGAAAAGATTAAAAAGATAGAATTCCTTTACCCGACTGACAAGCCCGAACAATCCAAAATCGCCCAAGTCCTTTCCAAGGTCGATCAGGCCATTGAGCAGACGGAATACTTGATTGCCAAGCAGGAACGCATCAAGACCGGCCTGATGCACGATCTCCTCACCCGGGGGATCGATGAACACGGCAACCTTCGCTCCGAAGAAACCCATGAGTTCAAGGATTCCCCCCTGGGGCGGATTCCGGTGGAGTGGAAGGTGAGAACTTGCGCCAGTTTATGCAGACAAATCGTTGTTGGAATTGTTATTAGGCCAGTTCAATATTACAAGCCGGACGGTGTTCCGATGCTAAGATCGGCGAATATCCACGAGAACTGTATTGATCCCGTAAACCTCGTTTATATGTCCGAGAGAGACAACGAGAAGCTCTCAAAAAGTCAGGTTTCTGCGGGTGATCTTGTAACAGTGCGCACAGGATACCCAGGGACCACCTCAGTTATACCTCCTGAATTTGATGGCTGCAATTGCGTTGATATCGTTATTTCACGCCCCGACCAAGAACAAATAAGTTCATATTTTCTTTCAATTTGGATCAATAGTGACCATGGGAAGCGTCAAGTGTTAGAGGGTCAAGGGGGGTTGGCACAACAGCATTTTAATGTGGGAGAAATGAGAACTTTATTGGTCAAGACTCCACCTTTGAATGAACAGAAGCAGATTGAAAAGATCTTGCTAAAACAAGCTGCGACAATGACCGGCTCAGATCGCAACCTCGTCAAACTCCACTCCCTCAAAACCGCCCTGATGCAGGACTTGCTCACCGGCAAAAAACGGGTGACGCCGTTATTGGAAAAGATGGAGGTCCACTCATGAGCACAAAGAAAACCGCAAACCATATCAAGCTCGATGAGCGCAACCATGTGGAAAAGCCGCTGCTCGATCAGCTATCCGGCCTTGGTTGGGAAATTATCGACCTGACGGATGAGAAGCAGACTCCGGCCCATACCTTCCGCGACAATTTCACCGAAGTGGTCATGCCGAAGGTCCTGCGGGAGCAGGTCAAGGTGATCAACCCCTGGCTGGAGGATGACCAGGTTGAAGAGGTCGCCAAGCAGTTGACGGCAAGTTTTCCAGGAACGGGGCTTATAGAGAACAATCAATACGCACTCCATCTGCTGCTGGAAAACACCAGCGTCAGCGAAAACCGCAAGACGGGGGATCAAAGCCCGACGGTGCGGTTTATCGATTTTGATAAGGACCCATCGAAGAACAACCGGTTTATCGCGGTTTGTCAATTCAAGGTCCGCATTCTCGGCACCGAGCATCATATCATCCCGGACATCGTTCTGTTTGTTAACGGCTTGCCGGTGGTGCTGATCGAGTGCAAATCCCCCAAGGTCAAAGACGCCATACCCGAAGCCATCGACCAGATGTTGCGTTACAGCGAGCAGCGCGGGGCCAAAGGTGAAGGCAGTGCGTCGTTTTTCTATTTCAATCAGATTGTCATTGCCACTTGCCGCCAGGAAGCCAAGTTCGGGACGATCACCACCCACAGTGAAAAACATTTTTACCGTTGGTCCGATCCCTACCCACGCACATTGAATGACCTCGACCACGGCTCGGGCAGTCCCAACGATCAGCAGCGCCTGGTGGCGGGCATGATGGACAAGGGCAATCTCCTCGACCTGATTCGCACCTTCACCCTGTTCTCCACCAATGACAAGGGGCAGACGATCAAGATTGTCGGCCGTTACCAGCAGTTCAGGGCGGTGAAACTCGCGGTGCAGCGTCTACTGCAGGGAAAAAGCCCTCGCGAACGCAGCGGCATTATCTGGCACACACAGGGGTCGGGCAAGTCGCTCACCATGATGTTCATGGTGCGTGAGATGTATCGGCATGCGGCATTGTCCAACTGGAAGGTCGTGTTTGTGACCGACCGGACCCAACTGGAAGGCCAGCTCAATGAAACCAGTCGCAGTATAGGCTTTACGGTCAAGGTGGCGAACAGCATCAAAAAACTCAAGGAGCTGCTCAGCGCCGACACCTCGGATCTGGTGATGGCCATGATTCACAAGTTCCGCGAGGCGGACCTGACCGAAACCTTCCCTCAACTCAATGACAGCCCCAATATCCTGGTCATGACGGACGAGGCCCACCGTTCACAGTACAAGATGCTGGGCGCGAACCTGGACAAAGGACTCCCCAATGCCGCCAAGATAGGCTACACTGGCACCCCGATTGACAAAACCGAACGGGTCTTTGGTGACTACATCGACAAATACACCATGCGGCAAGCCATCGACGATGGGGTGACTCTGGAGATCGTTTACGAAGGCCGCACCCATAACGCGGAAGTGCCCGATCAGGCGGGCATGGACCAGGCGTTTGCGGATATGTTCAGCGATTACAATCTGGAAGAACGCCTTGAAATACTCGGTTATGGATCACGAGATGCCTATCTTGAGGCTGAATCGACCATAGAAGCCAAGGCGAAGGACATGGTCGACCACTACCTTACCCATGTGTTCCCCAATGGTTACAAGGCTCAGGTTGTGGCGACTTCAAGGGAAGCGGCGGTCCGGTACAAGAAATATATAGATGCCGCTTTAAAGGCGAAGATAGAGGATCTGCAGAAGGCTAACCCAGGCGGTCTGGACATTGAACAGCTTAAGAGGATGCAATCGGATGTCATCATTTCCGGTGGACATAACGACCTACCACATTTAAAAGAGTATTCCGATACTTCGAAACATGAGCGCAGTATCAAAAGTTTCAAACTGAGCTTTGGCGGCAAGGACGAAGGGGTGACCGGCGACATGGGCATCCTCATCGTCAACAACATGCTCATTACCGGCTTTGACGCGCCCGTAGAGCAGGTCATGTACCTGGACAAGGTTATTACCGATCACAATCTTCTTCAGACCATCGCCCGGGTTAACCGTGTTGGCGGTGACACAAAAGACAAGGGCTTTGTCGTTGACTATGTCGGTGTGGGTCATCACCTGAAGAAAGCCATCGATGCCTATGACGAGCGGGAACAAAAAGAAATCATCGATACGCTGAGCTTCCCGGAAGAAGAGCTCCGCGACCTCCAAAACAGCCATGCTGAAATTATGGGCCTACTTCAAAAACATGGTCTGACGGACCTCACGGACCATGATGCGTTCTTTGATGTTTTTTATGACGAAGATTTGCGTTTTGATTATATGCAGGCCTTCAAGAACTTCACGAAATGCATGAATCTGGTCTTTCCCGCCCGGCAGGCGTTGGATTTTATGAGCGACTATAATGCTCTTGCGGAAATCAATGTTCTGGCCGGAAAGCATTTCCGTGACGAACGCTTAAGCATGAAAGGCATACCTCCAAAGCTTCGTGCGATTACCGACCAGTATCTGGAATCGAAGAATATCGATCAGAAAATTGAGCCGATTTCTATTCTTGATGAAGACTTTGAAAAAAATGTTGGCAAGCGTAACCGCACCAAAACCAAGGCTGCGGAAGTGGAACACGCTATTCGCCATCACCTGGATCTTGAACTGGATGACGATCCGGATTTACAGGCATCCTTCGCCGAGGCACTGGCTAAAATATTCCAGGATTTTCGTGATAATTGGAAAAAAATATACGAGGAGTTGGAAAAGTTAAGGGAGCGCATCAAAAAAGCCAGTAAAGAGCCGACCTATGGCCTCCATCGTAAGAAACAAATGCCGTTTTTCCGGAGCATCAAGCGGGAAATTTTTAGTGAAAAGGAACTCAATGAGGATGAAATTTCAGTCCTTGTCGATCTTACTCAGCAGGTTTTTCTTGTTGTTGAACGAGAACTGAAACTTGCCGGTTTCTGGGAAAGCATCCCCGCTCGCAATAAGCTCAAGGCTCAAATACAGACAATACTCTTGCAGCCTTCTTATGCAAAGCTGCCGAATTTGATAAAGAACCGCGCCAAGATCATCAGCCGGGTGATGGAGATTGCGGAAAAGAATAATGATGTGATTCTTTACGCGGAGTAAGCATGGAGTTGGTTTACACAATCAAGAGGTCACCCAAGCGCAAACAACTGACGATTACTGTTGAACGGGATCGCAGCGTGGTTGTACATGCCCCTGAATCTACCTCCGAGGAGAAGATACGGGCTATTGTTGAATCAAGGCGGCAGTGGATCTATGAAAAGACAAAGCACGCGCAAAAGTATGCATTGCCTCATCCTCCAGGAAAGGAGCTGGTAAACGGGGAATCGGCTCTTTATCTTGGCCGCCAGTATCAAATCGAAGTGGTTCAAAACGACTTGGGGGAGGTACGTTTTGAGCAACGCTTTTTCATCCCGGCGCGTTTTGCCGGTGATCGAAAGCAAGTCCTGCGTGAATGGTATGTAGCCAGAGCCAAAGAAAAAATTCTGCCTCGAGCCAAAAAAATCGCCAAAGATCTAGGCGTGGAGTTCAACAATGCCAAGATCGTTGATAACCGCTTTCGCTGGGGGTCCTGCACAACTAAGGACAACATTAATTTCAATTGGCGACTTATCAAAGCTCCGATGTATGTAGTGGATTATGTTATTGTCCACGAGCTTGCTCACCTGTTGGAAGCAAACCACACACCACGCTTTTGGAATATTGTACGGGCACAGACCACCAAGATGGAGAAGGCTAAGCAGTGGCTTTTAGAGCATGGTCAAATATTGGAAGAGGAAATATAAAAGGAAGTTGGGTTTGAGAAGTACATCTGCCATTTATATATTGTACTTTTAACCTGTATCCAAGGTTTTTTAAAAATTTAATTTAAAGGCAATTTTTTAAAGCTATACCTTTTGAGAAGGTGAAATTGCATTGCTGAGAGCTGACGATGGAAACTGATTAATACCATGCAAACAACAAAGGAAGTTCGTGATCAATGAATAAGTAAGTTACCACAAACTGTTCCACTCATGACTGACATCTGAAAATGGCTAAAGTTGGTAGAAATCAAATATGTCCTTACTGCTCAAGTGGAAAGAAATATAAAAAATGTTGTGGTAACTCACGATTAAGAAACAGCCAAACTACCGACTTCAAC
>Ga0209270_1004726_pt1 | contig 9954 bp, 10 predicted proteins | sample MTBAKSrepl1MetaG_FD_187456 | JGI IMG/M metagenome (GOLD analysis project Ga0209270, IMG submission 187456) | Enrichment culture microbial communities from Arthur Kill intertidal strait, New Jersey, USA, that are MTBE-degrading - MTBE-AKS1... | ecosystem: Environmental > Aquatic > Marine >...
AAGGCAAAGAGGGGATATGTGGTCTGCAGGTGTCCACGTCCCATGAAGCTCTCGGAAACGATCACCGCGATTCCCTGGCAGTACCTCTAGCGGTTCGGGTTTTCCGCATAAGTCTGGAACTGTGGTTTCCTCATACCGGGCTATGATCCTATTCTCCTCCCTTGGCGGTTTCCTGGTCATCGCCATCGGCGGGGCGGACATGTCCGTGGTCATCGCCGTAACGACCACTGTTCATCCTCAATTCCCTGTGTCCTCATTGATCGTAATGCTTTGGAAAACAATCTCTTGATTGCTGCTGAAGTGGACATTTGCACACCCCTGTTGCACTTCAGGGGTAAGAATGCTGTGCAACGTCCTGGGGGCTCCATCCTTGACACATAAGTCCGAATCCCGTACAGTCTAAGTTCGGAAAAGGCACTTCTTCATCTCATCTCAAGGATTCAATTCATTGCCTCAAGAAAGATCTCTCTCGGGGAGAGACTTTGCAGTAGCAGGAGGGAGGGAAGGAAAATGTATCGTAAGGTACTCGTTCCCCTGGACGGCTCACAGCTTGCGGAATGTGCGCTGGATGAGGTCAAGAAGATGGTTAAGGGCGGCTTCGCGGAAGAGGTGATCCTGCTGAGGGTGGTCACGATCGATGCCCCCTATGCCGAACTCTACGGCGCGCACTTCAATATTAATGTGATGATTGCAGCCTTCACAGACTCGGCGAGGGAATATCTCGCGGATGTAGAAGCCCGCCTCGGCGCCGAAGGGGTCAGAGTGAAGACGGAAGTCATCGAGGAGAACCGGCCTGCCCCAGCTATCACCGATTATGCCCGGAAAAATGGCATAGAGATGATTGTCATCGCTACCCACGGATATACAGGGATGAAGAAATTGATGCTGGGCAGCGTGGCCCTGAGCATTCTGCACGACTCCCATATCCCGGTGCTTTTGATCAGGCCGGAGGCGTGTCGCACGTAGCAGAGTACTGGGACCCCCTTCTCTGTAACAGACCAAAGGCCGGGTCTTGCCCCGGTCATCCACACCCTAACATCAATAAAGCACCGGGGATTGTAGTAGGTAAACCTGCCATACTTTCGGCGGGGAAAGCCTGGACCTCCACCTAAACAATAGCTTCAGTGGACGCGGGAGTTCAGAGGACAAGAACATCTGAGACGCGACACCAGCTTGGAACAGGTTTTCACAACATGATCCGTTTCCAGAACATCAGCAAAACCTATGACGGGGGAAAGATCTTCGTCGTACGCGAGTTCGATCTCGAAATTAGAAAGGGCGAACTACTGGTGTTGCTCGGTGAATCCGGCTGCGGCAAAACCACCACGATCAAGATGATCAACAGGCTCGTTGAGCCGACCAGCGGCAAGATTTTCATCGATTGCGTTGATATCGGCTCGATCGATAAGATCGGGCTGCGTCGCGGGATCGGATATGTTTTCCAGGGCGTCGGTCTGTTTCCGCATATGACGGTGAACGAGAATGTCGCGACGGTGCTTAGACTGCTCGACTGGCCGGAGCAGAAGATCCGGGACCGCGTCGATGAACTCCTGGAGATGGTGAATCTCCCGCCGGACAGGTATCGTGACCGCCGGCCTCGGCAGCTCTCGGGGGGACAGCGACAGCGGGTTGGCTTCGCACGGGCGCTTGCGGCCCGACCGAAGGTGATGCTCCTCGATGAACCTTTCGGCGAGCTGGATCCAATAACCCGCGATGCGCTGCAGGCCGAGTTCTTGAGAATCCACGAAAAGCTCGGGCTGACCGCGGTGATGGTCACGCACGACATGACCGAGGCGCTGCTGCTTGCCGGCCGCATCGCGGTAATGCGTTCCGGAAGGATACTTCGCGTCGGCACGCCGCACGAATTGATGGCTGATCCTCGCGACGGGTATGTCGCCGCTCTGACGGAAGGTCCCAAAAGGAAAGCCGACCAGCTGGAAGCGATAGCTCGAGGCCAGGCATCCTTGCCGTAATAAGCCTTTGAACCGAAAGAGCGAGCGCATTCTCCGCGCTTCAACCTCGTCCCACCCGAGGCTGCGCCCCCATGGGAGGAATATGCAGGACGAACTCGCGCGACAACTGGCCTTACTCCCTTCGCGGCTCGGATGGCACCTGCTTTTGACCATTGTGGCACTCGGGGCGGGGATTCTTATCAGCGTTCCGCTGGCGATCTTCGCGTTGCGCTTCCGGCCGCTGCAAGGCCCGCTGCTGGCGCTGGCGAGCATCTTTCAGACGGTGCCCAGCCTGGCAATGCTGGCACTCCTGGTGGTGATCCTCTCGACCATCGGTTTCGTCCCGGCCATTATCGCGCTGACGCTTTACAGCATTCTGCCTGTCCTGCGAAACACGGTGACAGGAATCGCAGGGGTGGATCCGGCCATCGTCGAAGCGGCGCGTGGTGTGGGCATGACTGACTGGCAAATGTTGCTGAAGGTTCAGTTCCCACTGGCGGCACCGGTGATCATCGCGGGCATTCGAACCAGTGCCGTGTGGGTCGTGGGCATCGCTACGCTCTCCACTCCGGTGGGGCAGGTGAGTCTGGGTAACTACATTTTCGAAGGGTTGCAGCTTCGGAACAATTTGGCCGTGTTGACGGGTGTCATTGCGGCTGCGGCGCTGGCGATCGTTCTCGATTTGCTCATCCGCCTTATGGAAGTTGCCGCCGCGGCGCGTAATCGAACGCTCTCCCTTGTGGCAGTGGCCGGCCTGGCTTGTGTCGTCGGCGGGGGCGTGGCGCCGTTGCTGCGAACGGGACCTGACACCTTCGTAGGATCCAAAACGTTTACCGAGCAGTATATTCTGGCCGACGTGATCGAGACAAGGCTGCGCGCAGCCGGCTTCAATGTGGGGAAGAAGCAGGGGATGGGCTCCACCATTCTCTTTGAGTCCCTTGCTAACGGCAGCATCGATGTCTACGTCGATTACACAGGGACCATATGGTCCAACATCATGAAACGACATGATGTGCCCTCGGCGCAGGAAATGCTCGGCGAGATGAGCGAATTCCTGGAAAAACATTATTCCATCACTACTGTGGGCGCGCTGGGGTTTGAAAATGCCTATTCACTGGCCATGCGACCGGATCGGGCAGAGGAATTGGGGATCAAGACCATCAACGATCTGGCACGACATGCGAGGGGTTTGTCGATTGGAGGGGACTACGAATTCTTTGGGCGGCCGGAGTGGATCAAGGTGCGCGATGCATACGGGCTTGGCTTCTCCGAGATCCGCAGCCTTGACGCAACGCTGATGTATTCTGCAGTGAAAAACGGCGATGTGGATGTAATCACCGCCTTCTCCAGCGATGGGCGCATCACGGCATACGACCTGCTGGTGCTGGCGGACCCGAAAAAGGCTTTTCCCCCGTACGATGCGGTACTCCTGGTCTCGTCCAAGGCTGCGAAGAAAAAAGGATTCGTCGATGCGTTGCGACCGCTGATTGGATCAATAAGCAACGAACAGATGCGGACGGCGAACATGATGGTGGATGTCGAAAAGCGCACCCCCGGAGCCGCCGCCGGCGCGTTGATCCAGGGCTTATTTTCTGAGAAGAAATAGGATCGAACAACTCTGGAACACGCGCTGCAGCAAAGCCTCAGGAACCTCAAGACATGGCATCGAGATGACGAAAATAGTGACTAAAAAAATATCAACTCACCGTAATACACGATTTTTCTCAATCGAGTGCGGAAGTCGGGTTAAGGCTTGACAGTGGAATAGAGAGTCCCTCCCCTTCGCACGATTAATCGTTTCATCGTCAGGTATTCCATGATTTCTTTGTATTTGAGCGCGTATTCGGAGTTGAAGTAATGATCTACAGTTTCCCTGAACCAGGGAGTGGCCGTGAGTTGATTATAGAAGAGTTCCTCCTCCTGACCGGGGCGCATGAGCAGGGTGTAGATGACAATTCTCTTCAGCAGGTCCTGCCCGATTCTCTCCCTCTGCCGAAAGTAGACCCCGAGTCTTTTCCTCGCCTCCCCGATGGCCGCTTTGCAGTCTGAAAAGGGGCTGCCATGACCGGGATAAACCCTTTTCACATCGAGGCTGGAGATTTTATCGAGGGATTCCTCGTGGGCAAAGAGCGCTGTGCTTCCTTCGATACGCATGGTGATGACGGCCATATCCTTCTCCCAGAGGGTGTCGGAAGAAAGAAGGGTTCCGGACGGGGGATGATAGAGGACAATGCCGTCCGCCGCGTGTCCCGGCGTATGGATTGCCTTGAAGTCATACGGGCCGATGGGAACCGTGTCGCCTTCCCGGATGGAATGGGCGCATTTGAAAAAGCGCGCATCCTGATCGTAGTAGCGCCACCAGGTGGACCAGTCGTCGCCCGATTCGATGAAGTGCCTCCCGACCGGGTGCAGCGCCACCTCACATCCCGACATCTCCTGGATGATGGCGTTCCCTCCAATATGATCGCAGTGTGTGTGGGTATTGACGATAAGCCGCACGCTCGACAGATCGACCCCCATTTCCTCCAGCAGCGCTCGGGTCCTGGCAAAATCCCCGAGGTAGCCGGTATCCACCAGGACCGGTTGCGAGCCTCTTAAAAGGAAATGGTTTCCGTTGAGGTATCCCCTCTCGATGAAAAAGAAATTTTTCAGGATCTCCTCAGCCATTTCTCAGCCTCTGGTTGATTGTGTCTCCCAGCAGCCCGCAGGCACGCCGGGCAGATCGTTTTTCAGATGACGTTATGCCGGGCTGCCCAGACCGCCGCCTGGGTTCTGTCGCTCGCGGCATAAGCGTTGGTCATCTTCGGGAAAAGAGGGTTCGCCCCTTGTACTCCCTGAGGGCGGCATCCCCTCGACTGACGAGATACCGGAGGTGCGCAATGGTTTCTCCTAGAGCAAACCATTTCTGCGCGGGGGGAAACCGGTCCCAGGAACGGAATGTCACGTCCCAGGAGAGATGGGGCGCCACATCCCAGGCGGTTTTCTCCCCATGCTCGAGCGCGCAAAGCGCTTCCTCCAGCCTTTTTCCGTGATGCGCGATCAACTCTGAAATTCTATTCCTGTGGTCTTTCATGATGCTTCGATGACCCGGAAGTACAAGGCTCACATCGAGGCCGTAGACCCTTTGTAGACTGGAAAGATAGTACTGGAGAGGGTTTTCCATTTCCGGCCAGCGTGTGATGTTGGGCGTGATATCGAAGAGGATATGGTCGCCTGAGAGGAGGATCTTTTTTCGGGGGTCATAGAGGCACATGTGGCCGGGCGAGTGGCCGGGCGTTGCAATGCAGGTCAATGAATCATTCCCGAAATGAATGATGTCTCCATCTTTGACAGCGCTGAAATCGATTGAAACGGAAAGACCGTAGCGAAACCCCGGGTGGTTTTCCATCGCTTTCCGAAGTTCCGGCTCCGGGAACCCATGCGAAAGATAGGCCCTGCATAAATCCTGGAGCCGTTCCTCCGCCCTTTCCTGAACGAAAAGGGCAATCGCCGCGTCGACTTCCCCCAGATACACTTTTGTGTTTTTCCGCACCAACTCCCCGACAAGACCCGAATGGTCTGCATGGAGGTGGGTGATTACGATGTCGGTCTTATTCAGATCGACCTTCAATTCGTCCAGCCCGGCAAGCATCGCCGATAAGCATTCTTCTTTGTTCCAGCCCGTATCCACAAGGAGAAACCGGTCGCGGCTTCTCAGAACGAATGCATTCAGCGCCTTGAGAGGGCTCCTCGGCAGAGGGATTTCAATCCTATAAATATTTGGAGAGACTTCTTCAGCCATTTGCTTTCCTTTCGGGAGGAAGAACCATGAAGAAACGACTGGGCTCGAAGGAAGAAGGTTTGAGGCGGAAGTTCAAGATGACTTGTCTGCGAGCCATTTGTCAGACAAGCTTTTCATAACCTTGACCCACCCTTCGAATGTGTCCGGCTTTGTGATAAAGGAGTGGGCGCCCATTTTGCGGCTGTAGCTGACATCCTTTTCCTCTCTGGAGGTAGTGAGCACTACTATGGGGATATTCATGAATTGGGGAATGGACTTGATCTCTTTCAGCGCCTCGCGTCCGTCCTTCAGGGGCATATTGAGATCCAGCAGGATCAATGCGGGAAGAGCGTCGGAGCGGAAGAGAGAGGACATCAATTCCAATCCGTTCTCGACAAAACCGAGAACTCCCAGAGCACCTGATTCGGCAAAAGCATCCTTGGCCAGAATGCAGTCATCCTCGTCATCATCAGCCATCAGGACGAACGGCACATCACGATTTTTCATTTGCCGGTCCCCCAAGCTGGGCAACACGGTCCCTGTCGTGAATCCAGCATGATATCTCGCTGCCCTGCTGCTCTTTCGGGAATTTCACTTCTGAAATGGGTGAACTGCATCGACCACTCCGTCAGTGATGCTAGTAGGGCCTCTTATTGAGCAGTACCCAATAAAACCCGATTTCGGCAACCACCTTGGCAAAGTTGTCAAATTCCACCGGCTTTACGATATAGCTGTTCACCCCCAGTTTATAACTCTCGACCCTGTCCTTCTCTTCCGCCGAGGAGGTCAGGACGACCACCGGGATCATTTTTGTCCGCTCATCGGAACGAACCTTCTCCAGCACCTCGAGTCCGCTGATCTTGGGCAGTTTCAAATCCAGCAGAATCAGATAAGGGCATCCCACCGTTCCCGGCAGGGGGCATGCACTGAAAAGATATTCCAGCGCCTCCTCGCCGTCTCTCAGCACCTTCACATTATTGGCGAGATTGCTCTTCTTAAGGGCGTGTAGCGTAAGCTCCGCATCCGTTGGATTGTCTTCGATAAGCACGATTTCGGTCTTTTCTTCTCTCATCGCTGCTCCTTTTCGGGAAGTGCAAAATAGAACGCGGCCCCTTCCTGAAGTTTTCCCTCGGCCCAGACACGTCCGCCGTGTCGTTGAACGATTCTCCGGACGATTGCAAGTCCCACGCCGGTCCCCTCGAACTGGCTTTCGCTGACCAACCGTTGGAAGACACCGAAGAGCTTGTTGCAGTACTTCATATCGAATCCCACACCGTTGTCTTTCACATAATAGATGCGTTCCCCGGACTCTTCGAAGCTTCCCACTTCGATCCGCGGTTTCTTCTTCCCCCGCGTGAACTTCACCGCATTGGACAACAGGTTGACAAAAAGTTGTCGTATCATAGCCGGATCCCCTTTGGCTGCAGGGAGATCATGGAGATCGGCAATAAACTCCCGGCCGGGCTCCGTAACCCGGATTTCCTGAAGCACCTCGCGCACAAGGAGGCCGATATCCACCTTCACCCGGTTTATCTCGGTCCGCCCCAGGCGGGATAATCTGAGCAGATCATCGATCAACCTGCCCATCTTTTGGGCATTCTCCTGAACGATGTTGAACTTGCGCAAGGTCTCCGAATCAAAATTCTTTCCATTATCGTCAAGAATCATCTGGGTAAAGCCGGCGATCGCTCGAAGAGGCGAGCGGAGGTCATGTGAAACCGAATAGCTGAAGCTTTCAAGCTCCCTGTTGGCAGCCTCCAATCGGGCCGCATGCTCCTGAAGTTCCCTGTGGGCATTCGTGAGCGCCTCCTCGGCCTTTTTTCTTTCGGTGATGTCCCTTGCGATGTGCACGCAGCCGAGCAGCTTCCGGGAATCATCGTACATGGGGGTGGTGCTTACCAGGAATACACCTCCCAGCCGCGGCTCATGGACCTCTTCGACGTGTTCGCGGCCGTCGACAATGCTTTTCGAATGAGGGCAGGCGCCGATGGGCGACGGGTGACAATGGATCGCTTCATGGCACTTCACGCCGACGCACTGCTCGGGTTTCATATTAAGCCGTTCCGCCATGGCTCTGTTCACCCTCACGACTCTGTGGCTCCCGTCCAGAATTGCAATCAGGTCCGGCACGCTGTCAAATGTCTTTTCCCATTCCTTCTTGGCTCTCAGCAGCTCGCTCTCGGACCTCTTCCTTTCAGTGATGTCGCTGAAGGTCACGGCAAAGTAGCCAGGGTGCGGTCTGAAGGCGGAAACCGAATACCACCTTTCAAGCGCCGAGGAATAGCTCTCGAACTGCGCAGGCTCGCCCGTCAATGCAACGTGGCCGTACTTTCCTATCCAATCGGCCGAGTCCTTTTCTATGCCCGGGAGGACTTCCGTGGCCCTTTTGCCCAGGATGCTTTTTCCTTCAAGGCCGGTAAACCGTTCGAAGGCCTCATTGACCTCGAGGAAAATGAAGTCGCACGGCGTGCCCTGTCGGTCCAGAACGATCCTGTGATAGGCAAACCCTTCGGACATGTTGCTGAAGAGTGAGCGGAATTTTTCCTCGCTCCTCTTCAGGGCATCCTTCATGACCCGGGCTTCCGTGCTCTCGATGACCTCCCAGCTTCCTGCATTCCGGACAAGCGCAAAGCGGTGGTTCTTTACGATCTCCATGATGCCGATTGCATCGAATTTGTCGCGGGGGTACTCGAAAAGTCCGATCACGTTATATCCGGCTATCTGATCGGTGCCGGGACAGACATAGTCACCTCCCCAATTTTCAGGGGAGCCACTACACGCAAACCTGAGACCGTCGAAGCCGTTGAAGATAGCCTTGTCGAGATTCGAAACGATCGGCTCTGCGAGCCCTTCTGCTCCGGAGAGCCAGCGGTCATGGGAAACAATCTCTATCTGGCCCCTCTTTTCATATTGCTTGAACCTGGCCACCCCATCTGCCAAGGCCTCTTTTGCATCCTTGACCCGGAGGGTCCTGGAAGTCACCCAGACACAGAATTCATTGTTTTCGAGCCCTGCCCTAAAGTAGGGCACAAGTATTTCAAGCAGGTCTTCCTTTGTCTGGTAGAGCTGGCACAGGTGGGTGCCCCAGGCCAGATCTCCGATCAGCGGGATACCAGAATTCCGGTTGTTAAAGGAACTAGCGTGCATTCTTTAACGGCCCCTTTGTGCTCAATCTCAAACAAGATGATGGCGCCCAGTGGCGGGCATTCTCACAATCTGCCACACGCCCTGGTTCATTGCGAGCGCAAACTCGTGGTTTTTGATCACATCCATGATCTCAACCACCCCGCACTTTTTGAGCGAGTAAGTGCAGAGCACCAGCAGCTTGGTTCCCCCGATCACGTTGTTTATCTCGGCCTCGTAGCATGCGAAGTCATCCCAATCCTTCTTGTTATCGATCCAATAAGGATTGCCGCTTACCCTCATGCCGTCAAACCCTCTGGAAAGCGCCTCATCATGTTTTTGCATCCACATATCGAGGGTCCTTTGGAGGTCGAATTTCCCGCCTTTGAGATACCAGTCTGTATAGGGAAATATCTCCATCTGCTTCTTCGCCTGATATTCCGAGAAGCCGGGAACGCCCTTCTTCATGGCCTTTACTGCCTCGTCGGTTGCAAAGAAGTCGGAGGTGACCCATATACAAAGTTCATTACTCTCAAGTCCTGCCCTGAAATAAGGGATCAATATGTCAAGCAGATCCTTCTTGGTTTTGTAGAACTGGCAGAAGTGACTCCCCCAGGGCAGATCTCCAACCAATGCTATCCCCGATTTTCTCTTCTCTACTGCTTCCATCCATTTCACTCCTTTCATCCTCATAAGACGCGTTTGGCTGGCGGACTTACACTTTAAGTCCTTCCGGGAGCCCTGGAATCGCTCGCGCCTGGTACTCTCGAGCGATATTGGATTTTTGCCGCGGAGAGCCGGACAAAACCTGAAGGATCGAATCAAACATTTCTTATTGCTCTCCCGTATGGAATGCTGATTAAATCCTGGGCAAGACAGTTGAACACTCGAAGCGAGAACCATCAAATGTCCTGCTGCCGTTCCAGCTATCAGGGGAGCAGAAATGGAAGAAGTGTCATCGTATAGGCAGAAATCGCCTTTATGACTAATACTCACTAATGTCCGGTTTAGAAATTGCATAATTTCGTGATGAAATAATTTTGAAAATTTGAGGATGAAATTACATATTTTGCTTGACATTCTAATCATTTAGCACACGGCGCGGTCCTGAAAGAATCA
>Ga0209270_1004728_pt1 | contig 9951 bp, 7 predicted proteins | sample MTBAKSrepl1MetaG_FD_187456 | JGI IMG/M metagenome (GOLD analysis project Ga0209270, IMG submission 187456) | Enrichment culture microbial communities from Arthur Kill intertidal strait, New Jersey, USA, that are MTBE-degrading - MTBE-AKS1... | ecosystem: Environmental > Aquatic > Marine >...
AACACACTTTGGAAAGCCTGCTCGATCAGGTTGTTGGCATCCAAGTCAGAAACCACCGGGCATATCAGTCTCATCGGGAAAAACGTTTGAAAGAGCTGAATCAAAATTATCAATTAGCGTTGTAGGGTTACTCAGGGGCCTGGCCCGGCCACTGCCGTTGTGATAAATTTTTTCGCAGCCGGGTGCTGTACGAATGCTCGCCGGAGGGGAGAAATCGACTGAGAGCTATGGTATGTTTTCAAGAGGCTTGGACGGGGTGGCAGATGTTGTCTCCAAGGAGGTGCCGGATCATGCGTCGCGGTGGGCGGATACTCGTTGTCCGGTTGGGTGTCGCAGCTGTCGCGGCAGTGTTTCTGAGCGTGGACCAGGCCAGGGCGGGCGGTTTTCTTTCTGCGCTCGAAAGGGGGGTCGTCCAGGAGTTGAACCTGGCCAGGGAGAGACCTGACCTTTACGCTGACTTCCTCGATCAAGAATCCCGCTACTACAGCGGCACGACGATACGCCGGCCCGGCGCAATCCCTCGGGCCACGCGCGAAGGGGTCGGCGCCCTGAGGGAGGCGGTGAGATTTCTGCGGTCACAGGCACCCCTGCCGTCCATGAAGGCGTCGCCGGGGCTCTGTCTTGCGGCGCGAGACCACGTTCGGGACCAGGGCCCTGTGGGGGCCATGGGCCACAGGGGGACGGGCGGGAGCACTCCTTGGGACAGGGCCGAAAGGTACGGCAAGTGGGGCGGGAAGATAGGGGAAAACATCGCCTACGGCCACGATACCGCCAGGGAGGTGGTGGCCGGACTCATAATCGATGATGGGGTCCGCGGCAGGGGACACCGGAAGAACATATTCGACCCGGATTTTCGCATGGTCGGCGTGTCCTGCGGCAGCCATTCAGCGTACAGAACCGTGTGCGTGATCACATTCTCCGGGAGTTTTTCCGAGCAAGACAGCCCCTGATGGAGGCGGATATGGAAGCCGGCAGCACGCCGTTGTGGTTGAAATGGGCCCGGGAGATCCAGTCCTTGAGCCAGACAGGGCTGGCCTACAGCCGGAACGAGTACGAAACCAGCCGATACCGGCGTCTGCTGGAGATCGCCGCCGAGATGGTCGAAGGCCATTCAGGGCTTTCAAAAGAGGTCGTGCTGCGAAATTTTCTTGTGCAGCCCGGCTACGCCACTGCCAAGATCGACGTCCGCGGGGCCGTGATCCGGGAGGGGATGATCCTCCTTGTGCAGGAACGTGCAGATGGGAAATGGTGCATGCCCGGCGGGTGGGCGGATGTGGGTGAAACCCCCGCCGAGATGGTCGCCCGGGAGGTCTTGGAGGAGAGCGGCTTCCATGTAGTTCCGAAGAGGGTTGTCGGAGTCTTTGATGCCAACCGCGGCGGGACACCCCTGGAATTTTACCACGCTTACAAAGTCGTGCTCCTGTGCGATATTGCAGGGGGTGAAGCAACCCCGAGCGAAGAGACCCAGGCAGTCGATTTTTTCAGCTTCGACAATCTTCCACCCCTTTCATCCGCCCGCACCAACGAGCGGCACCTCATGGAGGTCCGGGCGCATCTTCGCGATCCGGCCAGGCCCGCGGCCTTTGACTGAGCACTGCCGGGATGCAGGCGCGTCGTTGGACGCGGGGCTCCCGGTCCGGCACTTACTCACTCTCGTGAAACAGGTGAATTTCATCCCGGTGGGTGTTGTGTCGATCCTGCAGGGCGGAGAGCAAGGATCCGGTGCATGGGATCGCCCGATGCGTCCCGGGGGGACATGGGGCGCGATCGCCCCTGCCGCCCGGCTGAAGCTGTCTCCAATATCAAGGCATTTCCTGCCCCGGGGGGGATGACGAACAATGCCCGGAGAGAGAAACCTCCTTCGAAAGTCTTCCATGCTCACAGGGACTCCTCTGCGCATTCTCGCATACATCGCCGTCATAGCCCTCATGGGGAATCTCAACGCCCTCATGGACCTGGTTCTCCATCCGGACATAGACTATTTGGACCAGGAGCACTTAGTCGTTGGGCTGATCATGGCTCTGATGGCGGCTATACTGTGCCTCATGGTCGAGGGCCGCTTCCGAAAGGCCTCGGGCTACGGATTTTCGTCGGAGCATCTGCAGCCCTACACCTGGTTTCTGGCCGGGATGTGGACTATTGTCATCTTCGTATCCTTGGGCTGGGACATCTACCGGGAACAACGGGAGGTCCGGGACGTGGCCCTTAACGAGGCCAGGACCGTCTATCAGAAGGATCTCGTCTATTACCGTTGGGCGACGGAGCACCACGGGGTCTACGTCCCCATCACCGAGGTCACCCGGCCCAATCCGTATCTGAGCCAGATCCCCGATCGCAGCGGAAGCACGGCCTCGGGAAAATCTCTCACACTCGTGAATCCGGAATACATGATCCGCCAGGTGTACGAAATGGAGACATCCCCGGACGCTGCACGGGGCCACATCACCAGTCTGGATCCCATCCGCGCGGAGAATTCGGCTGATCCGTGGGAGACCGAGGCGCTCCAGGCCTTCGAGCACGGAGTGGAAGAGGTGCACGCCATCACGAATATCGACGGCAGGCCCTGCCTCAGGATGATGCGTCCAATGGTCACCGAAGCCGGGTGCCTCAAATGCCACGCCGCCCAGGGATACCGCCTGGGGGACATCCGGGGCGGAATCAGCGTTTCCATCCCCCTGTCCCTGCTCGACGCCATCTTCAGGAGGAATGTCCTGACCTTCTCCCTGGCCCATGGAGCCCTCTGGATTCTTGGGCTCCTGGGGATCTTCCTCGCCTCACACAGGATCACCCAGTCCATTCGTGAACAGGAGCAGGCCGAGGCCAGACTCCGTTCCATCATCGACAACATGCACGAGGGGCTCATCATCCTGGATGAAAACGGGGTCGTCGACTCCCTGAATCCGGCGGCGTCAAGGATGTTCGGCCGTGAACCCGAGGAAGTGGTGGGCCGCAAGGTCGATCTGCTCATCCAAACCCCGGAGTCCACCGATTCTGGCCGCAAGGGGACCCCGGCCTTTCTGTCCGATACCAGGCAGGCCAGGCATTCCTTCAAGGAGTTCACAGGGTATCGCAGGGACGGCGGTTTCTTCCCCCTGGAACTCTCCCTGAGCGAGATGGAGTTCGGACACCGGCGTTTTCTTGTGGCCATCGTCCGCGACATCACCGAGGAACGCGCCCGCAAGGCGGAGGCGTTGCGGGCTGGGCAGCTGGCGGCAATCGGCGAACTGGCCGCCGGAGTGGCCCACGAGATCAACAACCCCATCAACGGGATCATCAACTACACCCAGATACTCTTGGACGAGGCGGAAACAGGGGGAGACCCAGGACACAAGGACATCCTGGGCCGCATCATCAAGGAGGGGGACCGCATTGCAGTGATCGTCCGGAATCTACTCAGCTTCGCAAGGCAGCGCGACGAGGTGGTGCGTGACATAGTGCTTCGGGATGTGATCGAGGACAGTCTCTCTCTCATGATGCATCAGCTGCGCAAGGATGGAATCCGTCCGGTCGTGGATGTGCCGCAGGACCTCCCGCGTCTCCAGGGCAATCCGCAGCAGCTCCAGCAGGTCTTTGTCAACATCCTCAGCAACGCGCGCCATGCCTTGAACGCACGCTACTTCGGATACGATGACGCCAAGCGGCTGGAAATCCGGAGCAGTGTGGTTGCGCGCGAAGGTGTGGTGTATGTCCGGACCACGGTCACGGATCGGGGCACCGGGATACCGAAGGAGATCATGCACCGGATCTTCGATCCACTTTTCACCACGAAGCCGCCGGGACAAGGGACAGGGCTGGGCCTGAGTATCAGCAAAGGGCTGGTGCAGGATCACCGCGGAGAGATGCGTATCGAAAGCGTTTTTGGGGAATATACCGAGGTCACCGTCGACCTCCCGGCGGAGGAACCCTCCGATAACGGCCTCCCGGCGGGGGCTTTCCCGCCTGGGGCCCGATCCCTATGAATTCCGCTGCCCGCCCGCGGAAGAGAGGCAGCTGGCGGGGTAAGGGGGCGCAGAGACGTCATGCCAAAAGATTTCCGCAGAATTCTTCCGCACGGCGTGGCGGTCCTCCATGATCCGTTCCTGAACAAGGGCACAGCCTTCACGGAGGAGGAACGCGGCGCTCTGGGTCTCCGGGGCCTTCTCCCTCCCCGGGTCTGTTCCCTCGAAATCCAGGTGATGCGGGTCCTTGAAAATTTTCACCGCAAGCCCACGGCCATCGAGAAATATATCTTCCTGAGCGAACTCTACGACCGGAACGTGACTCTTTTTTTTAAGGTGGTGATCGATCACATCGAAGAGATGATGCCCATCATCTACACCCCCACCGTGGGCCAGGCCTGCCAGGAATACGGGCACATCTTCCGGCGGCCGAGGGGAATCTTCCTCAGCCAGGACGATGCGGGGCGAGTCGGCGAGATTCTGCGGGGATGGCCCCACCGAGACGTGCGGGTCATCGTGGTCACCGATGGTGAGAGGGTTCTGGGGCTGGGGGACCTTGGGGCCAACGGCATGGGGATCCCTGTGGGCAAGCTCAACCTGTACACCGCCTGCGGTGGGGTACCGCCTTCACAGTGCCTTCCCGTCGCCTTGGATGTCGGCACGGAAAACGAGGCTCTCCTGAAGGACCCGTTCTATATCGGTTTGCCAAGGAGACGTCTGCGCGGGCCGGCGTACGACGGATTGGTCGATGAATTCCTCACAGCGGCGGAGCGGACATTCCCTTGCGCCTGCGTCCAGCTCGAGGATTTCGCCAATTTCAACGCCTTTCGGCTCCTCAACGCGCATCGCGACCGGTACTGCCTCTTCGACGACGACATCCAGGGTACGGCCGGCGTCGCTCTGGCAGGCCTGTATGCCGCCCTCCGGATCACCGGAGGGGTCCTTGCCGATCAGAGGATCCTGTTTCTCGGTGCCGGAGAGGCAGGGATCGGAATCGGAAGGCTTGTCACCATGGCCATGGCGGAGGAGGGTCTTTCCGAGCCCGAGGCGCGGCGGCGGTGTTGGTACGTGGATTCGAAGGGCCTGGTCGTGGAGGGCCGGCAGGGGCTCACGGAACAGAAGCGTTTTTTCGCCCATCCGCACAGGTTTCTGCCGGACTTGGGGACAGCGGTGGAGGTCCTCAGGCCCACGGTCCTCATCGGCGTCTCGGGACGGCCTGGCATGTTCGACAGGGGTGTCCTCGATGCCATGGCCCGGCACAATGCGCGCCCCATCATCTTCGCTCTCTCGAATCCGACCTCGTGCTCCGAATGCACGGCGGAGGAAGCCTACGGCCGGACACGGGGCAAGGCGATTTTTGCCAGCGGAAGTCCTTTCCCGGCCGTGACCGTGGGCGGCCGGAGCTTTGTTCCGGGCCAGGGGAACAATGTCTATATTTTCCCGGGGATAGGTCAGGGGGTGGCGGCCGCCGGAGCGCGGCTGGTGACCGATGGGATGTTTCTTGCCGCCGCCAAGGTGCTCGCAGGTGAGGTGACCAGGGAGGATCTCGATGCGGGGCGCATCTATCCGCACCTTTCACGGATCCGCGATGTCTCGGCCAGGATCGCACAGGCCGTGGCGGAGACGGCGTGGTCCCAGGGACACGCGCGCCGGAAGAGACCGGAAGACGTCCCTGCCCGCATCCGGTCTTCCATGTACGAACCCCGGTATGAGTCGTACGCGTGAGGTGATGGTAAGCCTTCACAGGGTACCGCATCTGCTGTGTTGGCGGGCACTTGAAGTACAGGGAGTACGTCTGCGTGCCCGCCGCCTTCGCATCTGCAGCACCCTGTGAAGGCTTCCAGTCGGGGAGTTGCAGCATTAGGGCCTGTGCCGAACCCCGTGATCAGTTACAGGTGATGTCCCCGGCAGACGCCTTTTTGGCATGGGCGGGGAGCAGCCACGAACTTCCCCCTGGGCCGCCGGAGGGCGGTTCCTGCGGGCGCCCGGCCCCACTGTCTTCAGGGCCCCTCGCTCTCCACAGGGCTGCGCGGTGACCGCCGGAAATGGGCGCACGGGGCCCCTGGATTCATGAAAAGGTCATGGACCGCGCAGAGCCCCGCGTTGCCCCGCGTGGACGAATAGGCCGACGAGAGTATCCGGATACCCTGAAAGAGGTTTTCAATCTCCCGCGGGTCGTTGTTGAAAAATTCGCAGTCCTCGCAGGTGAGCAGGTCCGCGTCGGGGCCCGGGCCCCCCCTTTTCCCAAGCATGGGTGCGCCTTTCAATGCCCCGGTGTCCCTGAGACTGTCCGCCGCGCAGGAGCCGTCAGAAGCCCCGCTAACGGATGGCCTTCCAGTACTCGGCGAAAACGTAGGTCGAGAGGAAAAAGCCCAACGGCACGTTGACGAGGACCCCGATCGTGAAGGCCCAGAAGGGCTTCATGCCGAAGACGAGGAGGTCCTTGATCCTCGTCGAGAGGCCGATGCAGAGAAAGCAGAACACGAAACACCACGAGCGCAGCTTCTTGATGGGACTTATGGCTTGAGTGGCGAGAATACTCTCGAACCAGTCGGATTTGTAATGAAGTTGTTTGAGAGCAGTTTTTTGGTCTTTGGTGGCCGCAGCGGCTGTCAGGGCGTCGAGTTGGTCGTAGGACATTTTGCCATCAAAGGCGATCGTTCCTTCAGCCGGCGAGAAATGGAACCTCGCCGCCAGCGCCGGGGGTGGGAGGTACCCCGAGAAATCCGCCTTGTACTGCTCCTTCCCCAGATGGCTCTTGAAGACTCCTTCTACTGCGGCCTTTCCCTGGTGGTCTTCCGGGGCATTGGCCGCGATGACACTGATGATAATGGAAGCTGCAAAAAATCCGAGCACAAATTTCGGGAATCGTTCCCAGATCACTCCGGCCCGGACATTTCGCTGTCCCGCCGTCTGCTCCCAGAACATCACCGAGATCACCGAGAGTACAAAAGCCCAGATCCCCACCCAGATATCACGGCCGATCACCTTCATCAGGGTGAATGTGTGGATTGCCGCCTCGCCGTATTCATGCGCCAGCTCCGCCACCACGGCAAAACCCGCGGCGTCGGCGTATTCCGATGTCCCGATCCACGCCCCCGCCTCTCCGGGCGTAATAGTCATGATGCTGTCCGGGGTGGATGCAAGCTCGGCGGGCGGTGGGATCATGACCTTGGTAAGGATCACCAGGCTGAAGATCATCACGATCGCCCAGATGGAGACCACGCCGATGCCGATGGCGATATGGTCTTTTTTCGCCCGCACCGCACCTCCCACGGCGATGGACGCGGAGACTCCGCAGACAGCGCCTCCCGCGCCGAGAACGGCCCCGAAGCGGGGGTCCAGACCGAAGAGCCGGGTCGCGGCCAGATAGATGGTGAGCCATGTCACTACAGAGACGATCGTGGCCTGGAGAAAGGCCACGGGGCCTGCGGTGAGGATGAGGGTGAACGGCAGGGTGGCCCCGAGGAGGACGATCCCGGTCTTGATGTAATATTCGGTCCGCATGGAAGTCTGGAACCATTCGGGCATCCGCTTCAGGTTGCCGATAATCAACCCCACCACCAGCGCGAGGAGCGGGGCCCCAAGGTGGGCAGTCTTCATGACACGCCAGGACGCCAGATAGAAGATGCCGAGCGACCCGAGGAAGATGATGGTGTACCCTGGAACGTACTCCCGGATGTTCTGTCCCATCGCCGCCATGCTCAGGGTGAACGCAATGCCGAATCCGATATAGATCAGCCCGTATGCTCCCAGGTGTTTTTGCACATCTGCGGCGAGTTCTTCGAAATTCGACCAGGATCCCGGGGTCACGGCGATGTCCTTCAGGGTCGTCCCGCCCCAAAAGGCCGTCATGGCCGCGAAAATGATGAAGAGACCGAGCCAGATGGCCCAACAGTCCTCGGTCCTGTAAAGTTCAGCCATACCCCGGGAATGCTTCACCATGGTCGTGCCTCCCCCTCCTGAACGGCCCTCCGCTATCCCTTTCGACCGGGTAGAACCCGGCCGGCCAGCGGAATCCCCTTTTCGTTTCTCACAAACCCGCAACCCTGTCAAGGGCCGGCCTTGGAAAGGGCCGGACTTTCCGGAAGGTCTGGTGGGTTTAATCCCGATCCTTGGCTGCGGATTTTCTCCCGCGCAAGCTCTTCGGCCGTAAGCCTTCACAGGGTACCGCATCTGCTGTGTTGGCGGGCACTTGAAGTACAGGAAGTACGTCTGCGTGCCCGCCGCCTCGCATCTGCAGCACCTTGTGAAGGCTTCCAGTCCGGGGAGTTGCAGCATTGGGCCTGTGCCGAACCCTGTGATCAGTTACCTTCGGCCCTCTTTCATGGTGCGATTTGGCGGAGCAGGTTTTCCCCTGTGTTGAAAAACGGAGATGGGCATTCTATGGTACACAGTGGGCGGGTTCCGTTTCTGGCAACTGCGCTCGGCAGCGGGTTGGGCTCAGGGGAGGGGGATTCTTATAGGTTTTTCACAGGAATGTGCTGCGGCAGGACGACTCCGTCGAGGCCGGCCGTGGTCAGGCGGGTGTCCTCACAAGGGTTCCCTGGTCCTCACTCGAACGTCATCCAGAATCGGTTTTCCGTCCTGGGTACCGACCGCGGGCCATGACAATGGAGAGAACGGCACCATGCGGTTCCGGATCGCCTTCATCGTATGTCTGCTGTCCATTCCGCCGGTCTGGCCCGCGGATGCCGGCGAACGGGTCCGCGCTCTGGCGATCACGCACTCCACCGTGCGGCCCTACGCGGAGGTCCTGGAAGGGATGGAGGAATCCCGCCTCCTGGACCTCGACGTGATTGATCCAGCTGATTTTCTGGCTTCGTCGGGCACCGTTAGGTGCCCCACCGGGTCGGTGTTGATCGCGATCGGTCCGGACGCTGTCAGGGCGGCCGCGATCAGGTGCAGGCATGTCCCTCTCGCCATCACCTATATCCTTGATGAGCAACGGTACCTACGCCGGTTTGAGAAACGCTGTTCCATCTTCGTTTCCATCCTGCCGGACCCTGAGGAGGTACTGTCCCTTGTGGCATCGGTCCTGCCCCCAGTCCGTTCCGTGGGGGTGATATGGCCCCGGGACATCGTCCCCGAGTACCGGCGGAGGGGAGAGGAGGCGGCCCAAAGACTGGGTTTGCGTCTGATCGGCCTCGAGGCGGGCGATCCCAGAGAAATTTCTGCCCTGCTGCCGGAAGTCTTGAAGGAATCGGATTGTTTCTGGTGGATTCCCTCGGCGAGGCTGTTTCCTCAGGCCCTTCAGGATCATGTCCTCGAGAAGGCCTTCAAACTGAAGATTCCCGTGGTTGGAGGGACCGAAAAGGCGGCGCACCGGGGATGCATCTTTTCTCTCTGCACGGACAACCGGGCCCTGGGGCGCCAGTTGGCCACGGTTGCAGCGGGTCTTCAGAACGCCCGCTGCGCCCCAGGGGTCGAGACTGTGTTCCATAATTCCCCTGTTCTTCAATACAATCTGCGACTTCTGAAATATTTGGGGCTGTCCCCGCCAGGTCCTGCTGCGGTCGGAGGAGGAGTCGGTGAAGCATTCAGACCTTAAGGATCGGCTTGATGAAGCAAGAACTCTGTGGTTTCAGACTTCAAGCTACCGCCGCCGTCTATACTGGGGGATCCTGTCCATCGTCCTCTCCCTGTCCCTCCTCACTACAGGCTCTTCTCTCTATTTGACCGCACGGGACATGCAAGGACAGATCGCTCAATTCGGTGAACAGATTACCAGGCGGGTCATCCGATCGGTCACCCTCCCGTTGTTGGTCGGAGACAAGGAGGATCTTCAGGAGGAGGCAGAAAGCTTCTTTCCGGAAAAGGGTCTCGTCGCCTTGTTTCTCATGGCGCCTGAAGGAGATGTGCTGGCCATGGTCGGAGGGACAAAGGTCCCTGTACCGGACGTGACTTTGGCGTCGGCCCATGGTGGGTTTTGGACGGTCCGGTATTCCATGCCGGAGTTGGGGAAGGTGACCTGCATTGTTTCGCCCGTGTGGTTGGATGCGGGTTCGGACAT
>Ga0209270_1004731_pt1 | contig 9948 bp, 5 predicted proteins | sample MTBAKSrepl1MetaG_FD_187456 | JGI IMG/M metagenome (GOLD analysis project Ga0209270, IMG submission 187456) | Enrichment culture microbial communities from Arthur Kill intertidal strait, New Jersey, USA, that are MTBE-degrading - MTBE-AKS1... | ecosystem: Environmental > Aquatic > Marine >...
AGGCCCGGCCCGGGAAGGGGGTGGGTCCCGGGCGACTTGGTTGCCCGGGCGGGGGAGGGGAAGCCCTCCCCCGCAGTTCTTTTAACGCCGCCGGGGGCATCGGTTCGGCGGTGGCGGCGGGGTTCTTCCTGAGCCTGTACTGAGGGGGTTGCAGCGGGACCTGTCCCCGGCCACGCGGGCCGAGGCCGGTTAAGGCCCGGCCCGGGAAGGGGGTGGGTCCCGGGCGACTTGGTTGCCCGGGCGGGGGAGGGGAAGCCCTCCCCCGCAGTCTTTTAACGCCGCGGGGTTCTTCACGAGCCCTTTTTTACGCCCCTTTGCCCTGGTCCCGTCCTCTTGATCCTTGCCTCGACTGGTTCCAAAATGGTAAATAATAGCCAGATGGTCAGAATGGGTTACAAAAACAGGACCACCCCCCTCCTGATGGGGCTGGCTCTGGCTGCTCTCCTGAGCCTGATGCTGGTCGGCTGCGCCAAGAAGGAAGTCGCCCGGCCCAAGGTGCCGGAGATGACCCGGACCCAGGAGGCGGCCGCCCGCCTCGAGGCCGGCGAGCGGGCCTTTGGCCGGGGACGATTCGAAGAGGCCGAGGGCATCTTCGCCGACTTCCTGAGGCGCTTCGCCGATCAGCCCGGTACTGACCTGGCCTGGCTCCGCCACGGCCAGATCCGGCTCAAGCGCCAGCTCTATCCGGCCGCGGCCATGAGCTTTGAGCACCTTCTCAGCGCCTATCCCGACTCAAAGCACGCCCCGGCGGCCCGGCTGGGCTTGGCCGAGAGCCTGGTCAAGCAGGACCGGGCCCAGGAGGCCCTCAACTACCTGGGCGGGCTGAAGAGGAGCCAGCTCAAGCCCTCCCAGACCCCGGACTACTACCAGATCGTGGCCCTGGCCCGCTTCAAGCTGGGCCAGCCCAAGGCGGCCCTGGTGGCCCTGAACCAGGGTTATCGTCTGGCCGCGCAAGCCGAGCGGCCCGAGTTTGCCGACAACCTGGACCGCTTCATCGGGGCCTGGCCGGAGAAGACTCTCAAGGAGCTGCTGCCCCTCTACAACTCGGCCTTTCCGGCCGTCCACCTCATTCACGGCCTGGCCCAGAAGGCTCTGGCCGAGCGGGACTGGAACCGGGCCCTGGTCTACCAGAAGGAATTAGCCGACCGCTTCCCGGACCATCCCCTGGCCAAGGCGGCCGGCCAGCCGGCCGGGGCCCCGGCGGCCAAGGAGACCCGGGTCTGGACCATCGGCTGCCTGGTGCCCCTCAACGGCCCCCTGGCCGACTACGGGCAGAGGCTCCTGGAGGGGATGCAATTAGCCGTGGGCGCCTTCGAGGCTGACTCGCCCTTCAACCTGGCCATCGAGGACACGGGCGACGACCCCCTGGTGACCACGGCCGCCCTGGACCGCCTGGCCTCCCAGCACGAGGCCGTGGCCGTGGTCGGGCCCCTTTCGGTCAACCTGGCCGAGGCGGCCGGCCAGCGGGCCCAGCAGCTCCAGATCCCGCTCATCACCCTGACCCAGCGGCGGGAGGTGGCCGCCCTGGGCCAGTGGGTCCTGCGCGACTTCATCACCCCCAGCCTGATGATCGAGGCCCTGGCCCAGCGGGTGGTGGTCGACCTCAACCTCAGGCGGGTGGCCATCCTCTTCCCCGAGTCGACCTACGGCCGCCGCCTCAGGGAGCTGATGTCCCAGGAGGTCATCAGCCGGGGCGGCGAGATCGTCCGCCAGGTCTCCTACCCGCCCGACATCCCCGACCTGGGCCGGCAGATCCTGGACCTGGGCGGCCAGTCGCCCGACCAGGCCCAACAGGACCTGCCCCTGCCCTACGACGCCCTGTTCCTGCCCGACGACTTCCGCCACGCCGCTCAGATCGCGCCCCAGTTGGCCTTCTACGAGCTCCAGCCCGCCGCCCTGCTGGGGACCAACCTGTGGCACGATCCCGAGCTGATCGAGCTGGCCGGCCGCTACGTCCAGGGGGCGATCTTCCCCACCGCCTTCTTCCTGGACTCGGACGAGGAGCAGGTCAAGACCTTTGTCCAGCTCTTCCGCAAGACCTACGAGCGCGACCCGGACCTCTTCGCCGCTCTGGGCTACGACGCGGTCAAGCTCCTGACCGACCTGCTCCGGGCCCGGCCGATCCAGAACCGCCAGGAGCTCCTGGAAAACCTCCTGGGCACCAGGGGCTATCCGGGCGTGACCGGGCTGACCGACTTCAACGACCAGGGCGAGGCGGTCAAGAGGCCTTATTTGATCTCGGTCCGGGGCCGGCGCTTCGTCCCGGCGCCGACCGAGCCGGGCCAGCTCGGTCGGCCGGCCGGGGAGAAGCCGGGGGGGGGCCGGACGGAGAGCCCGGCTAAGCCCGAGGAGTCCAGGGAAGAGGCCCCGGCCCCGGCCCAGCCCGGCCAGCCCAAGGCCGAGGAGGGGCAGGAGCCCGAGGAGAGCCAGGCCCCCAGCCCGGCCCCGAGCCAGGCCCAGCCCCAGGTTGAGCAGCCTCAACCCGCCCAGCCCCAGCCGAGCCAGCCCGAGGCGGTCCAGCCTCAACCGAACCAGCCGGCGCAGCCCCAGCCCGCCCTAGGGCCGGCGAGGGACAAGGGGCCGTCGAAGCACTAGGGGAAGGGGCGGGGCTTACCCGACCAGGCTCCGGTCAAAGAGCCATTGATCGCCGACGATTTCCTCTATGGCTTTGTTAAGGGCGGGCAGGAACCGGCCGGGGTCGTTGAGGCCTTCGGCCTTGATCCACTCTATAGCTTTCTCGGGGGGCACTTTCCGCGCCTGGACGCAGGCGCTTAGCATACCCGCGCCCAAGCGGAGCATCTCTTCCCGCTTGGGGTGGCCCTCGGCCCGGACGGCCAGGAAGTTGCCTGTCGTGGCCGCCAGGGGCGCGGCCGAATGGGCCGGTCCGAGTTCCCCAACCAGGGCAGCGCAAAGCATTACCGCATCTTCCAGGGGCAGCGTTACCCGCAGGGACAGCCAGACGGCCTGGGATAGAAAGGCCGCGGCGTCAAGGGCGTCGGACTGGCTCAAGTTGCCCAGGACCGTGGCCAGGTCGGGCCAGGCCCGGATCGAGGCCAGGGCCCGGGCGGCCGCCAGGTTCAGCTCCCGCTGCTTCTCGGCGTCGCCCTGCCGTCCGGCCAGCCAGGCCATGTTGGCTAAGGTGGCCGCCTTGCCCCGGACGTCGCCGATCTTCTCCTTGAGCTCCAGGGACTCCTTGTAGAGCCTGAGGGCCTCCTCGACCTGGCCCTGCTGGGCCAGGATGCAGGCCATCTCATGGAGCGTGGCCGCCTTGCCCCGGACGTCGCCGATCTTCTCCTTGAGCTCCAGGGACTCCTTGTAGAGCCTGAGGGCCTCCTCAACCTGGCCCTGCTGGGCCAGGATGCTGGCCATCTGATGGAGCGTGGCCGCCTTGCCCCGGACGTCGCCGATTTTTTCCTCTATCTCCAGGGACTCCTTATATAGTCTGAGGGCTTCCTCAACCTGGCCCTGCTGGGCCAGGATGCTGGCCATCTGATGGAGCGTGGCCGCCTTGCCCTGGACGTTGCCGATCTTCTCCTTGAGCTCCAGGGACTCCTTGTAGAGCCTGAGGGCTTCCTCGACCTGGCCCTGCTGGGCCCGGATGCCGGCCATCTCATGGAGCGTGGCCGCCTTGCCCTGGACGTTGCCGATCTTCTCCTCAAGCTCCAGGGACTCCCGGTAGAGCTTGAGGGCCTCCTCGACCTGGCCCTGCTGGGCCTGGATGCCGGCCATCTCATGGAGCGTGGCCGCCTTGCCCTGGACGTTGCCGATCTTCTCCTTGAGCTCCAGGGACTCCTTATATAGTCTGAGGGCTTCCTCGACCTGGCCCTGCTGGGCCTGGATGCCGGCCATCTCATGGAGCGTGGCCGCCTTGCCCTGCACGTTGCCGATCTTCTCCTTGAGCTCCAGGGACTCCTTATATAGTCTGAGGGCTTCCTCAACCTGGCCCTGCTGGGCCAGGATGCTGGCCATCTGATGGAGCGTGGCCGCCTTGCCCTGGACGTCACGGATTTCCTTCTCTAGCTCCAGGCACTCCTCATAGAGCTTGAGGGCCTCCTCGACCTGGCCTTGTTGAGCCAGGATGCCGGCCAGGTTGTGGAGGATTGCCGGCCGTTCGCTAACAGATGAAGGGCACTGGGCCAAGGCCTCCTGGTAATGTCGCCGGGCCGACTCGGTCTCGCCCAGGACCTCTTCAGCCCGGGCTAACTGGTGGAAAAGACGATAGTACGGTCCCAGGGTCAAAGTCACTTGGCAGAGGGCCTTAGCCTCCCGGAAGCGGGAGCGGTTGATCCAGGCCGAGGCAATCCTGTCAGCTATGGTTGCAGCTAATTCCTGGTCTTGGGCCAGGAAGGCCAGGCGGTGACACTCAAGCATTTCCGTCTCGCTCAGCCTCCCCTGCTTCTCGAAGATGACGTAAAGATGCCGCGCCCCCTGGCGGCAAGCCTGAATCCTCTCCTGGTCGCTGATCTCCTGCTCCAGCAAGGGATGAAGGATGGGCGAGACGTAGTAGCGGGCCTGGCCCGAGGCCGGGTCTGTTCCGGCCTCGATCAGGCCCAGGCTGGCCGCCCGCTCCAGGTGGTTGGCCACCAGGCCCTCGCCCCCGGCCGCCGCGACCAGGGCGGCCCGGTCCACGGGCAGGCCGAAGACCGCGGCCAGGCCCAGCAGCCGCCGCAGCCCGGCCGCCTGCTGGGCCAGGATCTGCAGCAGGAGCACGCTCTCCCGGAACTCCTCGGCCTTGCCCTCCAGGGCGGCCAGGATGGCCTCCTGGTCCAATGATTCATCGGCCAGGACCAGGTTGAGCCACTCCATCAGCCTGGGGTTGCCCGCGGCCAGGCCCACGGCCCGCCCCCTGAGTTCTTCGTCGGTCCTGGCCCCCTCCCTGAGGGCGGCCAGGAAGCGGAGCTTCTTCTGCTCGTCCGCGCCGCGCAGCCGCTCCAGGCTCTCCCGGTGCAGGCCGGCCGGGCCGGGCAGGGGGAAGTCGTGGCGGCTGGTGACGATGACCCGGCTCTCCGAGACCGTCTCGCGGATGGCGGCCAGCAGGGCGGCCAGGACCTCCAAGGCCTCGGGCTTGAGCCTGGCCGCCTCGCTCTCGGCCAGATCCAGGCTGTGCTCGAAGTCGTCGAAGACGAACAGGACCGGCTCGCTTCCCAGGGGGCCGTCCAGGAGGCGGCGCAGCCGCTGGACCAGGGACAGCTTGGGCGTGTTGAGGATCCCGATGGCCTCCTGGCTGTCCAGACGGTCGCCCAGCAGGCGGATGAACTGATTCTCGTCCACCTGTCCGACCCAGACCAGCCGCTTGTAGTCGGGCAGGCGCTGGCAGAGCCGGGCGGCCAGGGAGCTCTTGCCCTGGCCGCCCAGGCCGAAGATCAGCACCCCCTCGGCATAGCCCTGCTGCCCCTGGGCGCTGCGCAGGACTCGCAGGCAGCGCTGCAGAGGCCGGCGGCGGCCGACGAAGCGCTCGGCCGGGCAGACCTCGACCTTGGCCCCGGCGTCCAGGAACTCGGTCTGGGCCTCGCGGATCTTGAGCCTGGCCCGGCCCTTGGTCTTCAGGGTGGTGACCATTTCGTCGAGCGGGCCGGCCTCGGCGTAGAGACGGAGCAGGTGCCAGTCCGGGATGTCGGCCTCGATCAGGGCCACCCTGGCCTTAGCCACGGCCCGGTCAATCCGGCCGCCCAGGGCCAGCTCCCGATAGATCACCGCCGCGGCGGCGCTGGCCGACCTGTCACCCACAGGCAGGGCCCAGCCCAAAACGGCCGGGGCCCCGGCCGGGACCAGGGCCTCGGCCAGGGAGGGCAGGGCTCCCTCCTGGACCATCTGTCCGGTGCGGCAGCCGGAGAGGAAGACCAGCCGGGGCCAGCGGCCGCCGAAGACGCTGGCGATGTCCTCGGCCGTGGCCTCGCGCCTGAAGCCTAAGTCATCTTCGGTGATGAAGACCGGGACGCCGTCCTTGATGTCGGCGTGGCCGGTCAGGTGGAGGAGGTCGAAGTAATCCGGCCCGAACTCCTCGACCCGCTCGCCCAGGCCCTTGAGCGAACCGCTCTCTTCGACCCAGAGCTCCAGGGACTGCTGTCGGGCCAGTCCGAGGATGAGGCTCTCCTCGGCCTCGAAGTCGAGCACTGGTTCCACGTCGGTGGGTGAGCAGGCCATGAACAGGACCCGCAGCGGCCGGTTGGCCCGTTCAAAGGTCCGCTCCACGCCACTGACCAGCCGGACCGGGCTGAAGGGCCGGTTGGGCAAGGCGGCCAGGAAGCCCGTGTCGTCGTGAAGCAGTTCCCAGGGCAGATGCCTCAGCCGGCCGGCCGCGTCGATGCGGACCGCCAGGCCCCGGCCGCCTTGCCGGGCCTGGGCCAGCCAGCGCTCGGTCGGGCCGTCGAGCCAGTTGTAAAGACGCCGGCCCAGGCCAGGCAGGGTGTCTGAGCCGGGGGCGTAACTCTTCGCCACCTCGGCGATCAGCTTGGCCACTTCGGCCGGATCGAGAGGCCGCTGGCCGGACTGGCCGCCCGGCCCCTCGAAGCGGATCAGGCTGACCTCGTCCGTCTGTTTGAATATCCGGAAGGTGCAGGTTTGCATGGTCGGCTCCACGGTGCTGTGGGACCCGAGCTCAACCTTGAGACAGCCTAAGCCGCGCCAACCGCTTGGTCAAGTTTCTTCGGTCTTGTGGCTTCTTCAAGTCGGCCAAGTCCGGAAATCCCCCGGACCACCCCTCACCCAGCCTCTCCCTCAAGGGGCGAGGAGCCGGTGGGGGGCTGGGGCAGGCGGCGGGAGTGGATTGAGGTAGTTTGTCTTTCCAGAAGGCGGGGCCCGGAAGGGCCGGGGCGATGGGTTACCGGCGCGTCAGCGTGGCCATTCCCGTGGTGTCGCGGCTGCGTCCGTGACACCGCCAGGTTCCCGGATTTTCGAGCGCCTGCGGAGACGATGAAGCTGTCATGGACGCAGCCATGACAGCACAGCCTGATTCACCCCTCACCCAACCTCTCCCGCAAGGGCCTAGGAGCTGGAAACCGCAGGCATTGGCGGCTTACGCCCAAGCCCTCCCAGGTCTGGGCCGTCCGGCCGAACTCCCCCCTCGCGGCCGGCCATTTTCCGCTTGACCAGGTTCCATACTGTTGAATATGATGATGATCATCTGTTCAGCCTGTGAGACAGCGGGTCGGTTGATGCGCACTAACTCGACTCACCAGTCCCTCAAGCGCGGGCTCAGAATCATCGCCACCGTGGCCGACATGGCCGATCCGTCGACCCTGTCGGTCATCGCGCGCAAGACCAATCTGAACCGGAGCACGGCCCATCACATCCTCCAGGCCCTGGTCGAGTTCGGCTACCTGGTCCAGGACGATGACACGCGGGCCTACTCGCTCTCCTCCAAGCTCTTCAGGATCACCCGGCGGACCTGGACCAGGGAGCAGCTGGCCGAAATAGCCGCTCCGTTCCTGGAGGATCTGGGCCGCCGCACCGGAGAAGGGACCAGCCTGGCCGTTCTGCGGGACGGATTGGTGACCATCGTGGCCAAGCAGGAGCCGGCCGGCCCCCTGCGCGTGGTCCAGGAGATCGGGGACACCAGGCCGGTCCACTGCACCGCCGTGGGCAAGGTCCTGGCCGCCTGGCTGCCCGAGGCGGAGGTGGAGAAAATCATCGCCCGGACGGATTTCGAGAGGAAGACGGTCAAGACCATCACCTCGGCGGCCGCCTTCCGCCTGGAGCTGGCCCGCGTCCGGGACACGGGCGTGGCCTACGACAACGAGGAGCACCTCAAGGGCATCCGCTGCCTGGCCTCGCCGGTCTGGGACCACACCGGCGAGGCCAGGGCGGCCCTGTGCGTCGTCGGCCCCAAGGCCAACCTGCCGCTGCGGCGGATGGCCAGGCTGCGCCACGACCTTTTGGCCGTGGCGGCCGATCTTTCAGCCAGGCTGGGCTACCGACCGGCCCAGGAGCCGGGTGATCGTTCGAAACCGGGCCCAGGCCCTGAGATCGGGCAGCGACGTGGTGATCCATTGAGAAAGGAGGACCGGGACAGAATCGTGGCCGGAGGCCCCGCCCGGAGGGGGCGAGGCGGCGGTTGAGGTCCTGAGCCGTCGTTCAGGCCGGGCGGATGGGGACTTTTAGGGCGATCGCCAGGGACGGCCTGGCGGCCGCCGGCGTGGCCTGAAGAGCCGCGAAGCGGGCGGCTGGGCCCCGCACAAGGGGATGGCGTTGAGGATCATCAATGGCGTCAAGGATTTATGAAAGGAGGCTTCCGTCATGACTAGAGCCCGGAAATTCATCGTGCTGGCCGCGATCGTGGCCTTGTCTTTAACGTTTGTCTGCTCGCCGGCCCTGGCCAAGGCCAAGTACGTCCTCAAGTTCAATCACGTGCTGGCGCCCAAGGACCCGTTCCATCTGGGCTTCGAGAAGTGGGCCAAGGCGGTCACGGACAAGACCAAGGGCGAGCTGGAGGTCCAGGTCTTCCACAGCGCCCAGTTAGGCGTCGAGGAGGACATCATCGAACAGATCCGGGCCGGGGCCAACCTGGGCCAGAACACCGACTCGGCCCGGATGGGCAATTACGTGCCCGGGATCGCCGTCATGAACGGCCCCTACTTCGTCAGCGACTACCACGAGGTCTTCAAGCTGGGCGACCTGCCGGTCATCAAGGGCTGGAAGAGCAAACTGGAGAAGGAGTTCGGCATCAAGATCCTGGCCTTCAACTGGGTCCAGGGCTTCCGCCACATGATCACCAACAAGCCGATCAGGAAACCGGAGGACCTCAACGGCATGCGCATCCGGACCCCTGGCGCGCCCATCTGGCAGGAGTCGATCCGCTCCCTGGGGGCGACACCGGTGGCCCTGGCCTTCGGCGAGATTTACCCGGCCATGCAGCAGAAGGTCATTGACGGCTGCGACAACGTCTACAATGCCACTTACGCCGGCAAGCTCTACGAGGTGGCCAAGTACGTCAGCGAGACGGCCCACATTCTCCTGATCAACTTCGAGATCGTCAGCGCCAAGTGGTTCAACGACCTGCCGCCCGAGTTCCAGAAGATCCTGGTCGAGGAGAACGAGAAGGCGGCCATGGAGACCTCGAAGCTGGTCATGGACGTCAAGTCGGTCGAATCCAAGAAGAAGCTGATCGAGAAGGGCATGACCATCGTCACCGATCTGGACATGGCCGCCTTCAAGAAGGCCGGCTTGAAGGCTTACGAGGTGCTGAACATCTCCGACTCGCTCCAGCAGGTTTACAAGGAATTGGGCAAGTAGCTCGGGGTGGGCCGCGGCGGGCCGCTCCGGCCCCTTAGGGGACCGGGGGGCCGCCGCTCCCCTCGGGAAACCGTCTCCCGGGCCGAGCCGGCTCTCGGCCCGGGACGTTCGCTTGAAGGAGGGCCGTCTTTTGTTTTCCAGTCTTGGCCGTGCTAAGTTTATCGGGCGGGAGGGGCTGGCTGGGCCGCGGCGCTGGAGATCCAGATGAAAAGGTTTTACGAGCTTGTCTGTATCGGCGAGGTCTTCTTTGTCAAGGTGATTTTCGTCTTCCTGGTGGCCCTGGTCTTCGCCGCCGCCGCCACCCGCTACATCGGCTATCCCATCAACTGGTCGGTGGACATGGCCCAGTGCCTCTTTGCCTGGTGCACCTTTCTGGCCGCTGACATCGCCATGCGGAACGAAAAGCTGATGAAGGTCGATTTCTTTGTGACCAGGCTCTCGGAAAAGCACGGCCGGACGGTCGAGCTGGCCAACCTGATCATCATCATGGCTTTTCTGGCGTCGCTCATCGGTTACGGCTCCTATCTCAGCTACACGACCCGATTCAGAACCTTTCAGGGCATCCCCGGCTTCAGCTACACCTGGGTCACCCTCAGCGTGCCGGTGGGCGGCCTGCTCATGTCCATCACCACGGCGTTGAACATCAGTCGGATCGTCAAGAAAGGCCGGGCCGAGGGCCTGGCCTGACCCTTTCCGGAAACCCCGGACCGCGAAGGC
>Ga0209270_1004734_pt1 | contig 9942 bp, 8 predicted proteins | sample MTBAKSrepl1MetaG_FD_187456 | JGI IMG/M metagenome (GOLD analysis project Ga0209270, IMG submission 187456) | Enrichment culture microbial communities from Arthur Kill intertidal strait, New Jersey, USA, that are MTBE-degrading - MTBE-AKS1... | ecosystem: Environmental > Aquatic > Marine >...
CATTACGCAAGCACTATAAAATATCCGTCTTTTAGCACCGGTTAATCCTGCAAATACGGTGATGGCAAGCAATGCTCCGCCTGCATGAGTTCTGCCGCCGCTTAAAATTAAAAGTACGGCACATAAACAAAGAGAGGCAATTTCTTTCCCCCCCAACCTTTTTCTGTATGTAAGCCCTAAAATCGCAGAAAGCCCGATTACAGCACATTCACTTAAACCACCTATACGAAAGGCCATACCACTATAAATTACAGTATCAAAAATCTTGTGGTCAAAACGAAAAGTTGAATACAAGAAGGGAAGCTGAAAATCGAAGAAAAAAGCAACCAGTTGAAGAAGTCCGATTGATATTGAAAATGTTGCTACAATTATTAAAAATTTACGGATGTCTTTTATGTCTTTCAAATAATATGATAGATACCAAAAAAAAACAAAGGAAAGGCAAATACCCACTGCTAAATCGTAATAACTCCGTATGCCCCCTTCCTGTTCAGCAACCCCCATAGCCTGCTGAGCGAGGACTGGGTTTCGAGCATAATTGACCACAGCAGTAATTATAAGAGCTAAAAAAGCGGAATAAAGCCAAAAATTTCCTTTGACCAGTAGTCTTTTTTTACGGAACAGAGAAAGATTAATAAACATGATGAGAGCCAGAATCGGGGCCATCCATTCAAACCAGTAAAAATTGGCGATCGGTCCCAAAGCGCCGAAGGATATGGGAAACAAAGCCCCAAGGGCCAGCAGCAAAATTTTGATATGAATCGTAAGACGCAAATAAATGGGAATAGCGGCCAGTGCCAATATTATAAAAAGCTTTTCGGATACAAGAGCTTTACCGAGAACAACCGCATACAAAATTATACCCGTCCACAATAGGGCATTTCGTGACTGGTTACATCTTATGCTGTTTAATAATCGTGTATGCATTATTTTTCTGGTTTTCGGTAAACTATTTTTGCTGAATCTCTGTGGGTTGATGGAGTAAATAGAAATGAGATTGGTATCATTAGCCCAAATGCGAAATCTATTGTACGTATTAATATGCGTCTTTTGTTTATGAAGTTTGACATTACCCCAAGACTATACAAAAATGAGTCCTTCCCTTTATAAGCAAGAAGGTTTTTATAGCTTGTAATTGGTCTCAGATAGCCTTTATGGATGTCTGCAAGTTCCACAACCGGCAAAAAACCTGCCTCCCGAAACCGTTTGAAATTTGCATGGGGAAGTTCCAGGCCATAATGCCCCCACTCCTCGACATAGCACTTTGAAAATAATTCGGGATGTTTTCTAGCTCTTTTATAAACAATGCTTTCGGAATCGCATTCGATGCTGCTGATGAGGTAACCGCCAGGTTTTAAAACCTTATATATTTCTGCAATAACACGTGTCTTCCGGTTCAATGGGATATGCCCGAATACGTGTGATGTATAAACACAGTCAAAAAAAGCCTCCGGGAACGGCAAGTGGTCACCGTCAATTTGGTAAACTCGGTCATATAGCTGCCGGACTTCAAGCAAAGAAGATACCGAAAGGTCCACTCCTGTCACAGAGCCAAACCGTGGAAGGATTTCTGCCCCCCCCCCGCAACCAAAATCGAGAATCTTAGCCTCATTATTGGGGATTATCGCATTAAGACTTTTTTCGAAAAATCTTGTTTCAAACGTGCTAATGCTGATCGTTCGATAGAGAGTTTTAAAAATTCTTCGCAATCCGGAACTACAGTCAGAAGAAGAGTGCTCTTTTGTTTTCGTGAATTTCCCCTCGTAAAAAGCATCTTCTTTTCCAAAACAAATGATGCCGTTTTTCAAAGGGAATGTTTTTTCACAAATCTGGCATGCCGCGTCCTCTGCGGACAGCGCAATATCGGTTTTGCAAAAAGGACAGACCAGTTTCGGACCGGCAAGATCGTTTCGTGTCGGTATGCCGTCTTTGCTATAATTGCCCATAGTCCTAAATTTCCTTTTCAGTAAAAAGCCAATCTATCTCTTCATGGTTCTCTCCAGCTGCCACCTTTAAATCTTGCCGGTTAAAAAGAGCCGCGCCAATTGAAAGAAGATAACGGAAATCCCACCGATCCCAGTTATAATAGTCGGAGAGGATGAAAAAACGCCCATCATCATTATCCCCGATCATGGGCATTAACCCGTCCGGGCGCATGGCATGCAAGATGAATTCAAACATATGTTCAAGGCGATTCCAAAACCCGGAAGGCAGGTCAATATTATTATTTCTGCAAAGGATTGCCGAATAGGTGAACAGTTCCAGCACGAGCCGGTGGTAGGCGGTTGAGTTTTCAAAGCTGACCCCGTCATCGTAAACCATCTTTTCCATGCATCGGGTGATTTCTTTTATTCCGAACTTTTTCCATTTCTCCGCGTCTTTGAATCTGGGAAACATTACCCCGATAAACAACAGTCCGACAATATTCGACAGGTAATGATTGGTCTCAATGCCGCCTTTATTTTCCAGATTTTTTTCAATATACCAGCCATGCTGCCACATGCTCCTTAGGAATTTATCGTGAAACTCCGTGGTCCATACCACTGTGTCCTTAAAAGCCCACCAGGCCCACATCCAGTTACATGCCCGGATGGCCACCTCCATGGCACAGGTCCAGTTAATGCCGTACGGGCAGGGGTTTTCTTTGATCCAGTCATTGATCTGCCAAAGCGCTTCCTCGGCAAATCGCATATCTTCTGTGACAATGTATGCTTTGGCCATGGAAGGTAAGTGCTGAAACCGGGAAAGCTCCCAGGGGATTTTGCAGTCTGAAGAATTATGGAGATTTGCAACGGGAAATAAGAGTTTAAAATATTTTTTGGGCCATTGTTTTTTAGATGATGGATCAATGTGCCAGAAAATTTTATCTCTTTTAAAGAGGAGATCGTAGCCGAGAGTTGAGAACCTTTTTCCAACTAGGGAGTTAATTCCAAATACGTTTTTGGAATTGAAAAACATATCTGGATTTTTCTTTTTTTTGCAAAGCCATTGGTTTGAATGTACATTCTTTAAAAATTTTTCCTGTAGATATTCTTTATTTTTAAACCTTCCAATATACTTCATAAAAAATAAATCGATTAAGGTTTCGCCAAGAGAAAACAGCTTTGACTTGTACCCTTTCCCCTTCCAAAATAATAAAATGCCGTTATCCGCCATTTAAGAGATCTTTTTTAAGTTTTACGCAACCTGGCAGAATACAAGAAAATAGCACTATTCACACAAAGAAAAGAAATCAGGGTCGCAAAAGCGGCGCCTGTAGCTTTGTATTTAGGAATAAGAGTGAAATTCAATCCGAGATTTAACCAGAAACAAAACACCATAAGTAAAAATAAAAAGAGAAATTTCTCTAATTTCATTATGACTGTTACATGGGGACTGAAAGCAAAAGACATAAAAGCCGATATTGATAAGATCAGGAACACGGTCGGAGCATCGGGATATCTACCTTTATCAACCCATGGTATAATCCACTGAGATACAAAGCACCCGATAAGGATTACTGGAATGGACAGCACGACATATTTTTGATGCTTTTTGAATATTGTATTCATGCCCGCCACTGATGAAGTGTTTTGAATGACAGGAAGATATACGGATTTGACGGACTCCAACGCCATAAGTAAGAAGCTGTAATATCTGAATGCTGAGCCGTAGGTCGATAAATCATGGGCTTCACTTAATGATCTAAGCATGAATATGTCCAGCCTTCCAAAAAATGCCAGCACAATGGAATATCCTATAAGGTATCGATAATGTCCGGACAAGACATACCTGGATAGGTGTACCGATTTGTTTAGATAAAAAAGGCCATGGAATAGTTTTCTTTTGATGATTAGAGGTATTGATATTGCAAATGCTGCCAATATCTGGGCGGCCAAGGCATGCCATGCCTGTATCTTTGAGCCGAAGAAACCGACGAGGCCAAGGATTGATAAAGATAAAATTAATGATTTGATCAGTAATACCTGAGAAAAACGATTAAATCGCAAAGCCTGCTGATAGTCAGTACGCAGAAATTCGTGAATACATAGTGCAAAAGCCAAGATTAAAGATAAAATAACTACTGAATATTCCTCCTTAAAAAAGAAAAATATCAACAGCCAGAGAAAAAATATCGACAGGATCTGAGTTGATAAAAATGCCCCTTTATACTCATAAATTTTAATTTTTTGGTAGCCTACTATAAATATACGATTGAATAATGATACGATGATCCCAGAAAGAACGGCTGCAATAGCCATAATCATTGTGTAATCAGCATATTGACTGGGTGACATATATCGAATAATCGCAAGTGCCGAGATGGCGCCAACGGCTTTTGCAATAAGATTATATGAAAAAACTTGGGCTATGGTGCCGAACAAAATAAATTAATTCCTTGGGTAGGATACCTAATCTGGTAAAATCTGATGAATATTTATAATAAGCCGGCCGAAAGTAACCGTTTCCACTGTTCGCTGTTACGATCAACCAGGAGCAGATTATCGCCGTCTAAATAATCTTTTGTTGAGCTCATGGGCAAAAGAGATAAATCTTTCTTTATTATTCTGAAAATTTGAAAGCTCGGGAAACACTCAAAAGCATAATCAAGACATTCTGAAAATTCATAGCCAAAAGCTTGAGACCTTTCGTTATTAGCTTCTATCATTACAGCCTGTATAATGCCATTTCTAAAGGCTGATGTTGCACCCTTTATGACTTCAAATTCAGCACCTTCCACATCAATTTTTAACATATTAATAAATGGTAGTTTCAGTTTATTTATGATATTATCAATGGAATCTTTTCTAACAGACACTTTATTTGATGACTCGTTGGCATAAGGTTTAGCTGACGCAAGGCCTGGGTGCAAGTCCGGAAAATTAAAAATAACTCCGTCACCTATAGTATCTGAACATATTGCATTTAGTAGATGCACATTACTGTTACAATCATTAAGTACCAAATTTTTTTCCAGCATTTTGAATGTTTCGGGCATTGCCTCTATTGCAATTACTTTCCCCTTATCCCCCACAAGTTTTGAAAACAAGGTCGTATACCAGCCGATATTGGCGCCTATATCTACTGCAATATCGCCCGGGCCGATAATTTGTTCCATTAATTTAGTTTCATTCTTTTCTCTTCCACCATGGAAATATATTTGAAATGCATATTTATTTTGTGAGTCAAAATAAAAACGGCGGCCATCCCAGGATTTTGTGATACTTCTGACTGGAGCCAGGCCAGAATTAAGAATAAAGTTGATCAAGTTTGTTTTACCTCTTCCTACGGGAAAATTTTTTGTATAAATACTACTCAGGCTATATATTATTTTTGATAGCATTTCTTTCTCTTTTCCTTGAATAATATTCTTTACATGCTTAATGTAAAAGCTGTTGTGTTAAAAACTTCTGATAGACGGTAACTTGGAAACTGCTTATACATTACAAATTTGAATAGTTGGTCAAGCTCTTCATATTGTCCTTTATCCGGTTTCTCGGATTGAATTTTATCGATATTTACCCCGTGAGCAACCAGCGATTTGTAATCATCCATAAAAATAGTCTTCTCATCAAAGTGAACTTCCATCCATTCTTTGCCCAGTTCCCGAGATCCAACCGCAAAATAATGAATGGTACCGATGGAGCCGTCTTCGTACTCCAAAGTAATGATCTTGTTATCCGAGCCGGAAATGCTGTCTGTATTGGGTTGGAGGGTTGCACATGAAAAGGCCTTTACCGGATGGCCCACGAAATAGGAAAACAGGTCGATAATGTGACAGGCCTCGCCGATGATTCGACCGCCGCCCTCTTCGGTATGCACCCAGTGGTCCAGTGGGATGTAACCGGCATTCATGCGATAATGCAGGACCAGGGGGTTAACCCGTTTATCCGTGTGTTTTTTGATCTCCCGTGCATATTTGGAATAACGGCGGTTAAAGCCAACCATTAACAAGGGTTTTTCTTCCTCGGCGGTGGGGCGGGATGTGTCTTGTTGATCTTGTGCATCTGCAAGGCCATAAAATTCTTTAATCGCCTCTAATTCCTCCCAATTGGTGCACAGAGGTTTTTCAACAAAGGTATGCTTGCCGGCTTGTAAGGATTTCAGCACCATCCGCCCGTGCAGGTTGTGCCTGGTGCAAATCATGGTCAGGTCGATATCCGGATCATTTAAAATTTCGTGGTAATCTGTTGTGGCGTAGGCCGCGCCGAACCGCTCTGCTATGGTTTTGGCTTTTGAGCCTGTTTTAGAGCAAATCGCCCTTATTTGATAAAGGTTGCTTAGTTTTTGTAGGTTGGGCAAATGCGTGTTGACCGCAAAGTTACCTGCGCCGATGATGCCCACGCGGATCCGGTCGGATACCGCTTTCCTGGTTTGAAATTCAATCTGAATGCGGTCGGGGCGGTAATTTTTACCCTGTGCCTTTGGGGATTGGTCTCCGTAATGCAGAAACAGGAGCAAGGGCCGATCGGGTTTTGCCAATTCCGCAAATGCCTGATCCACCTGTCGGATGGAAAAGGTCTTGCCGATCATGGGCGTTATGCGAATGGCCCCGGTTGCCAGCAGCCGTAAATATTCCTGCAGATTTCTGTTTTCCGTCCAACGGACGTATGCATAGGGATAATCTAGTCCTTTTTCCTCGTATATTGGATCATAACGGCCCGGGCCGTAAGAGGTGGAGATCAGGAAATCGATTTCTTTTTCATAGAGGTCCTGGCGGTTGACCTTGTCTCCGTAGACGCCGACCATCACCAGCCGGCCTTTTTTGCGGGTAATTTTTAAAGCCTGGGAAAGGGCGGCTGGGTTGCTGGTGGCTGCGGCGAAGATTATTGTGTCCGCGCCGTGCCCACCGGTATAATGAAAGATTTTTTGTTCGGCCTCTTCCGGGGTCAGTGTGAGTTCCGCACCGCATTCCGCTGCAATGGATAAACGGCTTTGATCAAGATCAACGGCCAGACAACGGCCGCCGGCTGTTTTTACCAGTTGAAGAGTAATAAGACCGAGGATGCCGGTGCCATAGACAACAACGAATTCTCCTATCCGTGGAGCGGCCCTTCGAACACCCTGCATGGCAATGCCACCCAAGGTTACCGTTGAAGCGGCCTGATAGTCCAGATCATCTGGTATTCTGGTAATCAGGTTGATTGGTACGTTCACATATTCCGCGTGGCACGCAATACCGGCGCCGGAGGCGGCCACGCGGTCGCCGATTTTAAAACCGTCAACACCGGGACCTACCGCCGTGACCATGCCGGCAATTGAATAACCCGTTGGCTTGGGATATTGCCGGTTTTTTTTATCGCCTTCCCTGACCTGCCGGACCTTGTTGATGGTACTGGACAGGCCTTTTTCCTTTAACAGTTGCCATGCTTTTTCCACCTTTTCCGGCTGTTCCATTGCGGCCTTGATCAATGATTTTGGTTTTGAGGAAGCAATTACTGAACCTTCCGTTCCTGCTGAGATGCAGGAGTAGACGGTTTTTATCAGCACTGAACCAGGGGTGACGCCGGGGTTGGGGACCTCGACGGCTTGGATTTTGCCGTTTTTAATCAAAGCCTGCTGCATGTTACTCTTAATCCTTTAAAGTCTTCTGGATGTGTTGGACAATGCGTTGAGCTGTCTGTCCATCCCACATTTCAATTTGCGTTTTTGAATCTGTGTGTTTGGCGATAGCCTCGTTGAACCTGGCAGTTAATAGGTTGGGCCGGCAAAGGCTATTAGTACCATGGGTGATGGTAACAGGCCTTTCGGTGTTTTCCCGCAAGGTGATGCAGGGGATGCCCAGGTAGGTGGTTTCCTCCTGGATGCCGCCGGAATCGGTAATCACCATCCGGGCATTGAAGACAAGGTTCATGAAAGCAACGTAGGCAAGCGGGTCTGTAAAAATGATATTGGAATGGGGGGGGTGCCAAATGGATGTTTTTGAGGTGTCTGCCAGGAAATCATATTGCTCGAGTTGCAGCAGGCATTTGTGGGTGCGCGGGTGTACCGGAAACAATACCGGCAACCGAGCACCGATTATTTCCAGTTGTTCCATGATGGCGGCAAGTATTTCTGGTTCATCCACGTTAGACGGCCTGTGCAGGGTCACCAGGCAATAGTTGTGCTTTTGTAGTTGGAAGGTTTCAGCGGTTTTTTCATTTTTGATTCTCGGCCGCATCATTTCCAGGGAATCAATCATGATATTGCCGACGCGCGTGATCTTCGCAGGGTCTTTACCTTCTTTTAAAAGGTTCTCGTCCGCATCCGGGGAAGGGGTCCATAAAAAATCTGCTATGGCATCAGTGAGAACCCGGTTGATTTCTTCGGGCATGGTCCGATCAAATGAGCGCAAGCCGGCTTCCAGGTGGGCTGTTTGAATGCCGAGCTTAGCTGCTGCAAGGGTGCAGGCAACAGTGGAATTGACATCACCCACCACAATAACCAGATCTGGATGCTGTTTCAGCAGCACCTTTTCATAGGCGATCATCACACGGCCGGTTTGCTCGGCATGGGTGCCACTGCCAATGTTTAGATGAATGTGTGGAGAAGGCAGGTTCAGGTCCTGAAAAAACACATCGCTCATATTGAGGTCGTAGTGCTGGCCGGTGTGCACGATTGAAGTTGCGGCCCACGGCTCTTTTGCCAGTGCATGGTAGAGCGGTGCGATTTTCATAAAATTGGGTCTGGCAGCGGCGATCAGATGGATTTTTTTCATGCGTGCACCTTGGCCTCTGCCTCTGAATCGGGTCCCTGTTGGAGAAAAAAAGTATGTTTTATTGCCTGGGGGACAGCCGCATCGATGGTTGTGCCCCACGACACGATCTGCGCGGGCTCCTTTTTGTTATAGGCCCTTGACACCCAGCCGTTATTGAGCTTGAGTCCAATTTGGGATTGGTTGGTTTTCATAGACAAGACAGGGCAGCCATTTTTACTGAATAAAACTGTGCCCGGCTCTATCTCGCAGATAATTTCGGTATCCAGATGGAAGTAAAATTCTATTTTATGTATGCCTTTTCCCTGAAAGCTGTCTTCAACGGTTACTTGGTGTGTTTTTTTGTCGAGCTGAAAAGTACGCTGATGTGCAACCGGGTCGGCCAGCCGTTGGTATCCTGTGTGCTGAGCGGTCAACAGATCAAAGGATTCACTGCTCTTCCAGTCCGTCACATGGATGTCACCGAATGGATTAACTAAAGCAAACATGGAGTTATGGATCGGAACCTGTTCTTCTCCGTCCACCACCACGGTGTTATGATAAGCGGTCGAACGGAACAATCGTCGCATTTCCATGTTACCGGTGTAGCAATAGGTGCCTGGGTCAATGATAACTGGCACTCCATCCGCGCAAAGTTCGAAACTCAACCAGTCGTTGTGTTTATGAGGTCCAACGCCGTTTACTCCTATTCTGTGGCAAACAGCAGCTAAATATATTCTTTCCGATCGCATTATATAAATGCCGCCATTGGGAAAGGCTTTGGATTGATTTGTTTCGACGCTTTCTTGGGCACGCTCCAGGTTCATGTCTTTATTCCTTTTTACCGGGGTCGGACAAGACTTTTACCGGGGTCGGACCAAGCCAAGTATTTGTATTGTCTCGATAAATATCCAAAAAATGCATATTTTGGGCGCTTAGACGGTCATTTTCAGGCATAGAATCGCCATTGTAAGGCGCGGGCGGTTCCCGAAGTTCGCGTATCCTGAGCAAAGTAAGGGGGTCCGCTGTTGACCTTTGTTTATATTTTTCAATCATTGAGAAAACCCCCACTACGCCTCAAACAAGAAATGCGCCTTAACAAACGAACTCGCCCTGCGAATCTCCGGTGACGCGAGCGGGAGCCGGTTCGTAACAAAATAGCCGAACATCTCCGCCGAACTTCCCCATAATTTGACCACCTCGTTATAGTATAATTTAGCCGTCCTGGACAGCGTCCTGTCACTGCCCTGTTCCGCCGGGCTGCACTGGATGGAGACCGTCATTCCCTT
>Ga0209270_1004735_pt1 | contig 9942 bp, 6 predicted proteins | sample MTBAKSrepl1MetaG_FD_187456 | JGI IMG/M metagenome (GOLD analysis project Ga0209270, IMG submission 187456) | Enrichment culture microbial communities from Arthur Kill intertidal strait, New Jersey, USA, that are MTBE-degrading - MTBE-AKS1... | ecosystem: Environmental > Aquatic > Marine >...
CCTGGTCGGGGGGGGCGCGGACCAGGGACGGGAGCCTTCGCTATCCAAGGCGGCTGATCACCCTCCAAGGCGCCCTGGCCTCGGAAAAAGACGTGCTGATTCAGCCAATAGGCCTCAGTTACGGGGCGGTGCCGGAAGACCTGAGTTTGTCCGAACGGGCCGGAGCTCTGAGCTGGTTGAACGGCCTGTCTTATTTTAAACAATGGCTCCGTTCGCCCTTTCGACCGGTCCAAGCCTTTTCGCAAAGTTTAAAAGGTTTATACGGCCGGGCCTTCATCACTTTTTGCCGGCCTAAATTCTTGTCCGAACTCGAGGCGGTCAGGGCCGACCACCCGAGTCACCCTTCTCCCGACGAATTTGCCGCCTTATTTGCTATCAAGGAAATCGCCCGTGATAAAAAAATCATGGCTTCCCATTTGACGGCCCGAGCCCTGGTCAGAGCCCGCAAGCTGGGCACGACCGACCTGGAAACAACAGCCGGGGCCGAAATGGACCAAATAATAGAATACCACCAGCGAACCTTCGGCCAGGACCCTGATCTTGAGGATTTTATTCGTCGGAACAGCCTGAGCGTGGTTATCGAAGACGGATTGAAAAGCTTGCGCTCCCGGAAAATAATCGGCCAAGGACGACCTCTGGGCCGATTACCCCGGGTGCGGGCCAACAACGGCCTTCTGTACTACGCCACTCACGCCGATCGACGTCTTTACAGTCCGTCGGCCCGGCAAAATATCGTGGTGGTCGGCGCCGGTGCCTGGGGTTACAGTTTGGCCTGCCTGGTCGGCAATCGGACCCTGGAGGATAAAGAATACATCAACAGCAGCGTCACCTTGTTTGATTCGAGGGAAGACTTGATTGAGGACATCGTCGACACCAGGTTTCATCCGGCTCATTTCCCCGAAATCCGCCTGCCCAAAACGGTCTTCTGTTCCCACGACGCCACGGCCGCTTTTCGCAAAGCGTCCGAAGTGTTGTTCACCGTCCCGGTGGAAAGGTTCGAGGCGGAGTTTCGCAAGGCTTTGGCCGAAATACAACAGCCGGTCCAGGTCATTATCGCCACCCGGGGATTCGAGCGGACCAGTCACCGACTGCCCATTCAAATCGCCTGGTCCGTAATCGAGGAAACCGGACGAAACGACGTCTCCATTTTTGTTCTATCCGGACCGGTGACCCCGGAGATCCTGGCCGACGGCCGAGGCGGCAGCCTGGTTTTAGGCGGGCCGCCGCCGGCGGCTCATCGACTGGCCGATTTGTTCAAACTCCCCGGCTTTGAAATTTACGTCTGTGATGATCCAGTCGGGGTTCAGGTGGCCGGGACCATGACTCAGGTTTACGGCGTGCTCGGGGCCTACCTGCTTCGAACCAAGGCCTTGTCCGGACGCCAAAGCGTGGCCGCTTTTTTCCGGGAGACGTCCGAAGAGGCGATCAAATTGGCGGAAGTTCTAGGGGGAAAAAAAGAAACATTTTTGGCCGCCAATCCGGCCTGGGGAGCCGAGTACGTGGCTGAAGGCCTGGGCGGGCCGGGGGCCAAGTTCGGGCGACAGGCCGGCGGTTTGCTCGGCCGGACCATGCGTCCACTCCGACATTCTCCGCCCGAGCTCGTCGCTGACCTTCATAACAACGGCTATCGCCATATAGGTTTCCACGGCATAAAATCGGCCTGTTTGGCCGCCCGGACTCTCCGCCTGAATCTGCCTCGTTTGGAGGAAGCTTACGAAATATTCTGGGGTCAACAGGAGCAGTAGGTAAAAACTGGTTGGAGGTCGGCCTCGTTCAGGAGCCCGGATAAAGCGGAAGTTCACCCTCAATCCCGTATTAGTGGTGTAGTTTTATTGGTGTAATTTCAGATATTTTTACGAGAGGCGGAGAGCTTTTTTCTTGTGACTGCCCGGATATTTCTGCCGGGCAGGGCTTTGGGCCGCCTGACGCCGACCGCTTCGGCCGGCAGATCGGTTTGGAGAGCATAGCGGCCGTCCAGTTCGGCGATCTCGGCCAAGTATTCTTCATCCACCTCGATCTTGATCCGCCGGTTTTCGGCCGTCACCGTCACCAGGCTCTCCAGACCCAGCCGCCGAGCTAAAGCATAAACGGTCCATAAGGCCCCTAAACTCGGCCCTTCCCTCACCTCTAAGCCAGGCCGGACTTGCTCCAACCCCGACAGATCGTCCTTGTGCTTGAGGGCCAACCGAATGGCTTCGATTTCCTCGGGCCGGCAGCGGGACAAATTGGCGGTGGTCCGATTCTTACCCGGCCCCCTTCACGATAGGACTCCCGAAGCAGGACGCTTTGGTAGGTCTTGTTCTTGCCCTTGGATTTAATGACCGTGATATACATGTCTACTTAATTATCATATAAAAACATCTATGTCAAAATATATTTTCAAACATTAGTGACTACATGTCCCGGCCAAAATTTAAACTATAACTAACTTATTCAATAAGTTAACAAAATTATAATGATGAACTTCCGTTGATAACTTTGAAAGGACGTGCGGCGCAGCCTCTGGACCGCACGGATACAAGGGTCCCACATATCGATGGCCATGGCTTCCAGACCCTATGGTTAATTGTCAAAGCCGTCATTGACTATTTGCTTTTTTGATTTTTCGGTAACAAAAATATTTTTCCAAATCCAGGCCGAGGAAGCAAACCATTATTTCGGGATGGAAATCATTACAAGAGATGATCTGGACTTGCGAGGAATTTACGGTTAAATCTGTTATAAAAATAAGACCTCAGGTGCTTAATATGCGCGTTTTGCTTGTTTCCGCCAACCAGGAAGACATAAACATGGTCACCCGACCCCTGGGCCTGGCCTTGGTGGCCGCCTCGGCCCAAAGGAGCGGCCATGAAGTGGCCTTGATCGATTTGATGAGAGACGAAGTTCCCCGAGAAAAGGTGGCCGCCGTGGTCAAGCGATTCAATCCGGAAGCCATCGGCGTTTCCGTGCGCAACATCGACGATCAGAATATGATCCGACCCCGCTTCCTTATAGAACAAGCTAAAACCGTGGTGGACGCCTGCCGGATGCATGCGGACGCGCCGATTGTCCTGGGCGGGGCGGGTTACAGCATCTTCCCCAAAGCGTCTTTGGAATACCTGGGGGCCGACATGGGCGTTCAGGGCGAAGGCGAGCGAGTCTTCGTCGAACTCCTGGCCCGGCTGGAAGCCAAAAGAGAATTGGGAGACCTGCCCGGCCTGTATCTTCCCGGCCGGGAACAAGCCCCTCCCCGGAGACTTTCCGGCTCTTTAAATGATCTGCCCTGGTCAGAAACTGCTTCCTGGCTCGTCTCGACCGGTCCTGACCCGGACCTGATGCTGCCGGTGCAGACCAGGCGCGGTTGTCCCCTGAACTGTGCTTACTGTTCCACGCCGGTCATCGAGGGCGGTATTATCCGCAAATGTTTGCCGGCCAAGGTGCTCGAGGCGGTCCGGACTTACCTTGAAGCCGGTTTCCAGCGTCTTTTCTTCACCGACAACACTTTCAACCTCCCGCCTTCCTACGCCAAGGACCTGTGCCGGGCCATGACGGCCGAGGGACTCAAGCCGGCCTGGAACTGCATCGTCTATCCGGGCCGGCTGGACGCGGAGCTGGCCGGATTGATGGCCCGGGCCGGCTGCGTCTCGGTCAGCCTGGGGTTCGAGAGCGGGTCCGACGCCGTGCTGCGGCGGCTTAATAAATGTTTCACCCCTGAAGACGCAGCCCGAGACCGACGGCTTTTAGCCGAAGCGGGGATAAGGGTCATGGGCTTTCTGATGCTGGGTTTGCCCGGCGAAACCAAGGCTACGGCCACGGAAAGCCTCGCTTTTGTTGATCGGATAAAACCGGATATGGTCCGGCTGACCCTGGGGGCCCGCATCTACCCCGACACGCCCCTGGCCGATTACGCGGTGAAAAGAGGCCTGATCGATCCTCGGGACGATCTGCTCCATCCGCGTTTTTACCTGGAACCGGGCCTGGAGGATTGGCTGCTGGAGACGGCCCGGGCCTGGGCCGCCGGACGGAACAACTGTTTGGCGGATTTTTTATAAGGATTGATAAAAGACGGGGCAAACGGCATCCGGCTGGCAGTCGGTCGTCAGCCAGGGAAGTTGCGCCGAGTTCTCTACTTCTTTTTTTCCTTCATCAACACATGTTCCAGCAACAAGACCAGGACCAGGCCGACCACCAGGCCGTTGCCCAGTATCGGTTGGAGTGCATCGGGGAGCTGATTGAGAAAGGCTTGGGGGAGCAAGCCGGCCAGCGTTCCGACCAGGACGGGCAGGCCGACGACCAGATAATCCCGGCTGGTCAGCTTGTCGGCCCCGCGATGGATGATTTCGACGCTGACCCCGATCTGGGCGGCCATGGCCGTAAGCAGGGCCGCGGCGACCACGGCGTCGGGGATGGAGGTGAAGACCGCGGCCAATTTGCCGAAAAGGGCCAAGGCCAGGACCAGGAGACCGCAGGCGGTCAGGGCGTAACGGCTGCCCACCCGGGTCACGGTGATGATGCCGGGGCTGGCCGAATAGGGCACGGTGCCGACCACGCCGGCGGCGCCGGCGGCCAGACCGCTCAGACCGGTCAGGATCAGGCTGCGGTTGAGACGTCGATCCGTGTCGGTTGACCCGACGATGGGCTCGACGCTGTATAGACTGCCCAGGGAGTTGACCAGGACGGCCAGGTAGGCCAGGGCGAAGGTCAGGGCGGCCGGCAGGTTGAAATCAGGCCGGGGGCCGAAGGCCGGTTGAGGCAGGGACAGCCAGGGAGCGCTCTTAACCGGAGAGAAATCAGCCAGACCCAAAAGGGTGAATAAAATGGTCCCCAAGGCCACGCCCAGGAAGAGCGACAGGCTCTGGAGCAGGCCCTTGAGGAAATGGAACATCAGGGCCATGACCAAGATGAGGCCCAGGCCCAGGGCCAGAATCAGGGGCCGGCCGTGAGGGTGAGCCGGACCCTGACCCAGGAGCAAGGGCAGCAGGTAGGGCAGAAGAGTCAGGCCGATCAAGAGCAGAATCACTCCGACCACCCGGTCGGTGAAAAGCCCGGCCAGAAAGCGCATCAGGCCGAGGACGCCGCAGAGCAGAATGAGGACCCCCCCGATAATCATGCCGCCTTCAATGGCCGGCAGGCCGGCCGGGGCCATGGCGGCCAGAGTGATGATCAAGGCCATGGCCGGACCGTCCAGGAGGGGCAGGCGGTGCCCCCAGAGGGTTTGGGCGGCCATGGTCGCCCCGGTCACCAGCAGGAGGCGCTGGAAAAAGGCCTGACGGGCGGCCGGGTCCAGGCCCAGAACCTCGGCGGCCAGGATCGAGACCATGGTCAAGGTCGGCAGAAAGACGACCAGCCACTGGAGGCCGTAAAGCACGGCCCGGCCCAGGGGCAGGCGGTCGTCCAGGCCATAGAGCAGGCCGGAATCGGGCGGCGGCTGATCGGGCATGGAGATTAAAGAATCCCAAAGACGGATAAGCCGGCGGAGCGGACGGTCAAGGTCAATCGGCTTTCAAGGCCGAGCGCCGGTTCAAATCGTTTTGAGGACCAGATCATATTTGTTCACCAGATGATGAGGGTGATAGGACTGCTTGGCCCGGCGCAAGCCTTCCTGGCCCAGGTCCTGTTCACGGTTGATGAATTCGAACTCGGCCCAAACGTCCCGACAGAAGCGCTGGTTGACGGCCGCATAAAGCCCCCGGATTTTGGGGTTGGCCTTTTCGACGTGGATGACGGCCGTATTATGGTTGAGTGGTTCGCCCAGGGCGAAGGCTTCGACCTTCTGGTCAATGATGATGGCCAGGCCCTGATAGTCCAAATATTCAAAATGTTTGAGGGCCTCGAATACGGCCCGGTCTTCGTTGATCAGGCTGGGGTCTTCCTCGCAGTTTTTAATCTGGCACCAGGCTTCCTGCATGTCCAGGACACATTCGACCAGTTCCACGTCCATTGACCGGCATTCAAACTCATACTGCTTGATAAAACTGTTGAGGTGGTTCTTTTTCTGATGAAACTTGCGTCCGGACAGGTTGATCAGATCCTCGGTCAGATAGATGTAATCGCCTTGGTCCGGGTTGAGCGAGACCTCGTATCGTTTAGGGTCCACAAAACGGTCTATAAAGGTCTGTCCGGCCCTGGACACCCGCTGAGGTAAGCCGGCCGCGGCCAGCCGTCGGCAGAGATCGTCGAGGGTCGAGGATTTGTCGCCCGGTCCCACCGGCGGCAGACCGAAAGGGGCCTGGTCCGAGGGAGATAAGACCATCTGAAGACACCCGTGGCTCTCCCGCCAGACCGGGCGATAGTAGTGGCGCCATATAAAGAGGTTGGTGAAGGTCAACTCGGAAATCTCCGGCGAGTCGACCCTAAAGTAACCGGTCAGGGTCTTCTTGTCTTCAAGGCTTAATGTGCGAAAATCGTTTAAATACGTGGTTGATTCCAAGTGCGGTTCTCCAAGTCGCTCATCGGGAAGCAGGATTTTTCGGAAATTTCTCTGAAATCATCGGCCAAGGCCTTGAGCGAACTGACGGACCATATTGTCCAGGATGGTCTCCATCAGCCAGTAGGTCTCCTGGATTTGTTCGGTCTGGGCCAAGACGGTTTCTTGGCCGGCCACGTAAGGACCGATCACCCACTCGTGTCCGTGACTGCGGACGTAATTACGGACCAAGTCCAGGGGGTATTCCGGATGAAACTGGAGGCCGACCACCGGGCGGCCGGGACAGACAAAGGCTTGATGGGGTGTAGGGCGACTTGAGGCCAGGCCGAGGCAGCCGGGCGGCAAGGTGAAATGATCGCTGTGCCAGTGAAAAGTGATGAAAGCGTCCGGAGTATTTTTGAATAGAAAAGAATTCCGTCCGGCCGGGGTCAGGGTCACTTCATGCCAGCCGATCTCCTGATGTTGATTGGAAAAGACCCGGCCGCCCAAAGCTTCGGCCAGGAGCTGGGCCCCGAAACAGAGGCCCAGGATAAGCTTGTTTTGATCGAGGGCCTGGCGGAGGTATTGTTTTTCCGGGGCCAGCCAGGGGTGGAGTTCTTCCTCCCAGACGTGCTGGGAGCCGCCGGCTGCGATCAGCCAGTCGAAGCGGTCCGGGGATGGGGGAGATTGTTCCTCATAAAGATAGGTTCGCTCCACCAAGTGGCCTCGTTTTTCGGCCCAGAGGTCGATGTTGGTCGGGCCTTCATAGGGTTCGTGTTCGAGCATGTGCAGTTTCATCTTGCGAAACCAATATTCGGTCTTTTTCAAGTTGGAACAATATAACACAAGCGGCCGTTCCAGGCCAAGACGGCAAAAGTCCTGGGGATTAGCAACATTAAATTGTCCCTTTTAACTGTTGCGTTAAAATGTCCCCATGGGAAGGGACATATTGATCATGAGCCAGAAAGAGCGGACGAGGTATCACCGGCCGCGGTTGGTGGACGAGGGACGAATTCGGTTGAAGGCGGCGGGTGGGCGAGTGGGCTTGCCGTATCGGCGGGTCAGGGGATGAAATCGGCGCTTTAAGAGAAGGGCGAGGCGGGCCTGATCCACGGCAACCAAGGGCGTTCTTGACAGAAAAGTTTGCCCCAAGAACTTTGAGAACGAATTTTTAACTTGATAATTCCCCGCGGCTTGCCGCGGGGAGTTTCATTGAATGGTTAACCGTTCTTTTTTCTTGCGGTTGCCTTCATGGCCCTTTTATTGCTACAATTCGCCCCGATTGACCGTCTCCATGAACTGATGGTGAGACAATAATTTTTCAATTTCACGATAGACCGAAGGAGAACCGTTGGAACTACAGGGTAAACGAGTCATGGTCATCGGCGGGGCCGGCTTGATCGGCAGCCATGTGGTGGACGAGCTTTTAAAGACCGAGGTCAAAGAAGTCATCGTCTATGACAATTTTTTCCGGGGCAGCCTGGACAACCTCGAAGAAGCCCTCCGGGACCCTCGGGTGGTCGTCTTTCCCCACGGCGGCGACGTCCTCTTCCCGGACATCCTGGAAAAGGCCATGACCGGCGTCGACGGGGTTTTCCATCTGGCCGCCGTCTGGCTCCTGCAGTGTCACGAGTACCCCCAGACGGCTTTCGAGGTGAACGTCCGGGGCACTTTCAACGTGATCATGGCCGCCATCAAACAGCAGGTCCAGCGGGTGGTTTACAGCTCCTCGGCCTCGGTCTACGGCAACGCCCTCGAGGTTCCCATGACCGAGGACCATCCTTACAACAATTTCACTTTCTACGGGGCGAGCAAGATCGCCGGCGAGCATTTTTTTAAGAGTTTGGGCCAGAGGTACGGGCTGGGTTGGGTCGGTCTGCGATACATGAACGTGTACGGTCCCCGCCAGGATTACAAAGGGGCCTACACCGCGGTCATGCACAAGGTTCTGGACCGGATCGAACAGGGTCTGCCCCCGATTGTCTATGGCGACGGCAGCCAGCAGTACGATTTTATCCACGTGGTCGACACGGCCAGGGCCAATGTCCTGGCCATGCAGGCCGAAGTGAGCGGCGAGTGTTACAACGTGGGCCGGGGCATCGGCACTTCGATCAAGGAACTGACCGAGCTTCTGCTCCGGCTGACCGGCAGCGGCCTGAAAATTCAGTACGAACCGGCCGGGTTGACCTTTGTCACCAACCGCATCGGCTGCCCCAAAAAGGCCGAAAGAGACCTGGGCTACAAATGGACCATTGGTTTGGAAGAAGGCATGGCCAGCCTGATCGAGTGGCGGCGGACCCACGCCGAGCAGCTCAGGGCTAAGGGCCGGGAGGACTAGGATAAGTATGTGCGGCCTCGCCGGTTTAATCAGCCTGGGTGACCGACCGGTCCGGCCGGAAGCCCTCAAACGCATGTGTGACATCCAGGCCCACCGGGGGCCGGACGACGCCGGCTATGCCTTGTTCCGCCTGGGCGAGCCTTCCAGCAAGGAGGGCTTTTTCTGGTGCGAGTTCACCGAGGCCAAGTTCCGCCACTTCAACCAGCACCTGCCGGTCTGGGGGGAGGAATACTGGCGGGACGAAACCCAGCGGGAAAGGTTTTCCGTCGCCCTGGGGCACCGCCGCCTGGCTATCATCGACCTGAGCCATTACGGCCACCAGCCCATGGCCAGCAGCGATCGGCGCTACTGGGTGGTTTACAACGGCGAGTTGTATAATTTTCCCGAACTGCGCCGTGAGCTTGAAGCCAAGGGCCACGTCTTCCGTTCCAGGAGCGACACTGAAGTCATCCTGCACCTGTGGGAGGAGTACGGCCGGGATTGCTTGAGCCGGCTCAACGGCATGTTCGCCCTGGCCGTTTACGACCGGGAAGAAAATAACCTGACCCTGGCCCGGGACCGGTTCGGGGTCAAGCCCCTTTATTACGCCCTGACCGATGATTTTCTGATCTTTGCCAGTGAGGTCAAAGGCATCCTGGCCGGCCGCCTCCTGGACCCGGAAATCCACCCCGGCGCGCTGGTGGAATATTTCACCTTCCAGAATACATTAGGGCCCCAGACGCTGTTTCAGGGCATCCGTATTTTAAACCCCGGCGAATACCTGACCATTAGGCCCCGGTCGGGTCGGCCCAGCGAACCCCGCCGTTATCATTCGGGTTTCCCGCCGGTCGAAACCCGGACTGAAAATATGGAGGAAGTCAAGGACCTGGTGGCCGAGGCCTTTGCCGAGGCGGTCAAACGGCAGCTCATCAGCGACGTGGACGTAGGTTCGTACCTTTCCGGGGGCATGGACAGCGGGTCCATCGTGGCCGTGGCCGGTCGTCATCTGCCCCGGCTGCACACCTTCACCGGCGGATTCGACCTGACCAATGTCAGCGGCATCGAACAGGCCTTTGACGAGCGGGAACTGGCCGAACAGCTCTCTTATCTGCTCCAGACCGAACATTACGCCGTGGTCCTCCATTCGGGCGACCTGGCCGCGGCCATGGACAAGACCTCCTGGCACATGGACGACCCCAGGGTGGGCATCTGTTATCAAAACTGGTACGTGGCCAAACTG
>Ga0209270_1004741_pt1 | contig 9926 bp, 10 predicted proteins | sample MTBAKSrepl1MetaG_FD_187456 | JGI IMG/M metagenome (GOLD analysis project Ga0209270, IMG submission 187456) | Enrichment culture microbial communities from Arthur Kill intertidal strait, New Jersey, USA, that are MTBE-degrading - MTBE-AKS1... | ecosystem: Environmental > Aquatic > Marine >...
TCCCGGGGTCCACCTCAGTTCAAGGGTTTAAGAAGAAGATTGGTCCTCCGTCGGCCAGGATTAAAAAATCAGAAAAAAGCGGCTGCGGGATTTAAGGGGATCACCTTGGGTGGAGGAACCGTTGAACCACGTTTTCAATGCATTGCTGGAGGATGATCAAGAGCAGGGATCAGTGGGTGTTTCGCCCAAGTCGTCCCGTGCTGCTTCGCTAGCTTTCGGATCCTTGGTCGGCCAATGTGGCCAGATGCAGGCGGTTTACAGCCTTGTGCGCAAAGTTGCCCGAACCGATTCCACTGTGATCATATACGGAGAGAGCGGAACGGGTAAGGAACTTGTGGCACGGGCGATTCATGAGACATCCGATAGGAGAGACAAGGCCTTTGTGGCGATTAATTGCGGTGCCATTCCGGAGAATCTCCTGGAAAGCGAACTCTTCGGTCATGTGAGAGGGGCTTTCACGGGCGCGACCACGAACAAGCCCGGAAAATTTGAGATGGCTGACGGCGGAACGATTTTTCTGGACGAAATTGGAGATATGAGTCCCGAACTGCAGGTCAAACTCCTGCGGGTTCTTGAAACTCGTTCCTTCGAGCCTGTCGGTGGAAACCGCTCTTACAAGGTCGATGTACGTGTCTTGGCGGCTACCCATCGGGATTTAAGGGACGCTATTGCCAAGGGCCGTTTCAGAGAAGATCTGTTTTACCGCCTGCACGTCATTCCCGTCACCCTGCCGCCTCTGCGCGAGCGGAGGGATGATATCCCTTTGCTGGTGGAGCATTTCGTAGCGCACTTCAACGCTGCCAAAGGAATGAGTATCGCCGGTATCCGGTCGGACGCCCTCGAACGTCTGGTGGATTACCACTGGCCCGGGAATGTCCGGGAACTCAAGAATATGATGGAACGTCTGACAATTCTCCGGGGGCAAGGGGAAATCGATCTATCCGATTTGCCTGACAAATTTCTTGCCATGTCATCTGCCGAGGCAAAGTTTGTTCCGCAGATTGAGTTTTCAGAGGAAGGGATTTGTTTGAATACAGCAGTGACCGAGTTTGAAAAGGCGTTGATACTCCAGTCGCTTCAGAAAACGCAGTGGGTGAAGAACAAGGCGGCGAAGCTCCTGCACTTGAATCGCACAACACTCGTCGAAAAGATCAAACGCCACCAGTTGCAGCCGTGCTGCTGACCATCATCGTGTCAAATATATGACGACCGGTTCGGACTGTTGACGCCCGATGTCACAAGGCGCTGCTCCGTCCTTGCAGGTCGAATGCACTGCCCTACTGCACCGGCTTTTTAATCATATCTCCCACACCCGATGTTTGTTCCTCCTTCTAAAGGCTCTTTAAGATTTCCCCCTATTTGACCCATAGTCATTCCAGGTCCACTTTTCTCATACGATGTTTTTCCAATCGGTGGCATGTTTCTTGCCGTTTCTAAGACAGATCTCATTTGGGGCCGGTTCCCACGGATTCCGATTGGGGTTGTGCAGTGACGCAAGAAAGACGCCTGTATCCATCCAGGGGAATGCCGGCGAGTGAAGGGAAAGGAGTAACGGCTGCATGCGGAGGGCGACGATCCTTCTTGTTGGTGGCGATTCTGAGCTTTGGAGCCAGGTTGACAGGGTGCTGGGCCGAACCGGTTGCGAGGTGCAGCGGGTGGCGGCAGGCAAGGACGCTGCCGCCAGAGTGGCTGAGACGCCCTGCTTGGGTGTCCTCGTTGATACTGCGACGGCCGGAATGCCCTGTAGTGAATTGATCAAGACCGTCAATGGAGTGGCGGCTGAGATTCCGGTTGTTTTTACGGCCCGGCAGAGAACCGTGTCCGAGGCGATGGAAGTGATGCGGGCGGGGGCCGAGGACTATCTTGGGAGGCCTATTGATTCCCGGCATTTGGTCGCTTTGGTCGAGCGGTGGCGCAGCCGGGGGCATCACGATATGCGACCCGAGGTGAACCGGGATCGTCACAGCGGCTTTGACGATTGCCGGGAGATTGTCACACGTGACCCCGCTTTTTTAAATACCTTGAAAGTCGCCGAAAACATCGCCCTCAGTCCAGCGACGGTCCTTATTTATGGGGAGAGCGGCACCGGCAAGGAACTGCTGGCTCGGTTCATCCATGAAAGAAGTGACCGCCGCGAAGGTCCCTTCGTGGCGGTCAACTGCGCCGCGCTGCCAGATGGTCTGGCGGAGAGCGAACTTTTCGGTCATGAGAAAGGCGCGTTTACGGGGGCGTTGAATCGCAAGTTGGGGCGGTTCGAGCTGGCCGATGGTGGCACGCTTGTCCTGGACGAGATCTCCGAGACACCTCTGCCCATTCAGGCCAAATTGCTCCGTGCCCTGCAGGAACAGATCATTGACCGGGTCGGAGGCAGCACTCCGATATCGGTGAATGTGAGGGTGATCGCCATTACCAACCAGGACCTCGCAGTGGCAGTGGAGGAAGGTCGCTTCCGGGAAGATCTTTTCTACCGTGTCAATGTTATCCCGCTGATGATTCCGCCTTTGAGGGAGCGCCCCTTGGATATCCCCCTCCTGGCCCGCTATTTCATTGAGCATTACGCCGACAGGGTGGGTCGGCCGGCGCCGCGCCTTTCCTCTGAGGTCAAGGAACATCTTGTGAAGCGGGAGTGGAAAGGGAACGTGCGCGAACTCGAAAACACCATTCAGCGCGGGATCTTGTTGTGTCAGGAAGAGGTTGTTCTGCCGGAACACTTATTGTTGGAAGGTCCCTTCAAAAGTTTTTCTACCGGCAAGTACATGGTCGAGGCGGGCTTGTCGATGAGAGAGATGGAACGGCGACTGATTTTGGCCACGCTTCAAAATGTCAACGGTAACCGTACCCATGCGGCCCGGATGCTGGGAATCAGTATCCGAACACTGCGGAATAAACTTAGGGAATACCGGGATCGCGGGCTGGTCCTAGCCGAGAATTCCGGAGCGGCGGTGGGGATGGGTTGAAAGAGGATCTGCCGCGAAGACCCATTCTAGTGTTTGCATTTCGGACAAGGCTTTAGGGCGATCAGGCGGAAAAATTTTCCCAACGGCCGGCAAGAAATCACAGGGGCAGGATCGCCTGAGCGCATTGCGTCTCATTTTTTTGTTTTGATTGCAAGGCGTTATCTTTAGATGAGGAGGTGCGATAGGGGTGGTATGTTATTTGCTGCTCGCTTAGCATAGGAAGGGGGAAGAGGGCTATGTCAAACGGCGGTCTGTTTGATGGAACGATCCAGAAGTTGGGTCATGCATTGGACCTACGTTCCATACGGCACAATATGATTGTCTCCAATTTGGCCAATATGGACATTCCGGCATATAAGCCTTTTGATCTGGTCATTCGTGAGGAGATGGGCAAGGACCGTGGAGAGGCTTTGCCGCTGCTGCAGTCGCAACCCGGACACATGGCATTGGCAGGGGCGGGCCATTCAAGCTTGCAGCTTGCACCAGCGGCGATGGCGATGTTTACGGAAGACTCCGCTGCGCCTGCACTGGACCGGGAGCAGGCATTGGCGGCTTTGGCACAGAATGGTCTGGTCTACAACGCAACGGCCCAGATTGTCGCCCGCAAGTTCGATGGTCTGCGTAACGTCGTTGAAGGAGGAAGGGAGTAAGCGCCCATGGATTTTTTAAACGCCCTGCAGATCAGCGCTTCCGGATTAAGTGCCCAAAGAATGCGTATTAATTTGATTACAAGCAACTTGGCCAATGCTGATACGACCTCCACGGCTGAAGGTGGCCCGTATAAACGAAAGGATGTGATTCTGGGGGCTTTCCCGGTGAGCAGGGAGAATGATTTCAGAGATGTCATGTCCCGTGAGGTCGAAAATGCAATGGCCGAGGTGAAAGTGGTGGGAATTGTCGCCTATGAAAGGGCGCCCCGGATGAAATATGCGCCTGGCCATCCGGATGCGAACGGCGCGGGTTATGTAGCCATGCCGAACATCAACGTGATCGAAGAGATGGCGAATATGATGGTGGCCGCACGCAGTTATGAAGCGAATCTGACGGCCATCCAGACCACTAAAAGCATGGCCGCCAAGGCTCTGGAGATAGGCAGATAGCCATGAAGATCATCCCTCTCTTGCATACAGAAAGGCTTTCGGTCCTTCAAAATCCTGGTTCAACCGAGAAAGTGCAACAGCCGGGCACAGGTTTCGCTTGTGCCTTTAAATCGGCCCTCGCACATGTCAATCAACTACAGAAAACGGCGGATACGGCGGCCGTAGATCTGGCTGCCGGGAGACGAGAGGACATCCACCAAACCATGATCGCTATCGAGAAGGCAGATGTCACTTTCAGACTCATTATGCAGATCCGCAACAAGGTAGTCGCGGCCTATGAAGAAGTGATGAGGATGCAGGTTTAGTGTCCGTGGCTGGTAAAACCTTCTAAGCATGGAACCCGATAGGATTTACCGCTGAAAACATTGAGGTGATATGGCATCTACACTGCATTCCAAGTTTTCATCGGCGATTGCTTCCTTCAAGTCCCTCAGCCACACCAGACGGGTGGTTCTGCTGGGTCTGACGGCGGCGGCGGCCATGTCCATTATATGGCTCATGGTTTGGGTCAACACCCCCGATTTTCAAGTCCTTTATGGGAATCTCGCTCAGGAGGACGCTGCCGCCGTCGTCAGTCGCCTCAAAGCGCAAAAGATTCCTTTCGAGATTGCGGCGCAAGGACGCACTGTTTTAGTGCCTGCCGAGCGGCTCTATGAGCTCAGACTCGATCTGGCTTCTCAAGGATTGCCGCAGGGCTCGGGGGTTGGTTTTGAAATCTTTGATAACACGAAGCTCGGGATGACCGAATTTGTTCAGAACGTGAATTATCAAAGGGCCCTCCAGGGGGAATTGGCCAGAACCATTGCGGGTTTCAGTGAAGTGGAAAGCTGCAGGGTGCATATCGTCATGCCCTCCCAATCCCTTTTCCTGGATCAGGAGGAGTCGGCCACCGCCTCCATAGTGTTGAAAATCCGTGAAGGATGCCAGCTCAGCCAGAATCAGATTCAAGGAATCATCCACCTTGTTTCTTCCAGTGTGTCGCGGCTGGCCCCTAAAGACGTGACGGTGGTCGACAACTTTGGCAAGATCCTCGGCAGGGACAGCGAATCTTCGGACATGCGGCGTGTCAGTTCCGACCAGCTCGAATACCAGGTGAGGGTGGAGAAGAATCTCGAGAATCGGATCAAGACGATGCTGTCCACGGTCCTGGGACCCGAAAAGGCCATCGTACGCGTTTCCTGTCTCATGGATTTCAGGCATGAGGAAAAAACCGCGGAACAGTACCAACCCGATGCCGTGGCGGTGCGCAGTGAGCAATATCATAATTCCGGGTCTGCAGGGGCCGATGCAAGCGTTGTCGATGTCCCCCTTGGAGTGGATTCGATCGATCAAGAAGAGAGAAAGAAGAAGTCGGAGCCAACCGCTGGTGCCGGGTCCGAGAGGCAGAGCCGCGTAGTGAATTACGAGGTCAGCAAGGTCATCAGCCACGTGGTCGAACCAGTGGGGCGTATCAAACGCGTCTCTGTAGCGGTGGTGGTGGACGGGACTTACCGCCCATCGAAGAATGCACCCGATGATGCGCAGACGGAATACGTACCTCGCAGTCAGGCGGAACTCGAGCGAATGGAGGCCCTGATCAAACGGGTCGTGAATTTCGATGCGGATCGCGGGGACCAGGTGGAGGTAGCCAACATGCCTTTCGAGTTTCGTGGTCAGCCGGAAACTGAGGAGACGAGCGCTTTTTCACGCTGGGTGCGATGGCTTGAACCTTTAGGTATGTATTCGAAATACGTTATTGCGGTTCTGATACTGTTGTTTGCTTACCGGTTGGTTGTCCGTCCGGTTATACGCTGGCTCACAGCCAGCTACGGCGGAGAGATGGATCTCCAGGTTCTAAAGCAGCTGCCCATGACCGTCAAGGAGCTGGAAGACGGGTACGGACGCAGCTCAACGGTTGGTTCCGCGGCTTCGAACCGGGCGCTGGAGGCAATTACGAGAGATCGGGATCGATCGCTACAGTTGATGCGTGAATGGCTGAAGGAAGGGCAGGCCGGGACTCCGAATAGCTAGATCAACCGGAAATGGTCTTCTTGGCCAATCTCGGCCTCAGTCTGCACGGTTGCTTGTGGGATGACCTGTAGACCACCACTGCGCGAATTCTTGATTTAATGGGTATTTTGCAAACTGGGACCTGCCGCGGAGCGGTCGGGCTGATCGCCCGAAAGGTGTGAGGAAAAATTATCATTTCCGGATTGGAAACTGGATTCCACCGGGAAATGATTTCCGGATAGACGCTGGCCAGGACGAGTGTATAGGCTCGACTGTTTGTTGGATGTGTTTGATGTCCCTGAAGAAAATTAACGGTTGGGTTCTGGAATGCAGCAGGTTGGTTGATGGTACGACTGTGGCTTCGACACCGGCCCTGGATTTCGACGAGCAGTGCCATGCCGAGATCGGCCGGATTGGATGCTTCTGAGCGGAAAACGGATATCGCCAGGGGTTGAATGCATGAATCCAAGACATTTGCCTGGTTCATTGAAAGTCGCCATCTTGATCCATTCCATGGGTCATGAGGCGGCTCGCCACATCTTGGACAGTCTCCAGGCGCAGGAACGCGAACTGGTCAAGCAGCATCTGGATCAAATGGGTGCAATTGCGCCCGAGGTGGTGGATCGTGTAGCAGAAGAATTTGCAGAGATGCTGAGCCGTATTCAGCCATCAGCCCCACCGTCGCTTGGTTTAAGGGGAATGGACCGCCAGGCGGATGTCGTGGAAGACCCCCGTCTCCCGAATCTCAGAGCGGTGGAGTGCCTCGGTTCGGAAGTCGTTTCCGACCTTCTCAAAGATGAACATCCGCAGACCATCGCTATCGTGCTTTCACACATTACGACCGAATTGGCCAGCAGCGTGATGCAACACCTGCCGGACGAGACGAGACGGGAAGTGGCGCTGCGTATCGCAGGGACTGAAAAATTCCTTGCTGCTATGGTGAACGAAATCGATCAGATTCTTGGCGAAATTATGCAAAGCAAGGATAGCGGCACCTCAAGGAACGTGAGCGGCGTCGATCGGTTGGCCGAGATGCTCAACCTTATGGAAGGCAGTTTGAGCGAGGCGCTTATCAGTAATATCGAGGAGTCTGATCCGGATTTGGCGGCCGCGATCAAACAAAAGATGTTTGTCTTTGAAGATCTGGTTCTTGTGGATGATCGTGGTTTGCAGAAGCTTCTGCGCCGGATCGAGTCGAAGGAATTGGCTGTTGCGTTGAAGGCGGCCTCGGAGGCGGTTAAGGACAAAATTTTTAATAACATGTCCGAAAGGGCGGGTGAAATGGTTCGTGAGGATATTGAAGCCCTCGGTCCGGTCCGGATGAAGGAAGTAGAAAACGCACAGCAGACCATTACCAAGATCATTCAGGAACTGGAAGAGAAAGGAGAGTTGGTGATCAGTGGGCGCAGAGGGGAAAAGATCGTTGGATAAGATGGACAAGGTCGGTTTGCGGCAAGATGCGGGATTCCCGCTTTACTGTTTCCCTCAACTCTCCCGATCGGACCCTTCAATCGACAGCGGATCAGGGATCACCCAGAAAGGATTCCAGCCGTATGTATCGAAAGAGGCTTCATCCAGCAGCGGTGCGCCTTGGCCCATGCAGGAGAACGGCTCTGCCGGGTTGGAGGATGAAGAAGCTGCGCAGCGAAGAGCGAAGGAAATCGAGAAATCGGCCTACTCAAAGGGCTTCCAGGAAGGGAAAGAGGCCGGTAGAAATTCCAGCCGTCAGGAACTGGATCCAATCTTATCCAATTTCCGGGAGGCGCTCCAGGAACTGGTGCGCGTCAAACGCGAAATCTACATGAGGGCGGAGAAAGAGGCCGTCGAATTGGCTATGGCCGTGGCGAGGAAGATCGTGTGCCAGGAGTTGAGTGTCAGACGAGATATTATTCTGGGTGTGGTACGCGAGGCCTTGAAGACCGTTGAAGATCACGAAAAGATCACTATCAAGGTCAATCCGAGAGATCTCGAAGTAATCAAGGATACAACGGTTCGCAATCCGGACTTTTTTGACAACCTCGGACATGTCCAGTTCGAGGAGGACCCCGGATTGGGCGATGGCGGCTGTGTGATTGAAACGGCGCTGGGAGAGATCGACGCAAGGATAGAGCGGCAGCTGGAGGCAGTGGAAGAGGCTTTCCGGGCTGAGATGATGACGCATTCTTCGGCCGGATAGCGGCGAAGCAGATTCATGGGACAGGGAGCAAGACCGAGGAGGGTGAATGGTCCCGATTATCGATTTCAGCAAGTACCATCGTACCCTGCAGCACCATAGCCCGATCCGGGCCATCGGCCGCGTGACGAAGGTTGTCGGATTTTTGACGGAGGCAAACGGCCCCGTTTCAAGTGTCGGCAGCATCTGCGAGATTTACAGCCGCGAGTGCGCTTGCCGGATCACTGCGGAAGTCCTTGGTTTCAGGGATGACAAGGTTCTGTTGATGCCACTTGGGGATCTCCACTCCATTTCACCGGGCAGCCGCGTGGTTTCAAGGCAGGGGCGCGCAACGGTGCCGGTCGGCGAACGGCTGCTTGGAAGGGTGGTGGACGGGATGGGCTCGCCTATTGATGGTAAAGGCCCCATTGGGGCGGATGCGAAGTATCCCATTTATGCAGAACCGTTGAATCCCCTTCTGAGGAAAAGGATCGAACGTCCTCTAGATGTAGGCGTCCGAGCAGTGAATGGACTCCTGACGATCGGCCGTGGTCAGCGGATGGGAATCTTTGCTGGATCCGGTGTGGGCAAAAGCGTGCTCCTTGGGATGATGGCCCGCAACACAACGGCGGATGTCAATGTGATCGCCCTGATCGGTGAGCGGGGGCGTGAGGTTAAGGACTTCATAGAAAAACACCTTGGGGAAGAAGGGCTGCGGCGCTCTGTAGTCGTGGTGGCAACCAGCGATTGCATGCCAGTTATCCGGATGCGCGGGGCCTTCATTGCGATGGCGATCGCCGAATATTTCCGTGATCGCGGCCAGCAGGTCCTGTTGCTGATGGATTCCATTACGCGCTTTGCCATGGCCCAACGAGAGGTCACCTTGGCTGCGGGAGAGCCGCCCACGACAAAGGGATATACCCCTTCCGTCTTCGCTCAATTGCCCCGACTGCTCGAGCGGGCGGGGACCTCTGCGGGCGCAGGGAGCATTACCGGGCTCTACACGGTGCTGGTCGAAGGTGATGACATGAACGATCCGATTGCAGATTCAGTCCGTTCCATATTGGATGGACACATCGTCCTATCAAGGGATCTGGCGCATCAACGGCACTATCCCGCCATTGATATCCTCGGGAGCATCAGTCGTATAATGGACGATATTGTCAATGCTGGAGTCCAGAAAAATGCTGATGAAATCAAAAGAATCCTGGCAGCTTATCGGAAGGCTGAGGATATTATAAATATTGGAGCATACGCTCGCGGAAGCAACAAAGATATCGATTATGCAATCAAAATGATTGATAAAATCAAATTTTTTTTGCAGCAGGATAAAAATGAAAGGGTATCATATGAACAGAGTATAGAAGAAATGGATCGGATACTTAAGTATGATTAAATGTATCTAATTGGTAAATGATTTATTTTGTTAATTGCGATATCAATTTGCAAGTTTGCTTTTGCAGAGCTTACTAGATTGTGTCCATACGGAAATGATTTCGCGGTAGGACTAAGTTCCCGAGTAAGAACATAAGTTGTTTTATATTTGCAAAACTTTCTCATTTCTGGATAGTAATCAATTAAGGATATCGAATGTACAAATTTCCTCTATATGCTGTTTTGAAAAATGAAAAAATTAGAGAGGAATTAATTGAGAAAGAATTGAATGATTGTTATTTGCTGTTGTTCAACACTAAAAACAAATTAGATAAAATCAGTTTTAAACGATCA
>Ga0209270_1004745_pt1 | contig 9923 bp, 10 predicted proteins | sample MTBAKSrepl1MetaG_FD_187456 | JGI IMG/M metagenome (GOLD analysis project Ga0209270, IMG submission 187456) | Enrichment culture microbial communities from Arthur Kill intertidal strait, New Jersey, USA, that are MTBE-degrading - MTBE-AKS1... | ecosystem: Environmental > Aquatic > Marine >...
TACTCTCTTTGCGCCGGTCGGCCTTGCGAACAGACCGATCCGGCACACTCCGTCGGCATCAGAAGCTGTAGGACAGGCCGACACCGCCCCAGAAGTTATCGCTGTTGTCCAGTCCGCGAACGTCGTCATCGAGCATTGTGGAGTAGGCCACGCTCGGCTTGATCGTCAACGAGCCGAAGGTAAACGGCAGGCCGGCCGAGAGCGTCAGGTCGTTGAATGCCCCGTCGTCTACCCCGAAGTAGAAGTCGTTGTAACCGTCGGTCCCGTAGGCCACACTGGCCCCGAGCACCAGATCGCAGGAATCCTCTTCACCCCAGGAGGCGATCTTCTCGATCGTGTGCCCGACGGAAAACAGGATGTAACTGCCGTTGGCCTCGTCGAAATCGTAGAACCACTTGATCGCAGGCGAGAGCAGCACATCGGCCGACAGTCCCCCATAGAACTCGCTCGTCGCATCGAAGGCGGTGTTCGGGAAGTCATAGTAGATCCAACCGACCGAAAACCCGAAGACCTCCTGACCCGGGATCGTGTTGGAGTAATCGACCGCGTAGTCGACCTCGTTGAACTCCCAGTCGTCGACGACTTCCCCCGTGATATCCGCGTTGCCCCAGACCGAACCGGTGAGTCCCTTGTAGCCGATGCTGGCGCTGGGCTGGAGTACCCCGTCGTCCACTACGTTCTGCCCGCGCCAGACGTACTTGCTGAAGAGGTCGGCCGCCACGCCGAACGTCACGTCGTCCTCGGCCATAGCTGCAGGCGCCGTCCACGACACCATCGCCACCACACACCACAGAGCCCTTTTTCTCCACATCGTTGCTTTGCTCCTGCTGCACATCGTTTGCGTCCTCGCCGGGACACCACGGTTCCCCTGCGATCCTCGACCCACGCGGTCGAGTCTGGTCTTACAGAGTTGCAAAGCTCGTGCCAGAAAACGACGCGGAGTCGATGCGTTCGTAAGGGACTGTCAAATAAGCACTTAGAATGCAGACGACGCGACGGGGGCTCCTGTTTTGCGATACAAAAACGTAGACAGGCACCTCTCAACCTACACTTTTGTGGCGGCAAGGTCCGACAGAGACGATGAATGTGGTTACGTCGAAGTGATGGGACGCGGGAGGAGCAGGCCGTCGGCGCCGGCAGTGAACGGCGAATCCCCTGAGAATCCACGAGACACGGGGCGGACGCATGCTCTCCGACAAGAATCTGTACGCCGGCCGCGGCTTGAGATAGGATACCGAAACTCGGCGTGGAACCAGCGATCGGTGAGACGCCGGGCTTCGTTTCTCTATGTGTATTGTGCTGATGCGATGGAGAGAGACACCGTAACGTGAAGCCACAAACGACGGGCAAACTGACCGCCAAAGCCCTGGACACGCTCAGTTGGCTTCGGGCCAATACCGACTTGGCTATGCTGATCGCGATGGCGATCATCGTGCTGACGAGTTGGCTGGCGGTGGAGCTCGCTGACGAGGTGTTGGAAGGAAGCACACAGCAGTACGACGAGTGGGTCCTCCGGCGACTCCGTACCTCCGGCGATATGACCGACCCCCTCGGACCCGACTGGTTCGAAGACATGTGGCGGGACGTAACCGCCCTCGGCAGTCTCACCGTGCTGACTCTGGTGACTCTCGCCTGCGCGGGGTATCTCTCCATGCGCGGGCGTTATCGCATGCTGGTCCTGCTGGCGGCCGCGACCGGCGGCGGCCTGATCGTCTCCCTGCTGCTCAAGAACCTGTTTGCACGCCCCCGCCCGGAGTTCGCGTCGGCGGCCACCCACGTGCTCACCGCCAGCTTCCCGAGCGGGCATTCGATGCTCTCGGCGGTGGTATACTTGACTCTCGGTGTGCTGCTCGCCCGTACGACCACGCAGTACCGCTTCAAACTCTACTTCATCACGATGGCCCTGGTCGTGAGTCTGCTGGTGGGCGTGAGTCGGATCTATCTGGGTGTCCACTATCCGACCGATGTTCTGGCCGGCTGGAGCTTCGGCCTGATCTGGGCCTTGCTCTGCTGGCTCGTCGCCCGGTTCCTCCAGCAACGCGGGGCGGTCGAGCAACCCGGCGCGCCGGATCAACCTGCCTGAGAGGGCACGCAGCGCTCTCACCCTCTTCCCCAGAGCCCCCCGACGGATGTCGTTGCGAGTCGCCCAACCGCTGCACGGTTGATCTCCGAAAGAAGACGAGGCTCCGGGGCGCATCGTCAAGCGCAGCTTGGCGATGGTCGGTATCGAGGACGCGAGCACCATCGAATCGCGGGTGAGAGGCCCGCGACACGAGCCATTGCCGCCGGTTGCGCCCTTGACCGGGGACATCGAGCGTGTATCATGGGGTCGAATTTCGGAGGCACATGATATGAGGATCCATACAGCGTTCCTCCTGGTATCCGCCGTCGCCCTGTGCGGGTGCGGCGAGCGCCTGGCCCGCCGGCCGGCAAAGAGCCCGGCTCTGGCCCACAACGTCTACTTCACTCTCCACGACAACTCCCCGGTCGCGCGCGAGAAGCTGGTCGCGGACTGCTACCGATATCTGGAGGACCATCCCGGCGTCATGTTCTTTGCCGCCGGCGTGATCGTCGAGGAGCACGCCCGCGAGGTCAACGTTCGCGGTTGGGATGTCGGCCTGCATATCATCTTTGCCGGCAAACGGCACCACGATCTTTACCAGAAGGCCGCCGATCACCTGAAGTTCATCGAATTGAACCAGGAGAACTGGAAAGCCGTTCACGTCTACGACACCTACATCGACGAGTAGACGTTCTACGGCACCACTGGAGGCTCACGACCCATGGGCGCCATCATCGCCAAGTGCGGGTATCGCTGTGATCTGTGTCTCATCCATGAGACGAATCTCAAGGGCGAGGACGACAAGCGTCGGATGAGCGAGGCGCTCGCCAGGTACTACGACTGCCGGCTGACGCCCGAGATGATCCGGCCCTGCAAAGGATGCGCCGGCGCCACGGAACCGCCGGACAAGGATTGCCAGGTCTTTCCTTGCGCCCACGAGAAGGGACTGGAGAACTGCGGCCACTGTCCCCAATTCGGCTGTGACACGCTCAAGACCCGCATGGACGTCGTCGAGGAATGCCTCAAGAGCCACCCGGAAGTCTCGGAAGAGGACTATGACCTCTTCTTTCGCCCCTACCTGAGCCGGACGGCCCTGACGGAGATTCACCGATCCGCGAGAGGATGATTCTGCCAACCCGGGCCCATTCCGGTTCGTCACGTCCCGAACAGCTTCTGGCGAAAGATGAAGAAGACCGCGCCGAGGATGCACAGACCCGCCCAGAGGTAGTCCAGACGGAGCTGCTCCTTCATGTACAGCAGGGAAAACGGCACGAAGACCGCCAACGTCACGACTTCCTGGAGAATCTTGAGTTGGCCGACGTTGAGGATCTCGTGGCCGATCCGGTTGGCCGGCACCTGGATCATGTACTCGAAAAACGCGATACCCCAGCTCACCAGGGCCGCTACGATCCACGGCCGGTGCGAGAGATTCTTCAAATGTCCATACCAGGCGAACGTCATGAAGACGTTGCTGCAACACAGGAGAAACGCTGTCGTCACAATTACGCGCATACCTTGTCCTTGGGTTCCACCGTGATCTGCCCTTGCCGGCGGTACACCATCCGTCCGCCAAGCGCGCGGGTATTATAGCATGGAGACCGATGTCCAGCCGGGGAAAGTGGTCGACCGCGTTTGTAATGGGGTCCCCAACACGAAATGCTGCGTTGGGCGAGCGTGGGTTCCCAAACGCGATGCATCGCGTTTGGGGTTCCCCGTCCCCGCTCGCCGTCTGAAACCGCACGCACTTGGAGGGAAGAACCCGCCGTCGATATGACTTTCGGGTCAGGCTGTGTGCTCAGCGGGCAGGAGAACCAGACAATGACCGAGCAAGACAGACAATTCGATGACTTGGAACGGCAGGTGCCGGCCCCTCCCCATCGGAGTTGCAAGCCCTTTTGCAGCCCCAAGTTACGGCGACGGACGCCGCGGTGCCAAAAAAACTGCAAAAAATGCAAAAGGCACCTGATGTTTGGCCTCGCTGGCTCAATTTATATATGGAGAGCGCTATAAAACGGAGCTTCTGGGTTCGCTCGATGTGTGGTGAGCGCCCTGACGGAGGTGGCTCGGGTTGAGCCACGCGAGTTTCGCGGCGCGTGGGAGAGGAAATGGAAAGGGAGCGGGAATATGAGAAGGTACTCCGCCGACGATATCTTGTTGAAGGCACTGGGGTTACTGCTCTTGACCGCGGCGGTCCTCAAGGGCCATGAGCTGTTAACCGTGCCGGTGGCGAATCGGGGCCTGTGGACGTGGCGGCCGTTTCTGATCTTCCAGGTGGAGTTCGAGTTGGCGCTCGGGCTCTGGCTGCTCTCCGGCCTCTTCAAACGCTTGGCCTGGCTGGCCAGCTTGACCTGTTTCAGCCTCTTCTGCTGCGTGACCCTGTACAAGGGCCTGACAGGAGCGGCCTCCTGCGGCTGCTTCGGCACGGTCCACGTCAATCCCTGGGCCACCCTGCTGACCATCGACCTGCCGGCGGTGGTCGCTTTGGCCCTGTTCCACCCGCCCTTACCCTTTGCGTCCGTCTTGTCATTCTTGCGCAGGCAGGAGTCCATCCAAGTTGCGGTCGGATGTCTTCTGCGTCCGATGCCATCCCTGCCCCGATTCACCGCTACGGCGGTTCTGGGTCTGGTCCTCCTGAGTCTGACAACTCCGATCCTCGCTTTCCATAGGCCGCCGACCATCACGGCCAAGTATGAAGTGCTCGAACCGGAAACCTGGGTGGGCAGGGAACTGCCGATCCTCGAATACATCGACATCGCCGACCAGTTGAAACAGGGCACATGGCTGTTACTGTTCTATCACCACGACTGCCCAGACTGCCAGAAGGCGGTCCCCCGGTACCAGCAGATGGTCCATAGCCTGTTGGGAAAGGAGGGTTTTCCGCGCCTGGCCTTCGTGGAGATCCCGCCCTGTGGCCCAAGTCCACTTTGTAGGGACCTCACCGCGTATGCCCTCGGCCGCCTTGCTGATGTCAAAGAGTGGTTTGCGACCACCCCGATCGTCGCCCTCATGGTAGGAGGCAAAGTGAGAGCCGCGTGGGAAGCTCAGGCGCCAGATCCTCAGATCATTCTGGCTGAATATACGAGTTTGATAGAAGAAGTTCAAGCAATCCGGATTGTACGTCAACAGCAGCGTGAGCGTGAGCAGGAACGCCTTGCCGGGAAAGGAGGTGAGATGCCATAGTGAACCCAGATGAGGAGACAACAACAGAGCAGACAGTATGAGAACTTCTTTTGTGAAAGGATTGAAAAATGAAAAGGGTATTGATAGTCAGGCGACCGATGATCTTTGTAGTAACGATCGGCGTTGCCGGTATCCCGGCATTCATGCACGCGGCTGCGAGCCGTGCGCATCCTCTGACTACTGCTCAGATGCAGGCTCTCGTTGGCGCGGGATGCAACAGTTGTGCAACTCCCGCAGGAGAAATGGGGGAGTGCCAGCGCTGCGTCGATGGAACAGACTACTCATACCGGTATAACTGCGGGTCTTCCTCCTATCATTGCACAGGAGGTCCTGCGGGCTCAGAGTGTTATTGGACCGATCATGAATGTGGCACGGCAGGGCAAGGATGCCAAATGCTCAATTGGAAATATGAGATCGGCTGTCCGGGCGAACCCGATTTCACAGGACCTGAAGATCTCACAATCACTGGGGCGATTGGAACGCCGTGTCCCACGTAGTCTTTAGAGGCGGTTCAGTCGGGGGATGTTGTCCGGCATCCCCCGACCGTATTCCAGGGAAATCCTCCGATTCCTCTACGTTTGTATGACGCGTTTGGCCTGCAATCACCAGATTACGAGTGAGTCTGAGTGAGTCAGACAAGAACATGTTGACTGCTCAGCGTCGTTGCTTACACTTGCCATTGGCGCAGAAGCAACGGAGCGAACATCGAGCCTTATTCAGTATCTATTCTCAAGGAAAGGGCTGGTTATGAGAACGAGGGCAATCGCTCACGTTTTGACTCTGTCATTCATCGCGTGGTGCGGCCCCGAGCGTGCGATGTGCGGAACAGTCGACACCTCATCAATGGAACCTGATGCTCTGCGGTCCTTGCTTCAGAAGGGCTACGCATCCGCAAAAGGAGTCCTGGATGATGTGAGGATCGAGTACCAGCAACAGCAGGTTCTTTTGATGGATACTGCTCTGTTCAAAGAAGTCTTTGGTCGTGAGCCGGGAGGAGAGTCATACACCCAGGTAGGAGAGTACATGCAAAAGCACGGTAAGGAGAGATGGGGGTTCTTGTACATCGGATCGTCACCGCCCGTGGAGGATGTATCCCAACGTGCCGCACTGATAGGAACGAAAGACTCTTCCCGCTTTAAGGTCTTCGATGGACAGTGCCTTTTGGACTACCTTCCGACACAGAAGGATGGATATACCTCTGTAGGCCGAGCAACTCTCGATGTCGCTACTACGGGTCTGTTTCACTCCCCAGAATCGGTGAAGTATGCACCTGTGAAGCTTTTCGGATACGATGCTGGTCTCATGCCCGACGACGTGCTGGCAAGTCCTCATCTGAGGATCGAGACGACACCCGAGACCATAGGAGGCCTCCTCGCATACAAGGTCAGCGCTCCGATTCAGATCGGCAAAACGATGTTCGAGATGACTTATTGGTTGTCGCCTGAACGATCTTGTCTGCCCGTCAAAACAGAAGTGGTGCGAAATGGCAAATTCATAAGGCGGTTAGAGGTCAAGGAGTTCCTTGACCTCGGGGATGGTCGATGGGTGATCAAATCCGTCGTGCAACGGAACTTTTTGACCAAACCAGGAGAGAAGACCTCTCTTGAATTGGTGGACATTACGTATGATTTGAGAACACTGGAACTCCATCCTGAGATCGATGAAGAGACGGTATTCAACACATCGCCGGACCGTCTGCCTGCAGGAGTGGATGTAATCGACCGAATAAGTGGCTTGAGGTATTTTGTCGGCGAGGGTCCTGTAGGTGACAAACGCATTTCACAAATCATAGAAGATACCATTCACTCCATCAATGAAGTTGCCGGTGCGCAGGGGGTGAGTATGTCTGAGAAGACCATTGCTCCGGCCACGGAAGGGACGGACGACACCGACAGGCCGTTGTTCTCCGATGCCGGTATTGTTGGATCTCTGAATGAGAAAGTGTCCAGCAAAGGCCGTGCGGTTACGAGTGTGATTTGGGCGGCAGCGAGCCTGGGTGCGTTGGCGGCGTCCTCACTGCTGATGGTAACCTTCCGCAGATTGTGGAGGACGAGGGAAGGAGGGACTCGATGATCACGCGCACAGTAGGGCGCGTTCTTGTTACGGGCCAACAGGGCTGTCACAAGGTACGATCGGCAGTTGTGCTGGTCATTGGGCTGGCCATGTGTATGAGCGTAAGGGCCCGTGCGGATACACTTGAGAGTTGGCAATCGTGCTGTGGTGCAACATGCCTGCGTACTGTCGCAGGTCTCCTGGGAAAGCAAACAGACCTTGCGAGAATCAGAGAGCTGTTGCAGCCGAACAACAAGGGCGAGACTTCGCTCGCGGAAATTACGGTGACAGCAACGAAAATGGGCTTATCCGCGGTCGGCGTTTCCATAAAGAGCGCCAGATTACAGGAATGCACGGTGCCGTTGGTGGCTCACAAACCGCCCCGACATTTCGTCGTGCTCGTGGGGTTGGGCAAAGGAAACGGTGTCTTGATCATAGATCCCCCTCATGCTCCGCGGAAGATGACTTCAGAGGAAACCGTGCAACAGAGGTTCTGGAATGTGGTAGCAATTTCTCGTCAGCCGCTTTCCATACAGGACCTGAAGGCGCAGGCTTCGCCCGCAGGTGCAGCGGCGGAAGGAAAGGAGACTCGTAGCTTTGGGGGACTGCGCTTTGACCATACAACTTGGAGTTTCGGCTCTCTGAAACCAGGCGACAAGAAGGCTCATGAATTCCCTCTCGTTAATGTTGGCAGGAGGCCGGTTGTCTTCCACACTGTAAAAGCAGGCTGCTCGTGCCTGAAGGTTAGTCGTTTTCCTCAGACCATCGCTCCCGGCGAACATGAAGTCATCAGGGTTCTTATGGACGCTGAGGGCATGCACGGGTACGTTGGCAAAACCATCTTGGGTCTTGTTAGCCGTGCCGGAGACAATACGCGAGTAGAGATTCGTTTGTCAGTATTTGGCGAAGTATCAAGAAGAGGCGAGTTGTTGGTGAGACCTTCGCAGATCAGCCTCCCTGATTTGGTGCATGGCTCCAAGGTCAACAAAGTGGTGACGCTTAGACGGATAGGATATGAACGGCTGGGCTTCCGGAGGGTTCGTTCCACTGCACCGAATGTCTCTGTCGAGACTGTGGACGGATACGAACCTGATGCCTATGAAGCCCATGCCAAGATCGCCATCAGTGCGGAGAACGAACTCGGCCCATTTGAGCATACTGTTGTCTTTGAGACGGATCATCCGGATTGTTCTACGATCGCCGTGGATATTCGTGGGAACATCATTCCCCACATTTTTGCGGAACCGGCGACGGTGTTCCTGGGTCTGCTATCCGGCAGGAGCCCACAGAAGAGGATAGTGACGATCAGAAGCAGAACGGGCACGTCCTTCAGCATAGGAGACATCCGATTCACCACAAATGGCCTGATGGCAACGTGCCAAACCATGAATCAAGAGAGAACATGTTGGCAGGTGATCCTGACCCCCTCCCGGATTGTGCAGAAGGGTGTACTTGAGGGAAAGGCGATCATAGAGACCGATGACCCGGACCGTCCACTGATAGAGATACCTTACACCGGTCTTGTCGCAGGTTGAATTGGACCATGTTGGAATTCAGCGGACACCTCTGTCCCAGAAACCGTCCGAGAGCTATCGTCAAGGTGACCAGTCACGAAGGCATGAAACCTACGGCCTGATACTTCGACAGGCCCTTCCTGATCTGCGTCAAGAAGCGAGAGCCTGGGGCGACGCCGTTCCTTCTCATCTGGGTGGACGACGCTGAGTTGATGAAGAGCCATCGACGCCGGGAGGCGTTATCCTGGGGAGTTCGAAGTGTGAAGTCTGAAGCCAGAAGATGTATGCCGTCTCTTGAAACCTGACACTTCACGCTTGACACTGCTTTCTATGCCCTTCCGGGCACACTACGAGCGGGTCCGGCGGGACCGCCATACCATCAGGCCGCCGATGAGACCGATGATCGTCGCGGCCGCCAGATTGGTGAGCCGGCCGATGAGCGTGTCGGTGAAGAGGATGGCGACCAGGACCACGCTGGCGAAGAACAGCAGGAACACTCCCAGAGCCCGATTGATCTGGGCCTCCTGGAGCACACGCTGATTGGGGTCCGTCTCCTGCGGATTCGTCATCGTCAGACCTCAGAGAACACAATAGATGCAGAAGATGATCAGCAGCACGCCGAGCGCCCAGAGCTTGAGATTGTGCCACCATCGTGGGCGCTCGACTCCCTCGTAGATGTAGGCTCTCGGAATCAGCAGCACGAGCAGGCCGGAAAGGAGGAACAGAGCCAAAAAGACCCAGCGGGCCGCCGTCGGGGAGACCCCTTTGAGCCAGTCGAAGTTCAAGAGCCAGTGAAGGTTCAGCATGTCGTCGCCTCGCAACCGCCTTTGAGATCCATCGGCAACCGGCACACGAGTCCCGCCAACCGTTTCTGCGTATGCGGTCGCGTCGCCAGACTCGTCGCCACATTCAGCAGGACCCCCACGACGAACGACCACCAGGAGATGTACAGGAAAGGCTCCTCGATCGTGAACAGGCGTCCTTTGAAGAGGTACAGGAGGATCGAAGTGCAGATGCCGCCGACCAGACCCACCAGGCCGCCCCACTGCGTGGCGCGGGACCAGAACATGCCCAGCAGCAAGATGGAGAAAACCGGGCCCTGGAAGAACGACAGG
>Ga0209270_1004750_pt1 | contig 9912 bp, 6 predicted proteins | sample MTBAKSrepl1MetaG_FD_187456 | JGI IMG/M metagenome (GOLD analysis project Ga0209270, IMG submission 187456) | Enrichment culture microbial communities from Arthur Kill intertidal strait, New Jersey, USA, that are MTBE-degrading - MTBE-AKS1... | ecosystem: Environmental > Aquatic > Marine >...
GAGCAGCTTGGCATCCCGTACGACATTCTGCCGGACACAGCCGCCGGGCATTACATGCGCCGGGGCGAGATCGACCTGGTGCTGTTCGGGGCGGATCGCGTGGCGGCCAACGGCGACGTGGTCAACAAGATCGGCTCGTACCAGATCGCGGTGCTGGCGCACGAAAACGCCATCCCGTGCTATTCCGTCTTCCCGACCTCGACCGCCGACCTGACCATGCGCAGCGGCGACGACATCCCGATCGAGGAGCGCGACAAGGCCGAGGTGCTGGCCCCTTACGGGTGCGCCATCGTGCCAGAAACGTATCGCGCGCGCAACCCGGCGTTCGACGTGACGCCCGCTAAGTACCTGACCGGGCTGGTGACGGAGCAGGGAATCGTGCGCCCGCCATTCGACGTCAACCTGGCGACGGCGGTCCGCGCCGGGCAGGGGATGGCGTAAGCCACAGGGCCTGCAGAAAACCGAACGGCGAGCGAAACGGGCTCGCCGTTTTTCATGGGCCGGAGGGCGGATCGAGCGGCAGGTCCGCCGCGCCCGGCCCGAGCGTCCACGCGCCATTTTGCCACGACAGCAAGGGCTCGAGCGCGAGCGACTCGCCGGACGGTGCGGCCCGCAGCGCCGCGATCTGGCTGAGCTGGGGCGCGCCGTCGGGCGCTTTGAGCGCCACGACGAACGGGAAATGGCGGGCCAGCGCGGCAACAAGTTCGCGCTGATCCAGGGCGGGGCGCTCTTTGCGGATGAGCATGCTCAGCGCGCTGAGCAGCCGGTCGGGCCGGTGCGTCCCGCGGAAGACCGCGATCAGGCGCGGCGCGTCGTCCCGGCTGAGGATGTCCCACACCGCCGCCGAGTCGTCGCCGCAAATCTCGTCGGCCACCAGCCAGCCCGGCGATTCAGCCGCCGCCGCGCGCAGGGCCGCGCCGAAGTCGCCCCCGGCATGGTGCGCGGCGCCGGGCGGCAGCGGCATCTCGGCGGCCACCAGCCAGCCCGGCGATTCAGCCGCCGCCGCGCGCAGGGCCGCGCCGAAGTCGCCCCCGGCATGGTGCGCGGCGCCGGGCGGCAGCGGCATCTCGGCGGCGCGCTCGACGATGGCCGCGCGCGATTGGGCCGGCAGCGCGACGGCAAGCGCCCCGGCCAGGGTGGTTTTGCCGGTCCCCGCGTCGCCCACGATCAACAGACCGCGCTCCGCAGCCAGGATCGCCCGCAGCACGTCCGCGGCCAGCGGCGGGATCAACGCGGGCGCGGCGGTCAGGTCGTCCAGCGCGAGCGCGTGCGCGGGGTGCAACCGCAGCGTCAGGCTGTAGCCAGGGCTGACCGGTGGCCCGGCGAGGCTGATCCGGGCGCGGCGGCCCTTCAGCACGGCGCCCACTTCGGCGAACGGGCCGGCGTGGGCCAGGTTCGTCCCCCCGGCGGCGAGAATCCGGTCGAGGATGCTCTCGAAGTGGTAGGCGTCGTCAAAGGGCGGTTGGACCGGCTCGGGTTTGTCGCCCCTGCGCCGCGCGTGGACCGCGTGCGGGGCGGTCGCCGTGATCTCGATCACATCGGGATCGAGCAGGCAGCCATCCAGCGGGCCGAACGAGAACAGGTTGCGGTAGGCGCGGTCGATCAGGTCCGCCTTGACGCGGTGATCGAGCCGGATCGCGTCCTGCCCCAGGACGTAATCGGCCACGTCGCGCACCAGATCGCGCTGCTCCGCCTCGGTGGCGAGGTTGTTCAGGATGTCGGGACGATTGGCGGTTTCCTCGATCAACTCGCGCTCGATCCGCTCGCGCAGCGCTTCGAGCGAATAGCCGGGGCGACCCGACCGCCCTGGAATGATCGGCGACAGGTCTTGCGGCGGCGGTTGGTTCTGGCCGGAGTCGTCGTCCGGGGTGGCGGATAGGCGGTCGAGCAGTGGCATGGCGTCCTCTTTCCTGGTGGGTCAGCGTAGCGCTTTTTGTAGCAGCGCCTGGATCTGGTCCTGGTTTTCGCGCACGAACCACGTGTCCAGCAGCGGCAGGTATTCGAGCTGTAACAGGAACGGCAGTTGGAAGAAGTTGGAATGGACCGTGTGCCGGCAGCGCGGGCTGCCGCAGTTGCACAGCCAGAGCGTATCGCCCCGGCTGTTGATGCAGTAATCGAACGTCAGTTCCTCGGTCATGTAGATCATCTTGAGCGCGATGACGTAGCGCAGCCCGTCGAAGGTCTTGACGAATACATTGGGGCTGCAACTGTGGTTGATGTAGCGCTCGGGCGGCTGCATCAGCACGACGCGCCCGCCCATCAGGAAGTCGCAAAAGCGGCGGTGCTCGCCGTCCTCCGGGCGCAGCGGATCCTCCGGCGTGACCTCACGCGAATCGTCGAGGACGATCACCGGCTCGCCCGGCTTGAGCGTCACGGCGGCGAAAACGCCCTGGCCGTGAATGCGCGACTCGGCTACGTATACCTTGCCCATCAGCGGCTCCGATGATCTCAGGTGGCGGCGGGGACGCGCCGGACAGCCCACAGGTGAAATGCATCCCCTTCCAGGCCCTTGAGCGTGGCCTCGACCGGCAGCATGTCCAGCCCTGAGGATGGCGCAGCCAGCCAGTCCGCGACCTCGGGATCGCCGGTCACGCTGCTGGAGACGATCACGTCTGCGCCGCTGGACAGGGTTTGCAGCCGGGCGGCGATGTTCACCGTCGAGCCGAAGTAGTCCAGCCGGTCGTTGAGCGTGACGGCGATGCACGGGCCGAAGTGCAGCCCCGCTTTGAGCAGCAGGGGGCGCCCTCCGGCGGCGCGGGGATCGGCCAGCGCGCGCTGGGTGTTCAGCGCGGTGCGCAGGGCGGCGGCGGGCGTGCGAAACACGGCCATGACCGAGTCGCCCAGCGTCTTGACGATGGCGCCATCTTCGGCGACGACGGCCTCGCGCAGGATGTCGAAGTGATCCATCACCAACCCGAAGGCGGGCGCGTCCCCGATTTCCCGGTACAGCCCGGTCGAATTGCGGAGATCGGTGAACAGGACGGCGACGCTGCCCACGGCGATCTGCTCGCCGGGGCGGAGGGCTTCGTTGGCGAACAAGTCGCGGAACACCTGGAGCATCGTCACCTCGGCGGCGGTGGCGGCCTGGTCTGTCCAGGCGAGCCGTTCCAGGATGAAGAGCTGTTCGTCCGGCGTGTCGTTCCTCAGGTGCAGCGCGGCCTGCGTCGCCAGCGTTTGCTCGCCGGGCGGCCAACCGTCCGGACCCGCGACCAGCGTGATCTCCGTAGGGCCGTCGGCGCGAGCGTTCAGTGACTGGCCGCCGCGTAGGCCCAGCGTGCGCAGCCGGTAGCGACCCTCTTCCAGCGCGACGGAGACCGTCTTTTCGGCTCCCGCTGCGAGCAACTGCTGGACGGCGACGTGCGGCGTGGACTGCGGCCCGCCGATGCAGTACTCGACCTCGTCCACCATCCGGATGGCCGGGTTGGGGCGGAAGGTCAGCTCGACCGAGCGGTCGAAATTCACGTCGAAGTCGATGTTGCAGGTGTCGCAGTGGACATTCTGCTCGATGCTTCCCAGCGTGGGCGCGCTGTCCTTCGGGTTGCGGCATAGCGGGCAGAGCACGTCCCACCGGAAATCGAGCAGGCCGTGGCGCGTCGCCAGCAGGAACAGCTTGAGCACGTCGCGGCGCGGCGCGCCCCAGCGGTCGGACAGGGCGTAGGGGCGCAAGTGGGCCAGCGCCAGCGAGTCGGCGTGCTCGATTACGTCGATCAGCCGGTCGAGCAGCGCCGGATCGGCCCCCTGGTCCAGCAGGGTCCGGCGCAGGGCGGCCACGCGCTCCCGCGCGCCGCGCACCAACTCGACCCGGTCGGTGGCGAGATAGTCCGGCTGGCGCTCGGCCAGCAGCCGGTCGTAACGGCGAAACCGGTCCTCGAAGCGGCGCGCGAAGGCGATCCCGACTTGGATGGGGATGATCAGCCAGCCGAACAGCGTTCGCGGGCGAGCCCAGGTGTTATACGTGAGCTCGGTGCCGCCGTCCGGGCGCGGCTTAAGCTCGACCAGGGCGCGCAACTCGGCCAGCGGCCCGGACGAAAATCGCCGGGTGAAACCGTAGCGGTGGGGATACACCCATTCGTAGGGTTCCTGAACGTAGTCCAACACAATGCCGGTCCGCAGGCGCTGCTGCAGGTGCAGCCGGGCGTTGGCCGCGCCGGTCTGGACGGCCAGCGGGCGGCCCCCGACGTCGTGCGTGAAGCGGTTCGTGTCCGCGACCAGCGGCCACAACTGCTCGGGGCTGGACTGAAAATGCCAGATCCAGCGGTAATATCTCTCGCGATAGCGCATCGTTGCCCCTACCTGTGACTGCTGCAAAGCTAGCGTAACTGGGCGCAAAATGCAACCGGCACCCGGTGCCGGGCGGCGATCCGGGGTTCAAACGTCCCGATTTGGTGGTATACTTCCCGCCGGGTTTGGCTTTTTGTGAACGGGACAGGACATGAGAATCGTCATCACCGGCTCGATCGCATATGACTACCTGATGCGCTTTCCGGGCCGCTTTCGAGATCATCTGATTGCCGACAAGCTCGACCGGATCAGCGTGAGCTTCCTGGTAGAGAGCCTGCACCGCCAGCGGGGCGGGGTGGGGGCGAATATCGCGTACAGTCTGGCGCTGCTGGGCGAGCGGCCTATCCTGATGGGCACCGTCGGGCACGACTTCGGCGACTACCGGACCTGGCTGGAAGAGGCGGGCGTCGATCTGTCGGCGGTGCGCGAGATTCCGCACGAGTTCACCGCGTCGTTCTTCGCCAACACCGACGCCGAGAACAACCAGATCGGCTCGTTCTACACCGGCGCGATGGCCTACTCGAAAGATTACCGGCTGGCCGACGTGCTGGACGAGAATCCCGATCTGGTGGTCGTGTCGCCCAGCGACCCGACCGCCATGAGTCAACTGGCCGACGAGTGCTGCGAGCAGGACATCCCCTTCATGTACGATCCCAGCCAGCAGGTGATCTGGCTGGCGGGGGACGTGCTGGTCCACGGGATCGATCGCTGCCGGATGCTGATCGTCAACGAGTACGAATGGGAGATGATCGCCAACAAGACCGGCCTGACCCTCGACGCGCTCGTCGCGCAGGGCAAGACGCTGATCGTGACTCACGGCGGCGAAGGCTCGCACATCTACGCGGGCGGCGAGCACTATCACGTCCCGGTGTTCCCGGTGACGAAGATCGTCGATCCGACGGGCGTGGGCGATGCCTACCGGGCGGGGCTGCTCAAGGGGATCGCGTGCGGGTTCGACTGGACGCTGTGCGCGCAGATCGGCGCGCTGGCCGCCGCCTACGTTCTGGAGCATGTCGGGACGCAGGATCACCACTACACGGTGGCCGAGTTCGTGAGCCGGTTCCGCACCGTCTTCGACGACCGGGGTGCGCTGGACGCATGGCTGAAATAACCCGCTGGCGTACCGTCCGGCTGGACGAGCGCGGTGTCATTCGCGACTTCCTGAACCGGGATCGCGGCCTGACGGCGTATGCCCTGGGCGACCTGGATGACGCCTTCTGGCCGCAGAGCGCGTTCTTTGGCGCACTGGATGGCGACCTGCTGGCGGCGCTCGTCTTGCTGTACCAGGGGCTGGAGCCGCCCGTGCTAACCGCCTTTGGCGATCCGGACGGCGTGCGGGCGGTGTTCGAGGCGCAGGCGCTGCCGGGTGAGATCTATTACCTCTTCCTGCCGGAGATGGAGGCGGTGCTCCGGGCGTGGTACGACCTGCCGAACGGCAAGCGCGAATGGCGTATGGTCCTGGACCCGGTGGCCTTCGCGGCTGCGCCCGGCGAGCGGGTGACGCGGCTTGGCCCTGGCGACGCGGCGGCGCTGAAAGACCTGTACCAGCACGCCGCAGAGCCGGGCGAGGAGGTCGTCGCCTTCAGCCCGTGGCAGATCGCGCATGGGGTGTTTTACGGCGTGTGGCGGGGCGGCGAGCTGGTGGCGACCGCCGGGACGCACGTCTGGTCTCCGGCGGAGGGCGTGGCGGCGATCGGCAACGTGTTCACCCACCCGGACCGGCGCGGCCACGGATACGCCACCGGCTGCACAACGGCGGTCGTGGCGGAGGCGCTGCGGGCGGGCCTGGAGACGATCGTGCTGAACGTGCGCCACGATAACGCCCCTGCGATTCACGTCTACGAAAAGCTGGGGTTCCGGCTGTACCGCACTTTTCTGGAAGGTCCTGGGCTGCGCCGGGGCTAGATGGCGATCCGTCTGGCGGGTGCAGGCTGTGATACAATGGTCCGTTGTCCGCGCTGCGGACAGGTGAGTAGATAAATGAGGAGACTTGCATGGCAGTTGAGCATGATGTTCGCGATCTGAAACTGGCGCCCGGCGGGCGTTACCGGATTGAGTGGGCCGAGCGGGATATGCCGGTGCTGCGGCAGATCCGCGAGCGCTTCGAAAAAGAGCGCCCGCTGGAGGGCGTGCGGTTGTCCGCGTGCCTGCACATCACGACCGAAACGGCGAATCTCGCGCGCACCCTGCAGGCGGGCGGCGCCGACGTGGTGCTGACGGCGTCCAACCCGCTCAGCACGCAGGATGACGTGGCGGCCTCGCTGGTGTCGCACTTCGAGATCCCGGTATACGCCATCAAGGGCGAGGACAACGCGACCTATTACGACCACCTGAAGCGCGCGCTCGATCACAAGCCGCACATCACCATGGACGACGGCGCCGACCTGGTGAGCGAGCTGCACAAGAACCGCACCGAGCTGCTGGACGAGGTGATCGGCGGGACCGAAGAGACGACGACCGGCGTGATTCGCCTGCGGGCGATGGCGCACGACGGCGCGCTCAAGTTCCCGGTGATCGCGGTCAACGACAGCCTGACCAAGCACCTGTTCGACAACCGCTACGGCACCGGCCAGAGCACGATCGACGGCATCATCCGCGCGACGAACGTCCTGCTGGCGGGGCGCGTGGTGGTGGTGGGCGGTTACGGCTGGTGCAGCCGGGGGATCGCCATGCGCGCCAAGGGCATGGGCGCCAACGTGATCGTGACCGAGGTCGACCCGTTGAAGGCGCTGGAGGCGGTGATGGACGGCTTCCGCGTGATGCCGATGATCGAGGCGGCGCCGATTGGCGACATCTTCGTGACCTCGACCGGCGACATCAACGTGATCGACACGCACCACTTCGAGGCCATGAAGGACGGCGCGATCGTGGCGAACAGCGGTCACTTCAACGTCGAGCTCAACATTCCGGGCCTGCGCGCGATGGCTACCGGCGAACCGCGGCTGGTGCGCCCGTTCGTCGAGCAGTATCGCCTGCCCGATGGGCGCGCGATCAACGTGCTGGCCGAAGGGCGGCTCGTGAATCTCTCGGCGGCGGAAGGGCACCCGGCCAGCGTGATGGATATGAGCTTCGCCAACCAGTCGCTGGGCGCGGAATACATGCTGCGCAACGGCAAATCGCTCGAAAACAAGGTGTATACCATTCCGGAAGAAATCGACCAGGAAATCGCCCGCCTGAAGCTGGAATCGATGGGCGTCACGATTGACACGCTCACCGAAGAGCAGGTCCGGTATCTGAACCAGTGGCAGGAGGGGACTACCTAGCCCTCGCAGCAATCGGAAAATTCAGGTGCGCCGCGCGGTTTTCGGCGCACCTGCCGCATGATTCACGTCCACTAGAAACACAGCCCGGTAAGTGGTACACTTCGCAAACAATGCCCGCGGAGGCCAATCGTCATGCCATCGTTGGGTAACCTGTCGGGTATAGGTTAGAATGGGACCGCTCGTCGCGTCAATGGTGAGGCGACGAGGAGATTAACGAGGAGAAAAACGGATGATGAAACGACGATTATGGCTTGTAGCCGGTCTGCTGGTTCTGGCTTTGGTGGCGGCGCTGGTGGGGCCGGCGCACGGCGGGACCGTGCGGGCCCAGGGCGATTCGTCGCGCGTGCGCTTCTTGCACGCCGTGCCGGGCGCGCCAAATGTGGATGTCTATTTCGATGGCAGCCTGGCGGTTGCCGGTCTGTCGTATGGCTCCGCGACGCCGCACATGACCGTCGCGGCGGGCGATCACCAGGTGGCGCTGCGCCAGGCGGGCAGCGATCCTTCGGCTGCCGCGCTGCTCGAGGTGACGGTGCCGCTGGCGCCCGACCTCGCGTTCACGGTGGTCGCGCAAGGGACGCCGGGTGCCCTGGAGGGCGGGCTTTACGAAGACATTTTGGACGAGCTTGAGCCCGGCTTCGCCCGCCTGACGGCGATCAACACGATTGCCGACGCGCCCGCGCTGGATGTGCTGACGACAGAGGGCGGCCCGCTGCTGCAAGGCGTGGGCTATGGCGCCCAGTTCGGCACGGTGAACATTCCCGCCGACCAGAAGGATCTGACGATCGTCCCGGCGGGCGGCGCAGTCGAGAGCGCGATCGCGCCGGTTGGCCCCGTGTCGTTGACCGGCGGCGTGCTGTATACGATCGTGTCGCTGGGCACGCTGGACGGTGACGTAGCGCCGTCGTCGCTGGTGCTGGCGACGCCGGTGAACGGTGCCGCCGATTCGGTTCGCGTGCGGCTCGCGCACGGCAGTCCGGACGCGCCCGCGGTGGACGTCTACGCGAATGACACGCTGATCGCGCCGTCGCTGGGGCTGGGGCAGATGACGCCGCATATCGCGCTCCCGGCGGGCGACTATGCTGTGGCGCTGCGCCCGGCAGGCTCCGCCCCGGCGGATGAGCCGGTCTTTGCGGCAGACGTCTCGCTGAGCGCGGATGCCTCGGCGGTGACAGTCGTGGTCACGGGCGAGCTGGAAGACGGCTCGATGGCGCTGGCGTCCTACCTGGACGACGTGGCGGACGTGACGCCTGAATCGGCGCGCATCGCGGTCGTGAACGCCGTGCCCGGCGCGACGACCACGGTGACGCTCGCCGATGAGGCGGCGACGGTGCTGGCCTCGGCGCTGGCCGCGACCGAGCAGGGCGACGCGATCGACGTGGCGCCGGATAATTACATGCTGTCGGCCAGCGTGCAGGATGTAGACACGCCGGTCGACGTGCTCGTGCCCGAAGAAACCTACGCCGGTGGCATGTACTACACCGTGCTGGTCTTTGGCGGCGGCGCGGCGGAAGCGCCGATCGATGCCCGCGTGGCCGGCACCGCGATCGCGGTCGAGGCGGGCAGCCTGCCCGGATCGGGCGGCGGCGTGATGGTGGCGGACGTGCCGCCGGTTGAAGAGCCGACGGAAGCTCCCGTGGTGGAAGCGACCGAGGAACCGCCCGCTGAGGTAACCGAGGAAGCGCCGCCAGCTGCCGAACCGACCGAGGAAGCACCCCCCGTAGAGGAGCCGTCCGAAGTCGTCGAGGCGCCACCCGCCGAGGAGCCGACCGAGACTGAGCTTGTGATCGATCCGGAAGGCGCCGAAACCAGCACCGAGATCGTGGAATCGCCGCCCGCGGATGCCCAGGCCCAGCCGACCGCTGCACCGCAGCTGCTGGCAACGCAGGAGGCGCTCCCGATCGCTTACGTGGAGCTGAATCCGGGCGCGAACCTGCACTGCCGCGAGTATCCCAGCGCGACGGCGAAATCGTTGGGGCTGATCCCCAGCGGGGCGACGCTGACAGTGCTCGGCAGGACCGGCGAGCCGATCGTGCCCGACACCGGCGACCCGACGCCTGAGCCGACGCCGGTGGTGGAGACGCTGCAAGACCTGTGGCTGTCGGTGCGGTGGGACCCGCCGACGGGCGGTTTCTTGCGCTGCTGGGTGGCGGCGGAATACCTGCGCGTCGAGTTCCGCGGGCAACTGCTCGACGAGTTGGAAGAGCTGCTCGAACTCCCCGAAGAGCCGTTCAACCTGCCGGGCGAGGCCGTCGATACGGACATCCAGCCGCCCACACCGGTCTACGATGCCATCCTGGCGACCGTCAACCTGGACCCCGGCGTGAGCCTGCAGCTCCGCCGCTTCCCGCAGACGGATGCCGAGGCGCTG
>Ga0209270_1004752_pt1 | contig 9909 bp, 8 predicted proteins | sample MTBAKSrepl1MetaG_FD_187456 | JGI IMG/M metagenome (GOLD analysis project Ga0209270, IMG submission 187456) | Enrichment culture microbial communities from Arthur Kill intertidal strait, New Jersey, USA, that are MTBE-degrading - MTBE-AKS1... | ecosystem: Environmental > Aquatic > Marine >...
ATCCCTGATCCGTTGTCCTGAATCGAAACACCGACCGTATCCACGTCACGTTCAAAACTGGTGATGGAGATTATGCCCCCGTCGCTGACCGCCTCCAAAGCGTTATTAAGAATATTAAGAAAAACCTGCTGGAGCTGGCCGCGGTCCGAGGCGATTTTAGAGAGGCTCTCATCAAGTTGCAGCCTCAGGTCTATGTTGCGGTACATCATTTCCTTTTCCAAAAACCCCAGGACTTCCTTGATGACCTCATTGAGATTCATTATTTCGATATTCACGTCCATCCGCCGGGCGAAGCCCAGCAGACGGTGGGTGATCTCTCGGACCCGATCCACGGATTTGCTGATGGAAGCGGTCAGGGAAAGAAATTTCTCTTTGTCCGGAAAATCCGGAGCAAACTGAATCAGGTCCATCATCAGGCCGGCTTTTTCGTTGATAATGGCCATGGGATTGTTGATTTCGTGAGCCACCCCGGCGGCCATGCGGCCCAGCGAGGCCAGTTTATTGGTGTATTCTATTTCATGGTAGGCCATTTTACGCTTTTGATCCGACTCTTCGATCCGTCTGACCAATAGATTGGTCAGACGAAAGACCACTAAAAATATGCCGATGACGCTGGCGGCGAAAATAAAAAATAGTTCGCTCTTGAGGGTGTACCAGGTCTTGAGCACCTCGCTTTTGGGTTTAATCATGACCAAAATAAGAGACGGATTGACGAAATAGGTATAACCCAACAGCACTTCTTCGCCCTGATGGTCCAGGGTGCTGACCACGTTGGGTTCATAACTGACCGGCGGCAGGGGCAAAGGAAATTTATCCAGGGTTCGGCCGTAAAACTTGGACGGCGTCTGAAAAATTCCTTCCCGGTTCAAGATAAAGGCGTCGGTGGTCGGGTCCAAACTCATGGAGGCGATAAGATTGTTGAATTTTTCCGTGTCGATCGTGGCGCGGAGTATCCAGGACTTTCCGCTGGTGGTGATGTTCTGCACGGCGATGACAAAATGGGGGAATTTCCTGTAGCCCAAAAAGACATCGCTGATGTGAGTGCCTTTGACCCTGACTTCCTGAAACCAGCTTTGGTCCCGGTAGTTCTTGCCCTCCAGGTCATAGGGGCCGGTATAACTGACTTGGAGGCCGTCGATGTTGATCAGGCCCAGGTCGACAAATCCGCCGAATTTGTCTCTCATGACCTGAAAGATGCGATTCAGTTTGGCCTGATCGGCCAGGTCTTCGTAACTGTAGGCCGAAGCGATGAAACTGACGGCCGAAAGGCGCTCGGCCAGGAAAAGCTCAAAAGAATGTTTGGTTTTATTAAGCAGACCCCGGATGGGATTGACCACCTCACCCTGAAGGGCTTTCTGATACTGGTGGTAGTTGATCACGGCCATGAGCAGGAGCGGGACGATGGTGATGACGACCATGAGGATGACGATATTTCGGCGGAGGATTTTGTACCGTTCCGGAGATTCGCCGTAATCGGGAAACTGGCGGAATTCCTCGGTCAGTTTTTTGAGATATTTCATTAGAACCTCAGGCATCGGCTTGCCTCGACCCACCGTCGTAACAGATTGATCCCGCTGCCAGTTCGCCGGCCCTGAACTGCTCCAAGGCCCGAACCCAGGGACCCATGACCGAATCGAGCACTTCCACCTTTTTCCAGGTCAAATATTGGTGGTATTCCTCTTCAATCCCCCCGCAAATCACCAGCCCCGCTTCCTCGGTCAGGATCAAGTGGCAGAGTTCTTCGGCCGAGGCATGGGGCAAGACCACCGTCCTTTCCTGGATCACGGACATTTGGTCGTCCAGAGCGACGATGACCACCTCGGAGGTCAGGTCAAACCGGGGAGAGATGTCACTGTTCCATACCGTGATCAGAACTTTTCTGAACATGGCCGCCCTCCCTGTCCCGGCGGCCGGCCGACGGCGGAAAAGAGTCAGGAATTGAGTCCATATTGTTTCATTTTTCTCCATAAGGTGCTGCGGCCCCAACCTAGAATCTCCGCAGCCCGGCTCTTGCGGCCCTTGGACCGCACCAGGGCCTCCACGATCAGGCGCCGTTCTATTTCAGGCCAGTTCATCCCCCTCGTCCCGCTCCCGACCTCGCTCAAGGGAGGCAAGAACGCTTCCTCTTTCTGGGGGGCGGCTCCCTCCGATAACGAGGCGTTCTCGAAGATATAGACCGGCAAATGTTCCGGCTTGATGACCTCTTCCTGGCAGATATTGGCGGCGTACTCCACGATGTTCCGCAACTCCCGGACATTGCCCGGATAAGGGTAAGTCTGGAGAATCCGCCTGACTTCCTGGGAAAAATCCCGGACCTTTTTCTGGAAGCGAAGCGAAAAAGCGGCCAGAAAGTGGTCCATCAGCAGAGGAAGGTCTTCGCTTCTTTCCCGCAGCGGCGGCAGGTGCAGACGAACAACGTTCAGCCGGAAAAGGAGGTCTTCCCGAAAACGCCCCTCCCGGACCATTCTTTCCAGGTGGCGGTGAGTGGCGGCGACCACTCGAACCTCGGCTTGAAAACCCCTGGTGCTCCCCAAAGGATAAACGATTTTATCGTCCAGAAAGGTCAGGAGTTTGACCTGAAGAGAAAGCGGCAGGTCGCCGATTTCCGTCAGGTACAAAGTCCCGTTGTGGGCCAAACGGAGGCGGCCGGGTTTGTCCCCCACCGCTCCGGTAAAGGCCCCCTTGGTGTGACCGAAAAGCTCCGATTCCATCAGCGTTTCGGGCAAGGCCCCGCAATTGACCTTGATGAAGGGCTCCTTGGCCCGTCCGGAGGCCTGATGAAGGGCCTCGGCCACCACGTCCTTGCCCGTCCCTGTTTCTCCGGTGATGAGCACCGAGGAATCGGTGCGGGCGACCACGGGCAGAATCCGGAACAAATCCTCCATCTTGGGGCTCCGGCCGATCAGTCGGCCGAAACTGTAAGGCTGGTGGTATTTTTCATTAAGGTGCTGGAGCAAACGGATGTCTTCGAAGGTTTCCAAAAATCCGACCAGGGCCCCTTGAGGGTCCCGGACAGGCACCGAAGTGAGCCGAACCGAAATCTTTTCCCGGCCCCGATTGATCAGATCCCCTTCCCGCCGGATCGGCTGGCCCCCGGCTTCGGCCTCGAGCACCGGACACTGGTGCATACAAACATTGCCGCGCAGCACCGCATAGCAAGGCACCCCCCGGACTTCATCCCGAGTGAAACCGGTCAGGGCTTCCAGGGCTTGATTCATCAGCAGGACTCTGCGCTCAGGATCAACAAGGACTATACCCAGGGGCAGCGGTTCCAGCAAGGCCGATAAGACCACCGGTGACTTAAAGAGGCCGGCCACCTCCGGGTCAGGGCATGAATCCATCAATCTTTCAAACATAATTTTATAATTATACTAATAATATATCAAATTCACTCCGATTTGTCAACATTTTTAAACTTTATGAAATTTATTGAAATTGTTATTTTGTTTTTCAAAGATACAAATTGAAACACAAACGCGGACCGGATTGGTCTTCCCGATAAATTTCGAATAATCCCGGCCGAAGGCGTGGGCTCAAACCTTGCAACGCCGGCGATCAGGTCTTGGGCGGTTAGGGGAAAAGGGCAGAGTTGATTTCAATAAATATTTTACCATAAGCAAGGTAAGATAAGGAGGTCGGCCTTGCTTGGGGCTTTTCCTTGAAACCTTCAAAAAATCAAAGCTAATTCCGGGCCTAGCCAAGCCGTTGACTGGTCCGGGCGATGATGTGGTCCTGGAGACCCAGGGACAGGTCGGTGAAATAGGCGCTGAAACCGGCCACCCGCACGATCAGGTCCCGATGCCGGTCCGGGTCCCTCTGGGCGTCGAGCAAGGTCTCTCGATCCACCACGTTGAACTGGATATGGGGAATGTTCATCTCCCGCCAGGTCTTAAGATAGGCGATAAAGATCGGCCTCATTTCCCCTTGGACGAACTGAGGCTCAAACTTCTGGTTGAGCAGGTGGTTGTAAGTTCTGAGAGTGTCAATCTTGGCGCATGACTTGAGCACGGCGGTCGGTCCTTTTTTGTCCATCCCCGCCTGCGGGGCCAGACTCGAATCGGCAAACGGCTCCCCGTCCCGGCGTCCGTCCGGCGTAGCCGGCGTGTCGGCGGCCAGACCATAGGTCGAGGACACGGCGCTGCCGTCGCTGGTCAGGTGGTGGCCGAAGCGGTCCTTCAGGGTGTGAATCACTTCTTCGGTCCGGTAATGAACCGTCCGGGCGATCAGGTCGGCCTCATCGTCATCGTTGCCGTACTTGGGGGCGTTAAGGCAAGCCTGTCTGATATCCTCCCGGCCCGCCCAATTCCGGTCCATAATTTCAATCAATTCAGGCAAAGTGACCAACTTGTTCTCAAAAACCACCCGCTTGACCGCGGTCAGGGCGTCGGCCACATTGGTCGTCCCGATCGGGCCGAACAGTTCGGAGACCGAGGAATCGTGGACCCACTGCTTACATTCCTTGCCCTGCTCAATGCAGCCTTCGACGACGGCCGAATAGAAGGGCCGGGGGCAATATTTGGCATAAAACTCACGACAGGTGTTTTCAATCTGCATGACTTTTTCGCCGAAAAATTTAACCTGAGCCAAATAGGCCTCGAGGAGGTCTTCCCAAGACCGGAAAGACGCCGGATCAAAAGTGGCGGCTCCGAACTGTTCGCCGGTCCGAGGATTGACCCCCCGGTGCAAGGCCCACCAAAGACACTTGGTCAAAACAAAATAACAGACGGCCCGGCGGGTGATGTTTTTGCCCGGCAGTTCCATATAGACGCAACCGGTTACGGCATAATCCCGGGCTTCTTCCTCACCGGCCCCCCACTGTGCCAGCAGCGGCACCAAAACCCGGTCGTTGAAAAGAGAAGGGTAACCCAAACCCGTCCCGATGACTTCCGCGGCCTTATCCCACAATTCTTCGGGCGTTTGGTCATGAATCCTCAAGGCGATGCTCGGCTCAATGGTCCGCATCATCCTGGCCGCTTCCAAAATGACATAGGTCAGATCGTTGGCGGCGTCCCGGCCGTTTTCGTCGACCCCGCCCAGGGTTATGGCCTGGAGAGAAGCCACCCCGCCGTAAACCGAAGAAACCAATGGCGAATAGACCATGCCCAATTCCATGAATTTGGCCCACAGGAGCTGGATGATCTCAATGGCTTCGTCCCGGGTGATCCGGCCCGCCTCGAGGTCCTTCTGGTAATATGGGCCAAAGACCTTGTCGAACCTAACCCCGATGCCCATGGTCGAATATTCCAGAAATCTGACCAGGTGGATAAAGTAGAAAAATTGAATGGCTTCCAGAAAGGTCCGCGGCGGATGGGCCGGAACCCGCTCGCAGTTTCGGGCTATTTCCTCTAATTGCTTTTTTCTTTCCAAATCTTTCTCGCCGGCGGCCATTTTCCGGGCCAACTCCCCATAGCGTTGGGCGAATTTGATGACGGCCTCCAGGGCGATGATCACCGCTTGCAGGAATTCTTTCTGATCGACATAATCCCGGGGAATGGTCCGGTCGATTTCTTCCAATCGGTCTTTGGCCATTTGGATGCGGCCGTCGAGACCCGTCTCGAAAAGGGCTTCATAGTCGGGGATGCCCAGCTCCGAGGCATGAAGCCATAAAAAGGTGCCTTCGTAGACCCAGTACTTGGCCAAATCACCGGAAAAGAGATCGAGGACCCGGTCGTGCATGGATTTTCCCCGCCAGTACCCGCATATTTCTTCAAACTCCCGACGACCTTCTTCGTCCAGCAAGGTTCGGCCGGCCGGGATGTTGACCAGCCGCCAGACCGAACGCCAGTTCATATCGATGGGATAAAACAGCCCGCTGGGCTCCTCGGTCTGATAACCGACTACCCGTTCCCAGTCCCTGATGAAGACCTTCATGTTGTTAAGCATGTGGGCCAAGGCCCTGGCCCGCCGCAGGACCATGGACTGCCCGTCGGTCTGCTTGAAGGCTTCGGTCATCAACCTGGACCGCTGGAGGTCAAGACGAACCTCGGGCCGGAACATGGTCCCTTCGATCTCTTCTTTTTTGGTCCCCCGCTGCACATTTTTTACGGCCTTGCAAACCAGACTGCTTCTCAATTGGCTGGTCAATTCCATGATCCGGCCTCCTCGGGCGGCAAGCAGACCCTCTTCCAGGTCAGCCGCCGATCATATTCGGTCAAAAAACCCTGCCGGTCGAAAATCCTGCCTCTAAAAGGGCGCTCAGAGCAGACCTTTCAGTCGGGCGATTTCCTTGGTCAGCAGGGCGCGATAATCCTCGAGCTCTTTTATTTTTTTCTCGGTCTTCTCTCTGTGTTTGGTAAAGACTTCAATCGACTTTTCGATCAGCTTCTTTTCGGTCGGGTCTTCCCAAAGAGTGGGGGCCATTTCCTTGATTTCGGCCAGGGACAGACCCAGGAGTTTGGCCCGGCGAACGAGGCGCAGGGCGTAAAGATCACGGTCGGAATATTTTCTGAAGCCGTTGGGGGCTCGGTTGTGAGCCGCCATGATCCCGATCTGTTCATAGTACCGGACGGTGTAAGGGGTCACCCCGGCCCGGCGGGCCAAGCGGCCGATGGTCATGTAATTTCCGGACTCGGTTTCGACGTTATTTGCGGATTCCATGCCGACATCAACTCTTTACAATATTATAGCTAGAGCTAACTCTAGATTATAAACCTTTAAATATCCCGGTCAACACTTTTCTTAAAGTCGACGTAATCGTTCAGTGAAGGATGACCCCCTTTGTATATTGGAATTGCGGGTCATTTTGGGTAAGGATCAGTTCTTTGAAATGGTGAAGGTTAGGAAAGGGGTTGACAGGCCGCTTGCGCCTGCGGCGCCCCGACAACGATCGGGTAAATGACCTATAGTTAGCAACATCATCCCGCGCCGGCGGAAGGCCGGGCCGCCGTTCACGAAACGATTCCGGCCCAAGAAATAGCCGGTGACATTTATAGGTAAAAATGCTATCCTGTTATAGTATTGATCTATGGGTTCCGGCAAGGAGGTGCCGCTGATGCAAGTGTTGGACTGTCGGGGCTTGGCCTGCCCCCAACCGGTCTTGAAAACCAAGGAGGCCCTGGATGGATTGGACCTGGGAGAAGTCCAGGTCATTGTGGATAACCCCGCGGCTCGGGACAACGTGACCAGGTTCGCCCAGTCTCAGGGGGCGGTGGTGGAAACGACCGCCCAGGGCTCCGACTTTGTCCTGACCGTGGCCAAAACCGGACCGGGCCGCGGCGCGCCCGCAGAAATCACCGGCCCGACCCCCCGGCCGGCCACGGCCGCCCCCCAGGTCGTGGTCAAAGTCACCGGTCAATATATGGGCGATGGTTCCAAAGAACTGGGCCGGGTCCTGATGAAGGCCTTTCTCAAAACCTTGTCCGAGGCCACCATCAAGCCCCGGACCCTGGTCTTTTACAACACCGGCGTCTATCTGACCTGCGCCGGATCGGAACATTTGGACGCCCTTCGGCACCTGGTCCAAGAAGGGGTGGAAATCATGTCCTGCGGCACCTGCCTGGATTTCTTCGGTCTCAAGGAACAACTGGCCGTGGGCCGGGTGACCAACATGTTCGAAATCGTCGAAACCCTGAGCGGTGCCGACCGGATCGTCTCGCCCTAGCCTTTTATGTCCCGCCTCATTTACTGCGACCAGGCCGCCACCTCTTTTCCGAAACCGCCGGCCGTGATCGAGGCCGTGACTCAGGCCCTGACCGAGTTTTCGGCCAGCCCGGGCCGTTCGGCCCACCGGATGTCCTTGGCCGCTTCCCGGACCGTTTTCGAGGCCCGGGAGGCCGTGGCCGAACTCCTGGGCGTCGACGATTCCAGTCAAATCGCCTGGACCCTTAACGTGACCCAGGCCCTGAACCTGGCCCTGAACGGGCTGCTCCAGGAAGGCGACCACGTGCTGACCACCTCCTTCGAGCACAACTCGGTCATGCGTCCCTTGTCCTGGCTGGCCCGCGCCAGAAAAGTGGAAGTGGAGGTGATCCCGGTTCCGCCGGACGGACAAGTGGACCCGGCGGAGTTCTCCCGGCGTCTGACCGGCCGGACCAGGCTGGCCGTGGTCAACCACGCCTCGAACGTGGTCGGGACCCTCTGCCCGCTTAAAGAAGTCAAAAAGGCCCTGGGCGGTGTCCCCTTACTGGCCGATGCGGCCCAGAGCGCCGGGGCGGTCCCCCTCGACCCAATCGAGGAGATGGCCGATCTGTTGGCCTTCACCGGCCATAAAGGACTGTTAGGCCCCACCGGCACGGGCGGGCTTTGGGTGCGGCGGGGATTGGCCCTCGGGCCGCTGATCCGGGGCGGGACCGGCAGCCGGTCCGAGTCGGAGGAACAGCCGGAGTTCATGCCCGACGCCCTCGAGGCCGGGACCCCCAACACGCACGGCCTGGCCGGTCTGGCCGCGGGGGTGCGGTATATTTTGGATACCGGCGTAGAAACCATCCGCCGGCACGAGCTTCAACTGACAAAATTATTTTTAAACGGCCTGACCCAAATTAGAGGAATCAAAATATATGGACCGTCCGACCCGAACATGCGGACGGCCGTGGTCTCCTTGAACCTGGCCGGCTGGTCCCCCTCGGATTTGGCCCTGGCCCTCGACCGCGAATTCGGCATCCTGACCAGGGCCGGGCTCCATTGCGCCCCGCGGGCTCACCGCACTTTAGGCACTTTTCCGGAAGGCACGGTCCGCTTCTCTTTCGGGGTTTTTAATACGGCCGGAGAAATAGAGGCGGTTCTGACGGCCCTGGACCTTTTGTCCCGCCGGCGAAGCTGATAGAATAGCTCCTTGATGCCCCGAGAAGTCTTCGTTTATATCTTCTCTTCCATTCATCAGGTCTTGCGGGCGGAAAAGGTCCTAAAAAAGTCCGGACTGCCCTTCGACCTGATCCCGGTGCCCAAGGAGGTCAATCCGGACTGCGGCATGGCCTTGGAGATCGAGCCGGACCGGGCTGATGAGGTTACGGCCGCCCTGACCAAGGCCGGACTGGTCATCGAAGCCGTGTACCGCCGGCGGGGCCGAGATTTCCAGTGGCTGCCCCAGCCAAAGCCGATGTCTTAAACAGCACCTAATTTTCTATACGGTTACTTCAACTAAATTTCTCCCTTGTCCTTCGCCTTTAAAGCACTTATAATCCTTTCCAAAGAAGGATTCTTTTCTTGTTCCGCCGAGGGGTGGCGTTTTTGTTCGCTGAAAAAGAGGGTTGGTGTTTTACCCAAAACTTTTCTGTTGACATTTTAATAAAACGCCATACAATATATAGCAATATTATTTTAATAATGTACTACATATGGGATTACCACGATTAAATGTCGATAGATTTGTGGATGGGTAGTGTACTGTCCCCGTGTTGTCAAGACGAAATTAAGCGGCTTTTTGGGTAACCTGCGTTGGTTTTGGTTTGTATATATTGACCTGGTTTCTTTCCCACAGCCTTCGGAATTCATCGGGGCTGAGGAAATCCAGGGATGAATGTGGATGTTCTTCGTTGTATTCGGTGACAGCCCGGTTGACCAGGTTTTGGGCTTGCTTAAAGGTATCGCACTCCTCGATCCAGAGCCAATCAGCCTTGAGGGCGCCGATAACCCTTTCTACGTGGGCATTCTGTTTCGGGCTGTTGTACCCAGTCCACTCGGGGGTGATTTCAAGAGTTCTCAGGGCATCCTGAAAGGTCTGGCTGGTGAGCTGGCAGCCGTTATCAAGGCGCAAGGTCAGGCCTTTTCCCCGGCCGCCTTCGGGGAATTGGGCCCTGACCGCCATGTCCAGGGCCTCCAGCCATTCTTTAGCCCGACATCGAGCCGAGATGAAAGCCCACGATCCGGCGCAGGAAGATATCCAAGACGACCATTAGAAAGAGTTTGGAGCCGCTGGTCAGCATGAATTGGGTCATATCCATAGCCCAAACCTGGTTGGGCCTGGCCGCTTCT
>Ga0209270_1004755_pt1 | contig 9898 bp, 10 predicted proteins | sample MTBAKSrepl1MetaG_FD_187456 | JGI IMG/M metagenome (GOLD analysis project Ga0209270, IMG submission 187456) | Enrichment culture microbial communities from Arthur Kill intertidal strait, New Jersey, USA, that are MTBE-degrading - MTBE-AKS1... | ecosystem: Environmental > Aquatic > Marine >...
CACCAACAACGCCCTACTGCCGTGTTACCCCGGTGCTTTTTCCTGGGAAATGGTTTCACGCCTGAAAAATCTTTCATCCGGATAATTGAAAAGACAGCGGCCGCATTCAGGCGGGGATTGTAATCCTGAAAAAACGTACCTATGTTAACATTAAAATTTTGACGGGCAATTGTTGCAGGAATTATTGTCGTTTTTGGCAGGATGGTGCTATATACAAATCCGATGGGTCTTGGATTTATCCGAACGTGCCGCGGTGATAACAAATATTTTTTGGAGGGGAGTTATGAACGCAAAAAAAAAGGTTGTTGAAATTTCCAAACAGGATGATGTTGACAGCATGGCCGTTAAACGCGGGCTGGCCCAGATGCTCAAAGGCGGCGTCATTATGGACGTGGTGACGCCGGAGCAGGCCCGGATCGCCGAAGATGCCGGGGCGGTGGCGGTGATGGCGCTGGAACGGGTTCCCGCAGACATTCGTGCGGACGGCGGTGTGGCCCGCATGTCCGACCCCGGCTTGATCCGCAGGATCATCGAGACCGTTTCCATCCCGGTGATGGCAAAATGCCGCATCGGTCATTTTGTGGAAGCCCAGATACTGGAGGCCATCGGTGTGGATTATATCGATGAAAGTGAAGTCCTGACGCCGGCGGATGAAACCTATCATGTCAATAAACATGAGTTCAAAGTCCCCTTTGTCTGCGGCTGCCGCAACCTGGGCGAAGCCTTGCGCCGGCTGGGCGAAGGCGCTGCCATGATCCGCACCAAAGGCGAGGCCGGAACCGGGGATGTCGTCGAAGCGGTCCGGCATGCCCGCACCGTTCTGGGGGAAATCCGGCGCCTGCAATCCATGCCGGATGAGGAATTAATGACTTACGCCAAAACCATCGGCGCACCCTACGAACGGGTTAAAGAAACGAAAACCCTGGGGCGGCTGCCGGTGGTTAATTTTGCCGCCGGGGGACTGGCCACGCCGGCGGATGCGGCTTTGCTGATGCAGATCGGAGTTGACGGGGTTTTTGTCGGTTCGGGAATTTTCAAAAGCGGCAATCCGGCCCAGCGGGCCAAGGCGATTGTCGAGGCCACCACACATTTCAGAAATCCGGATATCCTTGCCAAGGTAAGTGAAAACTTGGGGGCCCCCATGGTGGGGATCAACGTCGGCAGTTTGACGGAAAAAGAACAATTGGCAACACGCGGCTGGTAACCATGGCAAACGATGTAAAAATAATCGGAGTGCTGGCATTGCAGGGTGATTTTATCGAACACATTGCGGTTTTACGCCGCCTGGGAGTCGAAACCCGCGAAGTTCGATTGCCGAAGGATTTAGACGGACTGGCGGGACTGATTATTCCCGGGGGCGAAAGCACCACGATCGGAAAACTGGCGGCCGGCTATGGTCTCATGGATCCTTTGCGCATGTTCGGACTTCGCAAGGCGATGTGGGGGACCTGTGCCGGCATGATTTTAATGGCCAGGGACATCGGAACGGATCAGCCGCTGTTAAACCTGATGGATATAGAGGTCCAGCGCAATGCCTTCGGGCGCCAGAAGGAAAGCTTCAGAAGCGATATTATGGTGCCGGTGCTGTCTGAAGGCAGCGTGCGTCCGTTTCCGGCTATTTTTATCCGTGCCCCCAAAATCGTATCCGCAAGCGGAAAGGCAAAAGCCATCGCTTTTCTGCCGGATGGAACCGCCGTAGCCGCCCGGGAGGGTAAATGGCTGGCGACCTCCTTTCATCCGGAATTGACAACGGACGACCGTTTTCACCGATATTTTCTGAGCCTGGTTTCGTGATAGCCGATTTGCGCAAACGGCTTGCCGTCTTATCAATTCCGATGCAAAACCCGGTTCAGCGGAGTATCAGAAATTGCCGTCCCCGGAGGCATGCATTTGACAAATATTGAACTTTATTCTAATTAAAGCGAACATTGCGGCGGTCCCGCCCCGGCGGGACGGGGTCAGCGCCTGCTGTCGCGGTTCAAAAAAGCGGGATGTTGCGGAGGGTGTGGGGGTGAAAAATTTTCTGAAGAAGATATTTACCTTAAAACACAGAAAGCATAAACGCTACCAGGTTCGCGAGGGGCTGACGGTGGCTATTGATCCGGAGCCTTCCCCCGGGGACCAGATCGTGAATATCGGACTGGGCGGCCTTACATTCAACTGGGTTGACCGGGGGCGACCCCTGTCGGACAGATTCAGGATTGATTTGTTTCTGGATGGAAAGCTGTTCCTGGAAAAGTTAAAGGTCAAACTGATTTCTAATACCGAGACCGGCGACATCTCTTACAGCTCTAAAAACGTCCGTCGCATCAGCGTCCAATTTTTAAGCATGACGCTTGTTCAGGAGTTTGATTTAAAATCGTTAATTAAAAGTCACGGCATACATGAAATATGAGGTGAAATGTGCTGGCATTTGCTTCTGCTGATTTAAAGAAGGAATCCATTGAAACAGTGATCGTGCCGGTCTGCGCGGACAGAGAGATCCATACGGATCAGGCCATTGCGGCAATACTGAAAAAAGTAAAAAAGCTTAAAGAGTTCAGCGGGGCAAAAGATGAGGAAATTGTTCTCTACAAACCATCCGGGACCGCGGTGAACCGGGTCATTTTTCTGGGACTGGGAAAATTTGATGAGGTTGTTCCCGAAAGCTTGCGGGCGATGGCGGGAAAGGCCGCTAAAAAATGTATCCAGATGAAACTTGACGTCGTGCATATGCTGGCGCCTTCGGCCGCAAGAATCAGTCTTAAGCATGACCTGATGCTTGAGGCGTTGATGGAAGGAATTTGCCTGGGAAACCACCTGTTCGATAAATATCTGGAGACAAAGAAACAAAAACCCCTTAAAAAGGTTTTTCTGCTGGTTGAGGATGCCGCCGCAAAAAAATACGGCGGGCTCCCGTCGCGGGTGGAGGCGATTTGTGCGGGAACCGCGCTGGCAAGGGACTGGGTCAATCTGCCTCCCAATGATAAGCGGCCGGAGCAGTTTGCCGATCTGATTCTGTCCCGGGCGCGCAAAGCAAAGCTGGCGGTTAGAATCATGCCGGAAAAAGAGTTGCAGCGGAAAGGGTTCGGCGCGCTGCTGGCAGTCGGCGCCGGGAGTACGAACCGGCCGCGAATGGTCCTGCTGGAGCGTAAATCCAAAGGCGCGGGCAGGACAATCGCATTGGTCGGGAAGGGGGTCACGTTTGATTCCGGAGGGATCAATTTAAAACCTTCGGCTTCAATGGACGACATGAAAATGGATATGTCCGGTGCGGCTGCGGTTGCGGCCACACTGATTACGATTGCGAAGTTGAAACCGAAAATGAATGTGATCGGCGCCATCCCCATCGTCGAAAATATGCCCTCGGGGAGCGCCGCCCGACCCGGGGATATCATCAAAAGCTATTCGGGTAAAAACATTGAAATCGGCAATACCGACGCCGAGGGCCGGCTGATCCTGGCCGATGCCATGGCGTACGTGTCCCGACGATACAAGCCCCAGATCCTCATCGATCTGGCCACGCTTACCGGCGCCTGCGTTGTGGCGCTGGGGGAAAAGATCGCCGGTGTTTTTTCAGACGATGACGGTCTGGCCGAAGCGATTGTTGCATCCGGCAAAAAAACCCATGAACGCTGCTGGCGGATGCCGTTGCCGCCGGATTATAAGGAGCAGCTCAAGAGCGATTTTGCCGATATCAGCAATATGGGCAGTACGCGCTGGGGCGGTGCTATTACCGCCGCACTGTTTCTATCGGAATTCGTCAAGGATACCCGCTGGGCCCATATCGATATCGCCGGTCCGGCTTATGCCAAAAAAGGGGATGCCTATTGCACGGCGGGGGGCACCGGATTCGGCGTGCGACTGCTGTGCGACCTGATCGACAAACTCTAAACTGCATTTCGGATTAGTGTCCCCTCCGGGGATGGTTGAAACCCCTCGCCTTCAGGCGAAGCAAAGATCCTTTGTCGCAAAGCGACTTCTCATTCCGGCCTCCGAGCCGGAATCCAGTAAATAAACGCATATCAATTCTGGATGCCTCCGGCTAAGTGCTCTGAGTCATAAATTCGATGACGTATTTTATTGAACCGGGTTTCGGTGTTGTCATCCCTGGATTCCGGCATAGAACATGCCGGAATGACAAAGAAACTCAAAGCGCCCGTCATTCCTGCGAAAGCAGGAATCCAGGTTCTTGAAATCGCTATCGTATTTATGCCGACATGTACTAAGCAAATGCCGGGGCAGGCTTATCAACTCCGGCATGACGGCCTTGTAAGTTCGGCTTTAAAGTTGTTGATTTCAATCAACTAACACTTGAACCCCTCGTCTTGCAGACGAGAGTTGTTCAGCTTCAGGAGACGGGTATATGACCAAATTTACATTGTTTGGGGTGCTTTCATGCCTGGGGGGCGGGTTGCTGATCGGATTTCAGATGCTGTCGAGTACGATGGAGTCCGATGGGGGCTGGCAGAGTCTCTCTCTCGTGGATATCATCGGGGAACACTATTTTGAATGGCTGGGAAACGCCTCATTCGGAGGCGCGGAAAGGATTGCCGAGTATATTGTCACCCTTCCTTTGTTTGTTTTATTGTTCTGTATCGGCGGGCTTTTTTTTGTTTTGGATTACTTTCTGGGTCGAAGGTAGTCCGCCACCTGAATGCCGCTACCAGCGTATTAACAGCTCTCTTCCGTCTGCACGCTTGCGGGTGCAGCGCATAAACCGGTTGTACAAATAGTCGGACCATCCGCCGGACACCCTCCTGTTCAAATTGTTGCGAATCGATGAAAAATGCTTAATTTTGCAGATACGCAGGTTACGATCATTTAGACATAAACAAAAAGGAGGTACGACTATGGCAGCGCGCAAAGGTTTGGTTACGATGAGGGGAAATCCGGTCACGCTGGCCGGTGATGAGTTGAAGGTCGGGCAGCCGGCGCCTGATTTTGAGGTTCTGGACAATGACCTGAGACCGGTGAGATTCTCATCTTATAAGGGAAGGATCCGTGTGATTTCGTCTGTGCCGTCGCTCGACACGCCGGTGTGTGACATGGAAACCCGCAAATTCAATCAGTTGGCTGCAAAGCTGAGCTCCGATGTGGATATCCTGACCATCAGTATGGATCTTCCCTTTGCCCAGAAGCGCTGGTGCGGCGCAGCCGGCGTCGACAAGGTCGCCACGCTTTCCGATCATCGTCAGGCCGAATTCGGCAACGCCTATGGCGTGCTGATCCCGGAATTGCGACTGCTGGCCCGGGCGGTGTTCGTGGTGGATCGAAAGGGAGTGATCCGTTATATTCAGCTTGTTCCGGAGATTGCCCAGGAACCGGATTATGATGCCGTGTTGCAGGCGCTGAATGGGTTGACCTAAATAGTAGGATTCAAGGGTTCCAGGAGTCAGGGGTTCAAGTGAATATAAAAAATAGGAGAAGCTTTCAGGGGGTGAAAGGAAGCAGACAACCCGCATGAATTCATCCGGAACAAACACTGGAACCCTGGACCCCTTTGATTCAGAGGGCGGCGGCAAATTCTTTGCCGGCCTGATAAGCTTCATCCAGATAGTCCGGGTGCTTTAATACATCCCCCTCGAAATCGAGCCCCCGGTAGAGGCACGCTCGCCAGAGCCGTGCATCCAGTGCGTCAAAAAAATATTTTACCGTCAGGAGCGATCCCTCAAACAGTTTTTTCCCTTTGGTTGCTCCCGCCGCAATGAACAGTCCTTTACGATGGTTCCGGTGCGCGTCCAAGGGACCGTTATCGACCCAGTATTTTTTAACCCAGCGGGACTGGCATCGATCCATCAGGATCTTGGTATGCGCACTGACCGTATAGAAAAAAATCGGGGAAGCCAGCAGGATACCCTGTGATGCCAGCAATTGTTCCAGCACTCCCTGAAAATCGTCCTGAATGGCGCATTGCCCGGATTGTTTACATCCGTATATTTCAAGACATGGCGACATATTAAGGTCGCGTAAAACGATTTCGCTGACTTCTGCACCGGCATCCCGTGCGCCCTTTATCGCCTGCCGCAAAAGGGTGGCGGTGTTCCCCCTGCGCCGGGGGCTTCCAAAAACGGCTGCTATTAGCGGCATTCGATTTTCCTCGTTGCGGCGGCTACATTACCAGCTGGTTCATTTCAAAAATCGGCAGGCATATCGAAAGAACGATAAAACCGACAATGACGCCCATGATCAGAATCATCACAGGCTCAAGCAGCGATGTCATGCTGACGACCGATAAGGTCACCTCGTTTTCAAACACATCCGCAATTTTGTTCAACATCCGCTCCAGTTCACCGCTCTGTTCACCCACCTGAATCATCTGCAGGGCAAGACCCGGGAAAGCGTTCGATGTCGTCAGGGCCTGATATAACGCCTGCCCTTTGCCGACTTCCCGGGTTGCGGACTCGATGGCCTTGGAAATCAATGTGTTCGCCACAATATTTTTAACGATCTCCAGCGCCGGGAGCATGGAAACACCGTTTTCCAGCAGAGAGCCCAGGGTCCTGGCAAAGCGCGCCACCGCCAGTTTTCGGGTCAAGGGGCCGGTGAGCGGCAGGGAAAGGAGAAGCTTATCCCACAGGTATTTTCCTCTGACTGTTTTTTTTGTGCTTTTGAATACCGGAATTGCAACCGCGGCAGCCAATAAAAGCATCCAGCCGTAGGATTTAAACAGGCTGCTGACGACGATCAATAAGCGCGTGGGCGCCGGCAGAACCTGATTCATTTCGGAAAAGACACCGGTGATGCTGGGAACGATATATGTCAACAGCAGCGTCAGAACGATCACCCCGATAACCGTCATCAGGGCCGGGTAGGCCAGTGCGGACCGGATCCGGATATTTAAGGCCTGCTGTTTCTCGGTGATATCCGCAAGCCGATCCAGGACGATTTCCAGGGTTCCCGATGTTTCACCGGCATGCACCATGTTAATGTAAAGGGGTGAAAATGTTCCCGGATATTGCGATATGGCGCCGGCAAAACTGCTCCCCGCGATGATGGCATCTTTTATCTGGGTCAGAAGTTTTTTAAATGAATGCGATTTGGTTTGGGGTATCAGGGTGTCCAGCGCGGTTACCAGCGGAAACCCGGCCTCCACCAGAGTCGCCAACTGACGCGTCATCAGGGAAATTTCAGACAGGCTGATCCGGGAAAACAGGCGGCCGAGTTCAAAAGTTCCGGTATCCTTTTTTACGGCGGCATTGCCGGCCTCTTTGATTGAAACGGGGAAAACCTTTGAGGCGCGAAGCTTTTGCCGGACCGCGACGGCGCTTTCGGCATCGATGACGCCCGCAACGGCTTTGCCCTTGATATCCAGGGCTGAGTATTCAAATACAGGCATGGGGTTCACTCAAAACAGTGTGGCGTAAACAGGCTGCCCTGCAAAAACGAACACCCTATGATCCGGCGTCGGGGGCTTCCTGCCATATTTATTTTTCTTTTTTATAACAGGGTTCAGGCGGGAAAGCAACCGTTTGAGGGGGAGCATTGCCGCTGTCCGCCCCGGTTTTGCAACGCAACCGCACGTGCCATCCCTGCTCTGCATCCTGGGGATAGCCGGGTGCTTCAATGACAGATCGCTTTATTCCGTTCCGCTTCTGTGATATTCACTTTTACATGACTGCGGCTGTAAAAGGGCTGAAAGGAAAGGGTGGGCGTTGACATAGACGGGACCGATTCCCCCGATTATCTGATTATCGGGCATGTTGCCAAAGATAATGGACCCCAGGGGGTTCTCCTGGGAGGCACCTGCAGCTATGCCGGTTTAACCGCCCGTCGATTGGGGCAGCGCACGGCCGCGGTAACCAGCTATGGTCCCGACATTCCTTCGCTGACGCCGCTGGCCGGTGTTCGAATCGAAAGTGTGCCTTCCCGGTTCAGCACCCAATTTAGAAACATTTACCAGGCGGGGCGCCGGCGTCAAAAATGGTCGGCTACGGCTGCCATGCTCAAGGATGAACATGTTCCCCCGGCCTGGCGTGGGGCTTCCATCGTCCACCTGGCGCCGATTGCCCAGGAGATGTCTCCGGCCATGTGCAGCCGGTTCAGGGGTTCCCTGGTTTGTGTGACGGTGCAGGGCTGGCTGCGGGGTCGGGCTGCGGGGGGAAATGTCATTTGCCGGCCGCATCCGGAGTTGAAGGAACGGCTTGCGGAAATTGACGTGCTGGTGTTCGGCCGGTCGGACCTGTTCGGCTGTCGCGCGGACATGATTCCGCTGCTGACTTCAGTCGGGCTGGCTGTCGAGACGATGGGGCCGGGGGGGTGCAATGTTTACCACAAAGGATGTGTTACCCATGTCCCGGTAAAACCCGAGGTTGAAGTGGATTCAACCGGGGCAGGGGATATTTTCGCCGCGGCCTTTTTTGTAAGATATCGTGAAGGCGGCGATGCCGTCGAGGCGGCCCGTTTTGCCAATGCCTGCGCTGCGCTGTCGGTCCGAAAGGCTGGGCTGGCGGGTGTTCCCACCCGTATTGCAGCGGAGGCACATCAGGCCGCGCTGTATGGTTGCTGATCAGCCGTATTTTTAAAACGATTTTCTATACTAAGGAGAGAGAATATGCCGGAATTCAAGTATCAGGACCCGTTTCCATTGAATAAGGATGACACAACCTACCGTCTGCTTACCCGGGACTTTGTCGGCACTGCCGATTTCGGCGGGCAGCCGATGGTCAAGGTCGAAGGCGAAGGACTCGCTTTCCTGGCCAAACAGGCCACGCGCGAAGCCTCCTTCCTCTTGCGCCCCCGTCATAATGAACTGGTTGCAAAAATTATTTCCGACCCGGAGGCTTCCCCCAATGACCGCGGGGTTGCCGTTGCGATGCTGCGTAATGCCGAAATTGCGGCCAAATTCGAACTCCCCTTCTGCCAGGATACCGGAACGGCAACGGTCGTTGCCAAAAAAGGTCAACAGATCTGGACCGGCTGCAACGATGCGGAATTTCTCTCCAGAGGAATTTACAAGACCTACACCGAGGAAAACCTGCGCTATTCCCAGACGGTTCCGCTGGATATGTACCGGGAAGTCAATTCCGGCAACAACCTCCCGGCCCAGATCGATATCTATGCTGCTGAAGGCGCCGAATATAGATTTCTTTTTGTTCTCAAGGGCGGCGGCAGTGCCAATAAGATGGCACTGTTTCAGGAAACCAAGGCGCTGCTGAACCCGGAGTCCCTGGAAAAATTCCTGGTCGGCAAAATGAAAACCCTTGGTACGGCGGCCTGCCCGCCCTACCATCTGGTCTTTGTTGTGGGCGGCACCAGTGTGGAAACCTGTTTGAAAACGGTCAAGCTGGCTACAACCGGTTACTTAGACAACTTGCCGTCGGAAGGAAACACGGGAGGGCAGGCCTTTCGCGACCTGCGCCTGGAGGATAAAATTCTTAAAGCGGCTCGTGAATGCGGCCTTGGCGCTCAGTTCGGCGGCAAATACTTTGCCCATGATGTGCGCATCATCCGGCTCCCGCGCCATGGCGCCTCCTGCCCGGTCGGGATGGGGGTTTCCTGTTCGGCCGACCGCAACATCATGGCCAAAATCAACCGGGAAGGGATCTGGCTGGAAGCGCTGGACGCCGATCCCGGTCGCCTGATTCCGGACCGGTACCGTGGAAAACAGGAGCATGGGGTCGTCCCTATCGATCTTGACCAGCCGATGAAAGGGATTCTGGCACAACTGACCCGACATCCGGTTGCTACCCGGCTCGCATTGACCGGCACCATTATCGTCGCCCGGGACAGCGCCCATGCCCGCTTCAAGGAGATCCTCGATTCCGGCAAGGAACTCCCCGCTTACCTGACAAAGCACCCCGTTTACTATGCCGGTCCCGCCAAAACTCCTCAGGGCAAGGCTTCCGGCTCATTCGGCCCGACTACGGCCGGCCGCATGGACTCCTATGTGGACCTGCTCCAGGCCAAAGGCGGATCC
>Ga0209270_1004759_pt1 | contig 9886 bp, 9 predicted proteins | sample MTBAKSrepl1MetaG_FD_187456 | JGI IMG/M metagenome (GOLD analysis project Ga0209270, IMG submission 187456) | Enrichment culture microbial communities from Arthur Kill intertidal strait, New Jersey, USA, that are MTBE-degrading - MTBE-AKS1... | ecosystem: Environmental > Aquatic > Marine >...
GCGATCTCACCAGTGACGGCGTTCTCATTCCTGGTCTTCGTTCTGTTGTATGTACCCTGTCTGCCGACTCTGGCGGTAACAAAGAACGAAACGGGAAGCTACAGGTACGTCTTTTTCTCCGTGGCTTACAGTCTCGCCGTTGCTTACTCGGTCGCCGTTGTGGTCAAAGTGATCGGGGGATTGTTATGAGCGTCAGAAACGCCTCTACATGGCTTTCCCTTTTGGGAATGCTTTATGTGGCTCTGGCAGTAAATACGGCCTTCGGCATTCTCTTCAGCGCAAAGGATTTGATGATGGGAATAGTGATTCTTGTGAACGGCTCCATCTATCTTTTCGGACTCCTCGAAAAAAGCGAGGATTCAAAGAAGAGAGCCTCCCATCTTCTCGTAGGCAGTTTCTTCTCTTACATCCTATCGATTTATCAAATCGTCGTTGTCTTCAGTTTATGGCTAGAGGGATTTATTGGCGGTGTATGCCTTCTTTCGATCAACACAACGAACTTCCCTCTGCTCTTCTCCGGTTTGCTGGTCTCCTTCGTTTCCGACTACGTCAAGAAGAGTTTCACCACGACTTAACGATCAAAGAAACATTAGGAAGTACAACTGAACTCTGTAATGGCTATAATTAAGGCCAGAGCGAATCACTAGACATTATTGCTCGCTGATGTGGTAATATGATTTGTGTTTGGGGGTGATTGCATGGCGCTCGTTTACGTGGTCGACGACGAGCTAAATGTGAGACGTATCATTAAGCAGACCATGGAGAACGAAGGCAACGAAGTCAGTGCGTTTGTCACAGCCGAAGAAGCGCTAGAGGCCGTTGAAAAGAGACAACCGGATTTGATTTTCATGGACCTAACACTACCTTCGATGGATGGAGTACAGTTCCTTAAAGAATTAGAGGATAGAGCTTATTCAATTCCAGTAGTAGTTGTTTCGGCAATCACTTCTCCCGAATCTATCAGGGCCCTCTTCAAACTGGGCATAGTGGACTTTCTGACCAAACCCTTCACTCCTCAAGAATTGAGACAGGCCGCCGAACTATCGTTCAAAAACGAAGAAAGCCTTCAAAAAAGGGCGAGAGATATTAGAAGACTGATAGAGGAAAGGGAATTCAGGAAGGCCAGTTCTCTGCTACGTGAGTTTTTCGCGGATTTTCCGAGTTCGCCCTATCCACACTTCCTCTATGCTCTCCTGATAAAGAGCTCTAACCCGAGAGTGGCCGCAAAACATTTACGGGCCGCACTTTCTCTGGACGAGGAGTTCAAAGAGGCATCGTCAGAGTTGAGAAAACTGGAGGAATAGTCCAATGCCGTTTATGAAAGGCGCAATCAGGAAAGACGAGTATTATGTCGTCATATTCGGTTGTGGAAGGCTCGGTTCAAGAATGGCCAACTGGCTGTCAACCATGGGGTGCAGCGTCGTGGTGGTTGACAGAAGCGAGGAGTCTTTTCAGGCACTATCCTTTGAATTCACCGGCTTCACCGTTCTCGGGGATGCGACCGAGCTCGATACCTTGAAGGAAGCTAAAGTAGATAAGGCCGATGTTGTACTGGTTTTGACACCCGACGACAATACGAATCTGATGGTCGCGATGTCGGCGAAAGAGTATTTCAAAGTGGCACGCGTCGTTGCCAGAGCCTATGATCCGAACAACATAGAGATGTTTTCGGATTTCGGAATAGAGGTCATCTGTCCCACTCTGCTAGCCGTGGAAAACATAAAAAACGTTCTCTACTTCATCGGTGGTGACGAGAGGTGAAGATAGTCCTAATAGGTGGTGAAAAAATAGCCTACCACCTCGCCAGAAGGTTTCTGAGCAAGGGTTATCAGGTTATGGTCGTAAATAAAAACGAAAAGTTCTGCGAAGAGATAGCGAAAAAACTCAGGGCGCTGGTTATAAGAGGGGATGGAAGTCGTAGGTATGTTCTTGAACAGCTGGAGCTAGATAGAACCGATCTCTTCGTTGCGCTGACTCCCAACGATCAGGACAACCTGGTTGCGTGCCTGACGGCGGCGAGGGTGTACGGTATAGAGAGGCCTGTAGCCCTGGTGAACGATCCCGATAATAAGGCGACTTTTCAGATGATGGGAGTTAAGAACGTCGTGAGTCCGACGGAGATACTGGGATCGGCGCTCGAAGACAGTCTTTTCAGAGAGCAGATAACCAATCTTCTACCATCGTCGGAAAAAATCTCCATTTTGAGGATCGAAATGACCGATAAGTCTCCGGCAACAGGTCAGGCCGTTAAGAATCTTCCTCTCCCTAAAGAGAGCGTGATCGGTGCGATTATAAGAGAGAACGAGGTAATAATTCCAAGAGGAGACAACGTCATAGAAGAAGGCGACATCCTCCTGGTCCTCAGTAATCCAAAGGTTCAGTCATCGGTTTTCGAAGTGCTTCTGGGAGAGGTATAAATGTACCGTAATCTTTTGAAGCAGCGCTATAGACTGGTTTTTGGCTACATAGGGAATCTATTCGTCTTCTTCCCTCTGGTGCTGCTCCTTCCAATGCTTTACTGTATCTGGGATCCTTCTGTATTTATGGAGAGTCTGCCATTTCTCCAAGCGGCGGTTATCTGCTTCACTTTCGGTATGTTATTCAAGTTCATTATGAAAGTCAGGCCCGGAGCGCCTATCACGGTTCAGGAAGGCGCCATTATCGTATTTTTTGTCTGGGTATGCGGAATATTCTTTTCAGCGCTTCCCTTCATCTTTGGCGGTTATCTCAACTTCACACAGGCGATTTTCGAGGCCACCAGCGGATTGACAACCACCGGACTTACCATGGTAGATGTGCTAACGATACCCGAAACTTACCTTCTGTGGCGAAGCATATTGCAGTTCATCGGAGGAGCGGGTTTCGCGATCATAATGATGTCTGCTATACTGGGGCCGGGAGGGCTCGGCCTTTACAAGGCTGAAGGACGCATGGACAATCTGGTGCCCAACATAAAAAGCTCAACCAGAACGATTGCGGTTATTTACACTACATATGCGGTGGCCGGTATTTTAATGTACAGAATAGCCGGTATGAACTGGTTCGATGCTTTGAACCATTCTTTGACCGCCCTGGCTACCGGCGGTTTTTCGACCAGGTTAGGCTCTATCGGTGAGTTCAACAGTCTGCCTGTAGAGATCGTTACCATTGTTCTGATGCTGCTGGGCGCTACCGGTTTCGGCATCCACTACACACTCTGGAGAAGAAATTTCAGAGCCTTCTGGAAAAATGGAGAACCAAAACTTATGTTCCTGATAATCGCCTTTTTCACTCCTTTGATAATGGCCGGAACGCTGAAATACTTCTATGAGTCTATAGGAACTCAGTTCAGGTACGCTCTCTTCCAGTCAGTCTCGGCAATAACAGGTACGGGCTTTTCCACTGTTGATTTTATACCCTGGAATCAAATAGGAATCTATCTGTTAACACTTTTGATGATATTCGGCGGAGATCTCGATTCTACGGCGGGAGGACTGAAACAGTACAGGCTCTTCGCTCTGTGGAAACTTCTCTGGATGGAGATAAAGATGTATTTTCTACCGAAGAACGCTTTGCTGAAGGAAGAGATCTGGAAGGGAGAGTCTAAAAGATATTTGGATCATTCGCTGGTGAAAGAGATTCTGTTGATCTTCTCACTTTACTTCATCACGTTCGCCGTTGGAGTTGGTATTACGGCTTCTTACGGCCATTCGCTGGCATTCTCCGCCTTTGAGTTCGCCTCCGCACTCAGTACGGTCGGGCTGTCGGTGGGAATAACCCTTCCCTCTTCGCCCGTAGGTTTGATATGGACGGAGACTGTCGGTATGTTTCTTGGAAGACTTGAGTTTCTTGTTGTGATATATGCTATAACTAAATTACTGAGAGACGGGAAAGTAATGCTGGCTAAACGGAGGAATAATTGAATGATTAACAGAATCAAGGGAACTCAGGACATTGCTTTCGAAGATATCGAATACTGGCAGTACATAGAGCAGGCGGTGCGAAACATAACCTTCAGGTATGCCTACAACGAAATACGTACACCGATATTCGAGGCCACTGAACTGTTCAAAAGAAGCGTTGGAGAATCGACCGATGTCGTTCAGAAGGAGATGTACATTTTCGACGACAAAGGTGGGAGGTCGATCACGCTCAGACCGGAGGGGACGGCCAGCGTCGCGAGGGCCTTCATCGAGAATTCTTTTATAAACCTGGGTTCTCCCGTGAAGCTCTTCTACATGGGGCCAATGTTCCGTTACGAGAAACCTCAAGCCGGTAGATTGAGGCAGTTTCACCAGTTCGGAGCGGAGATATTAGGTTCGGCCAGTCCTATGGCTGATTTTGAGATCATCGAACTGGCTTGTGAGTTTTTGAAAGAAGTGAAGATAAACAAGACCAGGCTGTTCATAAACTCTATAGGCTGTCCTTACTGCAGAGTCCGGTACAAAGAGGCTCTGAGGGAGTACTTCCGTGATAAGGTAGACGGCATGTGTGAAGATTGCAGGCGGAGGTTCGACAGCAACGTTTTGAGGTTGCTCGACTGCAAGATCGACAGGGAGCAGGCCGAGAACGCCCCGAACATACTGGAGTATCTCGACGAGGAGTGCAGGAAACACTTCGAAGATTTGAAGTGGTATCTGGAAAGGGTCAGAATCGACTACGAGATCGATCCCCATCTGGTGAGAGGACTTGACTACTACAGCCGAACAGCCTTCGAAATAAGGTCTCCGTCACTTGGTAGTCAGGATCAGATAGTCGGCGGCGGGAGGTACGACGGGCTCGTCGAGGTGATTGGGGGCAAGAGCTGTCCGGCCGTGGGTTTTGCAATCGGTATGGAGAGGATAGTCATGCTCCTCAAGGCCGAAAAGGTTAACATCCAGACCGACAGAAATTCTGAGGTCGCCATTCTTGCGACTGGCCGAGAGGAATCTTTGAGGGGATTCGAGTACGCCAGAAGACTCAGAAAAGCCGGTATCTCCGCTTACGTCGATGTGATGGAGAGAAATATGAGAAACCAGATGAAACACGCCGCCAGAATAGGGGCCAAGATCTCGGTCATCATAGGCGATGAGGAACTCGAAAAGGACCTCGTGACGGTGAAGATAATGATGGATGGTTCTCAGTATCAGGTTGACGGAGATTACATGGTCGATTATATTATCGATAAACTGAGAGATATATAGATAACACGGCGATTTGTGTTATCCAGGAAAGAAAAAACTAGATAATCGCCAATAATTGCTCTTATTGTCTTGATATTTCCTCCCAGGGTGTGTTATATTATATACAGTGAAAATCATGCCCGGGAGGTTTTGTGTCATGAAGAAAGAAGAAATCGGTTCTTTTTTAAAAACCGATCCGTCGATTCAGGAAATGCGAAGATATGCGAAGATGCTCGGTGTTCATCTTAAGAGAACCATGGGCAAAAAGGATATTGCCAAAGCGCTGGCGAAAATCTCAGATAAAGATGTACCGGTGAGCAGTCAGACGGTTGTAACGGTTCCCTCGGAAAGCAAAAGACCTTCCAAGCCTGTAAACGTTGATCTTCCCAGGACTTATTTCGCCGATTCGATTACTTTGCATCCGGTAAATCCTTACTGGGTTTATATTAAATGGGACTTCTCCAAAGAGACGAGAGAACGCCTAGATGAACTCGGAAACGATATCTTTGTGAGAGTTAGCGACATCACCAACATAATCTACGATGGAAAGAACGCCAACAGGTATAAAGAAGCGAAGATCCTGTCTGAGGAAGGTAACTGGTACTTTCAGGTGGATTTTCCCGACGCCGACTACATAGCGGAGATAGGATATTATACCGGAGGGCTTTTTGTGGGTGTAATGAAATCCAAAATCGCCCGGACTCCCAGGAACACTCCACAATTTGCCGATCAAGAAACCTGGGTGGATCTATCGAAAGGCTCTAAAAAGGAAGTGAAAGTTTCGACCGAAGCGACGGGGATCTCTCAATCGGTCAGATCGTCCGGCCCATCGGACAACCCGTCTTCCGAAGAATTCATCAAGAGCATATCCAAGTCTCGTAGCGGGAGATGAGAAAATGAGAAAAGGTAAATTCGTACTTATGCTCCATGCCCATCTTCCCTTCATAAATCATCCGGACTTTCCAAGCTTCATGGAAGAACGCTGGCTCTTCGAGGCGATGACGGAGACTTATATACCGCTCATTCAGGCTTTCAACCGCTTGAAAAACGACGGGGTCCACTTCAGAGTGAGTATGAGTATAACTCCTCCGCTGATGGAAATGTTCGCCAACGCGGATTTGCAAAAGAAATACCTAAGATATCTCGATTTATCCATAGAACTTGCCGAGAAGGAGATCGAACGAACAATCGCAGAAAACCCCGCCAGCCACAGGCTGGCGAAGCACTATCTCAAAGAACTCGAAGAAACCAAGTCGGTGTATATACGCTGTAACGGCGACCTTTCTGGGGAGTTCGCTCAGCTTCAGGAGAGTGGCAACCTTGAAATCGTTACCTGCAACGCTACTCATGGTTTTCTCCCTCTCATGACACAGTACCCGGAAGCCGTGAACGCTCAGATAGGCGTGGGAGTAGATACCTACAAAAGACACATGGGAAAGGCTCCAAAAGGAATCTGGCTCGCCGAGTGCGGTTACGTTCCAGGCATAGATTCTTACTTGAGAGAGTGGGGCCTCTCTTTCTTCTTCGTGGATTCCCACGGACTATGGTACGGTGACCCCGCTCCCCGATACGGTGTGTATAGACCCGTGATGACTCCAGAGGGCGTATTTGTCTTTGCAAGAGACCCGGAGTCAAGCCAGCAGGTATGGAGCGCGGAAGTCGGGTACCCCGGAGATTCCAGATACAGGGAGTTCTACAGGGATGTCGGGTTCGATAGAGAAGAGGATTACATAAGACCTTACATAGACCCAAGCGGCGAGCGATGTAACACAGGTATCAAGTACTACAGAATAACGGGCAAGGATGTCTCTTTGAACGAGAAGAGTTATTACGATTTCGAAGAAGCTAAAAGGGCCACCAGGGAGCACGCTAAAGACTTCGCCGCCAGAAAACGCGAGCAGATCAAGAGACTTTCCGAGCAGTTCGATGGCGTGGGTCCCGTAGTTGTCGCTCCTTTTGACGCGGAGCTTTTCGGTCACTGGTGGTATGAGGGACCGATCTTCATAGAGGAACTCTTCAGAGAATTGAACGGAGACGATATTGTGGTCTGCGCGACACCACCGGAAGTAATCGATTCGATGGGCGAAGTACAGTGCGTCACACCAAATATCTCCACGTGGGGGGCAAACGGTTATAACGAAGTTTGGCTTAACGGAAGAAACGACTGGATTTACAGGCATCTCGATGAAGGCGTCAGGAGAATGATTGAGCTCGCAAGGAAATACCAAAAAACCGAAGACAGACTCAAAATAAGGGCTTTAAACCAGATGGCCAGAGAGTTGCTCCTGGCACAGTCTAGCGACTGGGCTTTCATAATAACAACAAACACGACTGTCGAGTACGCCGTTAACCGTACGAAGACGCATATAAACAGACTTCTCACTCTTTATGGAGAAATAGAATCGGGTACCATAGATGAAGAAAGACTCAAAACGCTGGAATGGATAGACGGTATCTTCTCTTCCATCGATTTCAGAGTCTACTCCAGGCAGGTTGGTTAGCCTTCGATACACCGTAATCGTTTTCTTCAAATGTGCATTAACAAGTCAATTATGACTGTGGTATAATTCCTGAAGGCGGGGGAGGCTTATTACCTCCCCTTGTTGGTTGTAGAGTATCGGTACGTGGAGGGAGTTGAAAAGTAGATGTCGGCAAAGAAGCCAAGTAGAAACGCCAATTTCATGAAATCAATGCAACGTCCGATAGTATGGGCGATAGTCATACTATTCGGTATTGGCATCGTCTGGTGGACGGTTGCCCAGTACCTCGGAAGCGGTTCTCAGAATAACACGCAGAACGTCGATCAGACAGTCAAGTTCGAAGAAATGGTCGGCGGACTCACCAGAGACGGAACTCCGGTGACCGACTCAAGGTACTGGATCAATTATTCGGAATACGAGATTTCAGCTAGAGACACCCTGAGCAATATCAGGAGCCAGGGTTACAATCTGGATCCATACTTTGAAGTTGAAAACAATCCCAGCGAGATGGGAATAAGATATGAGCTTTTCAGATCTCTCATCGATCAGAAAACGCTTCTGCTGTACGCCGTTGAGAACAACGCAGTTCCCACCGCCGAACAGATAAAATCTGAAAGCGATCGCATAGTCAACCAGTATGTAGCAGATGAGAACACCAAAGCAGCCATAATCTATCAGTATGGATCGGTAGAGGCCTTTGCGGAAGTAGTACAGGACTATGTATCGACACAACTTCTCTCGATGAATGTCCAGGCAAAAGCACTCCCGAACATCGAAGAGGATTTCAAGCAGTATGTGGCAGATAACATGATTGATCTCAAGTCAGAGTACGAGAAAATAACTGCCAGCCATATTCTGGTTACCGACGAGGCCAGCGCTCTCGAGCTAAAGGTAAAGATCGAAGAGGGAGCTCTGTCTTTCTCCCAGGCTGCCAGTGAATTTTCCATTGATACAGGTTCCGCGATTGACGGCGGTAATCTGGGTGAATTCATGCATGGACAGATGGTGAAAGAATTCGAAGATGCCGCTTTTGCAGCAACTCCCGGAGTTATAACCGGTCCGGTTCTATCGCAGTTCGGTTATCACCTGATAGACGTGGCGACCAAGACGACCTTCGATACGTACGAAGAGTTCGTGAAAGTCGCAGGATACGATACCGAGTACTCCCAGTACAGCAACGACCGTTTCACTTCGTGGCTTTCCAGTTATAAGGAGCAGAACAAGCTCTCCTATGCCGTCAACGATCCGGACCTGGTAATGTACGAGAAATACGCCAACAGCAGAAATGATTCCGAGAGTTCGCAAAAACTAATGGCTGAGCTTCAGAACGAGTATTTCGACGGTGAAGGCAATGTTTTGATAGGTGAATCTTACTTGCCGTTGGTTATCTACACGGAACTCGCAGACAGCAGGGTTTCAGAAATCAGAAATGAAGTCCTCGATCTGGAGGATCTTAAAGGCATATTGACCACCGTTCCCGCGAGCATAACATCCCTATCAAAAGAAGAGGTAGCGGCCCAGCTTGAAACCACTCCATCAACCGATTCGATAACGAGAGTATATCTTTCCAATTCGCAGAGAGCGCACGATTACCTCGACAAATACGGCATCTCGGAACTGGCGGATGTAGAGAAACTGCTTTCTGAAAAGAACGAAGCGTATGACAAAACCAACACCTATTTCGAAAGCAGCGTAAAGTTCCTGTACTCGGCGATGCCCAATTCCTCGCAGGTGATAAACTACATGTACAGGATAGATGGAAATGATCCGAAGATCGCCTATCTCTATAACGAGAGTATCTACAACAGGAATATCAGGCCACTCCTGGAGAATCCGGCGCTTCTGGATAGCTATCTTCAGTACTACGGGCAGTTCTTCGGGGCCCAGGCGGTTTCCCTTTTGATCGATTCTCCCGTCCAAAGCGTTGAAAGCGACCTGAACATGAAAATACTCAACGTTACGGACGTTGCAACGGATCTTAAAGTCAGCACACTCTATCTGCTGGTGGATATATACGAGAAACTCGCGAACATACAGGAAGACGAACAGATGATGCGAATGTACCTCATGGGTGAAATGGGTTACCTGGAGATGCTTCAGGAACTGTACCCCGAGGATGCGGCTTTAAAATCGACGATAGAGACCGTCCAGTTCCAGATATCTGAATTGGCGACGGGTACTGGCACTACTGTAGAAGCCACCGGAACGGAAAACTGATACATACAAAAAGGGTGGCTTCGGCCACCCTTTTTTTGGCTGGGGCGG
>Ga0209270_1004762_pt1 | contig 9884 bp, 8 predicted proteins | sample MTBAKSrepl1MetaG_FD_187456 | JGI IMG/M metagenome (GOLD analysis project Ga0209270, IMG submission 187456) | Enrichment culture microbial communities from Arthur Kill intertidal strait, New Jersey, USA, that are MTBE-degrading - MTBE-AKS1... | ecosystem: Environmental > Aquatic > Marine >...
TGAAGGTGGTTGGTGGGACGGCGCTGCACATAGGTCGGCGCTCCTGACAACAGGATTAGAGGTTCTTAACGAACATGTCCTGACGCCCCAGGACTTTGACCCGATCCCGGTACTTGGACTCGCAGTCGCCATCCCACCGAAATCGAGGTTAACACATCCTCAGAAATCTGACAACCTATTTATTTGAAAGACCCTATCTCTCCCGGAAAGGAAAAAAATGGGTTTGATTCACGGCTCCGCGAGCTTTACGAGATATATGACTGAGGGGACCCTTCCGCAGCATTTCATGGAAGTCCTTTCTGAAAGCATCGCTCGATACGCATTCAGGGAACTCGACGAAAAGTCGATCGATGAACGTTCGGCGGGCTGGGTGAATATCATGGATATGTTCGACAACCGGTTTGCAGGGATCGAGTTTCTCAAAGAACCCTATGTTGCCATGTCGCTCAGGATCGACGAAAGGAAGATCCCCCCCACGGCCCTGAAGCAATACTGCAGGGAGGCTGAAGACAGGATCAAGGAAGAGGAACATCTTGAGTTCCTGCCGAAAAGCCGTCGCGCCGATATCAAGGAGGCCGTGAGACTCCGTCTCCTGAAGCGGGCGATTCCGGTTGCCAGGGTCTATGACATGATCTGGAACACTGTCACCGGTCTTGTGGTATTCGGATGTACCAGCGCCAGGATCTGCGACGAATTCATGGTGCGGTTTCTTCAGACCTTTAATCTTCAGCTCCAGGCGATATGCCCCTTTACCCTTGGGGAACTGTTTCTTTTAAAAGAGGGCGCTTCCCTGAATCTCTTAGACGGGCTGGGTCCCACCCGATTTCTGGAGGGCCAATAGCCATGCAGCTTCTGGACAAGGTGAGAAAGACGGAGTTCCTGGGAAGAGAATTCCTCCTCTGGCTCTGGTTCAAGTCAGAGACCGGGGAGGGCATATTTGATCTGGGCGATAAGGGAAAGGCCGAACTCTGGCTGGATGGCAAGATCACGCTCCAGTCGGAAAACGAGCGAGGCGTGGAGACCATTACCTGTACCGGCGAGGCCTTGAACATGAAAGAGGCCCGATTTGCGCTGGCCGGAGAAAAGGAGATCCGTCAGGCCACCGTCAAGCTGGCGATCGGCGACAACCAGTGGTCCTTTGTCTTGGATTCCACCTGGATGAATTTCCGCTCCTTTAAGACCCCCAGGGTCATCAACGACGGCAAAGAGGACCCGGACGGGCTGTTTTATGAAAAGGCGTTCCTGATCGAAGAGGCCATATCCGCCATGGACCGGATCTATGCCTCTTTTATCGGAGACCGCCTTTCTCCTGAATGGTTGACCGAAACGCGCAGTGCGATCGCCCGATGGATACGCCAGGGCGCCACAGGGGGCGTAACGCAACCCCTGTCAGCAGAAAGAGAGATGGATTGAGAGGACCCTTTTATAGCGAAACCGTGTTTGAGAGGGGTCTTCCCTGTTTCAGTCTCACAATGTTGTCTGCCACCGCATGGCCCAGGGCGCTGAAAGACTGTTCGGTGACCCCGGCCGTATGGGGGGTCACCACGATACGGTCATGGTTGAGGAGCGGGTGTCCGGGGGCGGGCGGTTCGCTGGTCAGTACATCCAGGCCCGCCCCGGCGATAACCCCCTCTGTGACCGCGGCAAGCAGGTCTTCTTCGTTGACGATGGGACCCCGACTGATATTGATGACATAGGCAGAGGGCTTCATTCGGGAAAACACCGAACGGTTGATCATGCCCCGTGTTTCCGGGCTCAGGGTAACGGCCGAGATAAGAAAATCCGCCTCGGGAAGGAGGAAATCGAGACGGTCCGGTCCCGCCGCCTGGACCAGGCCCAGTGCTTCCGCCAGTCCCCGGGGCGGAGAAAGTTCAATCCCTGCCACCTTCATCCCCAGTGCCACCAGACGCCGGGCAAGGGCCTGCCCCACCGCGCCCAGGCCGATGATCAGAGCCATTCGGTCGATGAGGGCCTGGCCCCTGGGCCGCCCCCACTCTCCCCCGGCAATGGCCTGTTGGCTGGCCTTGAAAAGGCGGGAGCAGGCCATCATCAGGAATACGCCCCCCTCGGCCGTGCATTCGGCATGGACCGGGGCCTGACTTCCTGGAACATTGGACACCGGGATCCCCCTTGCCGCAGCCGATCGGATGTCCACCCCTTCCAGGCCCACGCCGAACTGCTGGATCAGTTTCAGGTTCGGCGCGGCCTCAATGATCCCGGATGTGATCCGGGTCATGGAAGGGATCAAGACCTCGGCCCATGGAGATTCCTCGGGGACCTGTTCCTGCGTGCAGCAGCGGATCTCGTCCTCAGGAAGGAGGCGGTTGAGAATCTCCATCATGGCCGGGAATATGTCGTCGCAGATCAGGATGCGCATCTTTTCAGGCAACCCTTCTTGTTTCGGCCATAAAGGCCATCTGTTCAAAGCCGGTTTTAGGCGGCGTGCGGCGCTGGTCTTCCGGTTTGAGCGCCAACTGCAATGCCTCCTCAGGACACGCGGCCACACACAGGCCGCACCCGATACATCGATCCCGATCGATTTCTGCCGTGCCTCCAGCATTCATACGGATGGCATCCATCTGACACCTCTCCAGACAGGTCTCGCAACCGATACACAGATCGGGATCCACCTTGGCAAAATAGTTGGAGAAGACCTTTTGGGCTGGCCTGGGGTGCCGTTTCAGAGAGGTGAGGACCCCGCAGCAGTCGCCGCAGCAGTTGCACATCCCGCCCGGATTCTGTGCCGTCGCCGACTGTGTCACCAGACCGGCCTCCTGGGCCTTTGTCAATATCCCGATAGCCTCGTCCGCACCGATTTCGCGGCCCATGCCCCGGTCCACATAGTACTGCCCCATGGAGCCAAACATGAAGCAGGTCTCCAAAGGCTTGTCGCACCCCTGTCCCACCAGTCGCTTCTGCTTCCTGCAAATGCAATCGGTAACCACCACCCTGCCGGCCTTCCTCAAGATCTCGGCCGCGTCTTCATAGGCGGCCACATGGTGCAGGACCTCGATGGTGCGTTGAACCGGGACTGTCCGCAAAAATGCGGCCGCCCCCCGGGTCATGGCGCCGTGGAAACCCTCCTCCAAATATCTTTCAACCAGCCCGGCCAGGCGGGGCTTTAGTGTGGACACCTGGAATTCGAACAGCCCGTGTACAAACGGAATGGCGCCGTATTTGACAAGATCCCCCTTGCGTGAGCGAAAGAGAAGCCCCCGCTCAGCCATGTCGTCCAGTTGGGCCGCCACCGCTTCAACAGGAAGGTCCAGACGCCCTGCTATCGCCTCAGGGATCTCCAGCCTCGGCGTGAGATGGAGAAACAGTCCGGCATCTTCCTCATTAAACAACTCTTTCAGGATCTCGATCTCGACACCCGAATCGGTCGCCGGAAATCCCATGGAATACTGGTCCAGTTGCTGCTGCAATTGTCTAAAAATGTCTTTTGCCATCTGATCCTCCAAAACCCCGTTAAACCCTGCAGGTCATTAAATTGAGACTGCGCCTCATCCGTTCTCATCGCCATCGGCATCAACTTAGGCTCCCCTATTCCTCTCGACAAAATACAGGACTCCACAGTCCAAAGTTTTCGTAATGCATTGATTTTATTGGATGCATAAATTCCAGGCCGTCATTCCGGCGAAAGCCGGAATCCAGTGTCTTTTTGATAAGTTAAATGTTCTGGATGCCGGATCAAGTCGGGCATGACGTGAAAACTTTGGACTCTCAAGATACAGGAGAATGATGACGATTTCAATTCCAATCGCAAATCGCAAATCCCATATCAGGTTCATCTCGTCACCAGGGAATGATGCGGCCAATCGTTTGCTCACCTTTGTCGAAAACGTCCTCATGAGCGCCAAGCTCTCCCTAACCCATTGAATCGCGCCGACAACCAGAAAGGTGAGAGATACCCCGAAGCCGAAACTGGTGGCTACCGCTCCGGTCAATAGGGTCTCCTTGAACCGGTCCCAGTTGTTCACCCGCAGTCCCACGTCCTTCGAGACAACCCTGTACTGCTTGCCATGAGGATTCACGCCGACCAGCGTCCCATCCGCCCGGGTGCTTCCGCAAGGCCTTCCCCCCGATGGTCATCTGAAACCGGTCCCTGTTTCTTCCACCGTCAGCCGCAATTGAGCGGCCGTCCATCAGATAGTCTCATCCCCCCAAAACGCCTGATACAGATACGTAAACAGCATGGACCCACTCGTCAGCACCCCGATCAGTCCTATCAGCAGATACGCATTGATTCTCCGTTTTCCATGGTCCCCCTCCCCCATCAGGACAAGCAGGGTTGATGTCTCCAGCAATTTCCACCATTCGAGGCCCTCATTTTCCGGTTTAGCGAGGTGTTTTGTAAAAGTTGTCATGGTCAAGCTTGGGTTTGGGGTCTCTAAAACCACGATATCCGATAAACGTTGAGATTACTGAAAGTTATATGACTTCCTGAAAAGCGACGTGTAAGCGTTCACAGGTTCCGGGTTTAGGGTTCCAGGTTGAGGGCAAAAGCAGCAACAGCGAGCTGATTCGAACCTGGCGCAAGACCTTTTTGGGAATATGCGTCCGTTCGATGGCCTGTTTCGTGGTTTGTAGCGACGAATGCAGGCCCGTTGATGGTTCATAGATCTCCAAAAAAGGCCGCAAGGAACCGAGATACAACCGTAAACCCCTGAATCTCTGAACCCCTGAACGGTTACTGTAATTCTCACCTGTCCCAACAACCGTCATTTTACCCCCGATGTCCTTGGACTTGTCCTGAAGTCAGGACAAAACATGTCCCGAAATCAGGACAAGTCCTAAGATCATTCCCCCTCGTTTTCTTGAGGAATCTTTCCTTCTTTTATCTAACCGGTTGTTTTTATGCTGTATCCTGGATTCATCGACGCTCGCGCCGATTTGGCATGGAATTTGAGTATTGCATCGTGACGATCCATAGAAGTGGATCGACTCTTTGCGGCTCTGAACCCTGGTGTGAAAATATGAACGCCCATGACTCACACCCCGGTGAAGCAAGGGCAAAAAATAGTTTCACCCCAATGGAATTGAAACGAAGATTCCATGGGGCAGGCAGGGCAGGCGGAGACACAAAGGCAAGTGTACACATAAACCCAGAATTCAGAACCTCTTTGGGACCTTGTGTAAGCCCGTTTTTCATTGCGGCTGTTAGGCCGAAACAACGAAGGGACTATTTATCAAGATGGCTATATTGATCTTTTCACCCGAAATGCGGAGAGAGGAGTACCGCGTCAGGCATATTCTGGAGGAATTGGACCAGGGGGCGGAGGTCTACAGGTCCCTGGAGAGACTGCACAACAGGTTTCAGCAGCCGCGCGGCGACCTCTGCGTAATGATTTTCGTTATCGGCAACCATGCTATCTTGAACCACCTGATATTGATGAAAGACCAGATGTACGACCTCCCGATCGCACTGATTCTTCCCGAGGCAGACCGGGAGATCATCATGAAGGGCCATAAATTCTATCCGCGCTTCATCACCTTTGCCGACAGCGATTATTCCGACCTGACCCTGGCACTTCAAAACATCATCCAGAGGGAGTATGAGATTTTTAACGAGACGGAGCGGGTGGCGGAGAGGTCAAGTCGTCTATTGGGGGATTAGTCGAGTGGAAAAGTGGTCGAGCGGACCAAGGGATGGGATACGGCAGATGAGTTCGTCAATCAGGCGAGGGGTAGCTATGCTCCCGTTATTTTCGATTAGGGGAATCCGATCCCTGTTCACCGGAGAATCGGATTTCGGATCATTCAAAAAGCGCCTGACCCTAAATACCTGGTCTCGTATCAAGGCCAGTGCCCGGGTGCGTGAGATACGGACCCGGCTGCCCGGCGTGATAGAGGATCTGGACGCGGCATGCAGAGAGGTGGAACCTGAGTTCGTCCGAATCGGACAGCGGCTTCAGGACATATATGGGGATACCCGGGAATTGACGCAGCAGGTCCTGGATTCGGTTAAGCTCATAGGAGGAAAGGATGAGGAAGGGGTGCTCTTTCACCTGGCCGGCCTGGGTGAGGCCTCTTTGGTGAAACTCCAGCGGTGTCAGGAAGATGTCACAGAGAAAACAGCGGTAATGCAATCGGTGGTCGGGCATTTAAGCGGTCTGTCCGATGCGTGCCGCATGATTGAAAAGGTAGGTCTCCTCCTCCGAGTGATTGCTGTAAATATCGGTATTGAGAGCGCACGGTCCATCGCTTCCAGCGAGCTCTTTTCCGTGGTGGCGCAGGATACCGGAAATCTCTCGGAGAACATACGGGCCACCATGGCAAATGGACTGGATGTATTGAATAAGGCCTGGGTGGCGCAACAATCCCTGCACACGAATCTCTGCGATGGCTTACAGGAGATCAACCGGTTGGGGGGGAACGCCCGCAGCATTGTCCAAGAGGCGGTCCGGGAGATTGAGACCCTCATGGAGACCACGCGGCACTTTGTGGAACAAGCCGGTGAACACTCCGGGCGGATCTACCGGCAGGTGGGCGATCTTGTCATGGCCGTCCAGTTCCACGACAGCATGAGCCAGCGGGTGGAGCATATCACAAAGGCCCTTGTTGATGCAGAGCGATTCCTCGATGGCGAGGATTCGCACAATGGCGGCGGTGATCACGGACGAAAGCTATCCCACGCCTTCGCCTTATTGCTCCTTCAGGCCGCCCAATTAAGAGAAATTATTTCCGAGGTGGAACGGGTTCACGAGAAATCTCTTCACTCCTTTCAGGAGATCCTCAGTGGGTCGAGAGCGCTCGTGGAGGACTTATCAGAGATCAGATCGAACCGCAGAAAGCATTCAGGCCCGGAAGGGGCTGAAAACGACCCCCTCAAGAGACTCGAGTCCTCATTCGGCAAGCTCAACCGGGTTCTCCATCGCGGGCAGGACCTGATGGACGGGGTGCAGCACGCGGCATCACGGGCCTCCGAGACCGTGGACCAGATATCGAAATGCGTCAGGGAGATGCACACCATGGGATTTGAAACCCACCTCATGGCCCTGAATGCGATTGTGAAGGCGGCCCACCTCGGGCACGAAGGGGGCGCTATAGAAGTGCTTGCCCATGAGGTCAAACAATCGTCCGTTCAATCCAGGTCCGTCCTGGCCCGTGCGTCCGAACTGCTCGACCACGTTACCACCGCAGCCGGGCGGCTTCGAGACAAAAACGACGATGGCGCCTCATCCAACCTCTCTTTTGAGAGCGGCATGGAGGAAATCACCCGGGCTTATCAGCGATTTACCGAGACAACCGGTGCGGCCCACGGGCGGGCGGACGAGATAACCGCAGTTATCGGAAAGACAAAGGCCCATTTGGGTTTTCTGCCGCTTCTGGCTGAAAGGTTCCTCGAATCCCTCCATCGGATGGAGGCGATCATTCAGGATCTAAGTCCATTTGCAACCGGAGCCCATGACCTTGTCCATGAGGACACGGGTGATCTTCTCAAGCGGTATACCATGGAAAGAGAAAGAGAAATACATGAGATTTCCCTCTACGGCGGTGTAGTGAGCGCCGACCCCAAGGCCGTTGCTCAAGTCGCGCCCGGGGCTGCCCAACAGGGGCCGGGCATAAACGAACCGAAACCGGCGGCATCGATGATGGATGACAACATCGAGCTGTTCTCAGACGATGTCGGATCTTCATGGGAAGCAAGCGGCCATATCGAGCTTTTTTCGGACGAGGCCCCGGAACCGGCCGATGAAACATGGGACAATGTTGAATTGTTTGATGCCGATCCGGGACCGGCGGAAGATTCAGCTGTCATGAGTGATGCGTCGGTATTTGAGGAAAAGAAAGAGAAAGAAGATCTCGGGGATAATGTGGAGTTGTTTTGACGGGGTGGGCCAGGGGAGTATGGGGCACACATGGAGGTTTGGGAATGACTTTTGTGACAGAGGAAACAGACAATACGATCCGTCTCAAGGTTGAGGGGGGGGGCCTGTCCATTTATGAGGTCGTCGGTCTTCGGGATGCGCTTCTGTCCTGCCTTGAACGAGGCTCAGCCATTGAAATGGATCTGAGGGGCGTCACCATTTGCGATACGGCAGGACTTCAGCTCTTGTTTGCGATGCGCAAGACGGCCGATCAAAAGAAAAGAGGTTTTTGCATTGACGGCCTCCCGGAGATGGTTGTCGAAACCCTCAAAAGCGCAGGGCTGGGGGCGGGTGAGTTTGGCACTCCAAGGGTCGAGTAGTCACGTGATTGAGTGGGGTTAGAGGGCGAGCATTCCATCAGTCAGCGAGATAGGATTATCCAATTTTGGGGAGGTTTGAAATGGGAAAAACCATTATGACGGCGGACGACTCGGCGAGCGTGAGACAGATGGTCAGTTTCACATTGAAGGATGCAGGGTATGACGTGATGGAGGCGGTGGATGGCCGGGACGCCTTGCACAAGCTGAATGATTCGGGCGTCAACATGCTCATTACTGACCTGAACATGCCCAACATGGATGGGATCGAGTTGATCCGGGAGGTTCGAGGCCAGCAACAATTCCGCTTCATGCCGATCATCATGCTGACCACCGAGTCCCAGGCCTCCAAAAAGGAGGAAGGCAAGTCCGCCGGCGCCACCGGATGGATCGTCAAACCATTCAAGCCGGAGCAGCTCGTGGCAGTGGTCAAGAAGGTGCTGGGATGAGAGGTGAAACTGGAAACTTGAAACTGGGAATTCCTAAATCTCAAATTTCGTTGGCTATCAGTTGAGTAGTGGCGTTTTTGGTTTGATGTTTCGTTGTAGGTGCGGGTTCAGCGGCACAGGGCGCGGAGGCCGTGCGCCTGAAAGCGCATCTACCCCTGATTTTTGAGATCATGCTTCGCCGCTAACAACGGGATTTTCGACAAGGTTCCAGTTTCAAATTTCCAGTTTCCAGTTTCGGATTTCCAGTTTCGAGTTTCAAACATCGGAGATGTTTCTATGGATCAACACAGGGAAGCGTATCGTGAAGAGGCGTATGAACTGCTCGCTGAATTGGAGGCCGCCCTGCTCGAACTGGAGGAGACCCCGGATAATCAGGATCTGATAGGCCGCGTCTTCAGGGCCATGCATACCATCAAAGGGTCGGGCGCCATGTTCGGGTTCGATGATATCGCCGAGTTCACCCATGAAATCGAGACGGTGTACGACCGGGTGCGGGGAGGGGATATTCCTGTCTGCAAGGACCTGGTGGATATGACTCTCTCGGCCAGTGACCAAATTCGAAAAATGGTGGACGGAAATCCGGTGGAGGAAGGACTGAAGGAAGTAATCTTAAAAGGGTTTCGGCGATTACTCCCAAATGCCGGCCCCAATGAGGATACGTCGGGTGCCCTCTCGCCCTCGCCGGAACCAGGAACCAGCAACCAGAAACGAGTAACCAGTAACGAGCAACCCGCAACGAGCAGCCCGCAACCCATCGTCACCTATCGCATTCGTTTCCGTCCCGATCTCAAGATATTTGCCACAGGGACGAACCCGGTTCTCCTGCTGGGTGAACTCAGTGCCCTGGGACCTCATCACATCACCGCACAGACCGATCGAATCCCCCCCCTTGAGGACATGGACCCCGAGGCCTGTTACCTCTACTGGGACATGGTTCTCACGACTACGGAAGGAATCAATGCAATCAAGGATGTCTTCATCTTTGTCGAGGATGCCTGCGAGTTGAAGATCGACGTCATCGACGGGGAGGAAGAACTGGAACTGGAAACAGCCGCGGATTACAAGCGACTGGGGGAGATCCTGGTCGAGCGGGGCGACTTGGGCGTGGAAGATCTTAAACAGGCCCTCATGTCTCAGCCGCGTCTTGGCGAGGTCCTCCAAAAGAGCCGCTCCGTCAGCAAGGGGATCATCGATTCGGCCCTGGCCGAACAGCAACGTGTCAAGGAGGGACGCGAAAAGCGCCGGAA